>Ga0325400_1002864_pt1 | contig 15360 bp, 14 predicted proteins | sample PopdelMetagenome_2_FD_205662 | JGI IMG/M metagenome (GOLD analysis project Ga0325400, IMG submission 205662) | Populus deltoides microbial communities from Bellville, Georgia, United States - Xylem-PdKOR-R1 | ecosystem: Host-associated > Plants > Phyllosphere > Stem > Wood/Secondary xylem... | reverse complement strand
TGCTGGTCCTGCGTCGGGTAGAGCTCGATGCGCCAGGCATCGGCGGCGATCTCCAGCGTCGTCGTCCAGAAGGCGAGCAGCACCGCGAACAAGGCGGTGAGCGGCAGGCTGGTGTCGGCGGCGGTGACCGCCATCGCCGCGGTGGAGGCGGTGATGCCGAGCTGCGCCAGCATGATCCAGCCACGCCTCTTACCCCAGTAGCGCGCGAAGCCGGGCACGTCGTAACGGTCGAGCAGCGGGGCCCAGACGAACTTGAAGGTCGGCAGCAGCTGCACCCAGGCGAAGAAGCCGATCACCCCGAGCGCGACGCCGTGCGCCTGCAGCCGGAGCGCGAGCACGGTGGAGAAGAGGTAGAAGGGCAGCCCCGCGGCGAAGCCGAGCAGCGCGTACAGCGGCATGCCATGCGGCACGGTCGCCGGCGTCGAGGCGGCGGGCTGGGGAAGGTCGAGCGCGACCGCGGCGTCGGTCATCGATGCTCCGCTGGAGACGAGCGGAGGAGCCTCCGCCGCCCCGATGCGTGCGTCAAGCCGCCCGCGACAAGCAAGCGGCGGAACGCGGCGCCGGGCGGACGATCAGTGCGCCAGCAGTTGGTCCAGCTCGCGCGACAGCGCCTCGAAACGGTATGGTTTGGCGAGGAAGCGGCCGTCGTCGGGAATCGCGGCGCCAGTCGGGCGGGTGTCGCCCGAGGTCAGCAGGATGCGGATCGCCGGCCAGCGACGGTGCACCTCACCGGCGAGCTGGAGCCCGTCCATCGACCCGGGCATGCGAATATCGGTGAACAGCACCTGGACATCGTCACTGCGCTCGAGCCGCGCCAGCGCCTCGTCGGCATCGCTCGCCTCGATCACGCGATAGCCTGCCTCGGACAGCGCGTCAGCGCCGATCATGCGGACGAACAGCTCATCCTCGACGAGGAGGACGGTGGTGCCGCATGCCTGACCCATTAGCTGATCTACCCTGTTGATCTATCGGACTAACCCTTCCGACATCCGGGGCGTTCCGCGGCAACCGCCTAACCTAGGTAGAAGCTGGCACTCAGCTTCGCCCGCGCAGCCGCGCCAGCACCGCCAGGCCCAGCCCAGCGCCGACCGCGGTCGCGGCGGCCAACTTGTGGCGGCCGGCGGCGTCGTACAGGCTGATCGAGCGGCCGTGCTGGTCGTGCGAGCGCTCGCGTCCGCCGACGAACGGCGCCGCGAGATTGTCGCGCCGCGTCGGCGCGCGCGTGCGGTCCTGAATCATCGGCAGCAGCTTGTGGCCGAGCTTGTCGAGCAGCGGCGGGAAATGCTCTGCCACCAGCACCTGGAGGCGGCCGGTGCCGCCGACGGTGATGTCACGCTTGGGATGCTGCGCCGCTTCGAGGATCGCCTCGGCCACCAGTTCGGGGGCGTAGACAGGCGGGGGCAGCAGCGCGGCGCCGTCGAGATGATTGGCGGCGTGCTCGGCGATGGGCGTGTCGATTCCGGAGGGCTTCACCAGCGTCACCGAGATCGGCAGGCGATCACCCTCGATCTCGATGCGGAGCGAGTCGACATAGCCCTTCACAGCGTGTTTGCTCGCGGCATAGGCACCCATGCCCGCGGTGGGGATGTCCGACACGATCGAGCCGACGGTGATCAACGCGCCGCCCTCGCGCTGGAGCTGCTCCACCGCGGTGAGGCAGCCGTGCACCGCCCCGAGATAATTGGTGCGCATCAGCCGCTCGTGCTCGTCCATCGGGGTGTCGACCAGCTTGGCATAGATCGCGACGCCCGCAGCGTTGACCCAGGTGTCGATGCGGCCGAAGCGCTCGACCGCCTTGGTGGCGGCGCGCTGGACGTCGCGCAGGTCGCCGACGTCGGCGGTGGCGAACTCGGCCTGCCCGCCCGCCTCCTCGATCTCGCGCGCGATCGTCGCCAGCGCGTCGCTGTCACGCGCGACCAATACCACCTTGGCGCCGCGCTTCGCCGCCGTCCGTGCCGTGACCAGCCCGATGCCCGAGCTGGCGCCGGTGATCAGGACCACCTGCTGGTCGATCGGCTTGAGCTGCGGCGGCATCGGTCATCCTCTCGTGATTGCGCGACAGGTAACCAACGCGAGCAGCGATGGGTTCATCGCGGACCGTCGCCGGCGCGCAGCGTCGTTAACCAAGCCGAAAGGCAATGTAGATCAGACACATCCTTCCCTGACATCGATTGACACAGCGGCGACGGAGGCCAGACATGCCGGGCATGACTCAACGCCCCTCCTGCGACGTGTCGCTCACCCCCGAACTCGAGTCGGTCATCACCGACGCGCTCGCCTCGGGGGAATATGGCAACGCCAGCGAGGTGGTCCGCACCGCGCTCAAGCTGCTGCGCGACCGCGGCACGCCCGGCGCGGCGCCCTCCTGGCCGGTCGGCGGGGGGGAGACCGGCGGGCTGATCCGCGCACGCGATTGGGGGCGCAGCGCGCTCGGTCCGCTCGCGGACTGGACGCCGCAGCTGCGCACCACCGTGGCCAACGTGGTCAACTCGCCCGTCCCTAAGGTGCTGATGTGGGGTCGCGAGGGCGTGATGCTCTACAATGACGCCTATCGCGCGGTCGCCGGCGCCCATCATCCCGCCGCGCTCGGCCAGACCGCGGCGAGCGTCTTTCCCGAGATCTGGGACTGGAACCGCGCCATCCTCGAGCGCGGCTTGAAGGGCGAGATCGTCTCGTATCGCGACCAGCCGCTGACGCTGCTGCGCGACGGCGTGCCCGTCGAGCTGATCTTCGACCTGTTCTACACGCCGGTCTACGAGGCCGACGGCAGCGTCGGCGGCGTGCTGTGCACCGTGATCGACAATACCGGGCGGATCGAGCTGGAGCGCCAGCTCGCCGACAGCGAGGCGGAGCTGCGCACCGTCACCGACGCGCTGCCGCTGCTCGTCTCCTTCATCGACCGCGACCACGTCTTCCGTTTCGCCAATCGCTATTACCTCGACTGGTTCGGGCTGAGCCCCGAGCAGGTCGTCGGCCGCCACGCGTGCGACGTGATCGGCGCGGAGAATTACGCGCAGCGCCGACCGCTGATGGATCGCGCGCTCGCGGGCGAGACGATCGAGTCCGACTCGGCGATCCGCCACGGCGACGGCAGCCTGCGTCGCGCGGACGTGCGCTACCTGCCACGCCGCGCCGCGGACGGGAGCATCACCGGCTTCCAGGTGATCGTCTTCGACATCGAGGATCGCGTCCGCCGCGAAGAGGCGCTCGACGCCAGCAACGCGCGCTTCCGCGCCGCGATGGAGGCGATGCACGGCGTGCTGTGGACCAATGACGCACACGGTCGAATGATCGGCGAGCAGCCCGGCTGGGCGCTGCTGACCGGCCAGCGACTCGAGGACTATCAGGGCCACGGCTGGTCCGCCGCGGTCCATCCCGAGGACGTCGCGCCGACGCTCGCCGCCTGGGAGCAGGCGGTCGCGGCCAAGTCGACCTTCGTGTTCGAGCATCGCGTCCGGCGCCACTGCGGCGTCTGGCGCACCTTCGCGATCCGCGCGGTGCCGCGGCTCGATGACAAGGGCGCGATCGCCGAGTGGGTCGGCGTCCACACCGACATCACGCACCAGCGCGCCGCCGAGGCGGCGCTGCGCGACCATGCCGAGCAGCTCGAGCGCCAGGTGCGCCACCGCGAGCGCGCCGAGGAGCAGTTGCGCCAGCTCAATGAGACGCTGGAGACTCGCGTGATCGACGAGATCGCGACGCGCCGGGCCGCCGAGGCGAAGCTGGCGCAGGCGCAGAAGATGGAGACGGTGGGCAAGCTCACCGGGGGCGTAGCACACGATTTCAACAACCTGCTTCAGGTCGTCTCGGGCAACCTACAACTCTTGCAGAAGGACATCGCGGGCAACGAGCGCGCCGAGACGCGCGTCGCCAACGCGCTGGCGGGCGTGTCGCGGGGGTCGCGGCTGGCAGCGCAACTGCTCGCCTTCGGACGCCGCCAGGCGCTCGAGCCCAAGACGGTCAACGTCACCCGCTTCGTGCGCGGCATGGACGACATGCTGCGCCGCGCGATCGGCGAGGGGATCGAGGTGGAAACGGTGTTCGGCGGCGGGCTGTGGAACACCTTCATCGATCCCGGCCAGATCGAGAACGCGCTGCTCAACCTCGCGATCAACGCGCGCGACGCGATGGAAGGGCAGGGCAAACTCACAATCGAGCTGGCCAACGCGCACCTCGACGACGCCTATGCGCGCCGCCACGACGAGGTGACGCCCGGCCAATATGTCATGCTGGCGGTGAGCGACACCGGCAGCGGCATGACACCGGAGATCATGGAGAAGGTGTTCGAGCCGTTCTTCTCGACCAAGGCCGAGGGCAAGGGCTCGGGGCTGGGCCTCTCGATGGTGTACGGCTTCGTCAAACAGTCGGGCGGGCACGTCAACCTCTACTCCGAGCCCGGTCACGGCACGACGATCCGGCTGTACCTGCCGCGCGCGCTGGAGAGCGAGGATGTCGAGGTGGCGGTCGATACCGGGCCGATCACCGGCGGCAGCGAGACCGTGCTGGTGGTCGAGGACGACGACGAGGTGCGCGCCACCGTGGTCGAGCTGCTCGCCGATCTCGGCTACCGCGTGCTCAAGGCGGTCGACGCGCAGAGCGCGCTCAGCGTGGTGGAGAGCGGCATCGCCATCGACTTGCTCTTCACCGACGTGGTGATGCCCGGCACGCTCAAGAGCCCCGAGCTGGCGCGCAAGGCACGCGAGCGGTTGCCCGAGATCGCGGTGCTGTTCACCTCAGGCTATACCGAGAACTCGATCGTTCACGGCGGGCGGCTCGACGCGGGCGTGGAGTTGCTCTCCAAACCCTACACGCGCGAGGCGTTGGCACGGAAGATCCGGCACGTGCTCGCCAACCAGCGCCAGCGCGCGGCGCTGCGGCCGCGCGCCATTCCGGTCACGAGCCAAGCGCCGGCCGCGACCCCGCCGCGCGCGACGATCCTGCTGGTCGAGGACGACGCCCTGATCCGCTCCGCCACCGCCGAGGTGTTGCAGGAAGCGGGTCAGGTGGTGGTCGAGGCTGCCAGCGCGGAGGAGGCCATGGCGGCACTTCAGACCGCGCCGATCGACGTGCTGATCACCGACATCCACCTGCCGGGCACCTCGGGGCTGGCACTGGCCGAGCGCGCCGTCGAGCTACGCCCGGGTATCCGCGTCGTAGTGGCGAGCGGTGACACCGGCTCGGTCGACGCCGCGGCGGCGGGGGTGCGGCTGCTGCCGAAGCCTTATGGCGCGGCCGACCTTCTGCGCGCGATCGGGGCGACTGGGGCGCCGCGCGCACTGGCGCGCGAGAGCGAGGTCTAGTCCGGCGCCAGCGGCGCCGCGTCGAGCCATCGCCGCGGCCGCCCGCTTCGCGAGGACGCGGGCGGGAAGGACACTCGCTCGGCGTGGGTGACCCTGTGGTCAGATGAGCACGGCTCAGATGACGACCCAGAAAGATGCCGCGAGGTCGGCATCACATCCGGAACGGTGATCGATGTTAGGTCCGGCCATTGACTCGCGCGATGGCGGGTGCATCTTAGATATATGCCGTTCGCTGTTCTCTTTCAGCGCTTTCGCAGCCACGCGGGTCAACTCGCCGCACGCGGTTAGCCCGGGCTCGACGGCTTGCTCGCTCGAGTTCGGGACCTTCCGACCGATCCGCCGGAACGTGACCGACACGTTCTCGGCCTCGAGATTGCGAGAGCATGGACATGGAAAACGGTCTCAGACAGCGCGACCTCGCGGTCGCGTCTTCCCCTCATCGTTCCGGCGACTTGGATGCTGCAGTTGGCCCGCGAGCCGGTCGCTCCGCTGATGCACGCGGTGGGCGTAATGAGGCGGAGGAGCGCAGCGCTGGGTGGAGAGGCGCGCTGGCACGGTTCGTCGACGTCGACCTGCTGCTGATGATCCTCTTCTTCGGCCTGCCCCTGCTGGCCCTCTGCGTGCTCTCGTCCGAGTGACGCATCGATCGCGTCGTGCGCCCAGGCAAGCGACGCGGTAAGAGCCCGCAGCGCCGACGATGGTCAAGGATAATGGCGCCAGCGAAGCGGCGAAGTCGCTCTATCCGGTCGCCCAGCTGGAGAGCTGGGCCGACCGGATAGAGCCGACTACGTGGTGGGCGTGGCAAGGATTGAACTTGCGACCCCTGCGATGTCAACGAAGCGGTCAGCCCGGTTTTCCGCCAATTTCCGGCTCCAGCGCACCCGTGTTGCCATCGCGCTAACCCGCGGTTTTCCGTCGTTGCGAGCGGCTGACGCCGAACTCGCGCCGAACACTGCCCCCTCACGTTAGCCGCTCTTCGAGCGCTAAGCAGCACGTTGCGCACGGCGATCGGAGACGGTCCGGCCGGTGCTTTCGTGCGTCCGACGAACGCCCGCCGGGACGCAGTACCATGTCGCAGTCCAACTCGGCCGAGCCCGCCTTTTCGGCGCGGCAGGCACGCCAGCTTACAAAGAAATTTACCGCCATGCTCTCTGACCGCACCGAGCGAGGCGCTGATCGCAAGGTGAGGCGCGGCAGCGTAGACGTCGAGGATCGCCGCGCTCAGGTCTACCGGCCGATCGGTGATGGCACGTTAAGCGGCGCGCTCAGCTGGATCGATTGCCTACTCAAGGCGGTGGCCGAATGGGATGATCTGGAGCGCCGGCGAGGCGGCGCGCGGCCGCTCGGCCTCCACGGCATGCGCGTGCTCGAGACGCTGCTCGGCCGACGTGGCGGGGTGGCCATCGACTTCAGAACAGGGCGCCTCGACCCGGCGATCGACACGATCGCTCGCGCCGCGCATGTCGCGCGCGCCACCGTCCTCCGTGCCTTGGCTCAACTCAAGCGGCTTGGGATCCTGGACTGGGTCCGGCGCACCGAGAAAACCGGCGCCGATGGCGTCTTCGCGCCGCAGCGCCGGCAGATCTCGAACGCCTACTTCTTCACGCCGGAAGGCCTGCCCGCCCGTGTAGCGCTGCGCCTTCGCGACCTTCTGGCGCAGCGCCGCTTGCGCAGCAAAGGCACTGGCTCACCACCGAACCAGCTACCACCCCGCCGTACGCTGGTGAACGCCGAGCTGCGCGCCGTGCTCGACCGGATAGAGAACGGGCTCAACCGCCGCGCCACGGGCGAAGGCGCGAGTCCACCATCTGCGCAGTGTAACCGCTCAGGTGTTGAAGGATGAAGGAATGGGGTCGCTAGGGCGACCCCATGCGCAGATCTGATCATCCCCCCGCGCTGAGAGGTCGCATCACTTGCGAACGATCGCCCAGGCTTGGCGGTCGGACGTGGCGGCTTGCGCCGCCCCGATGCTCCCTAGGGGGGATGGAGCACGAACGGTGCCAACGGCCTCGACCGCGGCGCTCGCGGGGCGGTTGCTCAACCAGGATCTCGATGGGTCCTCGTTCAGCGCGCGGCGAGCCGTTTAGGTGCTGAGCGCGGTTACAGGTTCTCCACCTTCGCTGGTCGTCCTGGCAAAATCTGCCTCGGAGCATGCCGGTTTGCTCTTTCCGCAAGAGGCCTGCACGCCTGCGTAAGGTCAAGAACCTGATCGAAGGCAGCCCCAGTCAGCGGTCGGCTGATGTGGTAGCCCTGGATCGTGTCGCACCCCTCAGCGACCGAGAAGGCAAGCTGCTCGCCAGTTTCGACGCCCTCGACGGTCGTGGCAATGCCGAGGCACGCGCTCATCGTTATAATAGCTCGAACGATGGCCGCGCTCTCGGGATCGTCCGGCAGCTGCCGCACGAACGATTGATCGATCTTGATTTTGTCGAAGGGGAATTTGCGGAGGTAGGTCAGCGACGAGTAGCCGGTGCCGGAATCATCCATGGAGATGCGAATGCCCGCGGCCTTGAGCTCCTTCAGCGTCGCCAGCGTGTTGACCTCGTCGCTGAGCAAAACACCCTCGGTGATCTCGAGTTCGAGCCGACCCGCACTCAAGCCGGACGATCGAAGCGCGGAGAGGATGATCGAGGCCAGGGCGGGATCGCGGAACTGAGCCGGCGACAGGTTTACAGCAACCCCGATATGCGATGGCCAGGTCGCCGCCTGCGCGCACGCGGTGCGCAGCACCCAGTCGCCGAGCGGCAGGATTAGCCCTGTCTCCTCTGCGAGCGGGATGAACTCGATGGGAGAGACAAGGCCGCGCTCAGGGTGGTTCCACCTGACCAGCGCTTCGGCCGCGGTGATCTCGCCAGTCTTGGCGTCGACAAGCGGCTGATAATGAAGCTCGAGCTCGCCCACACTGATCGCGTGACGCAGGCCGATCTCGAGCCTGCGGCGTTCCTGCGTTTCCTCATCGAACACCGGATCGTAGCGGCGCCATGTGGCGCGCCCATCCGACTTGGCCGCGTAGAGCGCGAGATCGGCGTTGCGCAGCAGTTCAGCGGGATCGTCACCGTCGTCTGGCGCTCAAGCGAAGCCGACGCTTGCTCCAAGGTGCACCGCCTGTGCGCGGTACAAGAATGGTCGTTCACAGATCGTCTTGACCAAACGTTCTGCGAGGATGGCGACTGAGGCGAGGTGATCCGCGGCGACCTGCAGAACCGCGAACTCGTCGCCACCCAGCCGCGCCAGCACATCACCTTCGCGCAGCGTGGCCTGCAGCCGCTCTGTGACCATCTGCAGCATGGCGTCTCCTGCGGCATGGCCGAGAGTGTCGTTGACCGGTTTGAAGCGGTCCAGATCCAGCATCAGGACCGCGAAAGAACGGTCGCGGTCGCGCCGCGACGCGCTGTGCAGCGACAGCAGGTCGAAGAAGCGCGCCCGGTTCGCCACGCCGGTGAGGGAGTCGTTGAACGCGAGCGTTCGCATCCGCGCTTCGGTGCGCAAGCGCTCGCGCTGGTCACGCACGGCAATGACGGTCTGCAGCTTATGCCCGAGCGTGACCTGCGAGCGAAGGACGCGAACCGGGATCGTCGTCCCATCCGCGCTGAGCAATTGTGCTTCACGTTCCTCGCGCTCTGGCAGGCTGTCGAACTCGACGCCGGGAAGCAGCGAGCTTAGCGATCGGCTGACGAGACCGCCGACGGCGTGGCCCGGAGCCGCTCGACGCTACGATTGGCCGTGACGATCGCGTCGTCGCGACAGATCAGTAGGCCCTCCCGCGCCACGTCGGCGAGTTCGCGGATGCGACGCTGGTCCTGCCGAACTCTCGCCTTCGCAGCGAGATCGAAGCGCCACCCGATTACCGCCAGCGTAAGCAGCGCCGTGGAAACGCCGGCGACCCAAGGTGCTACCATCTCGGGCGACATCGCGTCATCGGGGAAGACGACGGCGGGGTCGCTCCGCAGCGTCATCGCGGCCATGCCGCAGAAGTGCAGCACGGCAATGGCGAGCAGAAGCAGAGCCGGCGCCGCACGCCGGACGCGGTGTCGGCGGTGCGAAAGCGTCATCATGCCCGCTCCGGTGATCGGCACACCGAGAAGCAGCGACAAGAGGATGAGCGCAGGGTTCCAGCTGGCCGAGCCCCGAACCAAGTAGGCGGACTGGCCGATATAGTGGAGCCCGGCGATGCCCACACCGATGATGAGCCCTGCAACAAATTGCCTGGCACTCCGGCGTGATCCCATCGACACGAGCATGCCGGCGCCGATCCCAAGGATAGCGCACACCAGCGACACGAGCGTGATTGCCGGATCGAAGGCGGCGTCAACGCCGGGCCGAAAGGCGAGCAGTACGATGAAGTGGGTCGCCCAGGCGGTGCAGCCGCCCGCAACAATACTTACAACCGCCCATCGGCGCCGCGTGGTCCCGTTCGCGCGCGCCGCATGTCGGGCGATGGCGAAGGTCGCAAAGACGCCGACGGCGCAGACCAGCGCCGCCATGCTGACGAGCCAGCGATCATGGCCATGCGCGATGCAGTGCGCGATTGCATGCAAGATACCCATGCGCTCGGACTAGGTTGCCCATCTTAATGTAAGATCAGCAGCGCCGTTAATTGCGTATGATCGAGAGCAAGCGGTTCTACTAGTTTAACTGAATGGGTCGCCTCGGAGCCGCGTGCGGCCGCGCGCAGTCGCCATCGAAGCGACGTCAGCCGCATTGTACGTCGTTGCTCCGCGGGATTCGCGACATCGTCGACCCAAGCGGTCAACAGCTTCGATCATGAAGAGCCAAGCGAGTGTAACAGCTCAAGCGCGCGCTAAAAGCTGACGACCAGAAGGCCATAATGGACGCTGATGGCGCGACAGCTTATTGCGTCGGAGCGCCGCGTCTGCCTCCTCAAGAAGGGAGTTCATCTCGCAGGCGCGGCTCGACGATCGGCTTGAACCGATGCTGGCGCCGACACTGACGACTTTTCCGTTGATCCGGTAAGGCGCGCTCAGCCAACGAACGACGTCATCGGCCCGTTCGGCGATCACCGTCGACGATGAGGCATCGACTTGCATGACGACGAACTCGTCTCCACCGAGACGCGCGACCGCGTCGCCTCGTTGTACAGAGGCGGTCAATCGCTCGCCTACGGCACAGAGGAGCGCGTCACCCGCAGCATGGCCGAGTTGATCGTTGATCTGCTTGAAGCCGTCGAGATCGAGGTAGTGCAGCGCATAGCTGCCCACGGACGGACCGGCGCGATTGAAGCTCGCGATCGCTTCTGCGAGCGCGAAGCGGTTCATCAAGCCGGTCAGGTGGTCGCGTCGCGCGAGCGCTGCGAAGGCAGAACTTGTGGCTGACTGCCGCTCCTGTGCAAGGTGGCGCTTCGTGAGGCTGCGAAGCCCGCCAGTCAGCAGTGCGATGAGGCATAGCGCCGCGACCGCATGGTCGGGCTCCGCCCGAACGGCCAAGACAAGGACGGGTGGCAGGACACCCAGAAGGACGCTTCCACCGGCGATCAGCGGCCGTAAGGCCGTGGTGGCTACGGCACCTGCGGCATAGCCTACGACGAGGATCGCGACTGGCAGGTGTAGCGATGGAACGGGCAGCATCAGCGCGCGCGCGGCGAAGCAGCCGAACAGCACGGCGAAGGCGAGGTAGGACGCGCCAAACCGTCGCTCAAGCTCGCGCGCGTCAGCCCTCGACAGGGCCGCTGCGGCGCAGCGCGCTCGGCCACGATAGAGGAGCCGTAGCCGCCAGCGCTTCCACATGTCGATAATTCAATTACGTCAAGAATCCGTGGGTTCGATGGACGCTAACGCCACATCATCCGATTGCGGGACGGGTCGGACAGGCCAAGGGCAGTGGCGGCGCACGGCACCTTATTTAGATGACGCAGATCAGAATGCCGGTCGGAACGACGATGCGCCGCGTTAGGCAGTAATTGGAGCAATATCATGATGAACGATAGCACGCACGCGCGGGACCCGTCGGGCGCGACGTCTGCAGCGCGCCCTTTCAACCCGGACGGCGGCGAGGACGAGGGCAGCGCTTCGCAGGATGGTGACGACAGCCATCTGAGAGACGATCAGAAGCCGCTCGATCACGCCGGTGACGCGGGTGCCAGCGTCGACGACGATGATCCGAAGAAGACGGAGAAATTGACCAAGGCGGGACGCAACATTGACCCGGACGCCGGTAGCGACTGACGCCGGTTCCGGCGCTGACGCGGGAGGTTCTCTGTTCCGGCGATCATCCGGTTGCCGGCATGCCGTACTTGAGCCAATGTAAGCTGCGCAACTTGCATCTTCGTCCAGTGTCACCAGGTTGCTGCGGTGCAGTACGCGTTGCTAGCCAGGGCTGCGCAGAACTCGACGAGGACACCCCCGATGCGATCGATGATTCACACACCCGCGTGGCCGCCCGCCGCGCGCGGCGCTCGCGGCATGCCGAGCCCCGCTCGACTAGGCGCGCTTGCGCCATTCGGCTCCAACCCGGGCCAACTCGATGGCTACCTGTATGTGCCCAGCTCCCTTCGCGAGGCGGCTGCACTCGTGGTGGTGCTGCACGGCTGCGGCCAAACTGCCGCCGCCTATGACGCCGGCGCGGGCTGGTCCGAGATGGCCGACCGGTACAGCTTTGCGCTTCTGTTCCCTCAGCAGCGCCGCGCGAACAACGCGGGACAATGTTTCAACTGGTTCAATCCGGACGACGCGCAACGCGACGGTGGCGAGGCGCACTCGATTAGCCAGATGGTCGCCGCCGTGCTGGCGGCGCACCCGCTCGACCCGGGCCGGGTCTTCGTCACCGGTCTGTCCGCGGGCGGCGCGATGGCTTCGGTGATGCTGGCGACCTATCCCGACGTCTTCGCGGGCGGGGCGATCATCGCGGGCCTGTGCTACGGCAGCGCCGGATCGGTCCCAGCCGCCTTCGGCGCCATGCGTGGACGGAACCTTCCGAGCGAGGTGGAGGCCACCGCGTCGATCCGTGGTGCCTCGTCGCACGACGGTCCGTGGCCGGTCGTCTCCGTCTGGCACGGCAGCGCCGACACCACCGTCGCGCCGTCGAACGCGCGGGCGATCCTCGGGCAATGGCGCTCGCTTCACCATGCGAGCGTCGAGCCGACGCGGGTGGAGCGGGTCGACGGCCATCTCCGCCGCGTCTGGTGCGACGCGAGCGGGCGCGAGGTGCTGGAGGAATATGGCATCGCCGGTCTCGGTCACGGCACCCCGCTCGACACGCGCGGCGTAGAGGGATGCGGGACCCCGGGCGCCTTCATGCTTGAGGCGGGGATCTCCTCCACCGAGCGCATCTGTCGCTTCTGGGGCTTGGCAGGGGTGGCGCCTGCCAAGCCTCGCCACCCCGCCCCGCAAACGGGCGGCGTGGCAGCCAACGGCAGCGGGACCGAGCATGCTGCTTTGCCGCTCGAGCACCGCCACGCCCGGGCCGGCGGCGTGGCCAACATCATCGACGACGCGCTCCGCGCCGCCGGGCTTCTCCGTTAATTGACGCGGCTTCGGGTCCGCCACCGGACGACATATCGTTATCGGCACCCGGTCCTGCTCCGTCCGCACCGTCTGTTGCTGGTGCCGCGAGACACGCACGAACTCCGCGTACTCTCGCGCGCGCTGCACTGCTCGCCCGCCGCGCACGTGGGCTGGACCCAGGACGTGTACGGCAATCTGGTCGCGACCGCCGGTTTCGCTGCGCCGACCGACGAGCTGACGATCGCGATCGATCTGCTGATCGACCAGTCCGCCTTGGCGTGGCCAATCATCCCGATCGCGCCGTCCGCACATCGCTACCCCTTCTCCTACGACCCCGACGAGGTGGCAGGGCTGGGCACATTGCTCGTGCCCGAGAGCAGCGGCGATCCGGCCAGGCTCGCGAGATGGGCGCGAAGCTTCGTGCTGGGCGAGACCACCGACACGTTGACTTTGCTGAACGACGTCAACACCGGTGTCTCGGCGATCCTCTATCGCCGCCGTGACGAGGAAGGTACGCAATCGCCATCCCAGACGCTCGCGTTCGGCAGCGGCACCTGCCGCGACCTGGCGGCGCTGTTCATCGACGTGGTGCGTCATCTCGGCTTCGCGGCGCGCGCGGTCTCGGGCTACCTCCACGATCCCGATGGTATCAGCAACGCTGCCGGTGCAACCCACGCCTGGGCGGAAGTTTATCTGCCCCACGCGGGCTGGGTCGCCTTCGACCCCACACATCGGCGGCTCGGCTCGGCGCATCTCATCCCTGTCGCGGTGGCGCGCTGCAACGCGCAGATCATGCCGGTCACCGGCGGCTATGACGGGGACCGAGACGATGCGATCGATATGGCCGTCACGGTTGAGGTGACGCGGCACGACGGCGATCCACCGCCGTTATGACGCGACCCACCTTCTTCATGCGTCGCCGCCACGGATCGAACGCCCGTCATCCAGCGCTGGCTACCGCGTCATGACGCCGGGGTTGTTCCAGCCTGATCTTTACATCGTCGTTCTGACCGGTGTCGGCCTGCTTATCGCTCTAGTCGCTTGGCTGCCGCTCGCGCTCAAACGGCTACCACTCTCCCTCCCGATCGTGTGCATGGGAATCGGCGCGAGCGTCTTTGCCTTCCCCGCAGTATCGTTCAGGCCGCTGCCGATCCTGTACCCGGAGGTGACCGAACGCTTTACCGAAATGGTCGTGATCATCGCGCTGATGGGCGCCGGGCTGAAGATCGACCGGCTCTTCGGCTGGCATCGCTGGGCAGTGACCTGGCGTTTGCTCGCGATCACCATGCCACTCGGCATCCTTGCGATCACTCTGCTCGCGGGGTGGATGCTAGAACTGGCGTGGCCAGTCGCCCTCCTTCTGGCAGCGTCGCTCGCGCCGACGGATCCCGTCCTGGCCTCGGACATCCAGGTGGGACCGCCCAGAAGCGGGCAGGAAGACGAGGTACGCTTTGGCCTGACCTCCGAGGCCGGGCTCAACGACGGGGCCGCCTTCCCTTTCGTTCACATGGCGGTGATGCTCTCTGCGGCGGGCTCGATCGGGCCGTCATGGTTCGCCGACTGGCTGACCTACCGCGTCCTCTGGGAGGTCGGCGCTGGCATCGGCGCGGGATGGCTGATCGGTCGCGCATTTGGCTGGCTGACGTTCCACGTCCCCGCCGAAAACAGGCTGGCCAGAACCGGTGACGGCCTGATTGCCTTGTCCGCCACATTCGTCTCGTACGGACTGACCGAGATCATCCACGTTTACGGCTTCCTCGCCGTGTTCGTCACCGCCCTGACGTTCCGGCACACGCATCGCGAGCATAGCTTCCAGGCCGAGATGTACGCGATCACCGAGCAGGTTGAGCGGCTTGCGTTGATGGTCCTGCTGATCTTGTTCGGCGGGGCGCTGGTCAGCGGCCTTCTCGCCGCCGTAGGGTGGATGGAGGTCGGTGTTGCGGGCCTGATCCTGCTGGTGGTGCGGCCGGTGACAGGATGGATGGGGCTATTACGTTTCCCGGCACCGCGACGAGAGAAGCTGGTGCTCGCGTTCTTCGGTATTCGCGGCGTCGGCTCGATCTACTATCTGGCGTTCGGGATCAACCATATGGCGATGGTGGACGCGCCACGGCTCTGGGGCATCGTTGGTCTCGTCATCCTGTTCTCCGTCCTCCTCCACGGCGTCACTGTCACGCCCATCATGCGGGCGCTGGACCGCTCGCACGTACGTGCTCCCGCCAGGGCGGCGACACCGTCCGGGCTCATGTGACGAAGATGTCCGGACGCCTACGCAGCTTGGGTCCGATCAGTCGACCGGCTCGTTGGTGAGCACGAGAGGATAAACACATGACCCAGCAAAACAAGCACCCTGATGACGACCGCGGCGTCAACGATTCCGGGTCGCACGGTGAGGATCGGGATATTATCGGCAAGCGGCAAGAGGATTTGACGGCAGAAGACCTCAAGGGCGACAGTCGCAGCGCGGTGACTCCGGACCGGGCACGTGAGCGAGACAACAACAATCCCGAGCCCGCCTAAAAGCAAACCGATGAGCGAGCCGCGACAGCTTCAACCATCAAACCACGACGTCATGTGGCGAGGTTGAGACCAAAAGGGAG
>Ga0325400_1002862_pt1 | contig 15365 bp, 10 predicted proteins | sample PopdelMetagenome_2_FD_205662 | JGI IMG/M metagenome (GOLD analysis project Ga0325400, IMG submission 205662) | Populus deltoides microbial communities from Bellville, Georgia, United States - Xylem-PdKOR-R1 | ecosystem: Host-associated > Plants > Phyllosphere > Stem > Wood/Secondary xylem... | reverse complement strand
ATATTATTTGTGTTGCAATTATAATTATGTCCTTTGAATTTAATACCACAATAAATTTCAGTTATGAGTAAAACATAAGTTTTAACTAAAATCAACCCCCCAGCACCAAAAAAAAAAAAAAAAAAAACAAGAAAAGGAAAGGAAAGAGAAAAACCCACTTTCCACATGATTTCTCCCCCTCTACTCCTTTCCTCTCCCAAACAAGTAAAAATACTTTCCACCTATCGTCCACCCTCCCAAACATAAACCTTTAAAACAAGGCCTGTGAATTACTCACTCTAATCAAACTCACCTTCATCTATTCCATGAAGTTTCAATTGTATAACGGGCATCTTTCCTGGGTAATGCAAGCTTCATTCATCCCAAGGTTGCTTCTCTTTTTTAGTCATTTTATAGACTTGCTTGTTCGGGAAAAGAACCACAGAATAAGCTTGTCTTTCTAACTTATTATTTTGCTTCCAGATGGTGGTCAATTCCCTTGGTGAATCAAAAGAGCCTATACTATTTTCTCATTACTCTACATCAAACAATATTATTCCTCTGTTCATTTTCAATTCACAAAATCAGCAGTCCATCCTAAGAAAATCCTATCAACCTTTTCACTTCCATATATAATTAGTTACAGATCACCAAAATTGAATCAGCAGCCCCTCATGATGATTTCCTACAGCTAAAATGTACTGGAGAAGAAATACGACCACCACACAAATGATCCCAAAGCAAACTAAATATATCACTAGTTATCCACCATGCATTTCCTTGTTTGAAGAAAAGAAAGGTACGACCCCTATTTCATCAGCAAAGTAGGACAATACATATACTAAATAAAAACTAGACGAATAATCTAACCTCTCCATTCCAGGACAAGGAGGACCTCCACTTATATGTTCCAATGTAAGTATCTCCCTGACTGCCAAATGCTCTAAAACCTGCAGAAAAGTCAGTTAATAGCACGCTTTAGTCTCAAAATTCTAGAAAACTTTGCTTGTCATGTTCTAAGAGATAGTCTAAATGAAATAAATCAAGTTGCAAGAATATTTCTGAAGATGAGCAGATGAGAAATTATGGAAAGAGTTTAGAGGTTAAAAAATGATTTTATCCACAAAACTCAAAAGGAATACCACTAACTTGTACTATTATAGTTTATAGTTTCTCCTTCAATAGCCACCACGCTTAATAAAGCATCTATTTTTAACAATTTTGCAATTTTGAGCCATTAAGGACTAAGAGTATCTATCTGGAAAAAAAATGTATAATAATCTGTTTCTGTAGATAAATCAACTGAGTACTAGGATATGAAATTTGACACAAGTTGGGGTGTGGTATGTCTATATAACAGAGCTGCCAACATGTGCACCTTTAAAAGCTTCCTGAGAATTGGAATCTTTTTAAAGTCCCTTCTGTACTGCTTCATTATGTTGTGAAGCATTCTTAAACCTGAAAGAAAGCAACCACCAGTTATTCTTTAAGCAACCACCATCAACAAATTTACTAATTCCTAAGCAAGATTGGTTTGTATGCCATGCAAAAGGAAGAGGGAAATCTACCATTTTTGTTAATTATATCCATCAGTACCACTCGTGATCTAGTTTTCAAGAGTGCATCGAGTATCATTGAAAGCTCCCGATTACTGCGAAACAAAAAGCTAAATTATTAAATCAAGACCTCATACAATCATCTAGCATGAGTCCTTTTCAGGATTCATCTCACATATGAAAAGGAATATTATGTACCTAAAGCACAGGGTGGTAGTGATCTTGATGTACGATAGATATCAGAAATAATAGATAAAAACAATGTAACTTACCTCTGAATTGCTTCACCACTTCTAATAGCACCAGAAGCTGCAGTAAGGAGGAGAAGTTTCAGGTAGCCTTTAGGAGCATCCTGTCAAAAAAAATAAAATAATTTACATGGACAATGGAGCAGAAATGTATAAAACAGATAAAGTTTTCAATAATTTTAGAAACAACTCCACATCATTGCAAGTAATTTTGGTAAATAAAGAAATGAAATATCTGGATACTGAAGAATCTTTATTACAGAAAATCAAAAGCAGACATGCACAGCCACACAAAAGTATGGCAGATGCAAGAACTAACAGTTAAAAATCTAAAAAGAATAAAACAGGAAAGAGTTGCGGTGGGGGGGGGGGGACAAAGCTCACAAGGCAAACATCAGCTACCTCCAAAGGCTACACTGTGTTTTAGGCTATTAACCAACATTAAGAAACTGCCAAAAACTTGAAAAACACTATTCAAGGAGTTACTTACTTTCCGTTTGCTTATGCCACCCTCGGAATCCAACAACTCATTAAGTTTCTCCTGAACTGAAAACATTACAAGGCATTAATCATTGAAGTATTGCAGACAATACCATCTTAACAAAAAGATCAGTATGAGGATCCTAACCTGCTTCAAAATGGCCATTCGAGGTACTCTCTATTAATTTTTTGGGTTTGATAAGTGGAAACTGAGGTTTGCTGGCTATTGTCTGAACCTTGTTTATGTTTATGAGATTACCAGCAGACTTTCCTTTCTTGATTAAACTAGATTGGTGTGGAGTTTTAATAATAAAACGAGATTTCACAAAAACCCTCTTGTTTTCAGCTGCGGCAGGCTTAGACTTCCTGTTAATCATAACATCATCAGGCAATATTTTGGTGGGAGTTGAAGTTGGAGAGGTCCTCAACTTTTGACTGGAATACAAGGATTTGTTCATAGTCTCTTCCATGGAAATCTCTTGCTGAACAGCAGGTGTGGGTTGGCTCATTACATCTTCAGCCTTTGGGGAGGTTTCTACTTGTTGACTGGAAGAAGAAAAATCTCCAGGTAAACCATTCATTTCTGATGCACTGGGTGATAGAGACATGGCAGGGGTTAATTGGCTTGTCAAGTCCTTAATTTCAGTTGCAACCTCCAAGTTCCCAACAGCTGTTTTGAATTCTATTTCCCTGTCTTTTGACAAACCAAAGAAATTGGTTTTGGATATTTTATTTTTTAAGCCACCTCCCACTCTTCCATCTTCAAGCATTACAGGTTCAGGAAATTCTTCATCCGAATCAACTTGATCAACTACTTCAGTGCTAGTTGGATCACCACCAATATAGCCTCGACATTGAGGCGAACCACAATAGCATCTTTTAGCAGCAGCCCCAACAACTCTTACATAGTTATAGTCAAATGTCACCTCTTCGCCCTGCCAAAAACCTATGGTTATGAAAATATAAGATAATCATGCATGTATGTGAAAATGATAAGGCAGGTGTGTGTGGCTGCGACAAATGATGCCTTTTATGGTATACATGTAGTGAGGCACTGCAACCTCTGATGCTTTCTCAGAAACTTCCGCCAAGCATCACTGAATTTCTTTTTTTCATCTGTTGTTTAATTACGAGCCAAGGATAGTTACTAAGCTAAACTATTGTATTGTTGAAGGCTAGTTGTGCTGGGCAATCTCCAATCAATTGATTTCCAAGCAAGTGATTTAGCATAAACAAACTAGGAACGTTGCTTAATCTTCAAAAGGAAACAAAAGAAGAGGAGGCGTTTAAATATACAAATTCCACCCTTCAAGGAAGAAGCTTGTTTCATAATGATTAAACGAGCCAATGTAACCTCTTTCTATTAGCCAAACACAAAGGTAATAACATGATCAATCAAGTTGGTAATGCCACAATTTATGAACTCCCCACAAATCTACAGTGTAAAATAAATATGTAAATTCCCACAGTGACCAATCAATTTTGTGTGGCAATCCAGACAATCATGGAATATAATATTCATATAGATTATCTGCTCAACCATTTCCATCCCTTTAAATGTTTAGCAGAGATGAGCAAGTGGTCGCCAGCTGAAGTAAACCTAAACACTAACAAAATAAAACAATAAGAAAGGCAAAGTGAAAATAAAAGCACATATGCAAACTTTCAATCAGAAAATCCCCTTGATCATCAACAGTTGCATTCCATGATACAATGTGCTTCTATGGTAAGTAGAAAGTAACCAGAGATTGAAAAAAGAAAAAACTATGACAACTGTGGCTCAGATGGAAAAGCACAAGATTAATTAATTTAAGGTGTGAGCATACCTTCTTAATGTCTCTCAACGCAAATAATCCAATACAGATTTCTCCATTGACCACCCACTGTAAACAAAAATTTACAAAGTTAAGCAAATAAATTAATTGAGAAATGTTATAATGGATTTGAAAGTTTGGAATTTAAAGGTCACGCAATTGGCACCATACATAATAACATTAAAAGGATACCTGTGCAAGGATAGAAGGTCATTGAGTAAGCCAAAACACTACATAAATCATCGATCGAATAAGAACATTTATATGTCACTCCAAAGTGCAACGAGTACTTGAAGGAAATTAACCAACAGAAACACGTGGCGGGTCAAAGTTTTGACACGAATTTTTATCTGTCGGTACATAGTTATCAGCCCTATGTGTGATAAAGATTATGTACAAAGATGGACCCAATCGGAAGGGGGACATACTTGAACAAAAAAGAAATGGACCGAAACCATTGAGATCCAAACAAACAGGGCAGGTTGTACAAAGAATATTTTAAAGATTTCTGTTCAAGGTTTCTAAACACTATAATCTCTTACATTTAAAAATAAATAATATAATTTAGTTCCATTGTCCCATAAAAATAGACCCTTAGATAAATAATAATAATAATAATAATAAAACCTCTTTGTTGACGAAGCATGCGACAAAATTAATTTGACTTAACCTTTCCAATTGCTCCAATCACAGATAATATTTAAAGTAAATTCTTTCTTGTTATTTTGAGTGGAGAACATATATCATGTTTAATATGTAACCAATCAGAAAAAAGGATAGTTTAGAGAAAGGAGCGAAATTCAAAATTTGATTTCTACATATATTAACATATATTGTGGGAAATCCCGAAATCCAAATGGATGGTGCAAGGGGACAGTGAATCTACAAAATGTCCATAGCACAAAGCCTAAGCCTCGGAAGTCCGGGCACAAAAGAGGCATGGACATGTATCCAAAACATGGCCAATAGCCCTCTCAGTGGTTTCCTACCAGCCATCTGAATCCAAATTATACTATAAAACTGATTAATAACTTGTGAAAAGAGGGTCCAAAGACTGCAGTCTCCTCTACGAAAAGTGATGCCAATTCTACACCCAAGATAATTAGGGGGTGGCTAGTAGGAACTCTGGGATCTAAAGATTAAAACATCTTCCTGTTTGTCCAAAGTGAATAATTGCATTAAACATTTGTATAAATTAGTCCCACATAGATCAAATTGAAGGCAATGGCTATTGCAGTTGGTATGCTGTCATTACCTCACAGAATATGTCTCTGTAAGATGGTGCTATGCATCCCAAATGTGGGACTTTGCATTACCTTACACCAGACAAATTGTCTGACATTTATTCAAAACTGACAGAAGTAGGTATTTGTGACATTGATTTTTCCAATTTAGTAGGTATCCTGTTTGGCATGATTCAAGTGCCTCGTAAGCAAAGGTTTTGTGAGCTGCTGCCATGCATCCCCATGACTAAAGTCAACTCATTAATCATTTTTTAATTCTTAAAATTTTTCAAATACTAAAAAATAGTTAAGCTCTTCATCATTGTGGCTCACAGGTTTCTGGATTGACATCAATGGGGGTTCTTGGCCTGTGCCAACCCAGCTATAAGGAAAAGATGAAAAGATCCAGAGAAAGAGGTGCAATAGAGAGAAGTGAAAAAAAAACAGAACTTCAGCAGTAGACTTGGGAATATAGTCCTGAAGAAACAGTGCATGAGAAATTGAAGAAATAAAAATCTCCATCAATGACTCAAAGCTCAAGAATGCATATTAAAAGTGCATCATCCAACCATAACAATGTGCAACGAAGTGTAAAATATGAATCTCATTAAATAAATGAAAAAAAATGAAGAGAGGCATGTATCAAAATTAATCACCTTTTCAGTACGACAATTAGGATCACAACTATGATTAATGAAACGCCCCAAATTTCCCTTCGCACATGCGTCAATTACCTGAAAGGAGGGCAAATGTGGATTACAAAACAGCATGAAACAATTGTGGCGAGATAATTATATATATATATATATATATATATATAAACCAGCGGCGATCAAACAAAACTATAAATCCATTCAACATAGAGAAATGAGACAAAAAATAAAACAAGTCATTGCAAGAAAATTATATGGTACATCTGGTTAAAGGTGCATCATTAGTACCAAGCAGAAGTTAGAAGTTAATATTTGAAATCATAAAATGATTGTTATTTTAGTGAACTTTCAAGCGATGATGTCAGCAATCAAAGGACAACTAACACATTTATAAATAATCTCTACAAATCTAACAATTAGAGGGCCCAGGGGCATTAGATACCTCTTGGCAATTTTAACCAAACATATAAACTGAAAAGTTGATAAGGCAGTAGATACTAAATAGTGTAAATAATGCCAAAAGTTCTGTCTGGTGACAAGTTAGATATAAAGACCTGGAAACTACCACCAGTACTTTCATCACAGCATTTAGAAGCTGCCTCAGAATCAGATGCATATGCCGTGGATCATTGGCTTTCAATTCCAGTGTTTTAGTGTTGATTAAAGCAAATTAACTTGTAAATAATGAAAGAAATATTATTAAAGAAGAAGAAGAGCTTCAGCAAACCTCACTGCCATCCAATGTCATGAAGTAGAAATGTTTGTGACCCTTGGAAGCATAATCTTTTTGCCTTGCTTCATAAGCATGCACATCAAGCACCTGAATGAACCTATATTAGAAATTTGGAGGAAAGAAAATAGAAAGAAATTTGCATGCGCATTTTGAACTAAATCTTTCTTTTGGTGGAATAGCCATGTATGCATGTGGATAGTGCGAGAGAGATTAAACTATCACAAAAAGGCATATTAACTTTAATTATTGAGCACTAGTTGGATAATCCAAATGTGAATTGAATTAAGCTGATCTCAGAGTTGGCCAGGAAAGTATACATCCATAGAAAGTTTTGAAGTGATCTAGTACCACTCACCTCATATGATCATGCATCAAACATATTATATGCATGTAAACTAGCATCAGAGAAAACCCGGTACGCCTACGACTTCCAACATTGGCTCAAAGCCCAACTCATGACAAAGTTCATATCTGATCAGCAGCCTACAAAAAATTAAAAGAAGTTACCTCTCCAACGTATTCAATAAGGAATTGCCCTCTGGATATATCCTCATCCAATCGCAGTCCAAAACCTTTCTTCCCACATCGCTCCCATGTCATTTCGGCATAATTGCGCTTTTGGAACTGCAAAATGATACTTGGACTAATTTTTTTAGAAAAACAAATACTATTATGAGAAGTGAAATAATTATTACTATCTGCGAAAGGTAAGCTATGTAACCTGTTGATTTGAGCAATGGTCCCCACATGGACAGGTTCCTTGAACACACTCAATATTAAGCATTCGATTCAAGCATTCATCTCCACAACCTAACCGACCGGCCACAGGTGCTTTGCAGTAACAAACCATGATCTGTTTAAAAAATATGGAAAATTTTGTCAAAACATAAAATTTAGAGAGGCCATGGCCTGAACAAACATTCCAAAAAATTTGCTCTTTTTACCAACCTAATGAGTGTTAAAAAAGAAATATCTGGATTTACACACTAGATTTTTAAAGATCAGAAATGGTGGGAATGGCGCGGGGGGGTTTAAAGATTTAAAAAAAAATTATGTGCCCACTGGGTATATTAGAATGTAAGAGTCAAGGATTGATACCTACAATACCTAGGTGTGTCCATGCTACTAAATAAATACAGGAAGTCTCTAGTGATAAAAAAAAACTCTTGAAGGGATTTTGGTAGAGAAAACAGGAGGTCCAAATATTTTTTGGCCTTAAGTTTGCCATTTTGTACGTGTCAAAGAGAGGGAGAATAATTACAATGACAGACAAATCGCAAACAAGAATACAAACAACTTTATAGCGGGGAGAGAATCATGTCAATTATGCTTCTTCAAAAAAAAAATTCTAAAAAACGATGGATTGACACTTATCCTAAAACTAGTGATATCATTTACTCTTGAAGGAAACCACAGGAAGATACATGGATGCAGACAGTTCAGCACAATCACACCTACTAAAACTAAGAATGAAAAAACACCATGAATAGCAGAGGCACTAGCAAAGTTGGAACATTATAGATTGGTACAGAACAACAACAGCATCCAAGGGCAAAACCAAAGGCACACAGATGTCAGCATCATAAGAAAATAAATTAATTATCAAGGAAGATCGTTTCTTTGTAGCATTAGAAGTATAAAGCAGATTTCTAAAAAAAAAGGATAGTACAATTGTCATGTTAGTGATTGTGGATAGCCTAAGCCATGATTAAGATTAATCATCGTCAGTAACAATCATCCTCAAAGGGGTGTGGTTTTGACCTAGGATAGCACACTTCATGGATGAATGTATGTGTTGATCATATATGTTGCATGACACAATAACATTTGCACATTTTTTATTCAGATTGCAACAGCAAACTATCACCCTCTCATACTCGGCACTTTTCAAAATATTTTCTAATTCATGACATTTTTCCCAGAGTAACACAATTCCTTGAGACATACACTAATCTAGATCTATATGAGAAACAACGCTACCAAGTTCATAAACATATTTTCTTGCTAATTTTACCACTTTCATGTTACAGTACTAAACTAGCCAGGTCTAAATGTGAGCCATTATGTATGTTAGCCATCAAGACATCCCAGAAACCAAGCCCATAGCCATCTGAGATAGAGTTTGACTTGCCATAACTCAACATTAGGTGCACACATGCTGCTTAAGACAAAGCACATGTCCTTCCTGCCAGCTACCACTTAACAAAAAGATTCAATTCTCAAAATCTAATGTGAGTCAGATCACAGCAATGCATAATTATTGTAACATTGAGAGGCAAAAATAAAATTGATTCAAATTCAGACCTCATCAATAGTTTGAGTTTTACGGCTACGGTGCAGAAACTGATTGGTAGTGATGCGTGTAAATTCATACTCCTTGGAAACTATAAAAGAAGTAAAATATCATGTTAGGTGAAAAGGTGAAACCCTTATGAATCAAAGCACAGGCCCTGCTTCAAGCTTGTGTTTGATCTTGCTTCTCTTCTATGCCTACCAAATGCTTCATACCTGATGTCTGTCTACATTCCAATTCCATATAATTTGAAGGGGCATCGCAACCATCCTCATCAACATCTGATATGCCCAACTCTGCATTTATTTCTGCATTTGACTTCTCTTGGGGAAAGGAGCAATCAGCAAAGGCTTTATTCATGTTGTCCTTGCAGATCCTAAGTAATCAAAAGAAAAAAGAACAGATGACAATGTTAGAGAATCGAAAAGGAGACAGTGAGAAAGGAGGGAACAGAAGAAGGAAACAATTAGAAAGGAGGGAACAGAAGAGGGAAGCAGTGAGGAAGGAGGGAGTTGGCAGAAATGTTTGTAATGCTGGAAGGCAGCTCCCTCTTACACTCACACCAAAACAAGATGACTTGAGCTTTCAAATTGAGATCATAAGAGAAACCATACATATCATTAATTTTTGCCAGCTCAGTAAGTTGCATGGCCTTAAAAGAAATATGGAAGCTATTCATCCTCAAGAAGCAATACCCAAATATCAATTTCATTGGAACCAAAGCTGAGAAAAGAAAGTTTGGAGCACACACGGACTCCTAGCCTAGTCGAGCAAGATTGAGTACAAGGTCCATGGGATTATTGCATAGTTGATTCATGCCCAAAAAGGAGAAATAAATTGATTGAAAGAGTGGCCATCTTTCTCCTTGACCAAAGCAAACTTAATCAAGCAGGTAAGAAACATATGGTTGAGACTCAAGCCAAGATATTTGATACTTGTATATCCTCGGAAATTTCAGAAGTCCTTTTTTTGTCTGTCTAACCTGTACAACTAACCCTATTTGAGAGGCTAAAGAGCCCGTAAGGTCAAGCCGTTTTCGGTCAACTGTCCTTCAGAGGATACATGTCGCAAGCATGAAAGTTGATAAAAGTTGCATTTGAATGTCTGTATCGTGTGTCCTAGTAGTGGCAAAACATCAGTCCACTTTTTTTTTTTTTTGCACTGCTTTGTCCCAAGGAGTTCATGGAATAGGACTTTTGCAATTAGCGATTACTGTGTATGTCCAAAAACCATGGAAATGCTGTTGTATATATATGTTTTCTAGGTTTGAGGAGAGAGATAAAAATGGCAAGATTTTTGAACTTGTACAGTGTTTGTATTGAAGCTCAAATGAAGAGAAATGCTAAAAAAACAATCAGCAAGAGTCAACAAGAGAATTTTTCAATTATTCAACCAATTGTCTTTGGGATCACCGGGTAATCATGCCCTCTGCATGGTGTTCTGTTCTGGAACATTTAAATACCCTTAGTTCTTTTTCAGAATGATTTGATGGCTCCTGTGGATTAAGATTCTCATGCTAATTTGGAAGAGCTCTTAACCTCTTCATTGAACCTAAACTCGTGCTAATAAAAAAAAAATTTCTTAAGCAAATAAAAGGAATAGATATGTAAAGGGGTGTGCATGCAGCAGAAAAAGATAAAAAACTGCAAGATAAATAAAATGACTTGTAGGGTGAAAGATAAAGTACCATTGGCAATGTGTTTGACTAATAGATTCTACAAGTCGAACTGGAATACGCCGCCATTTAAGACAATCATCACAGCGAACCCAAGCATTATCTGGGGATAAATTTTGCTCCATTACACCACTTGACGGGGTGTCCAAATCAGCTACCTCTTCTGCAGCAGTATCCTCGCCAGCATCAATTTTTCCATTTTCATCTGCAGTATGATTACAGCGATACTTCATGTCAGAGCAGAATGCTTCTTGACCTTTGGTATAACAAAAGGGTATATTGAGTGCCATGAGGGCATGACTGCAAAAGCATAAAAAAATCAAATCATGCAACATAAACAATTCAGTACCTATTTCTGGATCATCATCAACTTTGTAAAAAACATGATCACAAACACTCTTCCCCTTGGCTTTGTTCTTTTTAACTGACTTCCTATCATTTCCTCTATCCTTGCAACCATTTGCCCTCCGGCTTTTTGCAGAGTCGGAGACTTTGGACCTTCCCTTGTTCACTCCATTTCCCCTGGATTTAGTTGAAGGAAGAGGATTCCTTGAAATCTGTGATCCTGATGACCTAAGCTCAGCATCCAGTCCACCAACACATATTTTAGTTTCCATACTGATTTCTTTTGTCAAAACCTCTCCAGAGACTTCAAGTTCAGTCTCTCTTGACAAAGGTACCTGTTCTGCGGAACATTCTTTACTGCTTGATGTGTTGATCAAACCATTCACACTGCTGGATGAAGTAAGAATCTCAGTAGAGGAAAGGCCATCAGCCTTTCTCTGCCTGCCCCCACGTTTCTTTGCCAATTTAACTTTGTTTAAGCTTGCCGCAGCAGGTGAACAGTTAGCGGCTTGAGGGAGCCTTTCTTTCTTTTTTCCCTTCCTTTTACCATTACCCCCTTGATCTGTAGCAAAAGCCTTAGAAGAAGACAGAACAGCATCATGAAAATCTTCCGGACATCGTGCATCGACTTGGCCCTCGGCAACTAAATTGATAACTTCTGAATCTGGTGAAGTTCCAGGATCTGTATACCTCTTCTCAGTTGTTGCTCCCAGTGCTTCAACCTCTGTATTGAGAGGAACCCCGATATAATCTTCCACGGTATCTCCAGGTGACTTTTCAAAAATCACCATGCCCTCCATATCTTTGTTTGCAAGATTTACATCCATGCCATAAGGATCACAATGTAAATCTGCCTTCAACTTAATATCAAAAGACTGAAGCTGTTTTCCAGCTCCCTCTTCAGCCACATTATCTTCAGCATAATGGACTAACTTTGACATTTCAAAACTGGTTTCCTGATATGACTCAACCCCATAATTGCTTACAAGTTCAGCAGATGCTTTTGTATCAATTACCTCTGGGATCATAATCTTCGGATTAGCTTCAGTTTGACAAGCTTCTTTTCCCACTTTAACTTTCAAACGAATGCAACTAGCTGGAGCACAGTCTTTCTTGCTAGACCTTTGTGACCTTCCACCAGCACGATTATTCCGCTTTCTGCTTCCTCTGCCACCCCTTGCTTTTTGTGATCCATTATTCTCAATTTCATCAAGTCTGGGACCATCAATCATTGTAAATGCATGTGTAATATTCCCCAACAATCCCCAAGCAGAAGACCGAGCTGGTTTGGAGAAACAGCTTCGCTTCCTTGTCACACTTTTGAAGACAGTCTCAATACCTAGATGAAGGTTTGGGACTTTGGTTGTATTTCTAGATTTCCTTGCAGCCCTTTTTGTCTGGGCCTTCCGGCTTGATTTACGTACTCTATTGCTCCTTTGTGAAGATGGTGATGCAATGTCATGACACTTGGTTTCAGAAACACTATCAATGCTGACATGATTCTTTGCTTCATTGACCGTCTCTCCAGAACAGTCACCTGCACTGTTAGAGTCAATAGCACCATGTGGTGATACCTGGGCATATATATCAGCTCTTATCCTGGCTGAGGCATCGCTTTCCTGCTCTGGAACCCTCTCTATAGCTAGACCATTGACAATCTTAGAATCTACTTCACTTGGTATCAGCTTCTGCTCATCATGATAAACACTTTCTTCTGGCATACCAGTCATGGGCATTAATTTCAAGGTCCTCTCGAGGCCCTGTGATGACAACAACCAATTGGAAGTAGTAGTATCTGTCGCATCTAAAGCATCACTTGTTTCCTCCATAACCCCTCCTGCAATGAGACAGCTAATGATCTGATCACCCTTCTGGTCATCCGGCTGAAGACACTTGCTTGGTGGACATGTAACAGTTGTTGATTCCAAATGCATTCCATGGTCAAGTGAAGGCAATATTTGGTCTTGATTATCAGTCTCTAACCTAGTTAAAAGAACACTTCTTTCTTTTGGAACCACAGTAGGAGACGTACCATCATACTGCTTATCCAGTTCAACACCATAACCATTCACTGAAATTAATCCAGCAGGGATTTCACAGCCTGACAAAGGTCCTATTTCATTAAGAGTAGCAATCTCTATTGCAGCTAAACCATCACTTTTTTCTTCCATAAACCCTTCCATAATAATACTCTCTATCCCAGCTAAATCATTGTTTCTCTCTTCCATGGTCAGCACCATAGAGGTGCTCCTGTCCTGCTTGTCCTTCTCAACACCATTTCTAGGCAAACGCTCAGCGGGCATTTCATATCCCAATGAAGGCAATATGTTTTCACAAGTATCAGCAGTCTTTGTTGCCACTAAACCATCACTTTTCTGTTCCATCACAGCTTGAAGGTCGCTATTCTCTAGCCCAGTTAAATTGTCAATTTTCTCTTCCATAACTGCTTCTTGAGAGGTACCACAATCATGCTTGTGCTGTTCATTGCCATCACTAGGCAAACCTTTTTCTGGTAGTAGTTCTGCAGGCATTCCTTGACCCGATGAAAGCACTATTTCATCATGTATATCATCAAACTCTATTGGAGCTAAGCCACTACTATGTTGTTCCATGACCCCTTGAACACTGACATTCTTATCATCCCTCTGGTCATCTTGTTGATCACCATTTCTGCTCCAATCCTTTGCTTGCATTAATTCTGTTGGCATCTCACTGCTCAGTGAAAGAACTATTTCATCAGAATTAACAATCTTTATTGCAGCTAAACCATCATTTTTCTCTTCCATAACCCCTTGAACACTGCCACTCTCATGATCATTCTGGTCATCTTGTTGATCACAATTTCTAGTCATATCATTCCCAAGTATCGATTCTACAGATGTTTCACATGAGGTTGAAGGCACTACTTCATCGGAAGTATCAGCCTCTACTGTAACTAAACCATCACTTTCCTCTTCTGTAACATCTTGAACACCAGTTTTCTTATCATCCACTCGGCCATCCTGTTGATCACAATTTCTCTCCAGCAATTCCAAAGACCTTTCACAGTCTAGTGGTCCACCATTCTTGACTCCAAGCCCTGCTTTTTCTTCCCAGGATCTATCCGTTTCCCCATTACAATCATCTATCCCACTTTGCCTCTCATCCAAACAATCCCCAATAACCCCAGATTCATCCTCCAATAATTTCCCTGCTGTCAAACCAACCACACTCTCCCCCTCACCCGTCAACCCAATTCCCATATCAGCTGACACAGCCTTAACATCACTGTGGCTGGCACAAACAACATTATCTTTCTGAGACAAGTCCACAAACCCATCAGTCGCACTAGAGGGTTCCACATTAGTATCAATTAGACTGTGAGCAGTCTCCAGGACTGGCAGCTGCTCAGAATCCTTGATAAATTCCAAGCACGAATGCTGCTCGGTGGCAGCAAGAGTCAAGGGCTCGTGTGGCTCAAACGAATTCTCACACGCCCCCATTCAGTATACCAATTCTTTTAACCCAATTAAGACGCACCCATCTCTAAGACAACAATAAAAATAAAAATAAAAATAAAAATAAACCAAAATTACACCAAATTGCAACCAACCACAATGCACGACCCTAATCGCCCCCAAATCAAAAAGAAAAAAAGAAACCTAGCCTCTGTTTCATTCACTCACCATCTCCCTCAAAACAAAAGCAGCAAAAACCGGCAAAACAATACCTTGGTCAAAAGCTAGAAGAGAAAAACCCTAGAATCCACCCTCTCTGCAAAAGCAAAAGCCTGAATAATAAGTCCAAGGATAATGCAGATATAAAAAAAAACAATTAACGAATATATAAATATTTAGCACCCATATCTTTTTTGAAGCACAGAAACAAGGATTATTAGAGAAGCGAAAAAAACCTCTGTGTGAAGAAGAGAGGTATCGGGCCTTTGAAGAACTGAAAGAGAAGGGTTGTTTTTTTGTTTTATTTTATTTAATAAAATATATTTTTTTTTCGGAGAGAGAAAGAAACAGAGAGAATTGCTAATGGAGTTGTCAAAGGAGGAATAGGACGCACGGGAAGGAAAAGCGAGAGGGTAGCCGGAGAGAGAAATATAGAGAGAGGAAAAAATGTTATCGATTTTCCTTTCTTTTTTCTCTCTCTCTTTTTTATAATGGCTTGGCTTTGTAATGGCTTGGCAGTAACCGTTTCACCCCTACTCGCCTGCGTTTGGTGAAATGAGATATTATGTGGAGATTTTTCGACACTTGTCATTGAAAGTGGCTTTTTTGTCATTTTGTTAGACCAATCATTTCATATGCCTTTTATTTAGTTCCATGGAAGAATTAATTAGGTGCGTATATTAAAATAGCATTGACTATGGTTATTTTTT
>Ga0325400_1002861_pt1 | contig 15367 bp, 5 predicted proteins | sample PopdelMetagenome_2_FD_205662 | JGI IMG/M metagenome (GOLD analysis project Ga0325400, IMG submission 205662) | Populus deltoides microbial communities from Bellville, Georgia, United States - Xylem-PdKOR-R1 | ecosystem: Host-associated > Plants > Phyllosphere > Stem > Wood/Secondary xylem... | reverse complement strand
AAAAAATGACACCGCCTAAACAACACCCGGTTTTACAGGTTGATTTGGAAAATTTAAAATTTTAAATCTAACCAATTTTTAGGTTTTCAGTTGAATTAGACAAACCATTTACCCAATCAGAACTATTCGACCTAGCCAGCATTTTAGTGACCCAGCCGAACCTAGTAAAAACCCGGTTGGATCAATGCCTTCTAAAAAAATAAAACAAAATGCTACTGACTTAATAAAAACTCATTATTCTAAATTCACCCAATGACTCGCAAGTTGACCCAATAACTCAACAATCCAAGTTCTTTTTTGAACCAGTCCCGGGTCAGGTGTAACAGTTATGATAGAAACCGCACACGACCTAAATTTATGATTACAGGTGATCTGGAACAATGGGTGCCGCCAACAGTTAAAGCCGTATAGCCTGGAGACGAATTACACGATGTCTCTATCCCTCACTATCCAATACTCAAATATCCGTTCCCCTACTATTTCTACTCTAGTCAGGTCCCAAACCAACTGATATGCGCTGTCTATAGTCTATACCATTTAATGCAATACAACACCACTATAAATCTCATCATCTTTCCAAACAGAACACACAAGCACCCCACATCTCCATCTTACCACCTCTCCAGCCCCAGACACATGGACACTTCTCTAATGGCTATCACAGAAACAAAACCACCCAAGCAACTTCGAGAGCTCCTTCAAGAGCAACAGGAATCTTTCACCCTAAATATTCACCTTCTAGAAAGAGGATATTCAAGAAAAAGCTCGAATTCAGAACATACCTTCAGCTGCTGCTATGGAAATTCAAGCAAGTCCCCGAAGAGATCGGTCAGTTGTCGTCTAAACACGACCAAAAAGCCACAACTTTCAAAGGTATTAAGAGCTGTATTAAACCAGGTCATTTCCACAAAGAAGAGGCTAAGAATCAATGGTTCTAATTATGAAGATGGAAAACTAAATGTCAGTGAGAAGGGCAGGAGTAACCAGCAAGTTCCAGAATTAGATAAATTTTCGTCGGCTAGCAGTGCAACAGTGTTTAATTCGTGTTCTGAGAGTGAAGTAGAAGAAACGTCAACATCATCGCAAAATGATATCTTGTTCACAACAAACACTTCACAGCTTCCCAACCTCCACGATCCACAGGAGGTAGAAAACCTATAATTATTAGACAAAAGTTGCATTTTTCATTCGTTTCTTTCCAAGGAATCACAGACTGGATTCACTTACTCACAAAGCTAACAGGCTACTGCAGATAGAAAGCTCCAACAGCACTGTATAGAAGAAAGCGGGCAACTCTGCCCGGCATCAGTACTAGAACGGATTCCTTCTCATGGAAATTCCCCAATTCACAGCAGTTAGTCTCTTTATCTGCCATGAACACGGCGTACACTTGTACTTTTACTGTCAGCCTTTTAAAACTTTTCTTGAAAATAAATTCTTGTTCTTACAGATAAAACAGAGGATTCCAGTACAACAGAAGAAGAGAGTGCTTCCAAAACTAGAGTTATTTTACCCAAAAAATTTACAGAAGACTGCATTTTATCAGCATCTCTCCGGGAAGTCCTTTTTTACTCACCAAATGAGAAACCAGTTTGTGGAGAAGCCACAGAGATACAAGAATTTGTCCTGTCTTATTTTTCTCCACAGTACTTGAAATCCAAAATGGTTCTGCAGCAAACAAAGCAACTGCTGTTTGATTACGTAAAGGAGATTGTTGAGACCCAAGAAAGCGAGGGGAAGCCGCAATGTCATCACCAACAATTCTTGGGGCCAGAAGAGCTTGGAAAGATAATTGGTGAGAAAATGAAGCCATGGGATAAACAATCTGGCAATGAGTCAAACCTGACAAAATTGCTGAATTTGGATTTACTGAGTTCACAAGGCGGGAGTAATTATAAGCCAGAGAGAAGGGATAATGGGTTAGCAATTGAAGATACTGTTTTCGATTTACTGTATTCAGAACAAGACTGGAATGAGTATGGGCTACAGAGGAGGGAAACTGGATCAGAGATTGGAGATACTATTTTGGAAGAGCTTGTGAATGACATAGTAAGAAACATGATTGGTTTCTCATCACCAATTACCAGATGTTAAGCTTAAGCTAGCTTCAAAAATTAATTAATTCCCAACTCTTTGACTTTCTGTCACCACTTTCCGTCTCCCTGAATTCAGATATCAAACTCCGCTGCCATATGTTGTTTGCTGATAAAAACAAAACAAAACAAAATGGTAGGCATTCCATTTAATGGTTACTTTTACATCCATTTTATTCAATACAATAAAATAAGGACACTTTCAAGCAGTAATCACCATCCATGAGTCTAGAACTTCTAGCATTAACCATGTATCTTTCACTGTAAATCACAAAAACCCACTCACACAGCACATCAAGGTCAATCAGAAGGGTTGCCAAGCCATCGTATGGCTGTATGGGTACACCACACTTCCAAGAGCCGACCCTAGATTACTCTAGTTCCAGTCATAGGAAAAGGAAGCAAAAGGAGTGTTCAAGGCATACAAAGTTATTGACTAGTGGATACTGATGTTTCACCCACCAAAAGTAACACAAATAATTGAAAGCTAGGACATATTATGGGTATCTCTGATTATGTGTGAAAGTTGCAGTTTGTTCCACAACCACACTCTAACAATCTGTTGTAGAAATATGACAATATTCACTTTTGGTTCCTCATCTTTCACTTCCCATTTGTTCTTTATCATTTCTTATGAGTTAGGTTTTATCTTATCTCTCTCTTTTTTTAATAGAGGGCTTTTGAATGATCCAGTCCTGAAGTTTTGATTATAGCCGAGTTGAATTAATCATTATTCTTGAAACAAGAACAAAATTAGGACTATCCATTTCCCTTGGAAACCTTTTAGCTTCCATTTATGTTCTTCTAATTCCAATTTCCTGTTGAATTATTCCAGCCAAAGTAAAATTTATCCCTTAACCTTTTCAAGCCAAAGTCATAATCATGGTTCCTGATACCAAAGTCAAAAGCAACACTATACTCGTCCTATAAAATCAGCAGTTCTTAAGGCCAGCCAAATTTCAGAATCTATGAAGTTCATATCATTTCCAAAACAGTACTATGCACAGTAATTTGTTGCAACAAATCAAATGCACAAGGAAAACACTGAAAACTATATCCAGCATATACCAAGGACAAGCTATGAAATGCTCATTTGTAGTTGGTGCATTTGGATTAACAATCTGTAAAACAAAAGGAAATAAGGAACTACCGGATTTCCACATCATCGCCAAGCTCCCCATCTTCAAGCTCCTCATTACTGCCATTTCTGCGGGAACCATCACGGTGATCTCTCTTGTGCCTTTTATGCTGGCTTTCACCATCTGATTCAGGTGTGTATGTGTGCTGCAGAGAAATATCACCAAGAAAATCAGAAAATTTTTCTCAGAAGTTAAACTACAAATGCACCACTAGAATTGTACCTTTCTAGATTTTTTACGGTCACTGCTATGCTTGCGTGATTTTTTAGACTCTTCTTTCTCATCCTTATCAGAATTTACATCATCAATGGCACTTTGATGCCGTTTCCGGTGTTTCCTATCTTTGTCCTTTTCCCTCTTTTTGTCATCCTTGTGGCCATAACCATCACTTGCATCAACATTTTCACCATCTGTTTCATTCTTTTTTGTCCGTTGCTTTCCTTTTTCCCTTTCACGTTCTTTCTCTTTCTCCTTCTCCTTCTCCTTCCTCTCCTTCTCTTTTCTCTTGTCTTTTTCCTCTCTTTCTTTCTCCTTCCTGGCCTGTCAAAAGAGAGAAAAAACAAACAAATCAAGAAATTAAACAGCATAACTAGCATATTTACAGGGGGGAAAGCTCAGACAGATTATCTAGGGTAGCAGCTTCCACATTCAGGTTCTTGTGCGCTCTCATCTAAGCTCAGGTTCTTGTGCGCTCTTATCTACAAGGCAAACTGAGGGGGTATTTGGAAGTGTAGTAGCAGTTTCTTTTCAAAGTGTTTTTTGCTTGGAAATGCACCAAAATAATGTTTTTTTATTTTTTTAAAAAATATTTTTAATATCAGTTCATCAAAACGATCCGAAAACACAAAAAAAAAAATTAATGGCAGTGCATTCAGATAGAAAGTGGTTTTGACTTCCCCTTTCTGTTTCTTTTTCCGAGTGTAATTTAAGTTCCTTCTACAGGCAACCCTTCTCTTATCAAATATGCTGAAAGGTCAATCAAGAGAATAAATTTGAAGTATGGAGGTACTTATTAGCCCCACATGAGCTAAACACTTCAAATTTGTTTGACTAGTCATGCAGAAAACACCACAAAAAGAACCAGAAGAAACAGTTAACAGCCATATGAAATGACAGAATCACACCGGCTTAGCTAGGTATACTAACAAAATATAAGTACCTTTTCTTCCTCATGCTTGCGTTCCTTCTCTTTAGCCTTTTCCTGTAAGTGTGTGACATATTCTTCAAAAATTTCCTTACTCAAACTCTCTTCCCCAATTGACCTACAAAAGAAAAATCAACACAATGAAATGCACAGGGAGGTGGGTGTAAACAGGTTCTTAAAGATAAATGATTAGCAGGTCATCTTCAAAGAGGGAGGTGGGAGTAAGCTGCAATACCTGTATTCCTGGCTCTCCTCAAAAAGCGGTTTGCAATCCTCCCAGTTAGAAGAAGGAGTTACTTCCTATAAGAGAGCATAATATTAACAGGTTAGATTGGATAACTAAGAAAATATATCTATGTTTCTTTCTTTCTCTTCTTTTTTTGCCAATAGAAGATGATCCAAAGGTTGTAAAACAGAACAGAGATCACAACATTTTCAAAATATTTTTGATATACCTTAAGAGTATACAGTAATTTAGTGAAATCATCAGCAAGACGTTGCTGTTTTTTAGCTTCTTTCTCCTCCTTCTCCTTGGCTCTTTCAACTAGCTCCTCGTATAAAAGCTTCAAAGTAGAGTACAATCAAAATCTTAAGATTGATTACCCACTGTGTGCAGTCTTACTTGATCATTACAGTAAAGCTTCAATGAGATCACCTCATTAATGAAACAGTAATTGGGGTGCTCAAATCTAGCCATTTACTGCAAGTGACTAGTAGAAAGTGACACTTGATAGTAAATGAAGCATCACTGAAATACCCATGTAAAGCATATGAACAACATATTCAAGGCCTGCATGTGTGTTTGTGTGGCCCCAAAAAGCGGGACAAAGTGTTAACCAAAAGAAAAACAAGATGAGGTCCAGGGCAATGTCAGGCCACATTCATGCTCGTGAAGCAGCATCATGCTGATAATGGAGCAGTGATTCACTCTCAAGTTATAATGGAACTTCATCAGATAGCATAAGACATGAGGTGCCTTAGAAATAATTTCCTCAAAACTTGCAAGCATCCATGCTTCAAAAGCTTACTATACAACTTTTCATCTTGGCAAACCACCATTGCCATCTCAACAGTCTTAGATTCTCATGGGACTATCACCAATATTAAAAAGTTCAATAACAGTTTGAAGGCAGTGCAGACAGACTTCTGGTTTCATATAGAACAGGATGAATTCTACAGGTTTAGTGTGATTTGCTCCTTTGGATAACAAGACATTTTTTTCATTGACCATAAACCTTCAATTTACAGCTCACAAGACCTTTTTGAGAAAACCAGGCGGAAAACAGAAAATGTAATACCTTTAGGTTGATATCTGATATTGGTGGAGAACCAATATCATCAGCAACAGCACCCTTGAAGTCTTCAAATGTCCATGTTGACACCATGGTAATCTGCACATATAAGGGTTCCAGATTTAGAAAGGGGCTGTGAAAAGAAGAAGCATATATTATCTTACCTTGCCCAGCTTCATTGCATCCTTTATTCGAGTTTTATCATCATGATACTGTCAATACAAAAAAGGAAAGGTTAGACACGTGTGTAGCAGGTTTCAACCGTTTCAGGCAGAAAATATAGACAAAACCAGTTATATGAATATAAAGAAAGTAGATTAAATATACAGTGAATAATTTGAATATATGGGTTATAACAGAAACAAAATTTCACATCAATAAAAAATATCTATTGATGGAGTCAGGGCAATAAAAGATTGCGTTTACTAGTTAAATTATATACCAATAAGAACTGATGAACTTGGAACTCTAGAATAGCACAAATAACAAGCTTAAAGCAGTGCTAAGACTAGTATTTTGCAACTGAAACTGGTGAAAAACATGAAAATTTGATGCAAGAGGGTTGCAAAATCAAGGTCACCAATCAAAACTATCGCATGAACAAAATACTAACATAAGTTAGACAATCTACATTTCTGTAGTCTTTGTTATATTGCAGGTCAAGATTCAAATCTAACCCGTGCCAATGTTTCCCACCTAAGCAATGCACAAGGAGCATATACTATATTACTTTCTATCCCAACATATAATCAACAAGAAACAAGAAGCCATGAGATGGAGGGACATGTGGACCAGTTATGCCAGGAAAAAAATTCTAAATCCAAAAGAAGAAAAGATGTAAACTGAAAATAAACTGTCTGGTGTCATGATTATATTGGAACAAAACCACAAATGTTGACACACAAGATTGATCTTGTTTGATTTGGCAGAGTAATGAAACCATAAATCCTCTTACTAAAAATAATTTATGCAAGTCCCGATCTTAAAAGATTGAAAAAAACAATTCATCATAGATTGCAGGAATCAGAAATGAGACAAGTTACTTGTTTCTCTAGTTCTTCAGAAACATCCTCAAACAGATCTTTTGGCTTTGAGCCAGACGTGTTTGTTGCAATGGCCTGATATTGAGGCAAATCCTTAACCTACGACCAAAAGAGAAAATAATGAACTAACAAGTTCAGATCCAGATATCAGGTACAATTTTCCTCTCATCTTTCATTTAATTCTTCTTCATGTATTTCACAAAAACAAATGAGAATGGCACCTTCAAACAGTAGTCAAGCCAGTGAGTTTTAGCTGTAAGGGAGCCAGAAGCAACATGTTCTTCCAACAATTTGCGAAATTCATCACGATTTTTCCTTTCAGCCCGTCTCAATTGTTCCTTTTATTTAGAGATAAAAAAATGAGGTAAGAAAATACAACTGAAGAGAAAAAATTACAACATAAATAAACGGGTACCTTTTGTATCTTCTTTTGTTCCTCTTCCTCTTTCTCCAAGTCACGAATATAGTCCTGCCAATACCAATATCAACACCTAGTTCACAACAATATATTGAATTACAAGTGAGAGAACATACCTGGAAAATGAGTAAACGGTCAAGTTTTTCAAGACACAAGCACCGCTCATCATCCTCTAAGCGATCTTGAATTTTCCGCCATTGGCTGTTGGCCTGAAAATGGAAGAATAATCATACCAAGGTACAGAAGTAAAAATACGTTGCTATATTTTTTTTATGTCCCTTGAGAAATACCTTGATGAAATCACAGGACTCCAGAAATTTTCTATATTCTGCTACATTCCTCCTACGGTCCTCAGCAGCCTTCTCCTTTTCCTGCATCACAAGTCAAAGCATAAACATGTAAGAAATGGATGGTATGCATAGTACAATTAGCCATCCAAGCTTGCACCTGAAATGAGAAAGAAAATTAAACACCAAGAACATAGCAGCATGACTAATGTTTCTCCCAGTGAAAAAAGATTAACAACATCCAGAAATGCAAATGCCTCCTAGGGTGTGCCGCTATAACAGAATAAGTGACGCACTGATTGAATCTTATAAGCATTGACTGAGAAATACAAGATCTAAATGTAAAGACATTATTGGATTTCTACATCAAGAGAAACAAATGGAGTTTCTGTTATGAACATACATTCAATAGCAAATTGATACAACAGAGCTTGGGTGCTAGATTAAAAATCCACATAAAAACCCTAATGAAATTCATTTTCTCCATTTTTTGTTTCACCGCACATGAAATGAGCATGGGCAATGTTCTTCCAAAATCAAAGTAAATCAATCAAAGTTTTGCTCCAAGAAGCCCAGCTATCTTTTAACCAGTAATAAAATTACAAGTGTCAATCAAGTTAACAAACTACTGAAAGAAATTCTTGCTTTCAATTAAATTAGAGAAGCATACAAGTTTGATGGAAGTTCTAGAAACCTATTACGTCAGGATTGGAACTGCCACACTTCAAGTTTCAAAACTTTTACTATTTGTAAGCCATGTAGAGTAAATATAATATTACAAAAGACTTTTTATCCAAGAAAAAAGAAATGTATACAATATCACCTCTATGTCTAATATCACCATCAGGCAATTTCATGTCTATATAATATAGAAAAAGATTCACATTTACACTTCACCTATATGTATATAGGTGTGCTCCTGCACAAGCAAACAAAGCACAAGTATAGAAATATTTACCTTCCTCTCAAGGTCCACAATGTAGCTGTCAAAAAGATCCTCTCGGTCTCTGGCTCTCTCAAGAGCTTTGTATCGTTCATCATTTTCAAACAGACTTATAGCTTTGCTGAAATAACAGGGCATAAGTTAAAACAATAGAAAACTTCACTCTACAGCAAAATAAACTAGATATCAAACTTTTCTTTGAATAGACTGAAACTTCAACCTCCACTTCATGGATGAAGTCAATTCCTTAGACTCCTGAAAACAGATAAAACCATCAAAAAGCATTATAAAATCAGATAAGAGAGAGAAAAAGACAAGACAATTTAATTATATGCGACATACTTCCAACATCTTGGCAAACTCTTCCCGAGCCTTTTTCTGTCTTACGCGCCTCTCCTCAGCTTCTAGTTTTTTCCTTTGACCTAAGTACTAAAGCAAATAAATAATCAAATTGACATCAGAATGGCATGAATTGATACATCAATGCACGTATAGAAAAGTATACGCAATCAGAACCACTCAAATCCAGTTCAATCACAACAGATTCTCATTAATTTATGCTAAAAGTTCCATATGAGATTGATATGAGGCTTACCTCATTAAATGCTTGCTTTCGCTCACCAAGAGTTTTTAAAGCAGCATATCTTTTGTCATTAATGATCTCTCTCATCGTCTGACATCAAATTCCCACATTAATGACATTCATTTAATGAAGAAAATAGATGGTACGAATAATAAATAACAATGATACCTGCTCCCAAGTCCAGTCAGACTGGACATTTGCGGATTCTAGAAGAGCTTTGAATGCATTTTTTGCCTCCTGAACATATCAAACATGTAAGTGAAAATAAATTAACATGATGATAATGAATATTAAATAATAAAATACTCTACCCCACAAGGGAGAGAAAATGGTTATAATGATGACTAAAAGAAGCATTACATATTGAGCATTGCAGTTTTGTTGCATTATTTTCCTTTCAGAAGCAAATTCCCACACAGAATCACCATAGTTTCCCATATGTGACAATAGTTAAGTGTGATACATTATTCAAGATTTACTTGTCAAGAAAAGTAGGGAGGGAGGCAACAAGTAAATTTTAAGTTGATACCAGCTTGTTGGCGAATACTAAAGGTTCCTCATCTGGGGTCTTCTCCTCCAAAGGACTGGCGTTAGTTTTTCCCATATCCATTGATACTTTATTGAATTCCTGTGGTGACGCAATACAGAAGTCAAAAAACAACAATCTAACATTCAGATTTCATTGTGCAGGCCAACTCTTGAAAATAAGTGTGTTTGCCATAGGAGGATGTTTACTCAAGCAGCCTTGTTTTAATATGAAAACCAGGACAGAGGTCCATGGATTTTCAATGCCTTTTTTTCTTTCAAAACAATGACTCATAAAGGATCTAAGCATGAATATATATTACAAACATACAGCAGGTTTAGTGATGCTCTTTTTTCCACAACATACAATTGGCAGTGTGGTTAAAACATGTAAATCCAGCTTGCAAAATTCATAAATAGCCTGTAAAGAATTAGCCATACCGCAGTATCCATCATAGATGCTCCATCTACAGAATTTGCAGCACTTTGAGATAATAGATTGTCAGTGCTACTCCTGCAATTGTTCAAGCATGTATTAACTTAGAAAGAAATACAGGGTTTGATTTTAATATTTCTTCAAGATTGAGTGTGTGACTCTTGTTATGGTGATCTGGTGTGGCTACACCATCAGTACTTGGGAGGAGGGGGGGGGGGGACAGTTTCTTGTTACAAAATATCATCAAAAACTAAAAAGAGGTCCATACAGTGATGTTGTCTTTGCATCAACTGCTGCAGCAGGAGCTCCAGTACCTACTGAAACAGCAGTGGGTAAAGGAGTCACAGAGGGTTGGACACCTACAGCACTAGCTGTGGTAGAATGTGCAACAGGAAGAGCTGGTGATCCAGAAACTACCACTGGGGGTGGATTAGCGACAGCAGCGACTGAAATTGGGCTTGAAGAGACCCCTGGTAACATCACAGAGCTAGAGCTAACTGAAACAGCTGTGGTGGATGTTTCGCTTGAGGTAACAGCAACAGCAGTTGGGACATTTGAAGCTGCGTCGGTTTCTGATTGATTCCCCTGGCCAACTGTTTGTTGCGCCTGTTCACGAGCCATCTGGAAGCAGGTGTTGAGGGGGAGAAGATCAGTAATGCCACATCAGGGAAACAAATAATAAAAATTACACAAGCATACCTTCAATTCCTCAGGAATTGACCACTTAGATTGCTTTGTCACCTTGTTGTAGTAATACCTGTAAACACCACCCCCCAGATTCAATAGTGATCTTGTTGAAAAAAGAAAGAAGAGATACTAGAAAGCACTCCCAAAAACTCGTAGGTGTACAAAAATAAAATAATAATGGAATCGAAACATACTTCTTCCCCTCTTGAGTTGTGAATTCCTTCCAAACAGTCGATGCATCAGCCCTCTGTTAAAATGGCAGCAATTATCAGATGAATAAGCAAGATCAGTTTCAGAAAATATAAGGAAAGAACAGTTGATATCACAAATATAAAAACACTTTAACAGCTACAAAGAAAGGTAACCATGCATAAGAATGATGAAACTGAGGATAAAAAAGGGAAAAATAACATGTACTTATGGCTTAAAGATAAAGTATAACTCTACAAGAAAAGCAATAATACAGCAGTAAGTGACAGCAACAAAATCATAAACATCAAGAATAAAATTAAGCATACCATGGACAAAGAAATGCGCAATGGAAAAAAATAACCTGTAATTCAATGTAAACAATGAAAAGTAACATTTTCTGAATTATGTTGCTCAAGGAAAGCTTAGCATGCCACCACCTTAAGTGATAGTTTGTGTATTTTTTTCATTCAAAACTCACTCAAAATTGTATCCAGTCGATATTCAGTTCCTGATTTTTAATAAATAATCATCACAAAGTGAAATTATAACTCCCCATGTGCAACATTTGCTTGTACATATCTACAGTTGCATAAGGACTCGCTAGCTATAAAACCAACCAGATCTTAGAAATTTCACATGACATGACCAAAAAGGGCCCATTTCTAGTACAATCCAGATGGTTTAACCCAGTACCAACAGTTTCTAGAAGAGTTGGAAGTGTAAAACTTCCTCCTAAGTGGGGATCTTTGATTCAAACCCTCACTTGGAAGAATTATATAGGTTTGGCAAAAGGAAGAAAACAAAAATCAATTAAAAAAGTTATTACTTCATTCAGTCATAGTAACATGTCTTTGATTGAAAGACCTCACCTTTGTGAAGAGAATAATGTTATAAAGTTAAGTGATTGCATCTACATGTAAAAACAGTGAGTATTCTGAAACTAGATAAAAAGAGGAAAAGTCTCATGAAGCCATAAAGTACAACTTCAGCGCATCCAGATTAAGTCAAATTAAACCCTCCCCTTATATTTCTTTTAGTTATCAATTTCACAAGCTTCTAGATGCAACATCATTCTTTGAGTACAAGATACAATCCAATGTCCAGAAACTAGTATCCATTATCATTACAATAAAGGAAACTGAGGGTGTTGTAGAATCACAACAAAAAGGGTCCAACCAAGAACAATATTTTTTCCATGGTATCTAGGCCAACCAGGACTCTAAACTTTCTGTTAAGAAAGGCACCAAGCAGTATATACCAGGTCAGCAACTACAATCAGAGATGCAAACATGCCCGACATACAAAATCACAAACAGGCTGTTCCTTCAAGACCTTTGTGTGAACACTTTTATTTCTCATAGGCGCAATCAGACTTCTTAGGTATCATAAAGCTTCATCTTTGCAAAAGCTATACTCATACTACAATTTCCCTTGTAATTAGATCAACACTTTTTCACTATTCACAAGGGCCTTCTTTAGGAGAGGGGGTAGAATAAACTAGGCATCCCTTTTGATGCATAAAATATTGGTGCCTATAAAAACCCTATTTAAAACACAAAATAACCTTTAAATTATCTAAAGAAGTGAAATACATAATTAAAAGGAAACACTGCAGAGCCAAGCATTTTATACCTCTGAAAGAGGAGAGAACACTATTCAGAAATCAAAGCCATTGAAAGCCGTACAAGAAAAAACAATGCATACAAGTTTTGAAAACCAAAAACAACAAAAAACACTAGGACCTAAAATAAACAGAATAATGACTAAAGAGAAACAAAAGGTGGCGCGAGAATAATGGCAAAACAGCCAGCTAAGTAGACTATAATTATCTTACAGACTTGCTCAGATCATTAACCTGTAGGAGCATGAAACTACAACAAATGAGATTCGTGAATAAAGAAATAGATAGATGCTATTTGAGATGAGTAACCATTCTCATTCTAAACTTTTGAGAAAAATGAAACTGTTAAAGCCCAAAGTTGGTTATGCACACCACCAACCACAGCTTCTGCATAAAATTCTGCCCAATGACAAGTAGAATGGAAATAACAAAATGCTGCCTGCCTTGAGAAAGTGAAATCCAGTCTTGAAAGTGACCATATAGAGCAGTCATTAAATTTCTCCAGACTTGCCACGAAATCTACAGACAAGTAAAGAAACATGCAAAGAAAAAAAAAAGATCTCGAATAAAATAATTTTGATCAACTTAGGGGCAGCTACAATTGCAACATCTATCCAAGGAACAATGTTTGCATGTATATCAAACAATATCAAAGGCCTGTACAGTAGATAACAGAGACAACATTTTTAAGTTATGCAGATTATAGCCGCTCAGGAATACAGCTCACCTCAATTGGCGTCATCAATTCAAAGGGCTTATCCCAACTAGATTGTTTTGTTCTCCTGTTGTAATAATACCTGGCAAAATATACTCATTAGTTATTAGTTATCGAATTGTACAAGAAGGAACAGGAACATCCTATTGCATGGGAAGGATTTGTTAGACCATAATAATTATTTGGGTTGTTTTAACTTGTATGCAAGTGGCATGTACCTAACATCTGAAATGTTGTAAGAAACCATAATCTATTAAGAAGAAAGCATTTTTAGAGGCCAGCCTTTTGAATATCCGAGCAGGAGATAAGAACTAATGATGTGGTAAAAACAAAAACATACCTCCTCCCATCAGACGCTGTATGTTCCTGCCAATCACTCAAAGACTGTTGACTATTGCTAGAAACAGCTACTGTCTGAAATTCCATATAAACAGTTAAGCATGGCTAACCAAATCCTGAGAAACAGTAGCTGTGTGGGTAAAAGATAATTTATGGAGCAAATAACTTAGTACAGATCTGTAGACGATATAGATGTATTTTTCCATTGAAAAAAATATATATATTTCTCAATATAAGGAAAAACCATCTCAAAATCCACTGGAGGAATAAGTTCTTACAAAAGTTTACTTGCTGAGATACAATTAAAATCAGCTTCCTCTACTTCTATAAATTTCCGCATTCGAAATCAGTGTACATAGCATTTTGATCATACCTATGATACTATACCTGAGGAGCATGCATGTCATTATGTTGAAAAGATCAACATCCAGGGAAGCTCATAAAATTTGGAACAAATTCAAAGTAATGTCATTTTCAAAAATTTCTACCATGATTAACAACAAACTGTCATCTTATCCAAATTTATTTGCCCATGCAATTTATTAAAAACAAGGTTCTTAAATATGCATCAAGTTACATGAATAAGAATCTTTGAGGAATCATCAACAGCACCACTTCATAAAGAGTTTTTAGAAGATGAAGCACGAATAATGAAATAAATATGAAAGAGAGAGAGGGAGAGGGAGAGGAAGCTTACTGAATCAGAGGAAGAAGATATAGAAGGCTGGACAACAGCAGGCTGGACTGGGGGAACAAGTGAAGCACCATGACTTCCAGAGGACAACCAAGGTTGTCCCCCCATAGGTGCAACATGTGCATGCATTTGAGACATTGGTGGGAACTGGGGCAATGCACTGGCACTGTTTTGTGTCAGGCCAAAAGAAGATGGTGCAAACTGAAACAATGCAAAACTTCAGAAGTAAGTCCAAAAGACATCCCATGAAATAAGCCAATAAACAAAGAGAAGAAATCTGTTGATGAGTTCTTACGGCATATGGTGAGGAGTTAGGAACTCCAGAGGTGCCAACCACATGCATATGATTACTTAATGGAGGGGCATTTTGCTGGGGCTGTGATGATGTCAGAGGCCTGTTTAGTTGACCATAAGGCATTGATAAAGCCTGTGCCGAAGGTGCCCCAGGCTGATTTGGCCATGGCGGTAACTGCTGGATTGGTTGAGAAAACTGCAGGTGCTGACTTTGAGCAGCTGGCATCCCAACATGTGAAGAAGGCATACCTTGTCCAACTGGCCGAAACTGTTGGGAAGCCACCTGAATGAATGGCTGCCCTTGCTGTGTCGGAACCATTGGTCGAAACTACAAGGATTTATCCATAATAACCATAAAAATCAGATAATACTACCAATAATAAAACTCAACAAACCAAAGGAGAAAAAAATTAATTGCACAGAAAAGGGTATACTAAAAGATCCAGCAATTGTAGGCTGGAGCACCAAGACACACATCCACAGGTGGAGAGAGGGAAAAAACTTGAATATCTTGTTTCACATACAACTTAGCAGCTAAGGGCCACTTGCGAAAAATATCCAAACATTAACCGTTTCCAATTATATAAACAAACTCTAATGATAGTCCACTGCTAAGCAAATGACCTTTAGAGGCCGCCAAAACCAAACCCAGCTTAAATTTTTCAAAATCTTGCACAATATGTATTATTATTGCAATATGGTACACACAAAAACAAGCAGCCTATTAAAAGCTGAGCCATCTTAAAAAAAAAAGTTGAATGAGATTTTTTACAGCTACCTGTCCGCCAGAAGATTGAGGATTACTGGCCATTCCAGCACATACGCAAACCTTATCAACGGCTGCATAAATTATAATGATACAATCAATAACCACTCATTAGAGACAGAAATCAGTAGCTAAAAAATTGCAGCCACAAACAAA
>Ga0325400_1002860_pt1 | contig 15368 bp, 10 predicted proteins | sample PopdelMetagenome_2_FD_205662 | JGI IMG/M metagenome (GOLD analysis project Ga0325400, IMG submission 205662) | Populus deltoides microbial communities from Bellville, Georgia, United States - Xylem-PdKOR-R1 | ecosystem: Host-associated > Plants > Phyllosphere > Stem > Wood/Secondary xylem... | reverse complement strand
TTATAAACATGGGGAATTGTGATAATTGTATCCCGCACACAGGAGACACGCCCATGGCCAGGCCACTGCTCAGCCCGAGTTCCCAAGAGAGAGCACAGAAGTCCATGATTAGGGAGGGACTCAGCTCCAGCGGGGTCTTTTACCATTCTGGCATAGTTTGGTTACGTGTTTATTTTTAAAAAAATTATTTTTAAAATTATTTTTGTTTGTTATTAAAAAAATTAATCAAAAAAAATTTAGTTTGGTTTCTAGAAAAGTATTTTTTAAAAAAATTTGAATGGAAAATACTTTCTGGAAGTTGAGAAAAATTTAGAAATGTCATATTATTTGCTGATTAAATCAAATTTGGTCCTCGAACTTTTGATTGTTATATAAATTTTGTTTTGAATATTTATTTTTCAATTTCATCTCTTAAAATTTAATTTTTATATTAACTTTGGTCTTCATTTTTATAATTGTTATTTACTTTTTCCTTATTATTTTTTTATTAAAAATTTTTATGTATCAAATTTGGTCCTCATTTTTTTTATTGTTACTTATTTTATTTGAAATAATTTATGAAATGTTAATTATTATTGTTTTAATTTCTTCATTTTTTTTAGATTTGATCTCTATTATTTTGATTATTATTTATTTTATTTGAGATAATTTATGAAATTATATTTTTTTTCAATTTCATTCTCATTCAACTTTTTAATTTGTAAGATTTGTTTCTTATTATTTTAATAAATTTGAAAAAAATAAAATATTAATAAATTATTTTCTAGCTTATTTTTCATAACATAACCATACACTGGAAAATTTTTTTCAATTTATTTTTTATTACACTATCAAATATTAGAAAATAACTCATTTTTCAAAAGGAAACAACTTTCTAATAAACAAACAGGATATTTGAGTTATAGATACAAAAATATTAGGAATATAACCCATTTTAATTCAGCTTCTAATGGAAATTGCGGTTTTATTCATAAATTGCTAGTTGAAATACCAGTTATATTAAATAAACATTATTGTTAATAGCATATGTATTAAACAATTACTAATCACAGTAATGATTCTTCAATACATAGATGTTAATGTGAAAAGCAACTGTGTTGTCCGACCACAATTTTAGCTTAATATCAACCCCAAATTTAATGGAAAAAAAAAACTTTAAATCACCACAACTAAATCCTAAAAAAAATAATAAATTATCAAATCTTAATCCCATAATTGACATGTTTGTTAATTATAATCTCAAATTAACGTGTGTTATTTTTAAACATTACTTTTATTTATTTATTTTAAAGATAATTGATAATAGCAATAATAAAATATAACAACGTGTATTTTTTAACTTGTAAAAGGATGATTTGAAATTTTAAACATATTCACCTGTTAATTAATGATTTTAAATCATATTTATCTAAAATAAGTATGAGAATGGAAGGATGCTTGAACTCCAACTATATAATAGAATGAATTCGAAGTCCTCGAATTGTGGTACGTAGAACAAGGACACATGTATCTTATTGAAATTAATAAAAAGTATATTGTCAAATATATGAAGCATGTACACTCTAGCATAGTTGCATAACAGAATATGAAATTCAAATTAAATATAGACAAATTAATATGTTATTTGAACTATTAGCATGCATTAATATACCATTTTATGATCTCATCTTCATTATCATTAGGTATTTTAGAAAAGTTTTTTCAAATACATCTCATGCATAAAACATTCTTCTTGAACATTTTAGTAGGGGCATTCGTCCAAATACACGCTTGCATAAAATGACCTTATTCTGGATATTTACGGTAGTAAGTGCTCGCCCATTTGTGTGTAAGCCAAGAAAAATAGAAACGTCCTGTAATGTTAGCGTCCTTACACGAAGATGGAATGTACAAGTCTCTCATCTACATCTCTCAATAAGTGTTGTGAGCAATTTTTATATCCTGAAGACATGTAATGTAATAAAACCTACCTGCATGATGTATGGTATTATAGGATCTACGAGTGATATCAACTTATAGAATCTGCAGTATATCTTAACCAAATCCTGTATAATAAAAGGAGAAGTTCGATGTGTTAGCATGAATTATAGGATAATTAGCAATAATTAATAATTTTTATTATGTGACATCCTAACCAAGTGTACCTATAAAATACAAAATATAATTCAAAACTAGAAAATATATATTAGAAATAATTACCTTAAAAACAATAATAAATAGACATATAATTTGAGTATCTTGTTACATATGTTATCTATGTTCATAAATTTTTTTATTATTCCTGGTCCGATCACATATGTCACATCTATATTGAAAATGCTCATTTCTTGCATCCATCTCATATGCATTAACATATCAGATTAATATACATGCAGTGAATATTATGTTTTCCAATTGTGACATGTATAAACTGTGTTATTTCATCAATTATTTTTTTCAAATTGTGTTATTTTGTTATTTTTATTTAATAAAAATGCCAATTTAAAAAAAATCATGTAAAAAAGGGATCCTAATGTAATTAATGATAGATCCCACTTATATAACCTAATGGATGAGCAATGCATAGACAAGTTCTTAATAATGTATAGTTCAATTCTATTTGTTTTACATATTATTTTTTAAATATATTTTAGTAAAAAATATCTTTTCAAAAAATAAAATAATATCTTTTCTATTCTTTCTTGTCTAAGGATATGAGAAATAACATCTATGTGGGTTGGAATTTTAGAACTTGTTTTCTAGATTTGGCATCTTCTCCTTGTTTATTTTTTTGTCTAATTAATGAAATAAGGTGATGTTTGTTGTTGCTAAATTTGTGGTTATGGAATTCAACATGTTCAATTTTGTTAGAATCAATTCTCATTCTTTAGTTTATGTTTTTACAAAGAATAATTGGTTAGTGATGATCTCACTATCCCATATGAACTAGGAGACGAAGACTTTAGTCGCTTATATACCACGAGGGTCTCCTCTCTTCTAAAAGGTGTCTTTTAAAGATAAAGCCCACTATATGATTGAACCCACATAAACTAGGACAATACCTTTTAGGGGGGCTACCATGTGCGAATATGGGCACGCATCACCATTGGCGCTATTTGTGGGGATGCCATCAATGCTCACTACCCAAGCCCTTCTCCTATGGGGTTATAATGATGTTATTATCCCATATCGACTAGGAGACAAGGACCTTAATCCCTTATATAGCACACGAGTCTCTCCTCTTTTCAAGAGAAACCTTTTCAACAAAAAAAAAAAAACCACTACGTGGTAAAACCCATGTCAACAGGGGCAATACCTCTTGGGGGCCTACCATATATGAATATGGGCACACACATCATTATTTTATTCCTATATCCACACATGTTAGGCCCTCTACAAAGTATTGTCCTAGATAATACGAGTTCAACCATGTAATGGGTTTTGTCCTTGCAAAGGTGCCTCTTGAAAAGAAAAGAGGCCCTCATGCTTTATAAGCGAGTAGAGCTCTCATCTTTTAGTCGATGTTGCATATGTGTGGTGCCACGATGATCATTTTTCAGGATCAGGATCGTTGGGAAAGATGTGGGTGGAAATGACAAAGAATTCTTGTTCTTTATAAGTGGAAAAAAAAAAGAAGAAGAAATAGGAGTCGCCACCTAGTATTTTGATCACTAGAAACCCTAACTAATCTCAGAGTCTAGGTAAAAGGACTGATTGTGTAAATGTAAGTTATTAACATCCCTAATATGTCTTACCTGAGGTAAGTTGTATAGTTTATTTGTCTTATATAAACTAAGAAAATGATGTGTTTTCTAATCATTGATCTGTTTAAGGTTTAAGAAAAGTCTCATTCAGTAACGAGGTCTTTATCTTATTAGGTTAAAAACGTAATAGTTCCAATGCCAACATAAAAAAATAAAATATCTTTTTATTTAATATTAAGAATATGTATTATGTATAAGTTCATAATCCCACATATTAATAGAAACAAAACTAATTTTTTTAATTTTAAAATGTAGGCCAAAATCCTTTAGAATTTTACAAACTTGTTGTAAAATCCATGCAATATTTTTTAAAAAAAACATGTCAAAGTATTTTATATTTTTTAAAAAAATAAAAACTTAAATAGCTTTGGGATTTTTAACTATATGTAAGAAAAAAAATTATTATTATTTAGGTTTTATTTAGAAAAAAACTCATTTTCTTTGCAATAAAACTACAAAAAATGAGCATAAAGGGTGTTTGTCAAACACATCCTAAATTCAAAACCCTTTAACAAAAAAATATGACAAACCAAATAGGGTATTAAACCGTTTGACCTAATCTTTTTTTGCCTGGCTGAGTTGACCTGAAATTTTTTATTCAATTATATATCAAATAAAATATCTTGTTTTCACTCGAAAACAACTCAAAAACAAAACTAAATTCAAAAAATAGATTAAACACTCAAAAACACAAAAACTCTAAAATTCTTGAACAAAAAGGATTAAACACAAAAAAACACCAAGAACACCAAAATAAACCCAGCAACATAGAACCCAAAGTAGACCAGATTTGGTCAAAATAAAAGCACATACATATTGAAAATCATGAAAGTGTCAATAATATAATATTCATTCACTTCGATTATCATTCAAACATCACAATTTTATCAAAATGAGTTTTGGTTGTAAACCAAAATCCTATGATTAAAAATTGTTACAATCATGTTATTAATTTACATTAATCAACACTACATTATTGGTTAATCATGCATAAGGAAGGGTTATGTGTAAATAAATGACCTGAAATCGGTTCAAACCTAGGGGCTAAGACAATGTTCTTTCTATAAACATAAAGAACAATGCCTAAAATAACCCAGGAATTTACCAGCCTAGGGCAACCTATTCCAAACCTAGAAATGAGCATTTTTTGCTTCTAAAACATGTTCTTTTATCCCAAGAAATCACAATATCATACACAAACATGTTTGAACCAAAAAAGTAATAAAAAAACATAATAGCATCAAAATCAAGCATGAGGTACCAATAAAAAAACTACCAACCTAAAACAGCCTATATGTTCATGCAACATGGATTCAAAATTGATTTTTTAAACCTATTTTACGCATGAACAAGCCTAGCAAACTCAAGATAAATATCTTTGCTTTAACATGCATAGCTTAAGATAAACAAAAACTAAAACAACAATATATATATATATAAACAAACTTAATAGCAATTTTAATATATCAAAAACATAAAAAGACTTTAAAAGAACATCATTAAATAAAACAACACAACAAGTTAGTGAATGCAACATTATTTGTTAAACATTCCAAATATTTTTTCTATGTTTGTAAACATAAATATAATCCAAAGCAAAACAAAAAAAACAAAACAAAGCAATAAAGGACCTACTTTTGGGTCAGCAATTTATACCTAGAACAACTACTCTCTCTTGGCTTTTCTTTAGAAAATATTGTCTCTCACAAACTTGCAAAGCTTAAAAAAACTTTTATTTAGGCTTTTAAACCTCTACACTTATGTTTCTTATTGATATTTCTCTTTTTTTTTCTTATCTTTTGCTATCTTTTTATTTTTCTTTTCCTTTTTTAGTCCCTTTTCTTAATCTTGATGAGGGTATTCATAGGGTTTTGATAGGCTTTTGGGAGGTTTTGAATCCATTTTTAACTACTTGATCCTAAGAGAAGTGTTTTAAACCCTTGATAATAGCCCATTGAAAAGCTTTTATATGTAAACATATGAAAACCAAATCAATTTTTGCATTATGGTTGCACTGTCACGGATGACTGAGTAGCCCAATTTCAAGGCCGCGTCAGAGCAATTCTAATGCCATCATCGTCTAAGACCACCTGAAGTTGGTACAAGAGGTGCACACATTTCATTTGAATCCAACCTTACTCAATTTAGAGGTTTGTAACTCCACATTCATGCGTTTGAAATTGCCAACTCGATTAGCCAAAATTGTCAAAACAAATGTGCAAGTTGACGAACAATGTGTCATTCACCTTCTTTTCATCAAGTATGAATGGCACATCGTTTAGGGTTCTTAATTTGGGATTTGACAAAAATCAATTGAGTACTTGTTCTTCCACTTGCGTTTAATTGTACCCGTAAATGCCTCTAGACTTTTAATTTCATGCAATTTCACCCTTGCTACACTCAATTGTCAGCCCTAGAGTTCACTGCTTTTTAATTTTAGTTCTTGGTTCTAAATTTATGCATTTGGACCCTAAATTGACCAACAAACTTCCAATTTATTCAATTTGCCCTTGATTTGGTCAATTTCAGATTCGCGGGTCTTTTTTAGTTTTGTTCTTGGTTTTAAATTTCCTTAATTAAGTCTCTAATTGTTCATTAAATTTTAATATTTATGCAATTAAGCTCCTGATTTGACCAAATTAACTTTTAAAAATTGCAATTCAACCCCTAGACTTTAATTTCTTTCAATTAAAGCCTAAATTGACTTCAACAATCATTTTTTTTCTTGTAATTAAACTCTTAATAAATTCAATTAAACCTTGATAAATTCCAAGTGAGTCCTTAAACATCTAATTTTAATTTTCCTTTGCTAATAAGGTCTTTCTCAGTAAAAAAGGCACTGTTAAATTTTTCAGTCTTGTATATTTTGATCTTTCTCAACCAGTCTTCAAAAATTTCCTTGACATTCTGGTATATTCTTTTTATTGATATATTTTTATGATTTTTTTCTATTATTTTTTAATTATTTTTGAATTTTCTCTTCTTTTTTTTTGTTTATTTAAGGCCCCTAAATGGGTAATAACAACCGATGTGAGATAGTGATATCATCATAGTCCCTAGGCAAGGGGCTTGGGTAACCCAACATGATTGGTGTCCCTATAGACAGCACCAATGGTGATGTGTGTCCATATCCACACATGGTATCTGTCATAACTCAATTTTTGACCCTTTTATTTTAATTATTATTATTATTTTATTTACTGAAAATGATAAAAAAAATGATGAAAAAAATAATAATGATGAAAAACAAGTTAAAATGAAATAAATGAAGAATGAATTAAAATTTGGGTTAAGGGCAACATGATTGGAAGTTTAAAGATTTAATTAAATTTTTGACTACTTTAATTAATCAAGTCAAGGGTTTAATTGGAGAATTGATAAGTTTTGAGACTTAATTAAGCTTAAAATTGATTTAATTAATCCAATCAAGGGTTTGATTGGAGAATTGATAAGTTTTGAGACTTAATTAAGCTTGAAATTAATTTAAATTAATCCAATCAAGGGTTTTATTGGAGAATTGACAAGTTTTAAACTTAATTGAGCTTGGAATTAACTTATTCAAGGACTTTAATTGAAGAAATATTAAAGTTTTGGATCAAAATTGCAAAATTAAAATCCAAGGACTACATTGAAAATGGCGCGCAAATGCATGGGGCCAATTACAGTCTAAATCAGGGGCTCAATTACAAGACTTTCAAAACTGCACGAGTCAAAACGTAAAATGGCCACCTGTTATCTCCAAACGGCGTCATTTTGAAAGGACGTTGTTCATCTTCTTCTTTTTTAAGCTAATGGTCGTTTTCTGCAGTAAAGGCTGAGAAACGTTGCAGCAGTAATCGTCCGTTAGCTTTAATTATGGGTGCCTTAATGGTGGTTGACCCTCAGCATACCACCCGTTACCAACCCGTCTGGCTCTATATAAACAGAGGAGCACCGAAAAATCAGAGGTTGGTTGGAGAGACGGGGAAAAAACCCATGAGACAGAGGAGGAAGACAGAAAAGACTGGGGGAGAAACACGAAAAAAAAAAAGCCAAAGGCTAAACAGAGAGGATAGAGGAACGAAAAAGAACAAAAAAATGAAAGAAGGAATAAAACGCAGGGAGGAATTGGGGGAGAAGGTCACGAGAAGAACAAAAAAAGGAAAACATAAAGGACCTCGGGGATAAATAGAGAAAAACCAGAAGATGAACAAAAACGAGGATAGGGGACGACAAGCAGAAGACGAGTAACTCAAGGGGCACCACCTTCGCCCCTTCCCATTGAACTCACAGAGGAAGAACAAAGGCAGAAGACACAGGAGACGGAGAGAGAACTAAGAAACCAGGAAAGAAAAGCAGAACTGGGAGGAGACTAGAACACGAAAAAAAGCCAATAGGGGACGAAGATGAAGGAGCAGGAGGGAAGAACACTGGGAAACAAAAAAAGCAGAGAAAAAGAAAGAAAAACAAAAGCAGAGGAAAGCCACTGAGACCAAAAGCATTGTTGCTACTGTCTTCGGTATTTCCAGAGCCAGGTAAGTAAGCTTCTATTTCCCTGCTTTTCATTTTAATTCACTTCCAACTGTACATTTTAATTGTAATTCCTTTATCTGCTCATGCACACATGATTTAGTTCACGTGTGCTTCATGTTGCCCAGCCGGGTCACTGGCTTGGGCCAGTGACCAGGCCGGGCTGGCTGGGTCCAGCCCAGCCCATGTGGGTTACGTAATACTTACCAACACCAGAGTTGGAAGTATCCATAGTAGAATATTCACTGACGCCAGAGTCAGGAATATTATAAGCAAATCATCATAGCATAAACTAATAAACGTTTAGCAATTTAAGACAAAACGAGCAATGTAGTCTGCCTCAGGCAGAAAGTTTAAGGGGTGATAATATCTTCCCTTTTACGTAACGAATCTCGTACCATAGAATCTCTGTTGACCGGTTAGGGTTCCTAGTGACCATAATACTAGGTGGCGACTCTTTAAACAAAACATTTTCCCCTAAAAGAACAAGATGGCAGAAATCTGTTCTTTTTCCATAATCAAGAAAAATTTTAAGGTCGCCGCGATGTCGGGTGCGACAATACCCCCTACAACAAGTATGTTCCTAGCTAACGTGGGTTCAGCCAGGAAGGGGGCTTTGTCCTTTAAAAGACATCTCTTTATAAGAGAAGAGACCCTCGTGTAAATTTGAGCCTATTCATCTTACATTCTTTTGTGTAATTAATGAAGTTTAGGAAAACTTCAAAGAATCATGGGCTTTCATGTCTAGTTGATAGGATTTAAAGATTAATCCTTTTATAAAAAAGATCTTAAATGGCTTTGTATTCATTTTAGTCATGTTAGTTTCATGTTGCCATATTTTAAATTTAAAAAAAAAAAGCTACCTTGAGTTCTTTATTTCTAGATATCATCACTTTAGATCAAGAGTGTTGCACCTTACATAAATTTAGGATGTTAGAAATTAAACGGAATATGAAAAATAAAGTTGTCACCTAGTTCTTTAAGCAGACTAAGAATCCTAAAATATACACTGGTTTTAAAAATTTGAGTAAGCGTTTGGTTTTGTTTAAAGGAAGATAAAAATCACCTTTACCCATTATTTTTTTAAAAAAAGTTACATTTGCTATATGTTTTTGTTCTTTTTTAAAAAAATAAATATTTACATACACATACATAAATGAAAAGGTGAAAGCATAGTTTTATTAAATCCAAAACACAAGGTAAATATAAATAAAATAAAATATTTAAAAATAAAGTTTTACACACATATGAATACATAAAAAGAAAATAACATGGTTTTACAAAACAAAGCTAACATTATATCGAAGTGAGAAAAAATAAATAAAATAAAATAAAAATTTGTGGATGTATTAATGGTAATCATGCATGAATATTGTAAGGTGCATTATTTTTCATTTGTGAATAGTCAAAAAAATGCAAAAACCCTACTAGAAAAGAAGAAAATAAGGATTTAGCTTACCTTAGAGTTGGTTCCAGATAAGGTAGGAATTGTTATGGTAGAAGAGATGGTAGTGTGCTGGAGGTGGTGTGGTTTTCTCTTTACTTCAAGTTTCTCTCTCTTTAGTTTTTGCATAATTTCTCTTTTTCTTCTTCTTCTTTTTTCCCTTCTACTACTTTTTATCGTAGAACATTTTCATTTTCAACCCAAACTCTTCTTTTTCCCTAACTTTTTTTTTATTTCGAGTTTTTTCTTCTCTTTTTCATATTCCTCTTTTTCTTTCACCTCTCTTGCCTTCTGGTTCAATGTATCCTTACTTCTCCTAAGTTAAACCCTTGTTTATTTTTTCTCTCCCTAGCTTGGCTCTTCTTACTTCTTGATTTATACCTTTACTTGTAGGCAACAATGAAGCTTTTGGAACCTTTCCTGGTAAAATGATCGTAGCCATTGGTTCCCTTGGGTTAATCTTAACCCTCTGCTTTGGTTGTACACTTTGTCCAAGTATGCTTGGATTGACCTTTTCACACCAGTTTCAAAGAGTTCAAATATGTGTTTTTTGATGAAATGAAGTACATATGCAAGGAAAAGAAATTTTATGTTGTTAGTCATTTTTTAAAGGTACAAGACAGATAAAAAGAGATCAAAGTCCAGCCAAAGCAATGAAAAAAAAATTGCAACAATCATGCAGGGGGAAGATGATATTATTCAAAAGCATGTAACAAAACGATATTTTTTTGACCCTTTTATTTTAATTATTATTATTATTTTATTTACTGAAAATGATAAAAAAAAATGATAAAAAAATAATAATAATGAAAAACAAGTAAAAATGAAATAAATAAAGAATGAATTAAAATTTGGGTTAAGGGCAACATGATTGGAAGTTTAAAGATTTAATTAAATTTTTGACTAATTTAATTAATCAAGTCAAGGGTTTAATTGGAGAATTGATAAGTTTTGAGACTTGATTAAGCTTGAAATTGATTTAATTAATCTAATCAAGAGTTTGATTGGAGAATTGATAAGTTTTGAGACTTCATTAAGCTTGAAGTTAATTTAAATTAATCCAATCAAGGGTTTTATTGGAGAATTGACAAGTTTTAGACTTAATTGAGCTTGGAATTAATTTATTCAAGGACTTTAATTGAAGAAATATTAAAGTTTGGGGTCAAAATTGCAAATTAAAATCCAAGGACTATATTGAAAATGGCGTACAAATGCATGAGGCCAATTACAGTCTAAACCAGGGGCTTAATTACAAGACTTTCAAAACTGAACGGGTCAAAACGTAAAATGGCCACCTGTTATCTCCAAACAGCGTCATTTTGAAAGGACGTTGTTCATCTTCTTTTTCTTTAAGCCAGTGACCGTTTTCTGCAGTAAAGGCTGAGAAACGTTGCAGCAGTAATCGTCCATTGGCTTCAGTTATGGGCGCCTTAATAGTGGTCGACCCTCAGCATACCGCCCGTTACCAACCCGTCGGGCTCTATATAAACAGAGGAGCACTGAAAAATCAAAGGTTGATTGGAGAGACGGGGAAAAAACCCAGGAGACAGAGGAGGAAGACACAAAAGACTGGGGGAGAAACACAAGAAAAAAAAAGAGCCGAAGGCTAAACAGAGAGGATAGAGGAACGAAAAAGAACAAAAAAAATGAAAGAAGGAATAAAACGCAGGGAGGAACTGGGGGAGAAGGTCACGAAAAGAACAAAAAAAGGAAAACAGAAAGGACCTTGGGGATAAACAGAGAAAAACCAGAAGACAAACAAAAACGAGGACAAGGGACGACGAGCGGAAGACGAGTAACTCAGGGGGCACCACCTTCACCCCTTCCCATTGAACTTATAGAGGAAGAACAAAGGCAGAAGACACAGGAGATGGAGAGAGAACTAAGAAACCAGGAAAGATAAGCAGAACTGGGAGGAGACTAGAACACGAAAAAAATCCAAGAGGGGACGGAGGCGAAGAAGCAGGAGGGAAGAACATTGGGAAACAAAAAAAGCCAAGCAAAAGAAAGAAAAATAAAAGCAGAGGAAAGCCACCAAGACCAAAACCATTGTTGCTACTGTCTTCGGTATTTCCAGAGCTATGTAAGTAAGCTTTTATTTCCCTGCTTTTCATTTTAATTCACTTCCTACTGTACATTCTAATTTTAATTCCTTTATTTGCTCATGCATGCGTGATTTAGTTCATGCGTGCTTCATGTTGCCCAGTCGGGTCACTGGCTTGGGCCAATGACCGGGCCGGGCTGGCTGGGTCCAGCCCAGCCCATGTGGGTTACGTAATACTTACCAACGCCAGAGTTGGAAGTATCCGTAGTAGAATATTCACTGACACCAGAGTTAGGAATATTATAAGCAAATCATCATAGCATAAACTAATAAACATTTAGCAATTTAAGACAAAACGAGCAATGCAGTCTGCCTCAGGCAGAACGTTTAAGGGGTGATAATATCTTTCCTTTTACGTAACCAATCTCGTACCATAGAATCTCTGTTGACCGGTTAGGGTTCCTAGTGACCATAATACTAAGTGGCGACTCCTTAAACAAAACGATTTCGTCTAAAAGAACAAGATGCCAGAAATCTGTTCTTTTTCCATAATCAAGAAAAATTTTAAGGCCGCCGCGATATCGGGTGCGACAATACCCCCCCACAACAAGTATGTTCCTAGCTAACGTGGGTTCGGCCAGGAAGGGGGCTTTGTCCTTTAAAAGACATCTTTTCATAAGAGAAGAGACCCTCGTGTAAATTTGAGTCTATTCATCTTACATTCTTTTGTGTAATTAATGAAGTTTAGGAAAACTTCAAAGAATCATGGGCTTTCATGTCTAGTTGATAGGATTTAAAGATTAATCCTTTTATAAAAAATATCTTAAATAGCTTTGTATTCATTTTAGTCATGTTAGTTTCATGTTGCCATATTTTAAATTAAAAAAAAAAAGCTACCTTGAGTTCTTTATTTCTAGATATCATCACTTTAGATCAAGAGTGTTGCACCTTAGATAAATTTAGGATGTTAGAAATTAAAAGGAATATGAAAAATAAAGTTGTCACCTAGTTCTTTAAGCAGACTAAGAATCCTAAAATATACACTGGTTTTAAAAATTTGAGTAAGCGTTTGGTTTTGTTTAAAGGAAGATAAAAATCACCTTTACCCATTATTTTTTTAAAAAAAGTTACATTTGCTATATGTTTTTGTTCTTTTTTAAAAAAATAAATATTTACATACACATACATAAATGAAAAGGTGAAAGCATAGTTTTATTAAATCCAAAACACAAGGTAAATATAAATAAAATAAAATATTTAAAAATAAAGTTTTACACACATATGAATACATAAAAAGAAAATAACATAGTTTTACAAAACAAAGCTAACATTATATCGAAGTGAGAAAAAATAAATAAAATAAAATAAAAATTTGTGGATGTATTAATGGTAATCATGCATGAATATTGTAATGTGCATTATTTTTCTTTTGTGAATAGTCAAAACAATGCAAAAACCCTACTGGAAAAGAAGAAAATAAGGATTTGGCTTACCTTAGAGTTGGTGCCAGATAAGGTAGGAACTGTTATGGTAGAAGAGATGGTAGTGTGCTGGAGGTGGTGTGGTTTTCTCTTTACTTCAAGTTTCTCTCTCTTTAGTTTTTGCATAATTTCTCTTTTTCTTCTTTTTTTTTTTTTTTCTTCTACTACTTTCTATCGTAGAACATTTTCATTTTCAACCCAAAACTCTTCTTTTTCCCTAACTTTTTTTTATTTCGAGTTTTTTCTTCTCTTTTTCATATTCCTCTTTTTCATTCACCTCTCTTGCCTTCTGGTTCAATGTATCCTTACTTCTCCTAAGTTAAACCCATGTTTATTTTTCTCTCACTCTATCTTGGCATTTTCTCTCTCTAGCTTGGCTCTTCTTCTTGATTTATACCTTTATTTGTAGGCAATAAAGAAGCTTTTGGAACCTTTCCTGGTAAAATGATCGTAGCCATTGGTTCCCTTAGGTTAATCTTAACCCTCTGCTTTGGTTGTACACTTTGTCCAAGTATGCTTGGATTGACCTTTTCATACCAGTTTCAAAGAGTTCAAACACGTGTTTTTTGCTGATATGAAGTACATATGCAAGGAAAAGAAATTTTATGTTGTTAGTCATTTTTTGAAGGTACAAGACAGATAAAAAAGAGGTCAAAGTCCAGCCAAAGCAATGAAAAAAAAATGCAACAATCATGCAGGGGGAAGATGATATTATTCAAAAGCATGTAACAAAACGATATTTTTTTGGTGAATTTTATTTATTTATTTATTAAAATGGTGTCAAACAACGTTGTTTTGTACATGACACATTGTTTCCTTTAAATATAAATTTCAGGTTTTCAAACAAGCCCCTCAGTTTTGTTATTTTTTTTAATTTAGCCTTTGAATTTTTAAATTTTAGCAAATTTCAACCCTTTTTTATTTCATTCAATTTCATCCATGATAGCATAAAGTGGTCTCCGTATTTAGGCATCTTTTCCAATTTGATCCTTGACTTTTTAATTTTTAATTATTTAGTCAATTATAGCTCTTTTTTATTTTTTTTTTCAATTTCATCCCTAATTGTATTTTTTATTCTTTTCTTTCTTAATTATTCTTTTACATTTTTTAAAAAATTATGTGGTTGAAATTTGTTTAGAGAGATTTTTAACATTAGATGAAGAGATATGGTCAATCATAAAATAGAGCGATGAATATGTAAATGATTTGAAGGAGTATATCTGTACTTTCAAACTCTAAACATGATCAATTTAGCTCTAAATTTTAAAAACACACACGAATTTCAATCAATTAAGTTCTATATTTTTCTCAAAACAATCAATTTAATTATATATGTATAGAAGTATTTTAGCTGAAAAACAGGGTCAATGGTGATTTTGTACTGTGCTACTTAATCAATATAATTTAGTTCGTTAATGTCATATTTTAATTTTATTGTAATGAAAACAAATCATGAAGGTAATAGAATACTGATACATGAACATGCAATGAACTTAACAATTAAAAACAGGTTAAGAGATAATTGAAGAATTTCGTCTTGAACAATCTAAAGGACTCAATTACTACAAATTTGAATTGAGTTGGAAGGAAGTAAAAGTTTCTATAATATTTGGCTAATTTGGTTGTGGTTGTATTTTAAAGTGTTTTTCATGTCGTAATTCATCAAGATAATATTTTTTTTATTTTTAAAAAATTATTTTTAAAATTAACACATGAAAATAATTCAAAATATATAAAAAAATTAATTTTTAATAAAAAAAATATTTTTTTTTAAATACAGTCGAGTTTCCAAACGCTTGCTAATATGCTTTCGTTCGAGTTTTGTCATTTAATGTGTCACGAATGGATCCACGTAGATTTTTATATTCCAAACCCCATCTCCACCGTTCACTGCCCTGGGCAAATTCCATCTTCTTTGATCTTCCAAAGCCAAATTCTTCCTCGGTCCACTTACAGTATAGGCATTTAATGAGATAATAGCATAATAAATGTGTGTACTTTAAAAAAATATATAATAAAATTTGACAAAATATCTTCGTATCGTAAATTTTATTTTAAAAATATAAAAATTCTCGTATCCATTTAAAAAATAATAATTTTTGAGACACATAAAATTGAGTAATTGAAACCACTAATAAATTGAGTAA
>Ga0325400_1002859_pt1 | contig 15368 bp, 10 predicted proteins | sample PopdelMetagenome_2_FD_205662 | JGI IMG/M metagenome (GOLD analysis project Ga0325400, IMG submission 205662) | Populus deltoides microbial communities from Bellville, Georgia, United States - Xylem-PdKOR-R1 | ecosystem: Host-associated > Plants > Phyllosphere > Stem > Wood/Secondary xylem... | reverse complement strand
GTTTTTTTAGTGTATTTCTATGACTTTGATATATTTATACCAAAAATTAAAATTAAAAAACATATATTTTAACATATTTTCAAACTGATATCATTTTGAATGATAATGACCTTCAAGTATTAACAAGTAAGGGGAAATAAAACAATGAATGCATAGATTTTTTTAGATTAAGCGATCAAAAGTCAAATTTACGGATACTTCCAAACCTAAAAGGCGGTGATAGTGATCGAGACTTCCGTCACTTCTGGCAAGAACATGGAGCCACGATACTCCAAGAACGCTGTTCCATGACTCTACAACGATGGTTGTTAATATTATAAAAAAATATTTTCCAAATATTTTTTTAAAAAATTTAATGATTTTATTTGATGACAAAATAAAACTTGAATAAAAATGAGATAATTTTATAAAATAAAAAATCTGAAAATCATTCTAAATTCCTGGTCCAATTATGAGACCGGGATAATTTATATAAAGAAATTGAAGAGTCCAATTATGAGACCGGGATAATTTATATAAAGAAATTGAAGAAAATAATAGAGGTCAACTCTCAAATAAACTAAATAATAAAAGATAAAATTAAAAAAATAAAAAAAATAAAAAACACGATTAAATCAGGGTTAACTCATCTAACTCACGGCTTAAGATATGAGATCAGAATAACCTCTTAGAAAAAAAGTGAAAAAAAATCACGAAACTCAAGGCTTAATAACCTAATGTTAAATGATGAAATTGAAAAATAAATATCAAAGTAAAAATCCGACTAATTTTCAAAACCTAAGACCAAAATTACCTCTTAGAAAGAAAATATAAAAAAATCATGTAACAAAATTCTTAATTATCCAAATATCAAGATATATGATTAAAAAAATCAAGAAAGGGATTTAATAAATAAAATAAATAGCAATTAAAAGAATGAAGATCATATCTGATATAAAAATTAAATGAAATAAAATAATTATAGACAAATTTGAAAATAAAATAAATAAAAAGAATAAAAAAATAAAAAAAGAACCAAATTCGATACATGAATTAAATGAAATCAAATGCTGATGGATAAAATTGAAAAATAAAACCAACTTTTTAAAAAATAAAAGTAAAACAAATAACAATTAAAAAAATAATGATTACAGTTGATAAAAACACAAATTGTAGCACACATTTAATTTATGAAAGGGCATGCATGAAACCCAAGGCGAGAACATAGAAAAAAAAGAGGAAAATTTTTTTTTATTGAAACTCAACCACTGTGTCACTATGCACACACGTCTGATCATCAGATAAAGGACATCAGGACATTTACAACGTTATCACAGAAGACAATGTGTGGCCATTGGGATATGCTTCACACGCTACCCAAAAAGTGGAGGCATCTCCCACTCATTGATGCGTGTATTGCACGCGTGCAATCACTTTTAATTTTTAAATAATATTTTATATTTATTAAAATACCAACTTGCTCATGAGTCAACTTAAGTATAATAAAAAAAAACCAAGATGAAAAATACAAAAAAAATCCCTAGATATCAGCTTAATAATTTTTTTAAAATTTTAAAGATAAATAAGTTGTTTTACTGTATATAAATAAGTAAAAAAGACAAACAAAAAAAACTTCTAGAGGCCAATTTAATATTATTTATTTTTAAAAGTAATTAAATTATTTTATTATGATAAAAAATTATAAATAAACTAATTTTTCCTGATTAATATGATAATACCATTTAACAATAAGGAAAAAAGCATATTGCCCTCACTAGAAAGCTGTTTGATTTTTTCTTGAGAATTGCAAAATGGTCATTTCAATGTTCCGGTTCAAGTGAAATGTGTCTTAGCCTATGTTGAAAAACTGAGTCCTTTTTAAATTTTTTTTTTAATTAGTCTGTTAAATCTAATTGGGATGCACCTTCTCATTAAAAAGGAACATAAATCTCTTAGAAAAGTTAATGTGCACGGTATGGGTGAGAAAAAAACTAAAAAACCAAGAAAATAAAAAAAGATAACTGAAAAAATCGAATCGTAAAAAAAAACCAATTAAAATTTTGAAAAAATTGACTGGTTTGGTTTTAGTTTTATAAGCATAAAACTGAAAAAACCAAACTGAACCGAGCCCAAACCGAAAAAACCGAGCCAAACCGAAAAACTAAGCCAAACCGGTTTGAACCAGTTTTTATCCTAAAAACCGAATCAAATCGAAATCAGTCGGTTTGAACCGGTTTCAGTTCTTTTTTTAAAATTCAGTTTGGTTATTTTTTTTTATAAAATTCAAACCCAACCAAAAATAATTACTCTTAGTACACGCAAACATAGATTAGTATTTATTGAAACAATGTAATAAACTAATAATAGGTTTGCCCTTCCACTATAAAAACTTTGAATTGTCAATTAGGGAAAATTTGATCATTTAATTTTTTCTCATAATAAAACGACTAAAATTTTTTTTTCTTTTTTTTAAATATATATATATATATATATATATATATATTAAACTAGTTTTAGAGGGTTATTCATTTAAAAAAAAAAAAATTTTAAGCATGGCAAAATGATTGAAACTTTTTTATAGCGTCTGTAGTTGAAATTGTTGAAACATCCATTGACAATAAATCCATTTCAAGGGACAAGAGATGCTGAGCCAAAAAACAAGAAAGGAATTGAAACAAAACAGCTATTTGTATCCAAGCAGCACAGAGGTGGTCAGCTTGTGCACATCCTAACAAAAAATAGATATATGTGAGGCAATTTGGTTCTATTGGGCCACGAGTTTGACTTTCCTCTTCCAAAGAAATCACAAGCAGTCAAATACCACATTGCTTGCCGATGGAGACCCTCCAACGCGGTTTCAAAGACGTTCATGCACTTACTGTCATGCCTGGTCTTGACATTACTTTAATATTTTTATATACGTAGAAAGAAGTATTTATTATTATTCTTAGATCAGAAGTAAAGAAAATAAATCAGCTTGGATCCATGTAAAAGTAAACAAATACATCATCCTTGCAATATCAAGATCTGGAAGCTGTCATAGAAAGCTCTTTCTGCTTTTTTGGGGTCTGAAAGTTTCAGTCTTTTCTCTTCAGATGAATATGGTGATGTGTACTCATATGCTGTGCATATAGGGTTTTCATTTTTTTTTCTTTTTTAAGTCTCTCGGGCTGTGCTTGGATCCTTAGAACACTCTTGAGACCCCACTAAATTTGGAAAGGTAACTGAAATCTTTTTGGATTCTGTTAAGTTTCTATAAATGGAAAGTTCAAGGGGCAGGAGAGTTGAGAAAAGAGGTTACGAGCAGGGTGTCGATGATGAAGCTGACAACCTGCCAGAATCAAAAAAGGCAAAATTGCCCGCTTTAGCAAGGTTTGTCTTTGCATTAATTCACGAGGTTTATTGTTTACGATTTTTATTACAAGTAGTTCATGGTCTAAGCAATTTGTGTTGTGGTTTTATTTCTTGGCTTGAAGGATTAATTAGGACAACTATAAGAGATTGAAAGAATGAGTTATGTTAATTAGGATCCAAAATGGGGGGTTAATTATAGGAGAATTTGGATATTGGATTTATCTTCTTGGATCCGTTGGGTTTGGTTTTACAATGACTCTTGGTGACTTAATGACTGGTGGATCTCATGCCCAGTGAAATGTTATCTTAATTAACAATATCACAAGGCTGGTGACTTGATAGACTTCCGGAATGATTGAAACTGCTCGTAGATGAGCTTCAACTTGTTTGGCAGTGAAGGGAGGTACATGAAGGAATGAGCCTGTGATTGTAAGAGAATCTTGGGTACTAGAGCGGTGTTAGAGTGGGATTGTTCTGTTGATTTAGGGCTACTGAAACCAGTCTTTGGGGCTGATTTCAGTATCAAAGCTTTCACTGAGTTGCTTTTGCTAAATCAGACCAATGTTTAAGAACAAGATCATCATTATTGAAATATCAAATGCATGCTTAAGCTTTTGGGCTCGAGTTTCAAACAGCCTAAACTTCTGTGGAATTGGTTGAATTTTCAAGTCATTGTTTGATGCATAATTAAGTCAGTTTGTCTACTATCTTCTTTGTACAAATGGTTTGCGGCATTTCTTTTGAGTTCACTCCAACTGATATAAGACTTGAATTATCTGCAGTGTAATTGTGGAGGCTTTGAAGGTGGATAGTTTGCAAAGACTTTGCTCATCTTTGGAGCCTTTGTTTCGCAGAATTGTGAGTCATAAAGTCTTTCTTTAATTCGTTTATTATAATAAAATGTTAGTTGGGTTGTGGTATATTGATGGCTGATGAGCTTAATAGATAAGAAGAGTGATATCATGCTAAGCCTTTAGAAGATACAATGACACCACTGCTGCTGTATATTTCTAGTTCATTGTATGTCACGAGAATCATGACTGGAGTCACATATTAGGTCTCACGTATAGCCATACTGAAATAGTTGCTGAGACTGCTGCTCAGTAATCCCTAGTTCAATTTGTTGAAAAAAGGTCGCTGGCAACATTCAAGCGATTTCTTGTCTCGCTATCTCCAATGCTTCTGCTGTTGGTTCAATTTATTGAAGGCATCGTAATCATGACATGTTATCTGATTCTAGCTATCTCCAACTTCTTTTGCTGATTTTGGTTTTTTGAATGAATAATCAGGTCAGCGAAGAAGTGGAACGTGCTTTGACGAGGTTAGGCCCTGCTAAATTGGCTGGAGGGTAGGTTCCTGGATATTTTTTAATCCTATAGACTAAAGTTTCCTTTCCAATCTGCCTTGGATCTTCATGATGCAGACAAACAATGTAGAAACAATCCTTATAAATTTCAGTTGTAACCCATACTCTCCTGATGGAAGTTGGGAACTTAGAAGTGTTGAAACAACTGCAATGTATAGGTATTCATATATGACTTACATTTCTACATGTCAGGTCATCACCACCAAAACTTCCGGGCCCAAATGGAAACGATCTACAACTTCATTTCAGAACAAGAATGCCTCCTCACCTGTTCACAGGAGGGAAAGTTGAGGGGGAGCAAGGGGCAACTATCCATGTTGTCCTGTTAGATGCAAGCACCGGAACTGTCATGCAAACTGGACCAGAATCAGCAGCCAAACTGAATGTTGTGGTTCTTGAAGGTGACTTCAATGATGAAGCTGATGAAGGTTGGACAGCAGAACATTTTGAAAGCCATGAAGTAAAGGAGCGTGAAGGTAAAAGGCCACTACTGACTGGGGATCTACAGGTCAGTCTCAAGGAAGGGGTAGGAACTCTTGGAGATCTTACTTTTACTGACAATTCTAGCTGGATAAGGAGCAGAAAGTTCAGGCTTGGTGTTAAGGTTTCTCCTGGATATTGTGAGGGGATTCGTGTTCGTGAGGCTAAGACAGAGGCATTTGCTGTTAAAGATCACCGAGGAGAATGTGAGTTTTTCGGTGGTTATAATTTATGATTGCTAGTTTAATCTCCATGTAGCACACATCCTTCTTGAAGAGTAGAACAGTAGAGTATAAACATGAAAAATTAGTGATCAACAATATTAGAATCTAGATACTCTTACTTGGCTAGGTAGATGGCTGCCCACTAAGCCTCTCAAATGATACCATATTTCTGGGTTTCTCTGTCATTTAATTGAGAAACAATGATATCATTCTATTATAGTGCATTTGCTGATAAAGCTAGTAGCCTTCCACTGCATGACATGGTGCATGTTGGATGGTGAAAGGTTGTAAGAGTAGCAGGAGAATAGTAGTTCCTTCTGCATTCTTCCAAGCTGTAATTCTTAGCTTGGTTGAAAGATAACTCACTATCAAGTCTGGATGGTGAAGGTAAATATGAGTAGTACAGGACTTTTTGACTTGGAACTTCATAGTTCAGTTATTTTCTTGGGTGTAAACATGCAATGCAAAAGCCTTAGAATTTAACTAATGCTATAAATGGATGCAACAGCCAGTTCTGCAGCGTCTTAGAAACAAACCTCCAGTTTTAGGGGCTATCTTATAGTTTGGGAGCCTATACTTGATTGAAATATCGCCTCTTATATTTTATTAAATTTCAGATGAATTGTTGCCATCAAGTTGTTGTAACCAGGATTGTTTTTATAATTTGCAGTATACAAAAAACACTACCCGCCGGCTTTACAAGATGAAGTTTGGAGATTGGACAGGATAGCAAAAGATGGAGCACTGCACAAAAAATTGGTGATGGCTGATATTACAACAGTTGAAGATTTTCTCCGTGTTCTCTTTAGGGATTCACAGAAATTAAGAAATGTAAGAATCCCTTTCTCTGGTTGCTTGTTTTTCCCTACATATGTGCTGAGAAACTAATTATTTCTTTCAGTTCATATCCCTTGTTTCCATATTAATTGCTCTTCAATTTCCTGCTGCCCCATTTTGATGTGCACGTAGATCCTTGGAAGTGGAATGTCAAATAGGATGTGGGAGAATACAGTTGAGCATGCGAAGACTTGTGTCTTAGGAGGAAAGCTTTACGTTTACTATGCTGCTGGTACTCATAGCACCGGTGTTGTTTTCAATAACGTTTATGAGCCCAGGGGCCTTATTTCTGATGGGCAGTTCCTCTCTTTGGATTCACTTAATCACAATCAAAAGGTTAGATATTCTCTACCATTCAGAATTGACTACAATATTTTCACATCATTTTACACTTTATTTGTGCTCCTGATATTCGTCTGCTTATATTGCACAGGATCTGTCCATGCAAAGTGCCATACAAAATACTGCAGTTAGCTTTAGGAAAAGTAGTGAATGGTCATCTACTCATATTACTTAATGATGTAAAGAAATATGTTCACTAAAATGTGGTGGAAATAATCTTGAAATTAAACATTAAATAACAGTCAAGATGGTTACATGGTATGTGGTGGATAGTTGATTCAAATTTTCCTGCCGATGTGTTTGATTGATAGACCATCAGGACCATTAACAACTGATGGTTATTCACTAGTTTAGACATAAGAAATGACCTTATTAAGACACGTTGTGGAAACTTTAGCTGCCCCAATCCTTTGTTCAGCATCTTGAAAGTCATGAGCTCAAAAACCTCCCTAGGGATTGAAGGATCCGCATTGCTTGTCTTTGTGAGTAGAATTTTGCTCATTCATGTTAATATTTGCTTACAGATTTCAGTGGATTCCCTGGTGAAGCGAGCATATGAGAATTGGCATCATGTTGTGGAATATGATGGCAAAGTTCTGAACTCCCTAGCTAGCAATAAGGGTGGCAAAGGAGCATCCGCTGCACCCATAGTCGACAACAGCTATGAGAGAAATCAGTATATAACATCTGATCAAAACAAGCAACAGTTTATCCCTTCTGAACCAAGTCCACAATACCAAGCTATAATTAACCACCCATCAGTCCCTCAGTTGATTAAATTTCCATTTGTTAGGTCAGATCAGAATGCAGCAATGACCCTAAATAATCCACAAGCAGCATTATCTGGCGGCACGGATTACCTGTCTGTTGGAACCCCAGCTGGGGATACTTACTTTCCAGGTGATTGGTCTCGGCCAAGGACTGGGAATGGATTAGAAGACTTTTTCACAGAAGAAATACGGGTAAGGAGTTCAGAGATGTTGGAGAGTGATGACATGCAGAGACTGCTAAAAACACTTGGTATGGGTGGAGTTGGGATGGGACCTGGTTTTGTTCATCCTGATGAGCCTTGTTACTCTTATAGCGTTCAAGCATACGAGCCTCAGATGGATCAAACATATGCGCAGGAGCGAGGAAAAGGCTCAAAGGCTGTCGTTGGATGGCTTAAGCTGAAAGCAGCTTTACGCTGGGGGATATTTGTCAGGAAGAAAGCCGCAGAAAGAAGAGCTCAGCTTGTTGAGCTAGATTGAAAAGATGTTTAAATCTAATTTAACCTGGGGTTTACTGATATGTTAAGAGTCCGTGAATTTTTAATTTTTTGTTTGATTGTTGAGCGACATCATCGAATATATTCAAGCTTAACAGATTGGGATTAAAAAGGATGCTGCATGACTCCAGTTTCTGCCTTCGCCTATGTTCTCTTTGGCCGGACAAAGCAAAATCGAATGAAGGAGACTTTGTTCCAAGTTTAGAGTGTTCTCGTTTCCTCCTGTAAAGGGAAGACGCCATGTTTATCGTTCTCGCTTCCTCCTGTAAAAGGAAGACGCAAAAAAAATTGTTTAAGCGTTTCTAATGCTTTTAAAAAAAAAATTAAAATCATGTGTGGATGAATTAATGTTATCTGATTAACTTGTCATTCAAGATGATATTAAAAAAAAAACATTAAAATAACAATAAATTATATAAATTTAACTTAACTTGGATTAACCTGACTGTAGTGTATATAGATGAGATGATGTGGCCATCAGAATCAACTTATTAAATAATTATAACTAAATGCTGTACTGTAACAATTATTGCCAGATTATATCAGACAGAAGAATTAAATCATTGATGTTTCAGAAAGCTTTGTCAGTCTTGGGTTCATTGAACAAGCTTCTTTGTCAGTTTTCAAATCTCAAATCGGAACTCATAACTATGCTTGTAGTTGTTGCTCTTCTTCGGCTTGCTATTCCTTACATGGCGTATAAAAATGCTCATCCCACCTCCTCTAAGTGCAAAAGACTAACGCAGAACTTCTAGGATATTGCAGAAACATAAAGACCACATGAACCTCTCTCGTTTTCTTTCCCTAAACATAACAAATGGTTCCATGCAGAGTAGCAAACGCTTTCCTGTTCACACACAAAAAGAAAAGTGTAAGGTACCCGTGTCTGTCCATGCATGAGTACAAATAATTCTTAGTAAATCCGAGGACCATGAATCTCGAAACCAGTGTCTGAATAAGATAAACACAAGCGAAAACAAATCATATGTAATGGAGGCTGTTAAAAGCAACCATTTCTTTTCTTTCCTGGTCAAGCATTTTCAGAGAAAGGTTTATGCTTCTGTTACCAGACTTTAGCTCCAAGGCAGTCAAAAGCAATCTGAAAACGTCTCGTTAACTTTAAAAGTAAATTTACAAACAGCAAATATTAAAAATTAAGGAAAGAGATGAATTTAATATGTAAGATCAGTTTATCAACAAGAGAAGAGAAGGAAGAGATAAAAACTAGGATCCTGCTATAAATGTTAACCAGTAAATTAACTCTAGTAACAGGGAATAAGAATGGAAAAGGGCCGATGAAAGTACATGGGGGAAAAGGGGAAGGAAAAATAAACTAAAAAAAAAAGAAGAAGAAAAGATAGATCAACTACAAGATACAAATTTGTCCATGAGAGCAGTGAACTCGGATGCCCTTCTTCTCCTTCAATATGGAGGAAGGGCGTCTCAAATGCATGATCCAGGTGAGTAAGATTCAAACCCGAATTCTCCATCCATCAAGACGCCATCATTTTGATCCTGCTTCAAATAACATTATAAAGGGTCAAAGAATGTGGCTTAACAATTTTATCTCTCAAAAACAGTTAGGAATCTTTCCAAACAACAAGTGCAAAGAAAATGAAACAAGCAACTTGTAATACAAAATCTTCACAGTAGCAGTAATAAATTATAATAGGGAGATTGGCTACAGTCATGATTCACAGTTCCTTCTATCAGTTAACTTTGAATTCTATCTATCGATTCGGATTTAGTGATTGTAGATTATACACACTTACACACTTACATCCTCTCCTCTCATTCACTCACCTTATTAATTCAGCCACTCAAATGTTTCCAAGGTAACATGACAAAAACATTTTGAATAAATGTAGATGAAAAAACACCAACCCATCACATACATACTATTAATGATATGGAAGTGATAAATTGATAGGAACAACATGTAATCTGTCTATCAAAATAAAGAATCTAAAAGACTGAATCATGAAAGTAGATATGTGCAACCATGACCAACTCCCATTCTATAAACATGACAGTAAAGGTTATATATGTTGTCATCATCTTGAGCTTTTATAGTTTATACCAAAACAAGCCAAGGAGTCCTTTGAAATTTGTTTGTAGCTTCTTTAGGGCAAGAAAACATGAAATGGTGAGTGAAAAAGCTGAAAAGAACGCATCTGAAGTGTGGTAACTGAGATGGATAAAGCAAAAAATATTCTCATACCCGTTTGATCATTGCATTCACTATATCATCCAAAGAATCATAATTATTTTGAACGAAACCATTAGGAGACTTTGTTTGCTCCAAGAGAAAATCCTCATTTGACCTCATATTTGGTATTCTCATACCCGTTGGGTCCAAAGCAGAATTCCCAGCTTCAAGATGCTGAAACATGGATAGAGTCCCACTGTTTGATTGACCAAGCGCAGATGCATCAAACCTTTTCCTTTGGTCCATACTCTGGCTCAATGGATTCATGGAACCATTGCCAGAAACCAGGGAGTTCATGGCACCAAACGAACCATTTAGACAAGGATTAAAGTTTTGGCTATTTTCTCCCCATCTGTTCTTTGATGTGTAATTTGTATTATGAAAAATATTACCAACCAAGTCTGCTTGTCCTTGCATATCTAATCTGGAATCTTCTAAAGGTGCTGTGAGAGAACCCGATGAAGAAAAATCAAGAGGATTATTAACAATGTGAGAGGTGGTGGAAGATATATTGTCTCTCCGGGTACTTGTAGGCAATGGATCATGTCGGAAAGGCTCACCCAATGGCAAAGAGTTTGAAGGAAATGTGGACATTTGAACTACACCCTGCCAGTTATCATCACATCTACTATGATCCAGAAAATTTGAAGAGCCACGGCCACCAACATCAAAAGACTCCTGATTCAATGAAGGAATGCTTAGAGAAGATTGAGTTGCCAACGATCTCCTAGTCTGATTTTGTTGTGGGTTCACATGAAGCATCTGAGGGTTGTTTGCGGCACTAGATATGGTATTGCCCAAGCTACCAATAGTCACTTTGACATCCGGGAAGCAACCTGCAAGTGTAAAACTTGTTGCATCACCTTTGTGATTAAAGTCTCCAATATGGTTCATAGACTTCAATTGAAATTGCTTGGGATCCAATGCTGATGAAATCCCTTGAAATAAATTTGTGCTGCCTCGGTTTGTTTGTAAGAGACCTGGCTGGAGCTTTCCAAGAGTATTGAGAGGATTGTTCAAGGATCGGGAATGACCTGGTTGGAGCAGCCCAGGAGAAGCTATTCCCTGCAAGGTTAAACCACCAGGAGAGTTCAATCTACCAAGCAAACTCCCGGGTGGGTATGATGAAAGAGAAGTGGTTGAAAGCTGTCCCGGTCCATGCACAGAGCGAAAATCTCCAAATCCATCCAGCGAACCCATTCTCAAGTAAGATGAATCTTTAGCACCAAATGCAGCAACCATGTTGGGTTGCTGATTTGCCCCACAACTTAGTCTTTTGAGGTAAAGCCTGAATTTCTGCAAGGAAACATAACACAGCAACAAAATTCTTTGAAATTTCAACACAAGGTCAGAATTACATTAGACGTATCTACCTACTAGTTGTGTGTGTGTGTGTGTGTGTTTAAAAAAATCTCGCCACACTATTAGCTATCATGTGAAACAATAGTAAAATTGGCATTTCTAATTTACAAAAATGGGCCTTGTTATTGTTAAAGATTTGCCAAGTTTTTCACAATAGGGTTGAGCACACAGTTAACCCGATACACATCCCATTATGATGTCACCCCAAGCCCACGAACAGGAGCGGTGCTGACAATCATTAGGCATCATTTATCATGGAAAGTAAAGAAACAAAAACGAAACACAGGTACCTGCAAATGGCTTGCCACATTTTCCCTTGTAAGCCCATCAACATTCATCAGGTCAAGTATTTTCTTTGGAACAGCCTCTGCAAATGATGCAACAAAAAGTAAAGGATAAAAGAAATGGCATCGGGATTAGTAATTATGGGAATACAAAGCAAAAAATATTGCTTCTAAGTTGAGGAAACTCACTGTCAAGACCCAGTTGATTGACAGCAGAGACAAACTTTTGATGCAGCTCCACCGACCAAACAACTCGAGGCTTCTTCTGATTCCCAGATTCTTCATTATCATTTCCATCTTCACCCTCACCTTCCTCCTCTTCGTCTTGGTCCTTGCGTTTCCTGTTTACTTTTCCATTTTGATCAGCACTACCCGTTGATGTCACTTGGTCCCCCTCCCCGGCTCCATCACCACCCTTATCTTGATTTGGTGAACCGTTCTGGTCCTGGGGATACCATTTTTTTCTCCTGATTACATGTTGCCATATGTTTTTGAGCTCCTCCAATCGAACAGGTTTAAGCAAATAGTCAACAGCACCATGTGTAATCCCCTTATACACAAACTCTTTATCACCATGAGATGATAACACTGTAACAAAGTTCATGTAGGAAAAAATTATATCCAAACCAAAACTACCCACAGATTTAAACCATTTTTCATTCATTCATTAAGGGAAGACTACACAGTAAGTACGGCATAAATTTCTTAAAACCAACAGCATAGTCATTATAAGAAAATGAAACAACAAAGATTTACCCTATCCAGGTTAAAATGTTTTATCGCTGTTCAAGATGCCACAGTAAATTACAAAAAAGAAATTGAAGGTGATTTAACGACTTTACAAAAATAGCATTTGCTTACTGATAACCGGTAGATCCATTTCGAGCCCCACGAGTTCAAGGAGCTTAAAGCCATCCATGTCTGGCATGTTAACGTCACTGATAACCAAGTCATACTTGTTTCTGTTTTCTCTCAACATTTCCAGAGCAGTGACTGCTTGATTGGTAGTTGTAACTGCAAACACCATAGATAACTTGTATTAAGAGAAACTAAATTTGAATGAAGTTTGCAGTAAAATTTCAAGGCCCAACATGCTATAAATTATATTCAAATTACATGCAACCCAAGATTCAGAAGTAGACTTGAGTAAGAGAATGAGATTACTAGCAACAACCCTAAAAATCTATATAACCATAAAATGAAACAGAAAATAAAACATATATTACTTCTAATAGAGTAAATGGGCAAGCAATGAGAAATCGTACAAACTTTCGAAAGGGCACAAACTGAAACTTGAATGGACAAAAGTTTTGAATTACAAATTGAAACTATGCATACAAAGACAATTAAAACATAATTCCCCTAAAATCCAATCAACATACCCTTTAGAATATAACAAAATACGAAACTTGAATGCTATAGTAGTTACTACAAATTTATACAAACCCTTTACCCAATCAAATAAATAAAACAGAACAACAACAGTCAAAAAAAGAAAAAAGAGAAACAAAAATAATAATACAACACTATAGTTCATAGATAATACCACACTCAGACAAGCACATTCATATAGAATTAGAAAAAAGAACAGAAAACTAAACTAAAGAGACAAACAAAAAAAATTGAAAAACCAAGTTCCAAGCTTCACAAAAGAAGAACAAAAGAGAAGAAAAAACAAAAAGGTTGTGAACATACCTTCGTACTGGCATTTACGAAGCAAATTCTCCAAAACTTTGAGGCAAATTGGGTCATCATCAACAGCTAGAACACGCATACCAACAGGAAACATTTTTTCATTAACTGAATTACAACCCCTTTGGTCCTCTACAGTCATTATGTACCAAACAAAAAGTACCCAATACAGAGATCACAATAAAGTTCTTTAACTCTATGACTGCTTGAATTGAAAGAAGTGTTCTTTAGGCCTTTAAGACAACCCAGATGGCAAAACAAAAGAAAGAGGGAGATTCAATGGGATTGCATCAGAACAAGAATCAGAGAAAGAGAGAAAGAATGGAAGTTAGTAACACTAAAAAGCTGTACAAATGGGACAATGATGGTGATAGCCCAAAAGAAAGAGAGTGATGGGTGATTCAACCCCAACCAAAACATAAATCTATAACAAGTTTTTCCCTTTTTTTCTTTTAGCACACACAACCTCCCTCTCTCTCCCCACTCTGTCTCGACACTCTGTATTTGTCCTTAGCTTTTTTCTTCACTTCTGAACAGACACACATAAGCCTTTTACTTTTTCTTCCATTCTTTAATATTTTGTCAATATATATGATAATGGGGTTTTGTTTTTATATGAGCCTCCCTCCCTCCCTCTCTCTCAACCTCCGAAGCTTTTCTATTTTTTCGATTTTTTTTTATGGTAAGCTTCATTCTCTCTTGTCTCCATATATGGAAGATGTAGACTTTTGAGGTTTTGATAAAGTGGACGTGTGTGCAAAAAACTGGCACATGGGAACTCTGTTTCTGGCTCCATGTGATGTAGGAATTGATCAATCAAGACCATCCATCTATGATTGTGGGGTCCTTTAGAGGATCAAAGGGAGAAAATTTGGTGGCACTGTTAAGGGTGAAGTGGGGTCCTATAAAGTTTTGTAGAGGATGAATAGACTAATGATTATTCCTATCATTCAAGATGGTGGACTGATTAGAAATCGTACGGTGATAAAGGGTGTTTTAGGTTCGTTAAGTCTTGATGGGCACTAATGACAATCAATCAATGACTAGATTTTCTTCCTAAAACTTCATAATTTGAATGCTTAATTTAGTGAAACTAGCACGATGGGAAATAAATAGAAATTAAACAAAAACGCTGGAAGGATTTATTTCTTACACTCTTTTGGTAATAAAAGTTGTAGGGTGATGACTAATTACAGTCTTGTTTTAGGTTTTGCAATCACCGGATATTATTTCACACGAAACTCTATTATTTTAAAAATATTCTCCATTTCTTATTTTATTATTTTATATGAGCATACATTGAGTTGTTTATAATCATATTTTAAAGTTGATATTATTTTCATTTTTATTTTTCTCAATCTCATAGATTATACCAATTTAACGGGATAGAGTAAATTGTGGTAAGTACTCTTGAAGTATTGGAGTTATTTATGTTCTTACATATTTTAAAGAAATAATATAAACACACAATTTAGATTTTTTTTCAAGATTAGGGTATTTTAAGTTAAAAATAAATAAATTATGGGGAGAACCTACCTAACTATGTAAGATCATGGACGAAGCCAATAAAATTATTGCGCATTATTAAAATTATTCGTGTCATGTATTATTAATTATAATTACGCTATTAAATATGAAAAGATTCACGCTAAATTAACTTATTGGTTTATAATAAGTTTATTCGCCGGTTTATGATCTTAGATAATGAACTAGATTCATCTTGTAATTTCTCTCTCTCTTAATTAATTAGTTTTTCAAGATTAGATTATTAATCTTGAATTAAATCTTAAACAAACGGCCATCGACAAAGAAAGAAAGAAAAAAAAAACATTGACATCATTCTATATAGTTTTAGTAAAGTCATGAAAGTGATAGTGTCGGAGATTATAAATACTATGGATTATATGTTTGGTAAGAAGTGAAAGGTTAATGTGCGTAATGAATATGTCAGAATTAAGAGGGACATGTATGG
>Ga0325400_1002858_pt1 | contig 15369 bp, 12 predicted proteins | sample PopdelMetagenome_2_FD_205662 | JGI IMG/M metagenome (GOLD analysis project Ga0325400, IMG submission 205662) | Populus deltoides microbial communities from Bellville, Georgia, United States - Xylem-PdKOR-R1 | ecosystem: Host-associated > Plants > Phyllosphere > Stem > Wood/Secondary xylem... | reverse complement strand
CTAACACAATTTTATTTTATTTTTCTTTTGTAATTTTATTTCTATTTCTTCCATCTTGCAGAGTTAACAAATGCTACCTTAATCTATGTTTTTTCTGCGATTACCTTATCGCTACTGCTTGTTTCTTCACGCTTGGCCTTTGTCTATGCGATGTGCTGCCGTTTTAAAATGCTAAAGCCTCAACTTGGAAAATAACAAACATAAACGACACGTCGTTTCTTTTTGTCTTCCTTTCGATATAATCTTGCCTGTCATTGTCGGTTCCACTGTTAGTGCAGTTTTTATTGCAACAACGCACGCATCAGGCTCCAATTGGCTTGCAAAACGTACCAGTCTTGTCCAATATATATCCACTTCTCTCTCTCTCAATTATACAAAATATCTGGAGATATATTGTTGATAGATTGAACAGCAGGAGGAGGGGGAGGTAGGCTAATCATTTCCAGGCTAAAAAAACATTAAAAACCAAGGTTTGTGTTGGCTTAATGTAGTGATAAATTCACGTTTTTGAGATTAACCAATTTGATGTCAATGAAAAAGATTGATGTGTTTTATTTTTCAGCATTATTGGTTCATATTGTCATGATCAAGTTCAGTGCTTTCTTTTTTTCTTGTCTGCGAGTTCTCTTTTAGATACATTCACTGTTGCGGGAATTTGAGATCCTGTTGGCTGATTTTTTTTTGGCTGGTAGAAGTTGTGTTTGAATTCATTTAGGCTTGAGAGAAAGCTCCATTGTTTGTTGTTTAGTGTATAGTATTATGAACTGTACATGTTCAGTTTTAGCATTGATAAACTCTCCTTATTTGGTTTTTTTTCTCGCATCTAACTTATCTGCTCATCTATACTTGTAGCTGTTATCCATTGCCATGCTTCTTTTCAAGGTGGTTTCCTTTGCTTTAGTTTATGCTCGTTATTGTTCTTGTCATTTCTAAACAGCTATGCTGCTGCCGTGTCTTCAGTTTTATTGAACGATATTAGTTGCCGTCATTGTGCTTGGATATGTTTACTTCTAGTTAGGTATCTTCACCAGTTATGAAACTTTCTTGTATACCTATATACTTGAAATTAACTCTAAAATTACTATACTTGTTTTCATTTTCTTTAACTAAGCAGAACGGTTACTTGCATGTTTAGAATGTTTTGGTTAATTTGATACTCTCATGGTTTACTAACACTCCAGTTAAGAATGAGGTTTGATTCCTTCTTTTTTTTCATTTTTTTACGTGTTCAATGTGTAATAACTAACAGTATTAGTTGTATGATTTTCAGCTAATTCAATTTTGGTTTTGCAGGTGATTTGAGATTGGTTAGTGGATTGCCATGTCAGGGAGAGTTAGGCCCTCTGCCTTGTGGCATACTAAAGTTTCTTTCAAATAGTAGCATGGAGAAGAAAAAAATAGATGAATATGAACCAGGACCGCCTCCTTCACCAAGACCACTGGATAGGTTTGGCTTTGTGAAGCAAGAGGTTAATAATTCACCACATGGTTTAACCAAAGGAAGGTCAGCTTATGAATTTGAGAGGTATGGTGTTTCTTCAGGAGGTCACTTCCAATATTCCAAATGAGTTAATGCCAAAGGCTCATTGATGGATCTTCCTTGCATACTAATAAATAATAATCTTGATTAGTGATTGTGGACATAAACAATTTTCAGGGAGGAAAGAAGGGTAAGAAAGTGGAGGAAGATGATTGGGGTTGGAGGGAGTGATTGGAAGCATTATGTTCGAAGAAAACCTCATGTTGTTAAGAGGCGCATAAGGAAAGGAATCCCTGACTGTTTAAGGGGTCTTGTTTGGCAGTTAATCTCTGGAAGTCGAGACCTTTTGCTGATGAACCCTGGGGTATATGAGGTACTCCTTCACTTGTCTTGATTGAGATATATAACCTGAGATCTTTTGCTTATCATTTTGGTAATAAGATTCTATTTGTAATATGTAGTGGCTTTGCTCATATTACCTTTGAGCCTTAAAATCATTCATGTTTAGTTCTTCAGATGTTACCAGACTCCCTCACTTCTTCCTTTTTCTGAATATTTTGCACATTGGTTTGTTCACTTCAACACGTAGGTGTTAAAGGCACAAGATTTAAAGCTATCAGATAATAAAATTTAAAATTAAAGTCCATGTTGATTGATTAGATCATGCATTTGTTTTCCATCTTAATGTTTTCAACAATTAGTCAGTATATCTGATTCAGAGGATTAAAATCAACTTTGGCTCTTTTTTAGTGGATGGTATATCGGTATGCTAACAAGAGCATTTGATGGTGGCAGTGCCTAAAATTCTAGGGCTTAGTTTGTGATGGCCTGATATACTCATCCAGATGATTTAGATGTATGGATTTCGGAACTTTGCTTGGTTGCGGAAAGACCTTAAGAATTTTTTAATTTTTTATATGAATGGTGAATTTCATAGATCAAAAACCGGAAATTTCCCGGTTTACCAGAGTTATTTACATCTAAATAAGAAAGAAAATTTATCTTAAAAAAATTCCAGAAGTCACAAAATCTGGAAATGTTCGGGTTACTAGTTGCTTCCTGCAAAATCTTAGTATCTTGAAGCCTTATCTGGACTGTCTGAACAATGTTCTTTACTGTGCTACCTTCATCTACTGCAACAGTATTATGAATCTTTTGGTTCCTTTCCTTCCAAATACAGTAGAAAAAAAACACCAATGAAGCCTCGTAACAATAGATTGAAAAGACTTTTCTGAATAAAGATTTTTGCCAAGTACAACTCAGACTCTTTTAGAGAAACGACCCTATTATTCCCACAAATTTGGAGAATTGGCTGCCAGACTCTTTTAGAGAACACACAAGTGAGGAATAGGTGATTTCTGTCTTCATCATCCTCTGCTTAACACGGAAACTGAAGCCATGACCCTGTCCATTTTGATGTGCCTCATCTTTATAGTTAACCTGTCCAGAATAGCTAGCCAGAAAATAAAGCTGTGCCTTGGAATACATATAGGCCCTCAAATCAACTTAAACCTGTCCACTCCGCTTCATTTTTTCTTGATCAACTCCCAAGCACTCTTAGAAGAGAATTGCCCATCATTAGTGAGTTTCCATATAACACCATCGCTTTGCGAAGGATAAGGGAAGAGAAAGCCACAAATAGCACATTGAATGGCGCTTCCATGGCATCTGAGCTAGCCATTTACTTTCATTGCTGTTTATCACCTGTAAAAGCCGTGCTATAGGAGGCGGTCCAGATTAAAAAATGATCCTCTGACCATATTGTTTGACCAAGGGTCCATGAGGATGCCAAGAGTCCCACCAGAGATGGATAATTCTTTCCATTGCCTACTGAATGCTCTATATAGTCCTGAATTAAATTTCTGAACTTTAGCAATCTCCAATTTCAAGAACATTCATTACAGACATTTAAGCACCATGGGCCTTTTCCCTTAAGAAAGATCGTAAAAAAATGCCTATATTTCCCATCTACTTGACAGTTATGTCTCTATAATCCCCTTCCCTACGGAATCTATGTAGCATGTCAGGGAAGGGATTAGCTGGGAAAACTTGATGAGCAATTGTGTCTTGCCATGCTTATTAATGTTAAAGTTGTATGTAAGAAGATGAAAAAATAAAGTGTGCATCGACATATACTAGGTTGCTTGTTTAGTTTGTACACATTATCTCACATATTTTTCTTTTCTTTTTGTAAAGACATATAACATTCAAATAGCATTGCCTTGTAGTGATGTGTGACTGCCTTATAATTTAGATTCAGGGCAATTGTTTGATCAATGTACATGGCTACTGCTGGGAAATTTAAGGTTTTTTTGAACATAGATAAATGGTGATTTGTTCTGGAGTTGAAATTGAAAGCAGAAGGGGATAACATGGTATTTGTAGGAACAGTACATATGGACATTATCCAGGGAGCTGTTTTGGTATATACATGTATGAAATTTTTGGCTCTGACAAGGGCTCTACAACTCTCGCATAAAAATTAATGGATCGGTGCTGAAATTATTGCAGATTACATACAATGAAGCTTTATTCCAAAAATATATGTAGATCATTTTGCTAGTACAATCGGTAAAGTAAAACAAATCATATTCTTCTTAGAAGACGTGGAGAAGGGATATTTCTTTTCTATAGCCCTTACTGGCATCCAATCATGTGTCCTTCAGTGCTTTTCTTTCTTTTGTTCTTTGTAAGGAATCTAAGCTAGACAAAGGATTTCGTTCTTCTTTACCTATTTTTGACAATTTTAGTTTTCCATCAGGGTAGCTAAGAGGGATTTAGACCTCTTGAGCGTTTTGAGAAGCTCTTTTGCTAATCCTTTCTAATACCCCAAGGCTATTATCCTTACTCGCTTTGAACCAAATTTGGAAGGATAAATTGCTTTGTGAGATAAAACTTTTGTTTAGGGCACCTTAATAGGGTAGACACTAATGAGCTTTTGCACGTAACAGACCAAATAAGGCTCTGTCTTTTGATGTGTGTTTGTGATGTGCCTTCATATGAGAGAAACACAGGAGTGATTTGTTTTCACTGTTCACTTGCAAAGAGATTTTACAAGTATTGACTTGGATTTATTCTTAGAGAAATTTACTACTACATAACCAGTACATTATATGTGAAAAGATCTTAAGTGGCTGGGGAATTATATCCTAAAAAGAATAAATGAATGCACAGTTCTTGGTTTCTGATGTTAATTTTAGCTTTTCATGCTTTTCCCTCTGCTTGCATGTGCACACAGCCGCACATAGATTAGTTTGTGTCATAATGATGAAACTATATATTTACTGCAGCAACTAGTTATATATGAGACATCAGCATCGGAGCTGGATATAATTAGAGATATTTCTCGGACCTTCCCATCGCATGTTTTCTTCCAGCAGAGACATGGTCCTGGTCAAAGGTCGCTGTACAATGTTTTGAAGGCTTACTCTGTGTATGATAGAGATGTTGGATATGTTCAGGTCTGAGACTTGTGTGATTTATGGATCTTAAATTTACTTAATTCACTGGCTGGAGAATGAAAGTGCAATTGTTAAAAAATGCAGGGGATGGGATTTTTAGCTGGTTTACTACTTCTTTATATGAGTGAAGAGGATGCTTTTTGGTTGTTGGTTGCATTGCTGAAAGGAGCGGTCCATGCTCCAATGGAGGGATTATATCAGGTAATTCATTTATACAAAGAGCTTCTTGTTCGCATTTGTAAAGTTGTGGTTAGCTTAGATTATTGGCTGTGAGATGCTAATTCCCTACAATCATAGATATAGAGCACTATCAAGTCAGCACAAACTGGGCGAGATAAAGCAACACGATGCGATAAGATTTGCATTTATACATCTCAACAAGTTTTCATGTGGCTTGGTGTTTCAGGGAGAGTGCTGAAAGGAAGCGTTATCATCCGTCAACTTCCTTGACAATACATACACCATATAATGGTGGTGTCACTTGCAACTTTTCACTTAATAGTAGCTTATAGAATTATATCCTCTGTTAGCGTTAAAAAAAAAATGAACTATGCCGTCTGCTGATGAAATCAGGCTTGAATTTCCTCTGTTTCTCTCCCGCGCACACCACTCGTGCACACTTACACTTGGAATGCCTTGATAAGGAGCTGGGACCACTTCTTGATAATTTGTTTAGCCAAGTTCAGAATTACAAGATGCATATTTATCTACATTACAATTTCAAATACCATAACCTAGAGGGGTGGCTTACCGCTTCCTCAAACTTAGGAAAAGGCCAGCCACTATGGAGTTTTAACTTTGATTCCATACTCCTTGTTAAGGAAAGAAAAAATATTTTCTATTAGTTTTGAATTACGTTTTGTGGAGACAAGTTTTCTGTCGTTACCAAAATTATGAATCCACTAGTCATCCACAGTATCTTGACCATTTGAAATTTGTTTATTTCATGTGATACCAAAAGGTGAGAGAATCTTTTTCCACCTAGTTATGGTGGCATCCTATTCTGAGTTTTGTGGCTCCTTAAAGCTTTCTTAGAGTTAGATTGATCTTTGTACGTTCAATGGTAGGTTCACTGCATGCTTCATGTAAATGAGCTGCTTCATACTTGAGAGAGAGAAAGGAATGTAATGGTCAGTAAACTGCCAAGATTTATTACCGTCTCAAAACCCCACCAACCATTTATTGGTATGATATGAGCATATGAACCACCTGTAGCCTCTTTTACTATTTTGAACTGGGGTCTGAGGGAACGGCACCTCATCCACTCTTCTTGGGCTTTGAAAACACTTTCATCATGTGAGAAGTTATATTTTATACTTGTGTCAGGTGGGTCTGCCTCTTGTTCAACAATATCTCTTTCAGTTTGACTGCTTGATGAAGGAGCATATGCCGAAACTGGGAGAGCATTTCACCCAAGAAATAATAAATCCTAGCATGTATGCAAGCCAGTGGTTTATAACTGTTTTCTCATACTCTTTTCCATTCCACTTGGCCCTTCGGATTTGGGATGTCTTCCTTTACGAGGTCAGTTATTAATCATTTTTTATGGTTTTTCCGGGAAGGATCATTGCAAATGGTCTGGGTGTTAATATGTGTCTGCAACTTCTTCTTTGCCAGGGTGTAAAAATTGTTTTCAAAGTGGGTCTGGCACTGCTAAAATATTGCCATGATGACTTGGTGAGGATCCGAGATTTTTGTCTACTCTGAAAGAAATAGCCGCACATCCCTGGCATATAATTGGTTTTCTTTTTGTTATCAGGTCAAATTGCCCTTTGAGAAGCTTGTACATGCTTTGCGTAATTTCCCTGAGGGTGCAATGGATCCAGATACAGTACTGCCTATGGCTAACTCCATCAAGGTTCTCTCTTTCTCTGTGCGTGGCTGGCGTGTGTTTAAGCAAAAGCAAAAATTTGAGTTTTATTTGAACTCTACATTCTACCATCATATCACACTTATTATATATCATGGTTGCTCTGGTTATCTCCATCCATTTTCTGTATGTTGTGTCAGTTTATTCAAATTATAATTATAGACAGTCTTATGCTTCTATGATGATCTTTGGATTTTAATCTTTTGAGCCAGTAAACATGTTGTATTTTACGGTGATATTTAATAAAAGTTTGCTGTCATTCAGTAGCAATCTCTGTTTAAGCTGCCAAAAATTCTAATCTTCTTAGGTCTGTTTTGGTTGATTTGATACAACCAGTCAACCACTTTTCCTGTGTATGTTTTGTTTTGTATTCTTGACACAGAATAGTGAAAAATCTGAAATATAACCCCGAGAAAAAATATGGTTCCTCCTAAAATCATGAATCGGTAAGAATTATTAATATTTGGAGACATAAATATAAGCGGAACCATATTGTATTTTTGATGATTCATAAGGGGAGCCATACGTATCATGTCTGTGTGGCACATTTTATAATGTTGTTGGATTTTATAATGTTGTTGGATATTCGAGCAATTTGGCTGTATTTTGGGTAGTTGCTTAAATTATGCTTAGACACACACCCCTAGCAATGTAATTAGTATGTGTTAGCGTTCCTCCATATTGAACCGGCTTAGTTTTTGAAGTAAAACTTTATTCATTATTCATGAAAAAGGAGTGGATTCGTTATCAGGTGTCCAGACGTTTGGAAGAGCTGAAACAGGAGTATGACAAGAAGAATGGAAAGCTTAGTCATTCCACAGAAATTAACAGGAATCAGGAACAGTTACAATGAAGGTTTTTCTCTTCTTTCAAGGGAGCTAAGCCTTTAGTTATTCCATACATTCTGATTCTTTTATTCTTTTTTCATGAGCTATCTTATAGTATGAAAAATGTAAATAAAGCATTTACTTCCGTGATGGGCTGATGCTCCATAGTTGCTTGGTGGAGTTGAAAATGTCCTTGAAACATGTGATTCATACGGATCAGAGAAAGTAGTGTGACATTAGTGGTCAGATCTAGTCATCTCCTACTAGGATGGGATTCTCTTCTTGATTGTAATGCATTGAATATGATAGTGATAAAGATGATGACTAGATTGTGTCTTTTCAGCAATGATTGCATGGGAGGTGTGTAATTTCGTTATAATAGTTCAAGAATTATTTTTAAACGCCTCTCCTGCCCTGGATATGCCTCTCACCTCGTTAACCTTAAAATCTGTTTTCTATCTTATAACTGCTGGAGTAAATCAACTAAAATGACATGCTCGTCTGTTTATCTTGCTTGATAGGTAATAATTACACTTGCTGCTTCTTAGAAGGAGAGTTGATTCACTTCATTTCTTTTTGCTTCTTGTTCCTAGTTAAAGATTGCAAGCCAACAGAAGTTTCTTGTGCTAACCAGCTCATAAAGATTTTGGCTGACACAGAATTCTTATCCAGCCAGATGGGGTTGGTAGTGGGACATCATCACAAAATTAGGGCAACAGAAAAGCTTCATATGTGTCATCATCGAGAAAACGTGCAGTTGCAAAATTGTTCTTGAGCATCCATAAACACCTGTAGAATAATTGAAGATATATGTTGTCTGGTCCCCTGTGCGAAGCCTGCAGACACACATTGCTTGGAAGCATCATGATTCGTTTTTCAATAAGAAGATAGATATCAAGAGCACCATTGAAGAATCGCCTTTTTTTGACAAGTTCCATGCATTTGCTGCATCGTGGCTAGTGGTTTACTTTCCGCCTAACATGCAAAAGCATAGGCTCTAATGAAGCTAATGTCTCGACAGAATTTATTCCTAAGCAGTGGATGCCCGTGCAATTTGACAGAAGTGTCGGCATATCTTCCCTTTAATAATGGTGCTGGCAACCATCAAGGTTAAATTTGGTTAGGGTTTCAAGATAGAAGTGTAAGATATATCTAGAAGAATCATAAAAGAATGATAGAACAGAAACCTAAAAAAAATAAAGATATAAATTCTTGTCATTTTAAAATATAAAGATACAAGTCATATAACCTTTTATCCCTAGTATTTTATTTTAATTTTAATTTTTCTGTTTTGATACATTAACCAAAAGATCAACTTGGAAAATATAAGAACTTGATTCCTTTTCAAAAGGAATTTATTCTTTTATTATTATTATTATTAATAATAATGTGGATGTCCGGGTCAGTTTGTGCACATTTCGATTAATTCTACGAACCCTAAAATTAACGACCATGTAAATTTCTAATGACTATTATATTAACAACTATAAAGTTCAAACTTGAAACCACACAGAAAGAAACCTACTAAAAGGAAATTATTTTTTAATTAATGTTGTAGTGGGCCTATATTTACATGTGTAATATCTCTAATTTGTGAAAGCTAATAATAATAAATCATGTCATTGAGTTTGATTGCTATATTTATCATATTATTGTCAAAGATGTATGGACTTACCTTTTTAATTTTCTCCTTTTCAAGCACTTTAACTTATATGGAAACACAATTAATACATTCCCTTAAAAAATTAGTGCAAAAAAGGATTTTGTTTTTCTAATTCAAATTTTAAATCCAATTAATACATTCCCTTAAATTAGTGCAAAAAAAGAATTTTATTTTCTAATTCAAATTTTAAATCTATATCAGAAACACAATTAATACATTCCTTTAAAAAAGTAGTGCAAAAAAGGAATGTTGTTTTCTAATTCAAGTATTAAATCCAATTAATACATTCCCTTAAAAATTAGTGCAAAAAAGGAATGTTTTTTCTAATTCAAATTTTAAATCTTTATCACATCTACTAAATACGTTTAGGTATTTTATTAGAAGAATAACATGCTCTCTAAGTAAATATTTTTTAAAATAAATCAAAACTTGACTAATTAAAGTTTGGATAGTCAGAATATTTCACTTTAATTTATTTTCTATTTTTCTTCACGTTTGTGCTGAGTAAATGAATTTAATTCTTTATATACACATATTTTAAATTGTTATTTTGAATTGGTTTATAATTGTCAACTTGATGTTTTAAATTAATTAACATTTTTGTAACGCTAGGGTCCTTGATTGACTTTGTTGATAAAAAAAAAAGAGGTTTTGTCACTAGTAAAGATGTATATGAAAGCATAGTCTAAATAAAACAATCATATAAATATTTAATCTGAATGCATGGGAGCTGATTTAAAAATATTTAATCTTAAAAATAACCAATGTCATCCTTAAAAAAAAAAAAAAAAAATTCTCTTCTCATCTTTATATGTTCTTGTGATGGGAAGCCAAATCAGCCTTGCACCTCAAAAATTTTTTTTTGGATAGTATTTAGTATTGTGGTAGCAGTTGTTTTTTAAAATATTTTTTATTTAGAAATGTTTCAAAATAATATGTTTTGATTTTTAATTTATTTTTAACATCAACATATTAAAACTATTCAAAAACACAACAAAATTAATTTAAAACAAAAAAATCAAAATTATTAAAAAGTGTGACCAAACTGAAAAACAAAAATCATTATGATTCAAGTTTGTATGAACCCATGACCACGAAGGCCGATAGATGTATTAGCTAACTAATCCTCCGATCAGAGTTATTAAATCCAACTCTATCCTATAGAAGGCCTATGTAGAGAGTTAAACTAATTTTTTTAAAATCAAAATAATGTTGTTTTTAATTTTTTAAAAAAATCAAGGGGTTTTTTTTTATTAGAACATGAGTTGATCTAAATTTTTAATTGGATTAAAAAAGTGTTTGAGAATATGGTAGCGATTGATTTTCAATAAAGATATCAAAATAATATTTTTTTTATTTTTTAAAAATTATTTTTGATATAAGTACATTAAAATGATATAAAAATATCAAAAAAATATTAATTTAAAAAAAATTAATTATTTTTAAAACACAACACAAATAACTTTTGGATAAATATTTAAAGTTAATCCGTAACTAGGGTTTTTTTATTTTTTATTGTTTATGGAAAGTGGAAGGATTATTTTGGGTCACCACAGATTTGGATGTCAGCCCAATAGATGCTGTGGGACCCAAACCAGCAAGCAAGACAAGCATGAAAAGGGCAAAGAAGGAAGAGACAAAGAGGCAGGCAGTTAACGTATGGGGTGGGAATAGTGATGTGTCGTGTCAGCCCTCCAATAAAAGCTAGCTGGCTGCTGCAACTTATCATCATCAACAGACACGTCAGCGCAGCACCACACAACACATACGTACTTGAACTGGCGTGTTTTATTATTATTATTATTGTTTTTTTGCTACGGTTTGAAAAACACTTAAGAAAAATAATTTTAATTATAATTTATTAAAATAAATTTTAAAAATATATATTTATTTAAAAATATTTTGGAATAGATTTTCACATATATATAAAATAAATGTAATGCAACTCTTCATGGATAAAAAACTAAAATTCAAAATAATTCAAAGCATAAACTATGAACTATTTAATTAATTAAATTATTTTTTCTGAAAAAAATAAATAAAAGTTATTGGTCTGTTAGACTCTTCCTAAGGGCACGCCTCAATTCTTGCAAATTTAGCCTCACACGTGGCCTTCAGTTATCGGATAAATGAGCCACACACTTCTATTATTCTATAATTCTATCGACTAAAATGCGTTGTCGTTTCACCGCTTATCTTGCAAGCTCGTAAAGGGTAATATAGTCATTAACTTACCAAAAGATGTGGCTATCCGGTCTTCGAGGAAATTCACGTGAAATAAGAAAGAAAGTTTTTGGTAGTGGCATGGACGTAATTAACTACCAATCCCATGGTTATCTCAAAACCTCCACAGCCATCCAGCCACTCCTATATTAACCCTATATTTCTCTCAGAACTCACATAAAAAATATTGCAAGTTTAGGGTCATAAAAATCTCTATCATCACAAACAAATATAGGGTTTGTTGATTTGGTGACTGTTTTCGCCGTCTTTGCTTTCAAAATTCAATCTTGACCTGTTTCTTTTACGCTTTTTGAATAGGTAATATATACATTGTTTGTTTTGCTTGCTTTGGTTTTGTAATCTGGTGATTTTGTTTAATTCTTTGTGGCTTTGGTTTGTAGGTTTTTTTTTTGAACTTGAGAAAGAGGGGGTTTTCAAAGGAGACTAGCTTTTCAAGATTTGATATATTTTATTGGTAAGTTTTTTTTTTCCCGTTTTTTGGTAATAGTTGCATGGATTCTTGGTGTAGATGTTGATTTGGACTTGTTTTTGTATTGTTGTCCTTTATGTTTTATGTGTATGTTAATTGTTCTGATCCTTGATATAATGTAAATCTGAGGCTTTTATTTTTATGGATTCGTTAAGGTGTATGGACTTGGTTTATGCTGCTTAGCAATGATTTTGGTCTTGAAAAAAAAAATTAGGCTTAGCAAGTTTTCTTCTGAGAATAACTTATTTTATTTTATTATTTAAAATTAAATGGTGTTTGGGAATTTGAATTCGTTCTCTTTGGTATTTTTTCTATCCTTGTGAATCTGTTTAGTCTTTTAAATTCAATATTTTATTTTATTTTACTTATGATTTGGTGATTGCTTAGTGGTTTTTGTAGCTTGTTTGTCTGTTGATTTTTAATCTCCAATATGTCTTACTTCTCAGTTTTTTTCAATTTGCTATTGGAATTTTGCTATTATTTTTAAGATTGTAGACTAGTTTGCTTTCAGGTTTGTGCTAATTGCAATCCTTCTTGTGTGATTCTTACAGGACTGAATGATCTAATGGAGTCTAAAGGTGGCAAGAAGAAGTCTAGTAGTAGTAGTAGTAGTAAATCCTTATGTTACGAAGCTCCCCTCGGTTACAGCATTGAAGACCTTAGACCTGCTGGTGGAATCAAGAAGTTCAGATCTGCTGCATACTCCAACGTGAGTTTGAAGTTAATCGATCTGTTTTTCCTTTGGCATTTCATTGTGCGACTGGTTTCCTAATCTCGTGTCATGTTTATTTGTGCAGTGCGTTCGAAAACCATCCTGAGATTTTCCAAGTGTTGACATAACCCCATTTTAGCTATTTCGCACGCTCAATTGTCTTTAGTCTGTTTTTCTGTTCTGCTTTCCTCGTTCTCTTGTACTCTTTGCTGCACTTTTCATTTGTTGACTGTGAGGTCAGATGGCGCTGCCAGTCTCTGCAATCGGATTTGAAGGTTACGAAAAAAGGCTTGAAATATCTTTCCTAGAGCCTGGCTTCTTTTCTGACCCTGAAGGGAAGGGCCTGAGGTCCTTGTCCAAGGCTCAATTGGACGAGATTCTCAGACCAGCTGAATGTACTATTGTTGATTCGCTATCAAATGACCAGGTTGATTCTTATGTCCTGTCGGAATCCAGTCTCTTTGTGTACCCTTACAAAGTTATTATCAAAACATGTGGGACTACCAAACTGCTTCTCTCGATACCGGTGATTCTTAAGCTCGCTGATGCCCTTTCACTCACTGTATGTTCTGTGAGGTATACTCGTGGGAGCTTTCTATGCCCTGGGGCTCAGCCATTTCCACACCGCAATTTCTGTGAGGAGGTAGCTGTCCTTGACGATCACTTCAGTAAACTTGGTTTAAACAGTGTGGCATATGTGATGGGTGGTCTTGACAAAACTCAGAAATGGCATGTTTACTCTGCCTCTGCCGATATAGGGAGCCATTCTGGCCCTGTTTACACCCTGGAAATGTGCATGACTGGTTTGGGCAGGAAACAAGCATCTGTTTTCTACAAAACACTTTCCAGTTCAGCTGCTGCGATGACTGAGGATTCCGGTATAAGGAAAATCCTTCCACAGTCTGAGATCTGTGATTTTGATTTTGACCCTTGTGGTTACTCCATGAATGCCATTGAAGGGAGTGCAATTTCCACAATCCACGTCACTCCAGAAGATGGTTTCAGCTATGCAAGTTTTGAGGCTGTGGGCTATGATCTTCAAGATTTGAATTTGAGTCGGCTGCTTGAAAGGGTCTTGGCTTGCTTTGATCCGACCAAGTTCTCCGTTGCCTTGCATTCTAATATCAAGGGTGCTGAACTTCGAGCAAAGTTTCCCCTGGATGTGGAAGGTTACTCTGGCGGAGGAGGGAACTATGAAATGCTTGGGAAAGGTGGATCGATCATCTACCACAGCTTTGCAAGGACTGGAGGCAGTGCATCTCCCAGGTCTATCCTGAAATGTTGTTGGAGTGAGGATGAGAAGGACGAGGAAGCTGAAGAGAAATAGTTCTTTTCAGCTATTTGTTTTTCCTTTTATTTTTTCCTTGAATAAATGTCATGGGGTTATGATTCTGAGTTCTTGAGGCATTTGTCCATGCCTTGTGTCTTCCATTATCGATTTAGTTTTGACTTTGGATTAATAAAGAGGTTTGTGTTATCAGATCCTGCAAGTGTAAAACCTGTATTTTATCATTCAAATGCATGCTATATTTGTTCGAGTGCCTTCTCCTTTTGATCATCTTGATTGCTTGATGATATATATAATATAAACACTTTGAAAAATAACTCCCGCATCCATTCATCATCTTTTGTTTTCTTCTGCTTTAAATTGTGAGCCTTTTTCCTTTCTCGATCGGAGGGTGTGTGCTGATTGCTCCGAGTCCCTTGGATGGAGGAAAGCTGGAAAAAAAGGGGGGCCTTGCTCTGCTTTTGACGTCGTTGTGGTTCCAAATTCTGCACGTAAAAGTAATTAAAGTGCAAAAGCATATCATTAAGAGTTGATTGCTTGCGATATTGATAGGCAGAGAGAGAACAAAAAAGCTCTGCCAAGCTTGGGAGTAGTGCTCAACCGTTGAAATTAAAAAAAAGAAAATCAAAAGGTTTGATTTTTATAATAATTAAATAAAAAATCATTAAATTAGCAAAAAATCTGAAATTAAATAAAAAATAAAAAAATCCCCGACTCTATATGGTTGTAATATACTAAAATGTGATATTTTCTCCCATTGTACAGAATATTTTTGGTGCAAAGTGGAAATCGAAAAGAAAAAAAAGAAAAGGATAATAATTGAGGAGCGTAGAATGGGAGAATAAAAGGAGTGGCAAGCATGCATTGGACAAGTTGACACGTGTGCCTTTCAAGGATATGACCACTGAATAAATTCTTTTCGCACGTGAATGGAAAAACCGGGTCTTGGAATATTCGACCCGCCTGTCACCTCCGGACCCCTTCTCGGTTGTTTGCAGCTGGGAAGAACATATTCAAGGAAGAGATTCTCAGCCTCTCAATTGATATGAATTTTCAAAGGCCATTGTGGATTTGTGGCGTGGAGAGCAGGGAGCCATCAAAGCAAATCTGTACCGTAGACTGCATTGTTCTTCAACGGAGCCCTAGCTAGTCACAAAACTTGCGCTTTTTTCGAGGAATTGACTAGAGACTGGCAAACTGTTCAAATCTGTGTTAACTGTTTTTGTACTCTATCGCAAGAAACAAACAAAAACTTAGAGAGTTCAAATTATAAAATGACATGCGCAGTTTACAGTAAAGAAAGAAAGACGAGAGAGACAGAGAGATTAAGTATATTATTTTTTAAAGTTTTTTTT
>Ga0325400_1002857_pt1 | contig 15369 bp, 6 predicted proteins | sample PopdelMetagenome_2_FD_205662 | JGI IMG/M metagenome (GOLD analysis project Ga0325400, IMG submission 205662) | Populus deltoides microbial communities from Bellville, Georgia, United States - Xylem-PdKOR-R1 | ecosystem: Host-associated > Plants > Phyllosphere > Stem > Wood/Secondary xylem... | reverse complement strand
ATGATTCAATTCATATTAACAAATCAAATATTTATACTATTTCTCATGCATATGGAAAATTATCCACTCACCTGACTCAAAAGCAAACAGAAGCCAAAAGCAGACACCGAAGAAAATCCTACTGACGTCCCGCCGGTAGAATATCAGGATTATCTGAATATAAAAGAGACATATTTAAGAACGACTCGAAAGAATATTTAACCTATTTAATAAACTTAACTAAGGGTGTATTCCATAACCCTATATGTTTTTGAACTAACTAGTTATCTTTCCTAAAAACCCAACATTTAACGGTTTTCCCGAAATCTAATCCATAATAAAACAACTAATAAAATTGATAATAATTTACTAAATAAACCTTAATTATTCATCAAACTAATCTGCAAAAGTTAATATTACAGCTAGGGACTAATCTGTAATTTATCCTATTTTTAAGGGTCAAATTGCAACTTCTGTCAAATTGAAGGACTAAATTGAAATTGTCATAAATCCATGAATATACTGAAATTCTGACCATAACTAGTCCTCATTTCTGTCCAGATCATCTCATTATACTCCAAGGACCATTCTGGAATTTTACCAAATTTTTAGGGTCAAATTGTAATTTTGTCAAATTGAAGGACTAAATTGAAAGTGTTAAATTCTCTTATCTATACAGTAATTCTGTCCATAATTCATATGTTATTCTGTTCAGAATCTCGGAATAGGCTCCAGGGACCAATCTGCAAATTTTCCAAAGTTTGGGGACTAAACTGTAATTTTCCAAAATTGAGGGACCAAATTGAATTTTCGTCATCTTCAACCTCCAACTCAGAATTCTCACAGATTACCTACTGTTCTTGCCAAATTCCTAACACAATTTCACCATTTACACAAAATCATAACTCAAAATCATCATCTTTCAATTCAATCTCTCAAAATCATCCAAATAATCAAATACCCACAACAATCAACCCCTAACATTCAACTTAATTCATCAATCAAACCCAAAACACAAATTTTCAAAACCCTAACATTTATCAAAACCAAAATTAAAAGCTCAATAATACAAATTTATACATTTAACAACCTAAATCTTACCTTTTTACTTATTTCCTCCAACTCCTTTCTATTTCCTTTCTAATTTCCCTCTTTTCTCTTCTTCTTCTTCTTTCTCCCTTCTCCCTTCTCTCTCACGGTTTTTCACTCAAAATATTCAGATCTCTTCTTTTGTTTTTTTTTTTTTTTCTATTTATATATATCATCTCTTACACAATTACTACAATACCCCTCATTTAATTTATTCCTACATCTAAGCATTCAAGGACTTTATTGTATTTTCCTACTCATTTATTCAAAACATCACAACGTCTCTGTCATCTTCAAAGATAAATTACTAGGAAGGTATGGAGTTTTGATTTCACATAAAAACAAATTATATCTTGGTTAATTAATCTTTAAGTTTTCAGATCATTTTGATGTGTTATATCAATAAAAAATTTAAAAAAATTAAAACATATATATTATTTTGATATATTTCAAAGCAAAAATCCTATTAAACTATAACTGTTATCACAATCTCAAACACACCTTTATCATTTGCTATCCAATCTGCACATGATTTTTCCATTAATACAAAGACAGTGGTTTAATTTTCCAAGCATGAAGTGTAAGTTTTGTCCACATACGTTTGCCAATAAAACCTCCATTTCAAGGATCAAAACTTTTTATCTTTTTCCAAGCTTTTTTTTAATCTCAAATTCATGAACTAAAAAGGTAGCAGCGTGACCCTCGCCAATAGCCCAAGATTAAAAATAACCATGCTCCTAGCCCAAGCCCACCAACATCCACCCCAGCAGATTGGAAAAATGCTCATAAGCATTTCGGAAAAAACACACCTAGGCTACTATGGTATACTAGAAAGTGGAAATAAATCGATATTAATCATCAAATAAATCGTTAGCAGAAACCAAAAAAAAAAAAAAAATTGTTCATACTACTTCATCTTATTGATGGGAATGACTTTTGACCTGCATACATATGTAATGACTCCTGCTAAAATTATCTGATAAATTATCAGGCTTATAGAAAAAACTTAATAAAGTCAGAGAAAAAATCATGAAATGCTTCTTAAATTAAATAAAATGGAGAAGAACACTCAGGTAATAAATGTTCAATTCACTTTCCAGCCCACGATAAAGAATGAAAGCATTTTTATATTCTTGGCTCACAAATAAGCTGGCAATAATTATAAGAGAATCAAATCTCCTCAATCACATGGTCGTATAAAATGCTCAGCACTTAAAAAACAAATTTACAGAATAATAAGTCTAGTAAACTTCTTGATTTAGTGCAACAAGATAATGTAAACAAAATGTAACAGTTGAACTCACTTTCTCTCGAAAAAGATCCAGATCCTCTATCACCAATAACTCCTAGATTCCTAGGTCAACTCTGTTCAGCTGTGCAGGTGAACAACAAATTTACAATCCAAAAAAAAAAATAGAAAGCATATCCCTCAAACAGGTTGGAAAAGATACTAGAGGCAAGAAGATTATAAGCAATAATAGCAGAGAATATAGAGAGCATTATTGTAGCAGAAAAATGTGATATAATTACGAGAAAAGCTCATACTAACTTCCTTGGCTAGTGCTTATGATGTCAGTTTCAGGTTTAGAAACCAAAACTCATCCAACAAAAAATGAATGTTCAATTCATGCTCTCTCGGAGGCATTTAATAGAGAATCTTAGCCTTCCTCATTTGATCTCCTTAGTGCATACACGTGCTACTATTGACTCATTTAATAGAGAATCTTAGCCTTCATAAAACTCGTTTAACAGAGTTTTTCAGTTATTTTTTCAAACCGAGTTGATAGACAGGAATTAGCATTTGATGAATTAAGCAAGGTTGGAAAGGGGAAGAGTGCTACATCTTGTGTGTAGTAGTTGTACTCAAATTCACTGAGGTAGAAGAATACTTTTGACTTGCTTACGATGTTTGTTTGGATTGACCAAAATTCAAGAATGTGTCTTCTCTCTCTCTTTTTATTTTTAATCTGTATTATATATATTTTTTTTAAATAATTTATTGCTAGCTAATGATATAAGATGATTTATAATAGTGAATACATCTATTATTTTATTGGGTTACTTTAATGATAAAGCAATATAGTATTTTTTTTTTTTTTTTGGATTTTCATCTTGGAGAAACTCAATAGGATGAAAATATAATATTAATCAAACTTCAAATTATAATTATTTATCTATCCAGTTAATAAGAATATCCTTGTTGATTTAAAGGACTATTTTCATCTTTCATATCGAAAATAATTATGTTTTGCCCATGATTTTTAACAAAAATCATTGAAAGAATGATATATTATTGAATATCAGCAAACTTATGGTTACAGTCGATTAGTATTCTTACAGCGGAAGGATTAACAATACCCAAACTTTACAAAGGGACGAAGGATATCCTTTGCATTAGGATGCTCCCACTCCGCTACTGTCGTCCACCATTCTTCTGGCCTTGAGTAGATATTTTTAAGAGAAGGGGGAGGACATGGCTGGCCATTTTCAAGCAACGGCAGACAAATTGCCATCCTCTTCAGCTTCTCACAATACGTTACATGAATATCTTCAAGAGAATTGCAAATCAGTTTTGCACTGCAAATGCTTTTCAGTTCTGGTAAACTATACAAATCCAGAGTTCTTAACTTTGGGAGAATGAATTCCGTGATGGAATTGGAGGTGCTGCTTTCTTCATCTGTTGTTCCTATTATCTCCTCCATTTTCTCACATTCAGTAACAACAATCCTTTCCAGGCTTACGAAGTTTGGCAGCAGCACAAGTGGGAACAGCTTCTTCATATTGTTACATCCATCACAACAAAACACTTTAAGACCAGAAAACGCACCATTATATGATGGCAATAGTGGTGGAGCATAGCAGAACCAAGAAGATGAAACCAAGCTCTCCATGTTATCGCAACCCCAAATCCTGATGAGCTCCAGTTCAGTTGCATTCTCTAATGACAAAACATCACATAAACTTCTTGCATCGATGTTTTCACAAACCAGTCCTTGAATGCCATTTAAGAACTTGACCTGAAAATCTCCATCTCCGTTGATACTCAAATTACCCAACCCAACTGTTTTACTTGGAAAATCATCAATGTTTTCCCAACACGAGTAATCCACCATTCCTACTAAAATTGTGTATGTGCTTAATGATTGGATCCCATCCCGACATCTGAGATACTCCACAAAGTCAGAGAAACCTTTAAAATGACATTCCAAAGTTTCCAAATTTCTCAAGGATCCTACTTCCTTTCCTTTAACTGTTATCGGATCATAACATTGCTCAATAAGCTCTTCTTCTAGTACAAAGACTTGCAGGCGAGAGAGTTTTGGTAATATCCCACTAGGAAACTCCTTTTCACCACATCCATTCATTCTAAGATACCTCAGGTTGGTTAGGCATTCCATTCCTTGCGGCATCTTTTCAAGTGCAGTACGATAGAGATCCAACCTCTTCAATGCCCTGAGCTTCTTTAATGATGGAACATGTCTTAAGTTCTCACACTTACTGAGCAATAAGGCAGTGAGACTCACCAAATCAGAGACAGAGTCTGGCAAATTTTTAATACCTGTGCGAGACAGATCAAGGACCTTGAGCCCATTTAATTGCTTGAAAAATGAATCTGCAATAAATCCCAACCCTTCATTATCACATAGAAATAGAGTTGATAGATTTGGACACCTTGGTGAATAGCTGGAAGGAATTTCTTCGATCTTGTTTTGCATTAGTGAGACTATTATGAGATTCTCCGTCCACTCCTCTGCATCTGGCAACTCTTTTAACTGTGCACCTGCTTTAACCATGCCTTGAGAGTTCTCTAGCACTATTTGGATGGCCATGTCCCTAATCAAGTCATGCATCTTGACACATCTACTACCACCAAACGTCATTGGAGCACTTTCTAATAGGCAGACATATTCAAGTCTATTAAGCATCGTGTGGCCCTCGTCAAATGCATCTTTCCTGCTCCTCATTCCTTTAATTATTCCCACATCGATCAAATAACCTATCAAACTCTCCCTCTTAATCCTATGATTTTCAGGAAATAATGCACAGTATAAGAGACATTGTTGGAGTGCTAAATCACCTACCCGATCATAACTAAACCTCAATAATTTGAATACTTCCTTGTCCCTAAATTCTGATTCTTTCAATTTCTTCAATGTATTACTCCACTCATGTAGGTCATTCACTCCCCTTAAGCTTCCTGCCACTATACTAATTCCCAATGGCAAACCAGCACATTCCCTAGCAATAGCTTCTGCAATTTCTGGTGAAAGTTCTATATCATGTCCAAGTTTCTCCATGAACAAAGTCCAAGCTTCTCCCTCAGAAAGTGGCTTCACTTTGATTTTGTGTTGGCAAGCCATCCGATGACAAATTATTTCTGATCGAGTTGTCATAATGAGCTTGCATCCTTTCAACGAGACAGGAATTCCCACTTTTTGGAGCTCAAAATTGTTCCACAAATCATCTAAAATCAGAATCCATTTTTGTCTCTTCACTAGTTCTTCTGATAACTTGGCAGCTCTATACAGATCACCAGCTTCCCTTGAAAGGTCTAGATCAAGATGTTTAGCAATATCATTCTGCAATCTATTAATGCTGAAATCTTGAGACACAGTCACCCACCAAACATGATCACAAATATCTGGTCTTTGTAGAAGTTCATTATGGATATGTTGTAGTATTGTTGTTTTACCAACTCCCCCCATCCCATAAATGCCAATGGTTGGGACTTCATTATCCATTAACAAAGACCATATCACCTTCGTGTTCTCTTTAAATGCTTGACCCACTGGCTTGGAAGAGCTAGTAGGTAATGGAACCCCTCTAGTATTGTTGTATTTCAGACTTTCAGAAGATCTAGCTCCTTTGCCAGCCTGCACTACCGATCTTCCACTATTCTCCACATCCTCCTCCTCCTTCACTGGTTTTATCCTAACTCTAACCATGTCTTGCTCATCATGAATAGTTACATCATTGTTTACTGATGGAGCACAAGGGTGATCATAACATCCTCCAATGTCAAGACAAAATTGGGATGAATCTCCTCGCAGCTCCAGAAGCTGCACTTGCTCTGTTCTTGGTGTACTCTCAAATGCATCATGCTGAAAAGATCCTTCACCAGTGTTTTCTATGCCATTTTCTGCTAGTAAATGCGACTGAATTCTCTCTTCTCCAGGACCTTGTTCCATGCCCTGAACTCCCACTTGAATCCTTCCAGCACCCCCTGCCAAATTGCCAAGTACTGCACTGCTTTGTTCCAATGCTCGATCCACTGGATCTGTCCTCAGTCTAATCTCAAGTGCCTCTTTGGAAACTCTATCTTCATGTGCACTCATTCCGGTCATGCTTACTTCGTTGTTTCTTGCTATTGCATGTGAAGAAATCCTCTCTTCCCCTCCTCTGGGTTCTACAACTTGAACTTCTCTTTGTACCCTTCCAATACCTCCTCCCATGTTAATCTCAATGTTTTGTTCTTCTGGACAAGTTGAAATCCCACAATAATTTATAATATTGATTGAACTTTCTGTGATTTTATGTCTTTTGTTGCCACCACACATCGCTAGAAAGGCTGCTTCTTGAACTTCTTTAGTCACCCCACTACAAATGGCAACATTATGCCCTTCCTCTCCTGATAAATGCCATTTGATCCTTGAAATGGAGGTTTTATTGGCAAATGTATGTGGACAAAACTTACACTTCATGCTACCATCAGCCATATCTTCAATATAATTCCAAAATGGATCCTTTGATCCAACCATTTCAACCTATAGAAAAAAAAAGTGGGTCAAAATAAAGAATAAAAATTGATGGAAGTTACACAATATCCGGATGGATGAGAAACTACTTCAGCGCTGTTACCCTTATTTTGCTATTAAAATTGATAGTTAGTTTATTGCACAATCATAAGGGGGAAAAGACGATGATAATTCAGTTATACTTCTTACTTGTTGAGTATTTAAACCCCTAAGTTGACTTTGCAGGGGAGTGTCAAGGCCAGGATTTGAGGCATTTGGCCTAGCAGTTTGAATTTGCAATCCTGTGACTTGAAGGTCATCCTCGGAGTTGGAGCTTACTTCGTCGTTTCTTGCTATTGCTTGTGAAGAAATCCTCTCTTCCTCTACTCCAGGTTCTACAACCTGAACTTCTCTATGTACCCTTCCAATACCTCCTCCCATATTTTCTATCTTAATGTTTTGTTCTTGTGGACAAGTTGAAATTCCAGAATCATTAACAATGATTGAACTTTCTGTGCTTTTAAGTCTTTTGTTGCCACCACACATAGCTAGAAAGGCTTCTTCTTGAACTTCTTTTGTCACCCCACGACAAATGGCAACATTATGCCCTTCCTCTCCTGATAAATGCCATTTGATCCTTGAAATGGAGGTTTTATTGGCAAACGTATGTGGACAAAACTTACACTTCATGCTACCATCAGCCATATCTTCAATATAATTCCAAAATGGATCCTTTGATCCAACCATTTCAACCTATAGGAAAAAAAAAAAGTGGGTCAAAATAAAGAATAAAAATTGATGGAGGTTACACCATATCCGGATGGATGAGAAACTACTTCAGCTCTGTTACCCTTATTTTGCTATTAAAATTGATAGTTAGTTTATTGCACAATCCTAGGGGGGAAAAGACGACAATAATTCAGTTATACTTCTTACTTGTTGAGTATTTAAACCCCTAAGTTGACTTTGCAGGGAAGTGTCAAGGCCAGGATTTGAGGCATTTGGCCTAGCAGTTTGAATTTGGAATCCTGTGACTTGGAGGTCATCCTCGGAGTTGGAGCTTACTTTGTCGTTTCTTGCTATTGCTTGTGAAGAAATCCTCTCTTCCTCTACTCCAGGTTCTACAACCTGAACTTCTCTTTGTACCCTTCCAATACCTCCTCCCATATTTTCAATCTTAATGTCTTGTTCTTGTGGACAAGTTGAAATTCCAGAATCATTAACATTGATTGAACTTTCTGTCCTTTTAAGTCTTTTGTTGCCACCACACATAGCTAGAAAGGCTGCTTCTTGAACTTCTTTAGACACCCCACGACAAATGGCAACACCATGCCCTTCTGCTCCTGATAAATGCCATTTGATCCTTGAAATGGAAGTTTTAATGGCATATGTATGTGGACAAAACTTACACTTCATTCTACCATCATCAGCCCTTTCTTCAACATAGTTCCAAAATGAATCATATCCGACTTGTTGAGTATTTAAACCCCTAATATGACTTTGCAGGGAAGTGTCAAGGCCAGGATTTGAAGCATTTGGCCTAGTAGTTTGATTTTGCAATCCTCTGAGTTTGAGGTTATCCATATGTGACCTGTATAAAAATGAAGTGATCATATTATAAAACCAAAAATCAATGGTGTATCTAATTATCAAAAAGTTATTAATATTGTGTTAAAACACAACAGCTAGAAGTCAATCAGTACCTAGTAGAGTTTCCAAAGTGCCGAGGCACGAAGTTCTGTTGTTGTATATTGTCTATGTTAGGAATTACAGTAGCTTGATTACAAAAATATTGACTCCTGAATCCAAAATCATTCGCAAACAATATGAAGCATTACAAACTTATGCTTAGTTTGCTGGGTTCATGTTCAAGCTATGATGTTTCTTTCCTGATTGAAAAAATCAACTTTTTTACAAATGGTGGGAACTGCTTCCATCTCACCACAAGTACATGATGAATAGTACAGGAGGTGAAAAAAGAAGAGAAAGCACGTATCAGAGAAGAGTATATACATATGACAAATCTGAGAAAAAGATCAATTTATTTATCATGGATTACTTTAAAGATTCAAACCATAGTTACAAATATAAAAACAAAAACACCAACAAGATGAAGAAGATGAAGTACAAATAATTTACCTGGATTCAAGATGTTCTTCAAGGGCTGGTTTGCTTGAGCAGTAATCAGCCAAAAAAAGAGAAGAGAAATCACAGATCAGAGAAGAATATAAGATTTAGAAAAATAATAAAGTTGCAGTATACATAAATCTAGTTCGCACTGGTGAGATGTGGAAAAGAAAATAGGTAGAAGATGATTAGTACGTCCTGAGGATTAAAAGAGGAGAAATCACAGATCAGAGAAGATTATATGATTTAGAAAAATAATAAAGTTGCAGTGCTGAGGGGGAAAGGAAAACAGAGAATGGTAATAATAATAATAAATAATTAATTATCGTATTGTTTGATAGGAAGGAAGGAAGTTGCTAGGAAGGAACCCTCCGCTTACCGACCAAGCATTATATTATAAGATATAGAAAGTTAACGTGTGGACCCCCTAATGTTGAAACTTTGAAGAAGCTGCCTGGAAAATTTAAGTTGCTTGGAGATTGATTAATCAAACTAATTTATTTTTATTTTTAATGTTATTATATAAAAAATATTAAAAAAATAGTTTTTCAAGAATAATAAATTTTCAAAATATATAAAATTTTAAATACAAAAACAAATTATATCTTGATTGTATTGTAACAATCTTCATCTTTAAAGATAAATTACTAGGAAGGTATGGAGTGTCGATTTCACATTGAAATAAATTAAAAGAATAAAAGGAAATATTAAATGATTTAATATTAAAGAATAAAAATTAATTTTCTATGCAGATTAATGAAAAAGGTCTAAATTCTTCAAAGAGCAGATAGTCGGAATCCCTGGCACACATTTAATATTTTTATTATTTTTATTTTGTTGAACAACTCAATTTGAAGTTAAATTCCCAAAATTTCCACTTAAAAGGTTTAAAAGGTATAGATAATTAAATCAACATAAATGTTACCCTTTTTGAAAAATCATTCACCACTTTCTTTTAAATAGGCAAATGATTATCCCTATTAATAAAATTCAATGAGAACAACAATATACAAGTAACAATATTACAGAAAAAAAAAAAAACTTGAAGGATGTAGTTTAATTGGTCAATTTCTAGATTTATTTTTTAAAGATCATCAATTCAAATTTCATAAATATCAGAATCACCGGATATTTACATGATTATTAACTTTAAATCCTGTAAAATTAATAATTATCCCTATCAATAAAATTTAATGACAACAACAATATACACGAGTAGCAATATTACAGCAAAAAAATTAAATCAATACAGATAAATAAATGATTCAAGTGCATTAAAATAATTAATCCATTCAATAGCTAGAGAAAGCGTGACTGAATGCATAAAATGCATAAATCCTATGATTATTTGGAGAAGAGTTAGAATAAATGGATATCTTCTGCCAAAAATCAAGCTATTTAAGCATTTTCGATTCTATATTAAATGTACAAAGAAAATTCAAATTTCCTACCTTTATAAGAGGTTTTTTTGCAGGGAAGACGACCCAATGCCATCCAAACAGAAAGACAAAGACAAAGGCTTAAAAAGTAGAACAAAAGTCCAGATCATGGGCTCAAATGGTTTCAGATGAAGATAAAATTTTCCAAATTAAAGGTTCTCCCTTTGGAAACCTTGATCATGTCGGATACCAGCAATGAGGAGAGACTAGTGATGATGGATCATGTTACGTAACTTTAATCACGTCGGATACCACCAACAATATTCCACCAGGTGATTAATTTCATTCAGATAGTTCATGGGAAAGGTACAAATGAGCTGACTTGGTGAAACAATCAACTATCACCCAAATTGAATTATAACTCTTCCGAGACAAACTTGACATAAAATCTATAATGAGTTTATATCATTTCCATTCAAAAATCAATAATGATTGTAAAAGTCAGGAATCGATGATGGTTGTAAAAGCCCTAATAGCTTCTGATGCTCGTTTTTAATTCTTTGATAGGTTAAGTATTGAGATACAAAATAATGTTTTTTATGTCATTTTATTAGTAAATTGTTCCAAGTCTATGCATCTTGTTAAAACTAGGATGTACATTATAGGTGGTTTGATATGCTTCCGTAATCGTATCTCTTTTCAAATCATTCACCTCAAGCACACAAAAACCTAATCTCAACAAACCATCCTCATCAACAACAAAACTTGAAGCCTTTCCTAACTCTAACTCATCTTGAATCTTATATAGCTGCTCATCTCTCGTCAATTGCTTCAATCTGGTCTACCAAGTTCGATTTAGTTTGAAAGTGAGCCAACAATGCTCCTAGTTCCCCAATCTCAAAACTAACCTTTTCATCCAATAACTTGTGTAACTCCCTAATCAATAGCCTCCTCACCTCTTGAATATAAGCCAAACCACCATAGATTTTATGCTCAAAGCATCGGCAACAACATTCACTTTTCTCGGGTGATATTGAATCATGCATTCATAATCACTTAAAAATTCTATCCACCTTCTTTGTCTTATATTCAGATTCTTTTATTGGAAGATATATTGAAAAATCTTATAATCTAAAAACATCTCACATGTCTTTCCAAATAAATAGTGTCTTCAAATCTTAAGAGCAAACACTACCACAACCATCTCCAAATCATGTGTGGGGTAATTTTGTTTATCTTTCTTCACTTTCCTTGAGGCATAAGCAATTACATTATCGTTTTGCATTAAAACACAACTCATTCCAATTCTTAATGCATCACAATACACAGTAAAGCCACCAAACTTTGAAGGTACTATCAAAATCAAAGTCTTAATTAACCTTTTCTTCAACTCTAGAAAACTCTTCTTACACTATTTTGGCCACTAAAACTTGACTTTTTTCTATGTCAACTTGGTCAATGAAGTTGCAATTTGTGAAAAGCTCTTCATGAACCACTTATAGTATCGTGCTCAACCCATAAAACTCCTAATCTTAGATACTATAGTCAGTCTAGGCCACTTCTTAATTGCCTTCACCTTTAGTGGATCAACCTCTATCCCATTTTTCGACATCACATGTTTAAAAACCCAACATTCTCCAACCAAAACTCACTTTTCAAAAATTTCTCATACAACTGATGATTTTTCAGAGTTTAAAGAACCAATAACAAATGCTCTTTATATTCCTCTTCACTCCTCAAACACACTAAAAAATCATCAATGAATACAATAACAAATCTATCAATAAATGGCCTAAAAACCTTGTTCATCATGTCTATAAAGGTTATTAGTGTATTCGTTAACCCAAAAGACAACATTAGAAATTCGTAGTGTCCATAACAAGTTCTAAATACAGATTTAGGAATATCATCATTTATAATCCTTAACTGGTGATACCTAAATTACAAATCAATTTTTGAGAAACATTGAGCTCCTAATATTTGTTATGATAATTTCCTCCGATTCATGGGTAGTTTATGCTCATGTGTCAATATATGTGAGCTATATACACTACGTTTTGTGGTGTGTGTGTATCAGCACTTGCAAATTAGAAACATCATCAACATGGTTAAAGAGGGTTTGGGTCCATTATAGCACAAAATGCTCGTGAATTATACCAAAACTACTAGCTAATCAATCATCAACATGGTTAAAGAGGGTTTTGGAACAATATTTCATGGCAACGAATCAGCAAGAGGAGATAAGATATGCTTTCTTTCCAAGTCCTTAAATAAGAGCTATCAATATTCAAGAGAACAGAAAATCAAACGACTTTTAGTTGCATTACTCATTAGCACTTTGATACACAAATTAATATTTTTAATACAAACAATAAGTAAACAGAGCAATCAATAAACTAAAATTAGAAGAAGCTATAATGTTAATGAACTGAAGCACATTCTGATTAATTTATAGAGCATGCTTGATGTATAAAATCTCCTCTTCATGTCCTCTTCATGTATAGCTCTGATTTGTTTTAATAATATCAGAGCTATACAATGCTTTCAGATGTGCAATTGATAAGGGCAACATAAGAACAATGCCGAACAGAATCATGCCTGCGTGTTGATGGTTGTCTCATTTGCTGCTGAAGAAGCGGTCTTTGGAGCTGAAACGATTGAGTCAAGATCAGCTTCAACAAGTTAGGAAGTTAGTAGCAAATAAAGCTGCTGTAGAACAGCTGTTATTGTGTTAAATTATGTCATTATTTTTCTGCAGTTAGTTATCAAAACTCTTGTCTAAAACAGTGATTCAATCAATAAAAATAGTAATGATTTTGAAGTCTCAAAACAACCCTGTATATGTGCTGGTTTTCTCTGTTTTTTGTCTCTATTCTGCTAAAAACTACACTGCATCTCCCTATGCAACCCCTGGTGCGTTTATGATAGGGGATTCCTTGAATATGCGCCATGCCGTAACAGGAGGAGGAATGACTGTGGGACTTTCTGATGTTGTTCTACTGCGAGATCTTCTTAGGCCTATCCTAAAGCATGAGGTTGGATCAGGCATCAACTTCCCTATATACTAAAGGCAGAAGGAATTAGAGCAACATTCTTCCCGGCAACCACGCCTGCTTACTACAGAACTCCTCCTGTCCAATCCACTGATGATTGAGAAACAGGGAAATAGTTGTTTATTTTATTGGCAAAGGAATCGATTCTTATCAGCTGAATTTATGAAGCATGAGGAACAACATGAACAAACATGAAACAATCCTCATGATGTACCACATGAAATGAATAAGATGAATCTCAAAATTGTATCTCCGCTGTATTTTGAGTTTTCCAAAATAATATATATATATATATATATTTAATTTTTCCTTTAATTTTAATTTTTAATGATTTTCACAGCGGCTAACGACCATAATATTTTTTTTTTTGAAACCTTTAAATCACATTTTTGCTTACTCAAGTTAATAAAGTATGAGAAAGGAAGTGTAGAAAAATTTGAAAGGAAATAAAAAAAGAATATTTGAAATTATGTGTAGAGATTCATGAGAGACTAAAATAGAAAATATTAGATATCAATATATAAAAATATATAAAAATATAAAAAAAAATATTAATTAAAAAAATCAAATGTTTTAAAAATATTTTTAAAATGAAAAGAAGAAGAAGAAGGTTTTGGTGAATGGTGAGACGAAATCAATTAGGCGGAAGAAATCAAGATTTAAACCCTGAAATTGCGGCTGACTCTATTCTAGCTTCATCTGCCTACGTCTCCAAAGACGTTATTGTCCCTGAGTCACTTCTGTCCATTCAAGCAGGGTTGGTCTTAATAAATGGGAATCTGGACTCACCGTTACACGCCCAACGTTCAGCATCTCCCCCTTTTGAAAAGAGTGGGCTGGACCTTGTAAATTTGGGCCACCTAACTCTGATGGGCTTCCAAATATTCCGACTAAGCTACTCAGCCCAAGCCTTTCTATTAGGTCAGCAGCAAACACTTAGTTCAGCAGCAGTAATGTTGGTATTAAAAGGGAAACAGAGCAGGCCCCCAATCACAAGACAGAGCCAAACCATGACTGTTTGCCGTGGAAGGAGAGAAATGAAAAGATTTGTTAATGGTGGAAGCCTTCACGGGTCAGTTGATGTTGCTTCAGAAGACTCAATGACCTCAGCTATTGAATGATTTAACCACAGACTCCTTGCCAATTATGATCACACAGCACAAGAGAGACTGGCTGATTCTGAGGAAATCAGTAATATGATTCTAGTGGGGAATTAAGTTAAGTATTGGGAACAAACATGAACATGGGACATACACAAATGACCTGCAAGAACAGATTGATAGGGAAAGAGAGGAATGGAGGGCCACTCAGTAACTTGACGTGCTCTAATGTTTTTCAAGGTTTTGTATTTCTTTCTATGAAAATTACAGCCTGGAATATTTGTGGTGTGGGTATACGGGGGAATATTCCATTTCTTTCTATGAATATTTGAGGCCACTCATCAACTTATTCCATTTCACAGCGTCAGTTGTTGTCTTCAAACCTTTTGAAAAATGATGTTGAGTGTTGCTTTTTGCTGGAAACAAAATTACATCACTGTAATGATGGTTTCGTTTCAAGGTTGTGGAATTCCACTGCTGTGAAATGGTGTTGTATTTCCCAATTAGCAGCGTGCAATAAACAGCATTTAGCTGTTTCACTAATGAGAGGCACACCAAGATATATACCCAACTGGTGTTAAATCTGGGAATTTCACTTTCTTTCTTATTTAGAAATTAGGTTACAGATTCTTTCTCTTATAGAGAAGCTTTACAAGATGACTATGAAACGGCAAGTAATTAAAGAATCCCTACAAATCGGGATACAATGAATTAGGATCAGTTACGGAATAATTCCTATATTGGACTCTATAGCTCATGCTAATATTAATTCCTAAACTATACAGCTCACGCTAACATTCCCCCTCAAGTTGGTGCAAAGATATCTTCGATGCCCAACTTGCTAAGTGAGTCCTGAAACACTTTGTTTGAGACGGCCTTTGTGAGCACATCCGCAAGTTGACCTTCT
>Ga0325400_1002856_pt1 | contig 15370 bp, 16 predicted proteins | sample PopdelMetagenome_2_FD_205662 | JGI IMG/M metagenome (GOLD analysis project Ga0325400, IMG submission 205662) | Populus deltoides microbial communities from Bellville, Georgia, United States - Xylem-PdKOR-R1 | ecosystem: Host-associated > Plants > Phyllosphere > Stem > Wood/Secondary xylem... | reverse complement strand
TCCTCGACCGGGTGCACGACCAGCTCCTCGCCGCCGAGGACGCCACCGGCCGGGCCCCCTGCAGCCTGGGCGTGAGCCCGCTGGTGGAGAGCGCCGCCGGGGTGCTGGCCGCGCCGGCGCTGGCCGGCGGGCCGCGGGTGCGCTGCCTGCAGCTGGGCGAGGTCGACCTCGCCGCCGACCTCGGTGCAACCCCCGGCCCGGACGGCGCCGAGCTGCTGCTGGCCCGGTCGTCGGTGGTGCTGGCCTCGGCCGCGGCCGGGATCGCCCCGCCGCCGGCCGCGGTGTCGACGGAGTTCCGCGACCTGGCCGCCTTCGAGGCCGAGACCCGCCGGCTCACCGCGATGGGCTTCCGCGGACGGGCCTGCATCCACCCGGCGCAGGTCGAGGTCGTCGAGCGGGTCTGCCGGCCCGGCGCCGCGGAGGTCGCTGCGGCCCGCGACGTGCTGGCCCGGCTGGAGGCCAGCCCCGGGGTCGCGGTCGGCGCCGACGGCAGGCTGCTCGACGAGGCCGTCGCCCGCCAGGCCCGCAGCACGCTCTCCCTCGCCTGACCCGTCGGCGTGGATCAGCCGGGCTGACTCACGGCCGTCCTGGCTCACCGGCACCGGCGATCCAGGAGGGACCCCGATCAACCCAGCTGATCGATGCCGGCGACGAAGGCGTCGAGGGCGGCGTCGCAGCGGGCGGCGTCGCCGGTGGCGTCCAGGTCGGCGAGCAGGCCCCGGATGACGGCCAACGCCAGCGTGGCGAGCTCGGGCCGGCCCAGCCCCTGCTCCAGCGGCCCCAGCCAGTCGGTGGTGGCCTCGGTGCGGAAGCCCGGCCACAGCTCGTCGACGGCGCCCTCCCGCCGCTCGCCGAAGATCCGCAGGTAGGGCCGCCCCTCCGCGCCGCTGATCCCGGCCCAGGCCCGGCGGAGGGTGACCGGGTACGCCTCGTCCGGGCGCACCCGCAGCAGGTCGCCGAACGCGGTCAGCTGCCGCTCCCGGGCCCGGCGCAGCACCGCGCGCAGCAGGCCGTCGCGGTCGCCGAAGTGGTAGACGAGCATCCGCGTCGACGTCCCGGCTGCGGCGGCCAGCGGACCCATCCGGTCGGGCAGCCCGTGCGCCAGCGCGTGGTCGGTGCACGCCTCGAGCAGTGCCTCGCGCAGCTGCGGCTGCGGTCGTCGTCCCACGGCACCATCTTTTCGCGTAACAACCGTTACGTCTACCGTCGGTCGCAGGTCGACGGAGGAGGACGGGATGCGGGTCGTGTTCGTGCACGGGGCGTGCGTGCGGGACGGGGACTGGTGGTGGCACCGGACGGCGGCGCGGCTGGCCGGCCGCGGGGTGGCCAGCTCCGCACCGGCCCTGCCCAGCTGCGGGGAGACCGGCCTCGCGGTCGGCGTCGACGGCCCGGGTCTGCCCGAGGACGCCGCCGCCGTGCGGTCGGTGCTCACCGCGTCGGCCGAGCCCACCGTGGTGGTGGCGCACAGCTACGGCGGCATCGTGACCGCGGAGGCGGCCGCCGGCGTCCCCTCGGTCGCCGCCCTGCTGCTGGTCTCCAGCTACCTGCCCGAGGTCGGCCAGGGCCTGGGCGACTTCGGCGACGACGCCCCCGCGCCGTTCCTCGACGTCGACCCGGCCGCCGGCACCCTCGGCGTCCGGCCCGGGATGCTGGTCGACACCTTCCTCGCCGACTGCGACCCCGAGGTGCAGCGTGCGGCCGCCGGTCACCTGGCCGCGCAGTCGCTGGGGGTGGTCAGCCAGACGGTGACCGCCGCGGCCTGGCACGACGTGCCCTCGACCTACCTGCTCTGCACCCAGGACCGGGGGACGTCGGCGGCCCGCCAGCGCCGGTACGCCGAGCGCGCGGGCACCGTCGTGGAGCTCGACGCCGGCCACCACCCCTTCCTGTCCCGCCCCGACGCCGTCGCCGAGCTCGTCCTCGGGCTGGGCTGACCGGGCGTCCGTAGCCTGCGGGGGGTGGCGGGCGAGGGGTGGGGACGGCGGCTGCCCGACCGGGCGCGACGGGCGGTCAGCGGCTCCGGCCCGCCCACCGAGCCGCTGGCGCTGCGGGCCGGCCCGGGCGGGGTGGACGAGCCCACCGCGCGCTCGGTGCTGTCGCTGGGTCTGCGCGTCGGCGAGGCGATGATGGCGGTCGGGGCGTCGGCGGCCGACGTCACCGCCACCGTGCTGCGGGTGGCCGCCGCCTACGGCCTCACCGACTGCCAGGTGGACATGACGTTCACCTCGCTGACCATCGGCTACGACCCCGACGACGTCCCGCCGCTGGTGCTCATGCGCATCGTCCGCCCGCGCGGGGTCGACTACACCCGCCTGCAGGGCATCGCCGACCTGACCGCGCAGGTCACCGCCGGCCGGGTCGGCCTCGACGACGCGCACCGCCGGCTCGACGACGTGCTCGCCGCCCCGCACCCCTACCGGCGGGCCCTGCACGCACTGGGCTGGCCGGGGGTGGCGGCCTCGGTGGCGTTCCTGCTCGGCGGCGGCTGGCTGGTCGCGCTGGTCGCCGCGGTCACCACCGGGGTGGTCGAGCGGACCATCCGGGCGCTGAACCGGCGCGGCCTGCCGGTGTTCTTCCAGCAGGCCGCGGGCGCGGCGATCGCCACCGGCACCGCCGTCGGGCTGGTGGTCGCCGGGGTGGAGATCCGCGCGTCCCTCGTGGTCGCCGCCGGCATCGTCGTGCTGCTGGCCGGCCTGTCGCTGGTCGGTGCCGCGGAGGACGCCATCAGCGGGTTCCCGGTCACCGCGGCGGCCCGCGCCTTCGAGGTGGTCACCCTGACCACCGGCATCGTGGTGGGCATCGCCGCCGTGCTGGACGTCTCCCGCCGCTTCGAGGTGCCGCTGCGGGTGGTCGACCCCGCGACCGTCGCCGTCCCGTTCGCCGTCTCGCTGGCCGCCGCGGCGGTGATGGGCGGGTCGTGGGCGCTGGCCTCCTACGCCGGCCCGCGCGGGCTGGCCGTGGCCGTCCTCGCCGGCGGGCTGGCCTGGGCGACCACCACCGGCACCGCGGGGCTGGGCACCGGGCCCGCGGTCTCCAGCGCCGTCGCGGCCGCCGTCGTCGGGTTCGCCGGGGAGGCGCTGGGCGACCGGCTGCGGGTGCCGCCGCTGCTGGTGGCCGTCTGCGGCATCGTGCCGCTGCTGCCGGGGCTGGCCATCTACCGCGGGTTGTTCGCCGTCGTGGTGGACGGCGACGTGCCCCGCGGCACGGGCGAGCTGGTCGGCGCGGCCGCCGTCGGGCTGGCGCTGGCCGCGGGCGTCGTGCTCGGCCGCTACCTGGGCCGGCCCCTCGGCGGGCGGCTAGACCGCTTCGAGCGGCGGGTCCGCCGGCGCGCGACGCTGCGGGACTGAGACCCCCGCGGCGGCTACGATTCCCGTCGTCCGGGCACGGTCGGACGACGGGATCCGCAGGGGGATGCATGGCCGAGCGGCACGCGGTGGCCCTGGACGACACGTCCCGGGCGATCATCGAGCAGCTGCAGCAGGACGGTCGCCGTCCCTACGCGCGGATCGCCGAGGCCGTCGGGCTCAGCGAGGCCGCCGTCCGGCAGCGGGTGCAGCGGCTCCTGGACGCCGGGGTGATGCAGATCGTCGCGGTCACCGACCCCCGCCAGGTCGGCTTCCCCCGGCAGGCGATGGTCGGCGTCCGGGTGCGCGGGGACAGCCGGGTGGTCGCCGACGCCCTGGCCGCCTTCGACGAGGTCGACTACGTGGTCATCTCCGCGGGCTCCCTGGACCTGCTGGTCGAGGTGGTCTGCGTCGACGACACCCAGCTGCTGGACACCGTCAGCCGGATCCGGGCCGTCGAGGGCGTGGAGTCCACCGAGACCTTCCTGTACCTGGGCCTGGCCAAGCAGACCTACGCCTGGGGCACCCGCCCCCCGGAGGTCTGAGACCAGCCTCCCCTTGCTGGCGAGGTGATCGCGATCGACCTACCGTCGCCGCCGTGACCACGCAGGACGCACCGACCCACGAGGGCGAGCCGCACACCGGCGCCCTGGGCTCCCGGCTGAAATGGCTGCGCGCCGGGGTGCTGGGCGCCAACGACGGCATCGTGTCCACCGCCGGCCTGGTCGTCGGCGTCGCCGGGGCGACCACCGCCGACGGCCCCGTGCTGACCGCCGGCGTGGCGGGGCTGGTCGCCGGTGCGGTGTCGATGGCGCTGGGCGAGTACGTGTCGGTGAGCAGCCAGCGCGACAGCGAGCGCGCGCTGGTGGGCAAGGAGGAGCGCGAGCTCGCCGAGATGCCCGAGCAGGAGCTCGAGGAGCTGGCCGCGATCTACGAGACCAAGGGCCTGTCGCCGGCCACCGCCCGCCGGGTCGCCGAGGAGCTCACCGAGCACGACGCGCTGGCCGCCCACGTCGAGGCCGAGCTGGGCATCGACCCCGACGACCTGACCAGCCCCTGGCAGGCCGCCGGCGCCTCCGCGCTGTCGTTCACCCTCGGGTCGCTGCTGCCGCTGGCCGCGATCCTGCTCGCCCCCACCGGTGTCCGGGTCCCGGTCACCTTCGTGGTGGTGCTGCTGGCGCTGGCGCTCACCGGCGCGGTGAGCGCGAAGCTGGGCGCGTCGCCGGTGGCCACCGCCGTCGTCCGCCTGGTGGTCGGCGGTGCGCTGGCGATGGCCGTCACCTTCGGCATCGGCGCGCTCGTGGGGGGCGTCAGCGGCGGTTGAGCGCCAGCACGCTGAGCAGCTCGTAGGCGGTGTGCGAGGCCGCCACCGCGGTCAGCTCGGCGTGGTCGTAGGCGGGGGAGACCTCGACCACGTCGGCGCCGACGACGTCCAGGCCGACCAGCCCGCGCAGCGTGTGCAGCAGCTCCCGGCTGGTCAGCCCACCGGCCTCCGGCGTGCCGGTGCCCGGCGCGTGCGCGGGGTCCAGCACGTCGATGTCCACCGACACGTACACCGGGCCGTCGCCCAGCCGGCGCCGCATCCGCTCCACCACGCTGGCCACGCCGTCGACCTCGTAGTCGTCGCTGCGGACGACCTGGAAGCCGAGCACGCCGTCGTCCTCGAGGTCCTGCTTGGCGTACAGCGGGCCGCGGATGCCGATGTGCATCGAGCGCTCCCGGTCGATCAGCCCCTCCTCGCTGGCCCGGCGGAACGGGGTGCCGTGGGTGTAGGGCGCGCCGAAGTAGGTGTCCCAGGTGTCCAGGTGGGCGTCGAGGTGCAGGACGGCGACCGGCCCGTGGTCGCGGGCCACCGAGCGCAGGATCGGCAGCGCCACGGTGTGGTCCCCGCCCAGGGTGAGCACCTGGGCGCCGTCGGCCCGCAGCGCGGAGATGCCGTCGTCGATGGTCTGGATGGCCTCCTCGAGGTCGAACGGGTTCACCCCCAGGTCGCCGGCGTCGGCGACCTGCTGGGTGCCGAAGGGCATCGCGTCCAGCGCCGGGTTGTACGGGCGCAGCAGCTTGGACCCCGCCCGCACGTGGCCGGGGCCGAAGCGGGCGCCGGGCCGGTAGCTGACCCCGGAGTCGAAGGGGATGCCGACGACGGCGACGTCGGCGCGGGACACCTCGTCCAGCCGGGGCAGCCGGGCGAAGGTGGCCGGGCCGCCGTAGCGGGGGACCTTCGTCGCGTCGACCGGGCCGATGGGGGTGGTCACTGCGCTGCTCCAGACGGTGAGAGGTGCTCGTGGACGACCAGCCAGCGGTCGCCGTCGGGGACCAGGACGACGGTCTCCCGCTCGTGCGTGGCGGCCTCGCCCTCGTGGGTGGCGACCGTGGTGGTGACGTCGTGGGTGACCAGCGCAGTGTCCCCGACCCGCTGCACGTGCTGGTCGGTGGAGGCGCAGGCCAGCACCCGGAAGCCGTCGTCGGCCACCCAGGACCGCCACGCCGTCCGGTACTCCTCGCGGGACCCGAACCGCGGGCTGCCGGGCAGCACGAAGGTGGCGTCGGGGTGCATCCAGGCGAAGTAGGCGTCCTCGTCGGAGGAGGCGAACGCCGCGACCAGCCCGTCGAGGGCCTCCAGCGGGGTCACGCCGGGGTCTCGGCGCCGGCGCGGCGGACCGGGTCGGTGATCGGCCGGGCCTCGCCGGGCTTGCTGGGCACCCAGCGCGGACCCTGCGGGCCGAAGACGTAGCGCGGCTCCGGGAAGGCGTAGAGCGAGCCCAGGTAGATGACCGCGGCCAGCAGCAGCGCCACCGGCAGGCTGACGTCGACCCCGCCGAAGGCGTTGGTGAACGGCCCGACGATCAGCGGCGGGTAGTTGGCGAACAGCAGGCCGATCACCGCCGACGGGATCCACGCGACCATGCCGCGCCAGTTGACCCCGCCGTCGAACCAGTAGATGCCGCCCTCACGGCCCTGGTTGAACACCTGCACGGCGGCCGGGTCGTAGAAGCCTCGGCGCACCACGTAGCCCAGCGCCATGATCACCATCCACGGAGTGGTGCAGATGACGATCGCGCCGATGAAGGCGTTCACGCTGCCGACCAGGTCGAAGGCCAGCCGGCCGACCAGGATGAACACGAAGGACAGCGTGCCGATCACCAGCGAGGCGCGGACCCGGCCCAGCCGCGGGAACACCGAGGAGAAGTCCAGCCCGGTGCCGTAGAGCGACGTGACGCCGGTGGACAGCCCGCCGAGGACGGCGACCACCATGAGCAGCAGGGCGTACCAGAGCGGGGAGAGCTGGACCAGGGCGAACACGTAGTCGGCCTCGCCGGCCACCAGCGTCGCCGTCGCCACGCCGAACAGGAACGGCACCAGGGTGGCCAGCTGGGCCAGGACCGTGGCGCCCAGCAGCCGGCCCCGGGAGGTGGCGGCCGGGATGTAGCGCGACCAGTCGCCCAGGAAGGCGCCGAAGGACACCGGGTTGCCCATCACGATGAGCACGCTGAGCACGAAGGTGGGGGCGAAGGAGCCCAGCGCGTAGGCGTCCGGGCCGGGGTCGTAGCCGGCGTCGAACACGCCGGCGTAGGCGACCAGGCCGAGCAGGATCAGCACCGTGTTGCCGATGACGACGACCTTGTTGACCAGCAGCATGAACTGGTAGCCGTAGACCACCACGACGATGACCAGCCCGCCGAGCAGGGCGTAGACCAGCGCGCGGGTCAGGTCGCCGTCGGGCAGGCCGAACAGCCGGTTGCCCGCCGCGACCAGGGCGTCGCCGGACACCCACACCGAGATCGAGTAGAACGCGATCGCGGTCAGCAGCGACAGGAACGACCCGACGATCCGGCCGCGGACGCCGAAGTGCGCCGAGGAGGACACCGCGTTGTTGGTGCCGGTGCGCGGGCCGAACAGGCCCATCGGCGACAGGATCAGCCCGCCGAGGACGACGCCGACCACGGTGGCCGCGGCGGCCTGGGCGAAGGACAGGCCCAGCAGCACCGGGAAGGTGCCCAGGATGATGGTGGCGAAGGTGTTGGCCCCGCCGAACTGGATGCGCAGCAGGTCCAGCGGCCGCGACGTCCGTTCGGCGTCGGGGATGGTGTCGATGCCGTGCTGCTCGACCTCCAGCGCCCGCGGGCGACGGGTCGGGGTGGTGCTGGCCATCGCGGCTCTCCTCGCTCGGGGTGACGGGGGCCACCGAGCGGTACCGTAGAGCCCCGGTTGCCCGGAAGGCAACGAAAGTTCACCAGCGCGAAACGAGGACACGTGCGCGTCATCCGGCTGGTCGACCTCTCCGTGCCCGTGGACGCCGGCACCCAGGTCTTCCCGGGCGACCCGGTGTTCACCTCCCGCCCGCACGCCACCGTCGCCGCCGACGGCTTCTCCGTGCAGGCGATCAGCATGGGGTCGCAGACCGGCACGCACGTCGACGCGCCCTTCCACTTCGCCGACGGCGGCCTGCGCATCGACCAGCTGGACCTGGCCCTGTTCACCGGGCCGGCGGCGCTGCTCGACGTCCGCGGCCGGGCCCCGCGCACCCGGCTGACCTGGGCCGACCTCGGCGAGCCCGACCTGGCCCCCGGCACCCTGGTGCTGCTGCACACCGGCTGGTCGGCGCACTACGGCACCCCGGCCTACTTCGACCACCCGTTCCTCGACGCGGAGGCGGCCCGCCGGCTGCTGGCCGCCGGGGTGCGCACGGTCGGCCTGGACGCCCCCAACCTCGACGTCACCCCGACCGACGACGACCCCGGCGAGGGCTACCCGGTGCACCACCTGCTGGCCGCGGCCGGCGGCGTGATCTGCGAGAACCTGACCAACCTGGCCGCCGTCGACTTCGCCGACCCGTTCGTCTCGCTGCTGCCGCTGCGGCTCACCGGGGCCGACGGGGCCCCGGTCCGCGCGGTGGCGATGGAGCTGGCCCCGTGACCCCGCCCGAGGCCCGGATCGGCGGCCGGCTGCGGGCGGCCCGGCAGGCCCGCGGGCTCACCCTGGAGCAGGTCGCGGCCGGTGCCGAGCTGACCAAGGGCTTCCTGTCCCGGCTCGAGCGGGACGAGGTCTCGCCGTCGGTGGCCTCGCTGGTCGCCGTCGCCGGGGTGCTCGGCATCGGCATGGGCGAGCTGTTCGACCCGCCGACCACCCAGCTGGTGCGGGCGGGCACCGGCCCGCCGATCGCCTTCGGCGGCCAGCGGGTGCACGAGACGCTGCTCACCCCGGGCACCCAGCGCGAGCTGCAGGTCATCCACTCCCGGCTCGACCCGGGCGGCACCGGCGGCGCCGACCTGTACACGCTGCGCTCGACGGTGGAGTTCGTCTACGTCGTCGCAGGTCGGCTGGACGTCGTGCTGGCCGAGGAGACCGTCTCGCTGGCCCCCGGCGACGCGCTCACCTTCCCCGGCCGGACCCCGCACACCTGGCGCAACGGCTCCGACGAGGAGCCAGCCGAGGTGCTCTGGGTGCTCAGCCCGGCCCCCTGACCCACCCCGACCGGGTCGCACCGGTGCTCGTCGCGCGGGCGACGGGCCACCCCGGCTGTTCTACTGATCACCGGTCGCAGGGTGCGGTCGGGGACGGGGGTGGTCGTGGCGCTGGCGCTGTACGCCGCCGCCCGCTCGCACACCGGGCCGCGGCCGGACAACCAGGACTCCGGGCTGGTCTCCCCGGCGCTGGTCGCGGTCGCCGACGGCGTCGGCGGCAACGTCGGCGGGGCGGCGGCCTCCGGCCTGGTCATCTCCTGGCTGGCCCCGCTGGGTGCGGGGCTGCTGGCCGACGAGCCCGACGGCGGCATGGCCCGGCTGATCTCGGCGGCCAACGAGCGCATCCGCACCGCGGTCACCCACCGGCCCCGGCTGGAGGGCATGGCCACCACGCTGTGCGCGGTCGGCGTGCAGGGCGACACCGCGGTGCTCGCCCACATCGGCGACTCCCGCGCCTACCGCTGGCGGGCCCCCGAGCTGGTGCAGTTGACCCGCGACCACACGCTGGTGCAGGCCCTGATGGACGCCGGGTCGATCACCGCCGAGGAGGCGCTGGTGCACCCGCAGCGCTCGGCGGTCTACGCCGCGCTGCACGGCGGCACCGACGACGTCGAGGGCCTGGAGGTCCTCGCCCTGGACCTGCGCCCCGGCGACCGACTGCTGATCTGCTCCGACGGCCTGTCCGGCGCGCTCCCCGCGCAGGTCATCGCCGAGCTGCTGGCGGCGGCCGAGAACGCCGACCAGGCGGCGGCCACCCTGCTCGGCGCCGCGCTCGCCGCCCCCGCGTCGGACAACGTCACCGTCGTGGTCGCCGACGTCCTCGACGACATGGTCGACGGCCGGCCGCCCACCCGGTACCGCTCGGTCGGCGCCGCCTCCGGGTCGCGCGACGAGACCGTCGAGGTGCTCGAGGCCCTCTGGCCCGGCCCCGCCACGGGCGCGTTCCGCCCGGTCACCGCCACCTCGGACTGATCACCCCTGCGGGGGGGTGCCCGCTGCAGGACCCCCCGGCTGTGCCGACACCACAGGCGTGACCGCTCTGCTCGACGTCGACGCCACCACCCTGCTGCCCGGCCGGGGGGCGCTGCTGGACGTGCTCACCCTCCGCCGGCCCACCCCGCCGGCGATGCCCACCACCGGCGTGGTGCTGGTCGGCCTGCCGGCGCCCGCCGGCCTGCCGATCGGCGCCGCCCAGCTGGTCCAGGCGGCCGCCGCGCTCTCGGGTGCGCTGCTGCCCGGCGAGTGGCTGGCCCGGCACGGCGCCGACGCGTTCGCCGTCGTCACCGAGGAGCCGATGCCGGACACCGCCGCCCGGCTGCTGGCGGCACTGCCCTCCGGTGCGGCCGCCGGGCTCTGCCCGGTGACCGCCGACCGCGCCGCCCTCGACGTCCTCCGGCTGGCCGCCCTCGGCCTGGTGCTGGCCCGCCTCGGCGAGCCCGGGGCGGTGGTCCGCTACCCCACCGCCTGACCCGGTCTCAGTGGCAGTGCGGCCTGCCCGACGCCGACGGGGGCATGCCCAGGGTGGGGTTGCGGTCGAAGAAGCCGTAGGGCTTCAGCTCGAACCGGACGACGTCCACCGGCATGACCGGCCAGTCCTCGACCCGCGGCACGTGGTGCAGACCGAACACGTGCCACAGCACGACGTCGGTGGCCTCGACGGACCGCCCGGCCCTGGTCCACTCCGGCAGGCCGGCGTCCCGGGCGCTCTGGTTGCAGAACTCGCCGGAGGGCCAGCGCTGCTCGGGGTCGAACGGGCTGACCCACACCGGGTGCGCGACCACCCCGGCCCGCTGCATGAGCGGTGACTCCGGGCCGGCCAGCGCCGGGATCGCCGCCGTCGGCACCAGCTTGTAGGACGTCGGCGCCCCCCACGCGTTGGTCCGCGACGCCGAGGTGACGGAGAACCCGCGCTGGGAGGCCCAGTCCAGGTCGAAGCCGCCCTCGGTGGTGATCGGCTGCTTGCGCGGGGTCAGTGCCATCCCGTAGGGGTTGTCCGGGCCGATCGGCGGCACCTCGGTGTACGACTGCACGACCGTGTTGTCGGGGGTGTCCACCTCCATGTCCAGCCGCGCCACGATGAAGTGCTGGTGCACGGGGGCGTAGGTGTGGTCGTCGACGACGGTGCCGTGCTCGGGCGGGGTGCCCTCGAACGACGAGGTGACCATGATCCCGGTCGCCCGGACCTCGCACTCGATCTGCCCGTCGGGGTAGAAGCGCCAGTAGACGAGGTACTCGTAGTTGGCCACGGTGGCGTGGAAGCTGACCACCAGCCGCCGGGAGCGCCGCACCTCGGCACCGGCGTGCTCGTCGACGTGCTTCCACAGCACGCCGTCGTCCTCCTCGTGGATGCAGACGGCGTTGGTGATCGTGTACGGCTCGCCGTGGCTGTCGTGCAGCACGGCGTCGAGGTAGGTGATCTCGCCGAGGCAGTCGCAGCCCAGCTCCAGCGAGGTGGTCATGAAGCCCAGGCCCCACTCGCCGATGTCGAAGGCGGTGCGCCGGTGGTGGTCGGTGCTGGGGTCGCGGTAGGGCACGACCATCTCGGCGAAGCTCATCCGGTGCGCCACCGACCGGCCGTCGACGGACACCCGGTGCAGCACCAGGCCCTCGCGGTGGTTGAACCCGATGCGCATCGACCAGTCCAGCCAGCGCAGCTCGTTGCCCTCCATCGACAGCGAGACGCCCTCGGGCTGGGTGAGCTCGAACGGCTTGACGTCGGTGCGCTCGATGAGGCCGGGCACCAGCGACGGGACGTACTCGCCCATCGCGCCGGTCGGCGCCTGGACGCGGAAGGTGTCCTCGATGTCCAGCAGCTCCATGGTGTTGAGGTCCACCACGTGGTGCAGCCCGTTCACCGGGTGGGCGTAGGGGTTGCCGTTCGGGGTGGCGCGCACCCAGACGTCGGTCCAGCCCACCCGGCGGCCGGTGAACCGCTGCGGGATGAGCGAGTGCCCGTAGGCCCAGGTGTCGATGAGCACCAGGTCCAGGTCGGTGATGCCGCGCTCGGCGAGCGACGCGACGACCCGCGGGTCCTTGATCAGCTCGACGTGCGCCTCGTGCCACTCGTCGACGGTCATGTTCGGCTGCTCGCCGGGGACCGGCGTCCAGTCCACGACGGCGTCGTCGGTGAGGGAGACGACGGCCTTGTAGGCGGAGTTCGTCGCGCGGTCGAAGCAGGTCACCCACGCCTCCCGGGGGACGGCGGCGCCCGGGACCCAGCTGCGGACGACGTCCTTGGCGGGCTCGCGCAGCTCGATGCCGGCGAACCGCCAGCCCTCGCCGACGCCCCTCTCCCGACGCAGGATCGCCGCCGCGGCGCGGAACTCCTCGGCGGACAGCGGGTCGAGCGGGTGTGCGGTCACGGCAGGTTCCGATCTGCGAGCAGGGGGAGCGAGGGGTCGAACGGGGGGAGCGCCGAGCGGCGGCGGGCGATGGCGGAGAGGGCCTCGAGGACGACGCGGTTGGCCAGCGCGGCGGTGATGTCGGCGTGGTCGTAGGGCGGGGAGACCTCGACGACGTCGATGCCGACCACCGGCAGCTCCAGGCAGATCCGGCGCACCGAGTCCAGCAGCTCGCGGGCGGTGAGGCCACCGGGCTCGGGCGTGCCGGTGCCGGGTGCGTGCCCGGGGTCGCAGACGTCGATGTCGACGGAGAGGAACACGCCGTCGCACTCGTCGGTGGCGATCGCGAAAGCCTCGGTGAGGCAGGTGTGCAGCCCGCGGTGGCCGATCTCGGTCATCTCGTAGGAGCGCATCCGTTGCTGCGCCATCCAGTCCAGCGTCTCCGGCGGTGGCCAGTAGCCGCGCAGCCCGATCTGCAGGAACCGGTCACCGCGCAGCGCGCCGCTCTCGATGAGCCGGCGCATCGGCTGGCCGTGGCCCCACAGCGAGCCGAACTCGATGTCCCCGGTGTCGGCGTGCGCGTCGAAGTGGATCATCGACACCCGGCCGTGGCCGAGGACGTCGGCCACCCCGCCGGCGTCGGGGAAGGCGATGGAGTGGTCGCCGCCCAGCACCACGGGGACGGCCCCGGCCCGGACGACGTCGGCCACCGCCGAGCGCAGCGCGGGCAGGGCCTGCTCGATGTCGCCGGAGTACATCTCGACGTCGCCGGCGTCCAGCACGCGCAGGTCGCGCAGCCCGTCGGTGCGCAGCGCGAGCGAGGGACGGGAGCCGTCGTGCGGCAGGTAGTCGGTCATCCGGATCGCCTGCGGGCCGAACCGGGTGCCCGGCCGGTGGCTCGTCCCGCCGTCGAACGGGGCTCCCAGGACCACCACGTCGGCGCCGGCCATCGAGGCGGGGTCGGTGTGGTCGCAGCGGTCGACGCCCAGGTAGGTGATGTCCGGGCCGAACTGCGGGCCGTAGCGCGCCATCTCTCCCCCTAGCTCGCGACGGAAACCGTCGATACGGTGTGCCACAGCGACGCTATCCGTTGTCAGCGGCGGCGTCGAGACGCGTCGTCCCCCTGATCGGAGCCCACCTTGAGCGAGTACGCCGTCGTCGACCCCGCCACCGGCGAGACCGTCGCCAGCTACCCCACCGCCACCGACGAGCAGGTCGAGGCGGCCATCGCCGCGGCCACCGCCGCGCACCGCGGCTGGTCGCGCAGCTCCACCGCCGCCGAGCGGGGCGAGCTGGTGCGCCGGGTCGCCCAGCTGCACCGGGAGCGCCGGGCCGAGCTGGCCGCGCTCATCGTGCGGGAGATGGGCAAGACCATCACCGCCGCCGAGGGCGAGGTGGACTTCGCCGCGGACATCTACGAGTACTACGCCGACAACGCCGAGCGGATCACCGCCGACCAGCCCATCGACCTGGTCGAGGGCTCGCCGGGCACCGCGGTGATCCGGCGGGCCTCGCTCGGCCCGCTGCTGGGCGTCATGCCGTGGAACTTCCCGTACTACCAGGTGGCCCGGTTCGCCGGCCCGAACCTGGTGGTCGGCAACACGATCATCCTCAAGCACGCCCCGCAGTGCCCGGAGTCCGCGGCCGCGATCGAGCACGTCTTCCGCGACGCCGGCTTCCCCGAGGGCGCCTACGTCAACGTCTACGCCAGCAACGACCAGGCCGCCACGATCATCGGCGACCCCCGGGTGCAGGGCGTCTCGCTCACCGGCTCCGAGCGCGCGGGCACCGCGGTGGCCGAGGTGGCCGGCCGGAACCTGAAGAAGGTGGCGCTGGAGCTGGGCGGGTCCGACCCGTTCATCCTGCTGTCCACCGACGACCTGGACGCCGCGGTCGGCTCGGCCGTGGACGCCCGGATGGACAACAGCGGGCAGTCCTGCAACGCCGCCAAGCGGTTCGTGGTGCACGCCGACCTGTACGAGGACTTCCTGGCCAAGCTCACCGAGCGGATGACCGCCATCGAGCCCGGCGACCCCACGAAGGCCGAGACCGAGCTGGGCCCGCTGTCCTCGATTCGCGCCGCGGAGACGCTGGACCAGCAGGTGCAGCGGGCCGTCGCCGCCGGCGCCACCCTGGTCGCCGGCGGCACGCGGGAGGGCGCGTTCTTCTCCCCGACCGTGCTCACCGGCGTTGGCCCGGACAACCCGGCCTACGGCGAGGAGTTCTTCGGCCCGGTCGCGGTCGTGCACTCCGTCCCCGACGAGGACGCCGCGGTCGAGCTGGCCAACGACACCGGCTTCGGCCTGGGGTCCTACGTGTTCACCACCGACCCCGAGCAGGGCGAGCGGGTGGCGAACCGGATCGAGGCCGGCATGGTCTACGTCAACCTGGTGCTCGCCGACTCCCCGGAGCTGCCCTTCGGCGGCATCAAGCGCAGCGGCACCTCGCGCGAGATGGGCCTGCTGGCCGCCGAGGAGTTCGTGAACAAGAAGCTGGTCCGCATCGGCTGAGCCCAGCCGGGGCCTGGGCCGGTCACATCGAAGGGTCCGAGGGTGGTCGGTGCAGCGACCCCCTCGACCAGGAGCCACCGTGACCGACCCCCAGCAGCACCCCCGCACCGACCGGTTCCCCTCGGCCACCCCGCCGACCGACCCCGCCGTCCACCTGCAGGCGCACCCCTACGTCGAGGAGCCCCCCGCGGCGGCCGGCGGGCAGGCGGCGCCGCGCCGGAGGGGGAAGGCCCGGGTGGCCCTGGTGGCGGCGGCCGCCGTCGGCCTGGTCGCCGTCGGCGGCGGCGGGTTCGCGGTCGGTCGGGCCACGGCTCCGGGGAGCACCTCGGCGACCACCGACCAGCAGCTCCCCGGCGGCGGCCAGTTCGGGACCCCGCCCGACGGCGGCCAGTTCGGCACCCCGCCCGACGGCGCCCAGCTGGGCACCCCGCCCGGCACCACGGACGACGGCACCACGACCGACGACGGGACGACGTCCGAGCCGACCACGTGAGCGGCGTGGGGCGCAGCCACCGCTCGGCCGCGCCCCCGGGCTGCTGGTGACGGAGGGGCTGCTGCGTCCCCGGCGCAGCCCCGGCGGCGATGCGCGCCGACGCGCGTCACGGGTCCAGGTGGCCCGGCCGGGCGCGCAACGGTGCACCGACCAGCCGGGCCCATCCCGTCGCTCAGCGGCGGGCGAGCTGCCGCTCGCCGTTGGGGCCGGTGGCGTA
>Ga0325400_1002855_pt1 | contig 15383 bp, 14 predicted proteins | sample PopdelMetagenome_2_FD_205662 | JGI IMG/M metagenome (GOLD analysis project Ga0325400, IMG submission 205662) | Populus deltoides microbial communities from Bellville, Georgia, United States - Xylem-PdKOR-R1 | ecosystem: Host-associated > Plants > Phyllosphere > Stem > Wood/Secondary xylem... | reverse complement strand
GTCCACGACGTCGACCCGGCCCGCACCACGGCCTGCTCGACGACCCCCACGCCGTCGAGCACCCCCCGCGCGACGACGGCCCCCACCGTCGCCAGCGCGAGCACCGGCACCCACCACCGGACCGCGCGACGGTGCGTCGTCACGGTCAGGTCGTCCCGGGGGACGAGGGCGGGCGCGATGCTCATACCGGTGAGGTTCCGCCCGGTCGTTGTGGCCTCCCGTGGGCGATGCAGTGCTCCTGCTGTGAGCCGCGCGGCTGTTCGGGTGACGCGGGAACAGGGGGATTGGCCCGCAGGTTGCCCCGAGCGTGAAGGTGGAGATCTGGTCCGACGTCGTGTGTCCGTGGTGCTACATCGGCAAGCGCCGTTTCGAGTCCGCGTTGCGCGAGTTCGCGCACGCCGACGACGTCGAGGTGGAGTGGAAGGCATTCGAGCTCGACCCGACCACCACCTCGGTGCACGAGAAGGCGCCCGGCCCCAGCGATGCGCACGCCCGCAAGCTCGCCGCGAAGTTCGGCCAGCCCGTCGCGCAGGTCCAGCAGATGATCGACCACGTCGAGGAGATGGCCGCGGGGGAGGGCCTGGAGTTCCACCAGGACGTCTCCGTCCCCGCCAACACCGTCAAGGCGCACCAGCTCATCCACCTCGCCGGCGAGCGCGGGGTGCAGGACGCCGTCAAGGAACGCCTGATGCGTGCCCACTTCACCGAGGGCGAGCCCGTCGGCGACGACGAGACCCTCGTCCGACTGGTCGCCGAGGCCGGGCTGGACGCCGCCGAGGCCCGCGAGGTCCTCGCGACCGACCGGTACCTGCCCCAGGTCCGCGAGGACGTCGCCGAAGCCGCGGCCCTCGGCGCCCGCGGGGTGCCGTTCTTCGTGATCGACCGCAAGTACGGCGTCTCCGGCGCCCAGCCGGCCGAGCAGTTCCTGCAGGTCCTGGACCGCGCCTGGGCCGAGTCCCGCCCCCTCACCCTCGTCGGCGAGGGCACCGAGGACACCTGCGGCCCCGAGGGCTGCGCGATCTGACACCCGCTGGGGGGAGCGGTGGCCCGTTGCCCCCGATCATCGGGGGCAACGGGCCACCGCTCACACAACCCCTGCACGAGCCCGACGGCCCCGGGGATCAGGAGACGTTGACCCCGAAGTCCTGGGCGATCCCGAGCAGTCCGGACGCGTACCCCTGCCCGACGGCGCGGAACTTCCACTCCCCGGAGTGCCGGTAGACCTCGCCGAACACCATGGCGGTCTCGGTGGAGGCGTCCTCGGACAGGTCGTACCGCACGACCTCGCTGCCGTCGGCGCGGTTCACGACGCGGATGAAGGCGTTCATGACCTGCCCGAAACTCTGCCGACGCGCCTCGGCATCGTGGATGGACACCGCGATGACGACCTTCTCGACGTTGGCGGGCACGACGGCCAGGTCGATCTCGATGCTCTCGTCGTCGCCGTCACCCTCGCCGGTGCGGTTGTCGCCGGTGTGCCGGACGGTCCCGTCGGGGCTGGCCAGCTGGTTGTAGAACACGAAGTGGGCGTCCGACAGGACCTTTCCGTTGGCTCCGAGCATCAACGCGCTGGCGTCGAGGTCGAAGTCGAGTCCCGTGGTCGTGCGCACGTCCCAGCCGAGCCCGATGAGGGCGTCGGTCAGGTTCGGGGCCACCTTGGCCAGCGAGACGTTTCCACCTTTGGCGAGAGTCACACCCATGGACAGAACTTATCCGAGCCCGCTGGGAGCCGCCTGAGCGCGGGTGGGCGCGATGAGCCGCTCGAGCAGCAGTTCCACGAGCACCTCGATGGACGGTGCGGGCAGCCCGAACAACGCGCGGAAGTAGACGGGTGCCACGAGGTGGTCCAGCACGCGGGTCGGGGTCGGGACGTCCTCGCCCCGGGCCGCGGCGGCGTCGAGCAGCACCTCGGCCTGCGACGAGCGTCCGACCAGGCACGCCGAGCAGGCGGACTCATAGCCCTGCGGCGCACCGGGATCGACGGGTTCGGCCGCGACGGCGGCCCGCAGCAGGGCCAGCTCCGCGGGGCGGGAGATCTCCTCGGCGAGCGCCGCACCCCAGGCCAGGAGGTCGCCGCGCAACGACCCCGTGTCCGGTACGGCGGCCGTGGTCCCGAACCGCACGAGCGCGGTGTCACTCAGCAGACCCGTCACGTCACCCCACCGCCGGTAGACCGACGTCGCGTTGACCCCCGCCCGCGCGGCCACCGACGGGATCGTCACGGGTTCTCCCGCGGTGAGCAGCTCCAGGACCGCGCCGTGGACGGCTTCGGTCACCTTGGCGCTGCGTCCTCCGGGGCGCGACATCGTCGGCGTCATGCCCGAACCTTAACGCAATCCACGTTGCATTAGCGAACACCAAGGGGTAGTTTCCTGAGCACACCTCCCCGAGTTCATGGAGTCGTCGTGCTCAGCACCAGGACGGGTTTCGCGCTCGTCACCGCCACCCTCGGTCTGCTCGTCGCCGCGAGTGCCGCACCGTCCCCGATCTTCCCGGTCTACGAGGAACTCTGGGGTGTCGGCCCGACGGCCGTGACCATCGTGTTCGCCGTCTACGCGGCCGTCCTGCTCGTCGCGCTGCTCACCGTGGGCTCGCTCTCGGACCACCTCGGCCGCCGCCGGGTCGTGCTGGTCGCGGTGGTCGGTGTCGCCGCCTCGATGGTGCTGTTCTCCCAGGCGCAGGACGTCACGACCCTCATCGTCGGCCGTGCGCTGCAGGGGTTCTCCACGGGCACCGCGATCGGGGCGCTGGGGGCCTGGCTGCTGGACCTGGCGGGACCCCGCCGAACCGCGACCGCCCAGCTGGTCAACGGCGCGGCCCCGCCGGTCGGTCTGATGGTCGGCGGCCTGGGCTCGGGTCTGCTCGTGCAGTTCGCTCCCGCCCCCACCGAACTCACCTACATCGTGCTGGCCGCCCTGCTCGTCGTCGCGTTCCTCACCCTGGTCTTCACCCCCGACGTCGCCGATCGTGTCCCGGGCGCCCTGCGCTCCCTGCGACCCGTGGTCCACCTGCCGCGGGAGTCCCGCGCCGCGTTCACCACCTACCTGCCCGGTTTCCTCGGCAGCTGGGGCCTCGGTGGCCTGTGCCTGGGGCTCGGGCCCTCGGTCGTCGCGGCCGTCCTGGGTCTGACGGACCACGTCGTCGGTGGTCTCGTCGTCGCCGCCGTCGCCGGCATGGGAGCGCTCACCGGCATCCTGACCCGCAACCTCGCGCCGGGCCGGGTGATGGCGGTCGGGATGGTCGCGCTCGTCCTCGGCCCTGCGATCCTCATCACCGGGCTCAGCCTGACCTCCACCGCCGTGTTCTTCGTCGGCGCCCTCGTCTCGGGCATCGGCTTCGGGGCGGGATTCCAGGGCGCCCTGCGCGGTGTCCTGAGCACCGCCCCCGCGCACGAACGGGCCGGGGTCCTGTCCGCCGTCTACGTCGTCAGCTACCTCGCCTTCGGGGTTCCGGCCGTCGTCGCCGGCCTGCTCACCCCGCGCCTGGGCCTGGCCGAGGTCGTCGACGGGTACGCCACCCTCGTGGTCCTGGTCGGGATCGTCGGGCTCGCCCTCGTCGTCCGCGAGCGCCGGACGGCCACCGTCCCCGCGCAGCGCCGCCGCCGTACGACGGAGAACCTGAACGCCCAGAACCTGAACCAGGACGCCTGAGCCGCCCGGTACAGACTGGTCCCGTGCTCAACGAGGGGACCGCGTCGACGCGGAGGACCGAGGGCGTCGCCGCCCTGCACAAGAGCCTGGGCGTCCTGGACGTCGTCGCCCGCCTCGGCGGGGCCACCGCCAAGGAGGTGGCCGCCGAGCTCGACCTCCCGCTGCCCACGGCCTACCGGCTGCTGCACTCGCTGGTCGACCACGAGTTCCTCGTCCACCTCAGGGACGAGCACCGGTACGAACTCGGCTGGGCGCTGGGGCGGTTGGGGTCCTCGCTGCACCGGCAGATCGGGGTCACGGGTCGGGTCCGCGCCGACGTCGAACGGCTGCACGCCGGGCTCGAGGCCGCGGCCTACCTCGCGGTGGTCCGCGGTGAGGACGTCGTCGTGGCGCACGTGGCCGACTCCTTGCGGTGCCGCCGGGCCGAGCCGCTGGCCTGCGGGTTCCACGAGGCCGCGCACGCCACGTCCTACGGCAAGGTGCTGCTGGCGACGATGTCCGCCCCTGAGGTGTCCGACTACCTGCAGCGCAACGGAACCCCGGCGTGGACGGGGGACACGATCACCGACCCCGGCACGCTGGCCGTCGAACTCCGGACGGTCTCGGCGCGGGGTGTGGCCTGGGAGCACGGGGAGTTCGAACGCGGCACCAGCTGCACGGCCGCCCCCGTGCGTGACGCCGCGGGCCGGGTGGTCGGGGCCGTGTCGGTGAGCGTCCCGAGCGCCCGGTTGAGCGCGAGCCGTGCCGCGCAGCTGGAGCACGCGCTGCGGGACACGGCCCACCACCTCGGGCGGTCGCTCGGTCGGTCGGTCAGGAGAACTGGATCCCACCGTCGACCAGGTACGTCTGCCCCGTGATGTAGTCCGAGTCCGGCGAGGACAGGAAACTCACGAGCTTGGCGACGTCGTCCGGCACGGACACCCGGCCGAGCAGGATCGAGCGGGCGTTGTCGGCCAGTGCCTCGCCCTTCTGCTGCCCGTTCAGGGCGGCGAGCTTCTCGTCGATCAGGTCCCACATCCCGGTGCCGACGATCCCCGGGCCGTAGGCGTTGACGGTGATCTCGTGCTCGGCCCACTCCATCGCGGCGGCCTGGGTCATCCCGCGCACGGCCCACTTGGTCATCGAGTACGGGGCCAGCAGGGCGAACGGCCGGAAGGCCACGATGGAGGCCGCGCCGATGATCTTGCCGCCGGTGCCCTGGGCGATGAACTGCTTCGCCGCCTGCCGGTAGGAGTTCCAGGCGCCCTTGACGTTGACGGCGAAGATCTTGTCGAACGCCTCCTCGTCGTAGTCCAGGATCGTCTCGACCCCGGCGATGCCCGCGTTGGCCACGAAGACGTCGAGGTGACCGCCCGCCTCGACAGCGGTGCGCACGAGCGCCTCGACCGACTCCTCGTTCGTGACGTCGACCTCGGCGCCGGTGGCGGTGCCGCCCGCCGCGACGATGCTGGCCACCGTGTCGTCGATCCCGGTCTTGGCGCCCGGCAGGTCGGCCACGACGACGTGCAGACCGTCTCGGCCCAGCCGCTGGGCGATGCCCTCGCCGATGCCGCGGGCCGACCCGGTGACGATCGCGACGCGCTTGTCCGTGCTCATGTTCTGTCCGCTCCTCTGCGTACTGATCCTCTGCGTACTGACGACTGACGGGCTCACCCTCCGTCGCCTCCGCAAGGCGGTCCACGGCCGTTGTCGCCATGTGAGAAGGCCCCTGCGCAAGGGGGGCGGTTCAAGGCTCAGGAGCTCGACGCCGATCATCGAGACATGACCCTCAACGCCGGTCAGCGCATCGCCTTCAGCGGCCACTTCCTCGCGGCCCGCTCCGACCTCGTCGATCGCGCGACCCGGGCCGGTCTGCACGTCGAGTCCGCGGTCGACGAGCGCACCGACGTCCTGGTGGCCAACGACGCGGGGTCCGGCTCGACCAAGGTCCGGGCCGCCATCGCCCACGGGGTTCCCCTGGTGGACGAGTACACCTTCGACGATCTGCTCAGTCCGGCGGCCGTCGAGTAGTCGGAATGCGGCACATTCGAACTTCGATGTGACACGGATGAAACACGTTGAGAATGCGCGTGTGATCCGGAAGTGGTTGCCTTCGGCAGTCGTACCTACCAGGTGCTCTGCCGAAGGGAACACTGCATGTCCGTCGAAAAGGACACCGGCAATGGCTCGTTAGCCGTCCAGCGGGACTTCTCGCACGAGGACGGCGGCCTGCACAAGGGCCTGAAGAACCGCCAGCTCCAGATGATCGCCATCGGTGGCGCCATCGGGACCGGCCTGTTCCTCGGCGCCGGTGGGCGCCTGCTCAACGCCGGCCCCGGCCTGTTCATCGTCTACGGCGTCTGCGGCTTCTTCGTCTTCCTCATGCTCCGCGCGCTGGGCGAGCTGGTCCTGCACCGACCCTCGTCGGGGTCGTTCGTCTCCTACGCCCGCGAGTTCTTCGGCGAGAAGGCCGCCTTCGTGGCGGGGTGGATGTACTGGTTCAACTGGGCCATGACCGCGATCGTCGACATCACCGCGATCGCGACGTACATGCACTACTGGAGCACCTTCTCCTCCGCGCCCCAGTGGCTGCTCGCCCTCATCGCCCTGGTCGTGGTGCTGAGCCTGAACCTCGTCTCGGTCAAGATCTTCGGTGAGATGGAGTTCTGGTTCGCGCTCATCAAGGTCGTCGCGCTGACCGCGTTCCTCATCGTCGGCGTCGTCTTCCTCGCCGGTCGGTTCCCGATCGACGGCCAGCCCACGGGGTTGAGCGTCATCAGCGACAACGGCGGGTGGTTCCCCGTGGGAGCCGTCCCGCTGGTCGTCGTGATCTCCGGGGTCGTCTTCGCCTACGCCGCCGTCGAGCTCGTCGGCACCGCCGCGGGGGAGACCGAGAACCCCGAGAAGATCATGCCGCGGGCCATCAACACCGTGATCGTCCGCATCGTCGTCTTCTACTGCGGTTCGCTGGTCCTGCTGGCGCTGCTGCTGCCGTACACCGCGTACTCCGCCGACGAGAGCCCGTTCGTGACGTTCTTCGGCGCCCTCGGGGTCCCCGGCGCCGGTGACGTCATGAACTTCGTCGTCCTCACCTCGGCCTTGTCGAGCCTGAACGCCGGGCTGTACTCCACCGGCCGCATCGTGCGCTCGATGGCCATGAACGGCTCGGCGCCGAAATTCGCGGCGAAGCTCAACAAGGGTGGCGTTCCCTTCGGTGGCATCGCGATCACCGGCGTCGTCGCCGTCCTCGGGGTCGTCCTGAACTACGCCCGGCCCGGGGAGGCCTTCGAGATCGTCCTGAACGCCTCCGCGCTGGGCATCGTCTCCAGCTGGGGGATGATCGTGCTCTGCCAGCTCAAGCTGCACCACTGGGCCAAGAAGGGTGTCGTCACCCGGCCCGAGTACCGCCTCTTCGGCGCCCCGTACACGGGGTACCTGGTGCTGGTCTTCCTGCTCGCCGTGCTGGTGATCATGGCCTACGACGAGTCCAGCCGGCCCACGATCTACGCCCTCGGCGTGATCATCCCGCTGTTGGTCATCGGCTGGTTCGCCGTCCGCAAGCGGGTCATGGCTGCAGCCGAGGAGCGGATGGGCTACACCGGCGAGTTCCCGGTCAAGGCCAACCGCGAGGTCGACGGCCGGGACTGAGAACGCTCCCGGATGGACAGGACGCCGCGCGCCCACCGCAACTAGGCTGCGGAGGACGGCGGCGTCCTGCCGCGTCCTGCCCGACCCGCACCGACGGGGACGGCACCGCAACGACGCTCCCCGAGGAACGCCCGCGCATGACCGCGCTCAGCTCCGAACCCACCACCCGCAGCAAACCCTCCATCGGCCTCGTCGTCCTGCTCGGTTCGATGGCCGCGCTCGGCGCCGTGACGATCGACCTCTACCTGCCGTCGCTGCCCGAGGTCGCCGAGGACCTGGACACCACGCACGCGGCCACCCAGCTGACCATCACCGGCGTGCTCGTCGGCTCGGCCGTCGGCCAGCTCATCGTCGGCCCGCTCTCGGACGCCTTCGGCCGTCGCCGCCCGGCGTTGGTCGGGTTCGCCGTCTACATCGTGGCCTGCCTGCTGTGCACGATCGCCCCGAACCTGCCCGCGCTGGTGGCCTTCCGCGTCCTCGCCGGGGTCGGCGCGTCCGCCGGGGCGGTCATCGGGATGGCCGTCATCCGCGACCTGTTCGTCGGCCCGGCCGCCGCGCGCCTGCAGTCCCGGCTCGTGCTGGTGATCGGCGTCGCACCCCTGTTCGCCCCCACCGTCGGTGGGTTCATCGCCGCCCACACCGGCTGGCGGCCCGTGCTCGGCCTGCTGGTCCTGGCGGGGCTCGGGGTCGGGTTCGCGGTCTGGAAGTCGCTGCCCGAGACCCGCAAGGAACTGTGCGACACCGCCGACCAGGCCCGGCACGAACTCGAGGCCGCGCCGATCGTCCCCGAACGCTCGCGCCGGGTCCTGCGCACCTTCGCCGGCTACGGCGCCCTCGTCCGCGACGCCCGTTTCCTGGCGCTCGCGGCCATGCCCGGCCTGGGGCTGGCCGCGATCATGGCCTACGTCTCCACGTCGGTGTTCGTCCTGCAGGACGGCTTCGGCCTCTCGGGCACCGGGTTCGCCGTGTACTTCGCCCTCAACGGCACCGCCCTGATCGGCGGCACCCAGATCAACGCCGCCCTCGTCGAACGGTTCGGCTCGGCCACCCTGCTCCGGGTGGGGGTCGCGTGCGCCTTCGTCTTCGGTGCGCTGCTGTCGGTGGTCCTGTTCTCCGGCACCGACCAGCTGGTCCTGTTCGCCGTCCCGCTGTACTTCCTGCTGCTCAGCCTCGGCCTGATCATGCCCAACGCCGTCGCCCTGGCCCTGGAGCCCTACGGCGACAGCGCCGGGGCCGCCGCGGCCCTGGTCACCGCCCTGCAGTCCGGCATCGGCGGGCTCGTCGGGGTCCTCGTGGGTGTCCTCGGCGGCGACGAGCACGCCATGGGCTACGTCATCGCCGCCGGCGTCGTCCTCAACGTCGCGCTGCTCGCCTCGGTGTGGACCAGCATCCGTCCCCGCCCCGCGGTGAAGGCGTGAACGAACCCCGCGAGGGAGTGCCCGCTCGGGACCTCGCGAGCCTGCGCTGAGTCGCGCTCGCCCCGGTTTGCGTCGTGGACGCCTTACGCCAATAGGTTCGTCGCGTCGTCACCACGACGCGGAACGAGGCGGGCGCGCGGGACTGCGTCGTGGACGCATCACAACGAACCTATTGGCGCGTTGCGTCCACGACACGAACCCGCGGCGCCGACACCTCGCGACCGCGGTCCAGTCCGTCGTGCCGACCATCAGCCTGCGCTGACGATTCGACGACCGCCCCGCAAGACCGGGACCGCCCCACCCGCCTAGGGTGCACCCATGAGTTCGATCACGGACGCCCAGCCCGCGGGCAACGACGTGGACCCGGCGGTCCGCCCCCAGGACGACCTCTTCCGACACGTCAACGGCCGCTGGCTCGCGACGACCGAGATCCCCGACGACCGCGCCGTCGACGGCGCGTTCATCCGGCTCCGCGACCAGTCCGAGGCCGAGTGCCACACCATCGTCGAAGCCGCCGCCGCGGCCGCCGCGACCGGTGAGGCCATCCCCGGCTCGGTCCAGCAGAAGATCGGCGACCTCTACGCCAGCTTCATGGACACCGACCGCATCGAAGCGCTCGGCGCCACCCCGCTCGACCCCGAACTCGCCGCCGTCGACGCCATCACCGACCACGCGGGCCTGATCCGACAGCTCGGCGCCTTCGAACGCTCCGGCGTCGGCGGCCCCTTCGCCTACTGGGTCGACACCGACAACGCCAAGTCCGACGAGTACGTCGTCTACCTCACCCAGTCCGGTCTCGGCCTGCCCGACGAGTCGTACTACTCCGACGAGCAGTACGCCCCCATCCGAGCGGCCTACCTGGCGCACGTCGAGCAGATCCTCACCCTCGGCCGCCGCGACGACCCCGCCGGCTCCGCCCAGCGCATCCTCGAGCTCGAGACGAAGCTCGCCGCCCACCACTGGGACCGCGTCAAGAACCGCGACGCCAACGCCACCTACAACAAGGTCGACCGCTCCGGCCTCGAGGCCCTGCTGCCCGGCATCGACCTCGCCGCCTGGCTCGGCGCCGCCGAACTGCCCGAGACCGCGTTCGCGAACGTCGTCGTCCGCCAGCCCAGCTACCTCACGGGCATGGCCGGCGTCCTGCTGGACACCCCCGTCGAGACCTGGCGCGAATGGCTCGGCTGGCGCGTCCTGCACCAGGCCGCTGCGTTCCTGTCCGCCGACTTCGTCGAGGCCAACTTCGCCTTCTACGGCACCACCCTCACCGGCGCCCCCCAGCTGCGCGAACGCTGGAAGCGCGGCGTCGGCCTCGTCGAAGGCAGCCTCGGCGAAGCCCTCGGCGAGCTCTACGTCGCCGAGCACTTCCCGCCCGCCGCCAAGGCCCGCATGGAGGAGCTCGTCGCCAACCTCGTCGCCGCCTACCGCGTCGACATCGAGGCCCTGGACTGGATGACCGACGTCACCAAGGCCCGCGCCCTGGACAAGCTCGGCCAGTTCACCCCCAAGATCGGCCACCCCGAGACCTGGCGTGACTACTCGGCGCTCGCGGTCGAGCGCGGTGACCTCATCGGCAACGTCCGTCGGGCGTTCGCCTTCGAGGTGGACCGCGAGCTGGCCAAGCTGGGTGGCCCCGTCGACCGCTCGGAGTGGTTCATGACCCCGCAGACGGTCAACGCCTACTACAACCCGGGCATGAACGAGATCGTCTTCCCCGCCGCGATCCTGCGCCCGCCGTTCTTCTCCCTCGACGCCGACGACGCCGAGAACTACGGCGGCATCGGCGCGGTCATCGGCCACGAGATCGGTCACGGCTTCGACGACCAGGGGTCCAAGTACGACGGCCTGGGCAACCTCAACGACTGGTGGACGGACGAGGACCGCGCCGAGTTCGGCAAGCGCACCCAGGCCCTCATCGACCAGTACGACGCCCTCGAACCGCCGGAGACCCCCGGCAAGAAGGTCAACGGTTCGCTGACCGTGGGCGAGAACATCGGTGACCTGGGTGGGCTGACCATCGCCCACAAGGCCTACGAGATCGCCCTCGACGGTTCCGAGGCCCCCGTGGTCGACGGCCTCACCGGCTCCCAGCGCCTGTTCTTCGGCTGGGCCAAGGTCTGGTGCGGCAAGGTCCGCCCGGCCGAGGTCGAGCGACGGCTGGCGATCGACCCGCACTCCCCGCCGGAGTTCCGTTGCAACGCCGTGGTGCGCAACCTCGTGGAGTTCCACGACGCGTTCGGCACCGGCGAGGGGGACGCCCTCTGGTTGGCTCCGGCGGAACGCGTGCGGATCTGGTGAGCCGCAACGGGTCTGCGCCTGCGCAACCTGGCTGAAACACGACGCGTCACCGGCGGAAACACTTCTGACGCAGGCTGTCGGCATGGAATCGACTGCCGGCAGCCTGCGCGTCCGCGGCCTCACGGTGTCCTACGAGCGCGGTGGCGTCTGGTCGCCCGCCGTGCACGGGGCGGACTTCGACCTCGCCCCCGGTGAGCGCCTCGCCGTCGTCGGGGAGTCCGGTTCGGGCAAGTCGACGCTGATCTCCGCGATCGCCGGCTTCCTCAACGCCCCCAACGCCGCGATCGAGTACGACACCCTCGAGTTCGAGGCCAAGCCGCTGGAGCGCCGCAAGATCCAGCGGCTACCCCGCAAGACCGACGGCATCTCGATGGTCTTCCAGGACGCCATGACCTCCCTCGACCCGGTCTGGACCGTGGAGAACCAGGTCAAGGCCGTCCTGAAGCGCAGCGGGAAGAAGCTGTCCAAGGCCGAGCTGCGCGAGCGCATGGAGTACTGGCTGAACCGGGTGGGTCTGCGCGACACCGCCCGCGTCCTGTCCTCGCGGCCCTACGAGATGTCCGGCGGGATGCGCCAACGCGTCATGCTGGCCGTGGCCCTGTGCGGGTCGCCGCGGCTGCTCGTCGCCGACGAACCCACCAGCGCCCTCGACGCCTCGCTCTCGCGCGACGTCATGGACCTCATGGCCGAGCTGACCGGCGAACTCGGCGCCTCGCTCGTGATCGTCACCCACGACATCACCCTCTGCCTCGACTACGCGCACCGTCTGCTGGTGATGCAGAACGGTCACATCGTCGACGACGTCGAAGCCTCGAAGATCAGCACCGACGCCAAGCACCCCTACACCCACGGCCTGCTGCGGTGCGTGCCCACGCTCGACAGCGTCGACCTCGACGAACTCCCGACCCTGGAGACGGTATGAGCGACGAGTGGCGCGCTGGCGCCTGGACCGAGGGAACGCGCCGACGGAGTCGCTGCGTGGTCCCGAGGGAAGGCGCCGGCACCGGCGCCACGACAGAGCGAATCATGGAGACGGTGTGACGATCCAAACTTCCGAGCCCACGGTCCCTACCGTCCAGGGTTCCGTCTCGATCACCGCCACCGACGTCCGCCGCGAGTTCGGTTCGCGCCGCAACCCGTTCGTGGCCGTCGACGACGTCTCGATCACGGTGACGTCCACGTCCTCGATCGGTATCGTCGGGGAGTCCGGGTCGGGCAAGTCGACGTTGTCGCGGATGCTCGTGGGCCTCGACGCCCCGAGCAGCGGTTCGATCGTCCTGGACGGGGTCGTCACCGAGGGGCGGCCGTCGGCGGAGGTCGCGAAACTCGCCGCCAGCCCGCGCGGCAACCGGCAGTTGCGCCGCGTGGTGCAGTTCGTCGGCCAGGACACCTCGAGTTCCTTCGACCCCCGCTGGACGTTGCGCCAGGCCATCCGCAAACCCGCCAAGCAGTTGCGCGGGTTGTCCACGGCCGACGCCGACCGTGAGATCGACGCGCTCCTCGTGGAACTCGGTCTCGACCCGGCGGCCGCCGACCGGTACCCGTCGCAGGTCTCCGGCGGTCAGCGCCAGCGGTTCTCGCTGGCCCGCGGACTGATCTCCCGCCCGCGCATCCTCATGTGCGACGAGGTCGTCTCCGCTCTCGACGTGTCGGTGCAGGGGTCGATCCTCAACCTCATCAAACGCTACTGCCGCGAGCACGAGTGCGGTCTGGTGTTCGTCTCCCACGGTCTGCCCGCGACCGCGTTCATCGCCGACGAGATCGTGGTCATGAGAGGTGGCAAGATCGTCGAGCGCGGTCCGAGCGCCGAGGTGCTCAAGAACCCCCAGCACCCCTACACGACGTCCCTGGTCGCCTCCTACCGCGGCAACCGCTGACGCTCAGGACGCCGCTGCCTCGGAATCCCCCTCCGGGGCAGGGCGTCCGGCGTACTCGGTGGTGTGGGTGAGCGAGATCTTGTCCGGCCGGTAGTGCGTGAACGCGAGTTCCCGCGGAATCCCGGACACCCCGTAGAACGTGTCCTGCCGCACCAGCAGCGCGGTCCCGTCGGACACGTGCAGCAACCGCGCGGTCTTGGCGTCGCAGTTCACGGCTTCGAGAACGGTCTCGACGTGCCCGAGTTCCTCGCCGAACGACCACTTGAAGGCGTCCGGGGTGCTCTTGGCGATCGGCGTCTCGACGATCTCCTGCCCGGCCGCGAAGTACAACGAGCGCACCCCGACGGGCTGACCCGAGAGCACGAAGAGGTACTCGATCATCCCGACCTGCTCGGCGTCGGTCTGCAGTTTCTCCCGGATGAACCGGTTGCTGGGCACGGTGCGTTGCTCGATCCAGCGGATCCCGAGCTCGCCGTCGATCCGGCTGGACACCATGTCGGACACGGGAACCGAGACGATCGACCCGGCGATGCTGGTGCCGATCCGCCGCTTGCGGTCGACCAGACCCTCCTCGGCCAGCAGTTGCAGCGCCTCGCGCACCGAGTTCCGGCTGGCGCCGAGTTCCTCGACGAGGAAGTCCTCGGTGAGGCCGTCGCGCGAGAACGTCAGACCGTCGCCGATGCTGGCGCGCAGGATGTCGCGCACCCGGCGCGTCGACGTGTGCCGGCCGTGCAGCGAACCACCGACGGCGCGTGGGTGGGACGAAGGGCCCTTCTCCATCCGCCCAGCGTAAGCGCCCCACGTTTCAGGCGTGTTGCGTGGTGGCAAACGGCGTACCCGTGGCTCACCGGTGGCGGTTTCGGGGTATCTTCGCAGCTCAAAGGCCTACCCGAGGGTGCGTAGTTCGTGCGAAATGAACTCTTTGCGCGGATGCCTGCTCCCGGAAACACGAGGCCTGTTCTCTTGGTCGTGTTCCCCCGCACGACCAGAGTGAGGACTCGATCGCATGTTCCACCTCGGGTGGTTTCTCGGTAACGGCTACGGCATCCAGCCCTGGAACCGCAACGGTCGCGGTGGTGTCTGGAACGGCACCAACGGCCGCGAGTGGATGAAGCCGGACCTGTACGTCGACCTGTCCCGGTCGATGGAACGCGCCGGCTACGACTTCCTGCTCATCGAGGACACCTCGATGGTCGAGGACTCCTACGGCGGCGACGCGCGCAAGACCCTGGAGTGGGGCATGTTCGCGCCGAAGAACGACCCGCTGCCGCTCGTCCCGCTGCTGGCGGCGCAGACCAAGCACCTGGGGTACCTGCCCACGATCTCCACCACGCAGTACCCGCCGTTCCTGGCCGCGCGGCTGATGACGACGCTGGACCACCTCACCGAGGGCCGCGTCGGCGTCAACGTCGTCTCCAGCGTCACCCACCGCGTGGCCCAGAACTTCGGCTACGACCAGCACCTGCCGCACGACGAGCGGTACGAGATGGCGGCGGAGTGGATGGACGCCGTCGGGCAGTTGTGGGAGTCCTGGGACGCCGACGCGGTGCGGTTGGACGAGGACAACAACGTCTACGCCGACTTCACCAAGGTCAACCCGATCGACTTCGTCGGCAAGTACTTCAAGACCCGCGGCCCGATGAACACCATCCCCGGCCCGCAGCGTCGTCCGGTCGTCTCCCAGGCCGGCAACTCCATCCCCGGGCGCGAACTGGCCGCGGCGACGGCGGACACGATGCTGGCCTACGGCGGGTCGGTCGAGAGCATGAAGGCGTTCCGCGAGGACATGCACGAGCGCCTCATCAAGCACGGCCGCAAGCCCAGCGACCTGAAGATCATGTTCCTGGCCTCCCCGATCATCGGTGAGACCGACGCGGACGCGGCCGAGCGTGAGGAGGCCCGCCAGGTCGCGGCCCGCTCGCAGCTGGAGATCGAGAAGCGCCTGTGGTCGATGACCTACGTCTCCGGCGGTGAGGTCGACTTCGCGCAGTTCGACCTGGACCAGCCGATGCCCGACGTCACCGGCAACGGCGAGCAGAGCTCCATGAAGCAGTGGGTGGACGAGTCCAAGCGCACCGGCAAGACGTTGCGTGAGCTCGCGGCCACCTACAAGACCACCTCGCACATGGGGTTGGTCGGTTCGTGCGACACGGTCGCGGCGAAGATGGGCGAGATCATGGAGGAGGTCGGCGGGGACGGGTTCCTGCTCTACCCGACCGTCACCCGCCGCTCGATCATCGAGTTCACCGACGGCCTCGGTACCGCCCTGAAGCGTCGCGGGCTCATCCGGGACGGTTACGAGGGCTCGACGTTCCGGGAGAACCTCCTTGAGTTCTGACACCCTCGAAGCCGCTGCACCCGCGCCCGCCGGTCGGCGGTCGAGGGGTGGACAGGGCTGGTGGCTCAAACGCGTGGCGATGCTGCCGGTGCACCTGTTCGTGGTGGCGATCGCGGTGTTCTTCCTGGTGCGGTTGGTGCCGGGGGACCCGGCGATCCAGATCACCGGCGGTCAG
>Ga0325400_1002854_pt1 | contig 15383 bp, 12 predicted proteins | sample PopdelMetagenome_2_FD_205662 | JGI IMG/M metagenome (GOLD analysis project Ga0325400, IMG submission 205662) | Populus deltoides microbial communities from Bellville, Georgia, United States - Xylem-PdKOR-R1 | ecosystem: Host-associated > Plants > Phyllosphere > Stem > Wood/Secondary xylem... | reverse complement strand
GACGTGGCCGGCGTCGCCGAACAGGTCGGCCATCCAGCGCATCGGCTCGGGGTCGGGCGCGTGGCCCGGGACCAGCGCGGCGACCAGCCCCTTGGCGTGCGCGGCGACGTCCTCCCAGTGGAGGAAGCAGCGCCCCTTCTCGCCGCGTTGCGCGTCGGCGCGCGCCTTGCCGCGGCTGAGCAGCTCGGTCAGCCGCGACCAGCCGGCGCGGTCCTCGGGCCAGACCAGCAGCGAGGCGCCGTCGACCAGGTCGAGCCGGCAGCCCGGGATCGAGCGCACCTCGAGCCCGCTGTCGCGGCGCACCTGGTCGCAGGCGTAGAGCGCCCGCACCACGCCCGCGACCGAGTTGCGGTCGACCACGCCCAGCGCGGGCATCCCCATCGCCGCCGCGGTGGCGACCAGCTGCTCGCACGACGAGGCGCCGCGCAGGAACGAGAAATGCGTGGTGACCTGGAGCTCGCTGTACGTCACGGGTCGAACCGACTAGATGAGATGGTCAGTTGGAGGCGCGGATGGGCAAGGTCGTCGGCATCACCGAGTTCAAGGCGCGCTGCCTCGCGCTGCTGGGCGAGATGGAGCGCAGCGGCGAGCCGCTGACGATCACGCGGCGCGGTCGCCCCGCGCTGACGCTCACCGCGCGCGAGCTGCGCGCCGACGATGCCGGGCCGTTCGGCGCGATGCGGGGCACGGTGGCGGTTCACGGCGACATCGTCGCGCCGCTCGAGCCGGACGACGGCGCGCGTGACGCGGCGTGGGACTCGCTCGGCTTCGCGGCGCGCGCCGACACGCCGCCGCGGTGATCCTGCTCGACACGCATGTCGTGATCTGGGCGGTCGACGACTCGCCGCGGCTGGGCGCGCGCGCCCGCGCGTCGATCGCGGGGGACGACGACCGTCGCGTCTCGGCGATGGTGGCGTGGGAGATCGCGATGCTCGTCGATCGCGGCCGGCTGGTGCTCGCCCTGCCGCCCGACACATGGGTCGAGCGCAGCCTCGCGAGCCTCGCGGCGCGTGACGTGCCCGTGTCGCGCGCGATCGCGCTGGAGGCGGGGCGGCTCGGCAACGGCCTCCACGGCGACCCATGCGACCGGCTGATGGTGGCGACCGCGCGCGCGCTCGACGCCGCGCTGATCACGGCGGACGAGCATATCCTGCGCTATGCCGCGGCGGGGCATGTCCGTGCGATCGACGCGCGGGGGTGAAGGGGTAGAGGTGACGTTCGGGGGGAGTCGCTGAGAGTCGTAGCAGTGCCAGGCGTTGCCGCCCGGTACAGCAGTGATGGAAGCGATACGGCGACCACACCCGCTACCGTCGCCCCGGCGGAAGCCGGGGCCCAGGTGGAGGACGCCGGTGAGTCTCACGAAAGCCTTCCCAACTGCTCCCCGGCCTCCGCCGGGGCGACGCGAGAGGAGGGCGGCGGCGCGTAGGTCGCCGGTGTAATCGAGTGGAGGAGGGAGGGTGGGATCGTCTCCCACCATCATGCTCCTGTGTCGGCAGGAACACAGACCCGCGCGGCGCATCGTCCGCCGCATGCGAGCCCACCCGACGGTACCTTCCGCCGTGTTCCCGCGTACGCGGGAACCCAGGGCCAAGCGGCACGCCGTCCACCAACTGCGGGCACAGTCGTCGGCGCTCGATACCCTAGGCTCCTGCGTGCGCGGGAGCACCGCGGCGAAGAGTCGGCCGCCGACGCCGTCGCACCGCGGCCTACCCCGCACCGGCGGGAGGCAACCCCCGCTCACCCGAACGTCCCGTGCATGTACCAGGTCAGGTCGCCGGTCGCGCCGCGCTCGCCGTCGCCGCGGCGGAACAACCAGTAGCGCCGGCCCGCCTCGTCCTCGACCTGGTAATAGTCGCGCACCGCGTCGCGCTCGCCGCGGCGGCGCCACCACTCGCCCGCGATCCGCTCGGGCCCGTCGCCGCACACCACGACATGCGACTCGCCGCGCCAGGTGAAGCGCTTGGGTGGCTGGTCGGGTAGCTCGGCCAGGACATGGTCGAGCGGCTCGGGGCGGCGCAGCAGCCGCGTCGGGCGCGGCCAGCGCGGGTGCCACGGATGGTCCGCGTCGCGCGTGTCGAGCCGGCGCACGTCGTCGCGGCGCAGCGTCGGCGCGGCGCGCTCGGGCGGGTCAAGCGGCGCGGCACCCGCCACCGAGCGCTCGGGCACGTCGCTCTCCACCGCGCGCGCGCGCCACAGCCGCGCCGCGCCGATGCGGTTGACGATCGCGTCCACCAGGGGCGCCAGGTCGGGGCGCTCGCCCTCGGCAAGGTCGCCGTCGAGATACTCGGGCGCGAGCGGGTCGGCGCGCTGGACGTGGAGCGTCAGCGCCTCGATCCCGAAGCCGGGGTCGATCCGCTCGACGCGGCGCAGCAGCAGCCGGCGCAGGTGATCGCGCGCGCGCGTCGGCCGCGCGAAGCCGACCCGCAGCGTCTGCACCGCGGCGTCGACCCGCGTGGCGGCGAGCAGCAGCTGGCGCGCGCCGCGCCCCGCGCGCGCCAGCTCGGCGGCGAGCCGGTCGACCAATTGCCCGATCCAGTGCGCGATCGGCTCGGCGGTGAGCAGCGGCTCGGCGAAGCGCTGCTCCACCGTGATCGCCACCGGCGGCACCACCGGGGCGAGCGGCTCGGGCGCGCGCCCGCTCGCCTGGTCGAGCCGCTGTGCCAGCGCGGTGCCGAAGCGGCGCGCCAGCGGCGCGCGCGGCAGCGCGGCGAGCTGGCCGACGGTGTCGACGCCGAGCCGGCGCAGCAGCTCGAGCGCGCGCTCGTCGACGCGGAGCGACGCCACCGGCAGCGGCGCGAGCGCGTCGAGCGTCGCGCCCGGCGGCAGGATCGTCACGCCGCCCTGCTCGGGCTCGGCATGGTGCGCGCATGCCCAGGCGGCGCCCGCGGTATCGGCGATCGCGACGCGCGCGGTGATTCCGAGCCGCGCGAGTAGCCGCACCAGCCGCCGCGCCAGCCGTGACTCGCCGCCGTGGAGATGCGCCACGCCGGTGAGGTCGAGCAGCAGCGACTGCGAGTCCTCGATCGCCACCACCGGCGTCCAGCGCCGCGCCAGCGCGACCGCGAGCCGATGCAGCGCGCGCTGGTCGCCCTCCGGGTCGGCGTCGCGCACGACGATCTCGGGGGTAGCGGCGCGCACCTGCGTCAGCGCCATGCCGGGCTCGACCCCGATCGCGCGCGCCGCGGCGGAGGCGGCGGCGATCTCGACCCGGCTGCCCACCTTCTGGACGGTGACGAGCGGCGGCGCGATGTCGTATGCGGGGCCGGGAGGGGCGGCCGCGGCGGGGTCGCGGCAGACGCGCGCGACCGTGCCCGCGGTGGTGCGGCCGGTGTCGAAGAAGGCGGCGACCTCCTTCACCGCGGCGCCGGGGTCGTTCGAGCCGGGTCGGCGCTCCTTGGCGGCGGTCTTGTCCGGGTGCGGCCCGTCGCCGGGATAGCGGATCGCGGGCATCGCGTTCCACGCGCCGCTCAGCGCGGGGGAGACGTGGGAGACGCGCGAGGCGCGGTGGGGGGCGGGTACGGCGGGGGTGTCTGAGATGGAAGCCGCAGGACCGCCAATTGCGGTGGAGACGTGCGCCACGAGGCGGACGGTGGGGTTCGCACCCTCTCGCGCTTTGCCGTCATCCCGGACCTGTTCCGGGATCCAGTTTTCCGCGCCCGCCTCGGCCGCTGAAGGCGCGGGACCGTGGATACTGGGAAACGTCCGGGATGACGGAGCGAAGGAGGGCGAGGGGCGCGCCTCGTCACCGCGGCCCTGCGCGGAGAGCCGTCGTCCCGCGCGAGTCGCCGCCGGTTCGCTCGCGGCACCCTGGATCCCGGAACACGTCCGGGACGACGAGGCGAAAGAGGGTAAGGGGCGCGCGTCGTCACCCCGACCTTGCGCCGCGGTCCATCGTGCCGCGGGCACCGGGGTGGGTTGGCTCGCGGTACCCTGGGCTCTGTCTGACGGCGACAAGGGGGGTGACGGTCGCGCCCCGGCCGCACTGCTGCCGCGCTCGCGCTGGCGTGAGGTCGGCCGCACGCCCTCGCCGCCGGTGCGCACCGGCGCCATCACCGGCTCGGGCCAGCCGCTCGACTTGCCCCCATCGTCGCCGGGCAGCCGCTTGAACGGATGCTCCGCCGCCTCGCTGCGGCGGCCCATCTCGCGCATCGGCGGGCGCTGGTGCGGCGCGATCGCGGCGACGCGGCGCGCGACGTCGGCACGCGTCTCGCCCGCCCAGCACGCCCCCGCGCCGCCGGTCGCCTCGTCGACGCCGCGCAGCGGGCCGGGCAGATAGCCGCCGTCGTCGCGCGCCCAGCGCGCGCCCGGGCGCCAGCCGGTGTTGCGCGGCGCGTCGCACTGTTTGCCGCCCTGCTCGGCGTCACCCGCCGCCTTCAGCGCGGCGAGGTCGAGCGCCACGCGCTCAGGCGGCGGCGCGAGCGCCGGCTCTGCCCGCCGCAGCCGGTCGATCGACCAGTCGGGCAGGTAGAGCGATGCGACCCGTCTCATCGCATGCCTCCACGATTGTCTGAAAAGATTCGCCGTTGCGTTGCCGCACCAGCGCGAGATCCCAGCGCGCGCGCCCGACGCCCGCCACCGGCAGCGGCGCCGAGGGGGCGGAGCCGACGCGCCAGCGCGTCACCGCCGCGGACGGCACCGCGAGCGGGTCAGCGCCCTCGCGCGCGTGGCGCTTGAGCAGCAGGGCGATGGTGCGCCCGCCCTCGGCGGCAAGCTGGAGCCGCCGCGTCGAGGCCATCGCCGCGCGGCGCGTCTCGCCGATCACCGCGCCGAGCGCGCGGTGGCGCAGGCCTTCCTCCATCAGCGCGAGCACCTCGGCGTCGTCGCTCGCCTCGGCGTATAGCACGCGATCGGGCGCGAGACCCGACTGGTAGAGGCCGGGCGCGAACAGGTCGCGCCGCCGCACCACCCACAGGACCGGTCCCCAGGCGCGCGCGGCGACGCCGGCGAGGAAGAGCGTGGCCGAGGCGTCGTCGCCCATCGCGGGGGTGGCGGCGGCGACCTCGTGCAGCGCGTCGAGCCGCAGCCCGCCGTTGGCGAGCCGCTCGTCGACCGCGGGCACGCCGAACGGCAGTACCGGGCGACGGCGATGGCCGTCGCCCTCGATCGCGCTGAGCGTATCGCGCAGGGACTGGAGGACGCTCGACTCGGACACAGGTGACGACTCGCTGGTGGAGCGTCGTTCTTACTTTGTTCTAATGGGTTGAGTCGAGTCCGTGATGCTCAGAAGGCGATTCGTCCCCGCGCGTACAGATAACGCCCGTTGACCCCGATCGGCGAGAGCGGAGCGTAGGCGAGATTGCCCGCACCGTTGATCGCGTCGCCGGACGGCGCCGGATAGGCGTCGGCGAGATTGATCCCGCCGACCGCGAGGCGCAGCCGTGGCGACAGCGAGAAGGACCATTCCGCGTCGAGCGACCAGCGCGCGGCGAACCGCTGCGACGGCGTGTCCCCCGCACCGAAATCGAACTGGTGGGTGACCGCGCCGAAGCGCGTCGCGCGGAGCATCGCCGACCATGGTTCGCGGCCCAGCTGGGCACCGAGGATCAGCTTGTCGCGCGGCGCCGCGCCGTCGAGCGTGTTCGCCTCCTCCAGCCCGACCAACGCACCGCTGATCCCGTGCGCGGCGAGCTGCGGCGGCGGCGCCGCGACGCGTCGGATCGCACTGGCGGCATAGCTGTAGCCGGCAGACAGCGTGAGCCGTGCCGCGCCAAGCGCCAACCGCTGCTCGCCCGTCGCCTCGATCCCGCGGGTGCGCAGATCCACCGCATTGGTGAAGAAGTTGATCGCGTCGTACCGCTCCAGCCCGAGCGCCGCGCGCGCGGCTTCGTCCAGCGCGGTGAGATCGAACCGCTCGGACAAGGTGAGCCGGCGCCGCACCTGGATCTGGAAGAGGTCGAGCGTCAGTCGCAGCCCCGCCGCAGGGGCGGCGACGATCCCGCCGGACAGGTTGAGACTGCGCTCCGCCCGCAGCGGCGCCGCGCCGAGCGCCCGCGCCGCCGGACTGTCCACCGCCAGCGTCGCGATGCGGCGAAGCTGTCCGCCCGCGCCGAAGCCGAGCGTGGTGGAGGACAGGCCGCGCTGCGCCAGCGCGGGCGCCCGGAAGCTGTTCGAGACCGAGCCGCGCAGCGCGACCCCGTGCCCCAGCGCGGCGCGCCACGCCGCTTTGCCGGCGAGCGCGGCACCCGCGTCGCTATACCGTTCCGCGCGCGCCGCCAGGTCGACCGTGATCCCCGGCAGCGGCTCGGTGCTGGTCTCGACATAGCCCGCCGCCACCGACCGCGCGACGCGGCGCGCGTCCTCGGGCGTTAGGCCGGGGCCGGCCTGTGCGCCGGGCTGAAGCCCGAGCATCGCGGGATCGGCGAGCGGCCCGACGGCATAGGAGGCAGGGTCGCCCGGCCCGGCGCGCCAGCGCTCTTGCCGCAGCTCGATCCCGCCCGAGACCGTCAGCGGCACGGCCAGCCCGACCTCATAGTCGCGGGTGAGATCGAGGTCGCCGACCAGCTGGTCCGAGCGCAGCGAGGTGAGATGGAAGCGCGTGGGGCTCGCCGCGCCGAGCGAGTAATTGACGCTCTCGCGCAGGTCATCGTCGATCGCGTTGGCGCCATAGGTGACGCTCCCGTCCACCCGCCACCCGCCGACGGCGCCGCGCAGCCCGAGCGTGCCCGAGCCGTCCCGGTCGTGTATCACCGACACCGGGCGGAAGCCGGCGGTGCCACCCGGCTGCGCGACCGGCAGATAATCGTCGCCGTCGCCGTCGACGATGACGGGCCAGCGGAAGAAGTTGCTCCCCAGTGCCCGCCGCACCTGCGCGATGCCGAAGCCGTAGAGCGTGAGCCCCGGCGCGACCGACGTCTCCGCATTGTACCACAGGTGGAAGCCCGAGGCGGCGGGGTCGCCCAGCTTGAACAGCCGCCGGCCGAGCAGGCGCGTGTTGCGCGGATCGGTCGCGCTGCCGTTCGACAGATAGTAGCCGCCGCGATCGTACCCGGCGCGGTCGGTGCCCTGCTGGTGCGACCAGTCGCCGCCCACCGTCAGGAAGCCGTCGCCGAGCCCGGTGCCGAGTTCCAGCGCGGCCTGGACCGTCGCGCCGTCACGCAGCCGCCGGCCGATCGCGCCGGGTGCGGTGAGATTGCTGCCATAGCTCAGATCGGCGATCGCGCCGCTGGCCCGCCGGTCGAGCCCCAGATCGATCACGCCGGCGATCGCGTCGGAGCCATATTGCGCACCCGCCCCGTCGCGCAGCACGTCGACGCGTGCGATCGCGCCGGTGGGCAGCGTGGCGAGATCGACCGGGGCGGTGCCGCGACCGATCTTGGAGTCGAGCGCCAGCGTCGACGTGGTATGATAGCGTTTGCCGTTGACGAGGACGAGCAGCTGGTCGGGCGACAGGCCGCGCAGCTGCGCCGCGCGTACCGCGTCGCCGACCCCCGAATTCGACTGGCGCGGGAAGTTGACGCTCGGCACCAGCTGCTCGAGCGCCTGTCCGAGATCCCCCGCCGGGCTCGCCTGACGGATGGTGTCGCCGCCGATCACGTCCACGGGCACCGCACTCTCCGCCACGCTGCGCGGCGCACCGCGGGCGGCGATCACGGTGACGTCCGCTGGCGCGTCGATGTTCGCGAAGGTCGCGGTCTGCGCCGCGGCGGGACTGCTCGCCAGCAGCACGAACGCAGCCGTGCCGCCGATCCACTCCATTCCCACCAGGGCCGTGCCGCGCGCTCTCGTCATCTCCCATCCTATGAGGGGATGATGACCGAGCCAGCGGGAACACCGGAAAAATACGAGCGGGCCGACGCCCCGGGCACGGGCGTTCGGGCACGCCATGCGCCCGGGCCGTGGCAGGCCGGGGCGGTGGTGGTCGGGATGGTGGTGGGCGCGGGCATCTTCCGCTCTGCGGCGGCGGTCGGTGCCGCGCTCGGCAGCGCGCCCGCGATATATGCCGCGTGGCTGGCGGGCGGGATGGTCGCGCTCGCCGGCGCGCTCTGCTACGCCGAGCTCAGCACCGCTTTCCCGCACGAAGGCGGCGACTATCGCTTCCTCAAGGAAGCCTTTGGCGACACGATCGCCTTCCTGTTCGGCTGGTCGCGTTTCACGGTAATCTTCACCGCCTCGGCGGCGATGCTCGCGTTCGTGAGCACCGACTATCTCGCCGCGCTGGTGCCGATGGGATCCATTGCGCGGGCGGCGGTCGCGGTGGCGGCGGTGCTGCTGCTGGGGCTGCTCAATCTGCGCGGGCTGGCGACGAGCGTGCGCGGCGAGGTGGTGCTCGTCGCGCTCGTCATCATCGCGCTGCTCGCACTGGGCGGGGCGGGGGTGTGGCTGCGCGGCGTCGATGCTCCCGCACCGGGGACGATGCCGCGCCCGGGCGGCGTCGGCACCGCGATGATCTACGTGATGCTCGCTTACGGCGGCTTCAACGACGCGGCGACGCTCTCGGCCGAGGTGCGGCGCCCGCGCGACATCACCTATGCGCTGGTCGGCGGCATGGCGGCGGTGACCGCACTCTACCTGATCGCCAACTGGGCTTACCTGACCGTACTCGGACCTGCCGGGCTGGCCACCAGCGCCGCGCCCGCGGCGGCGGTGATGCGCCGCGCGCTCGGACCGGCCGGCGAGATCGCGATGGTAGCGGCGGTGGTGGTGGCGACCGCGGCGATCCTCAACGCATTGTTCCTGGTGGGCGGGCGCACGCTCACCGCGCTCGCGGGCGACACGCCGGCACTCGCGCGGCTGGGGCGGTGGGACAGCGCGCGCGGGGTCGCGCCGGCGGCGGTGCGGTGCCAGGTCGCGCTCACGCTGCCGCTGATCCTGTGGGGCGCCAGCACGCCCGCGGGCTTCGCGGCCATGGTCGACTATATGGCGCCGGTCTACTGGCTGTTCCTGACGCTGAGCGGCGCCGCGCTGCCGATCCTGCGCGTCCGCCGCGCCAGCGTGCCGCGGCCGTACCGCGCGCCGCTCGCACCGCTGCTGTCGATGGTCTTCACCGCCGCGGCCGGCGCCATCTTCGTCGCGAGCATGGTGCACGTCGGCGGCACGGGACGCGCGGTGAGCGCCGGCCTCTTGGCGATCGGGATCGTGACCCGCGCGACGCTGAACCGGTTCGACGCGACAGGCGCGAGGTCCAGGTAAAGCATCAAGGGGCTTCCGCTTCGCTTGAAATATAATTACAAGCCGCGACGAAGCCTCCCGGACCCAATCGGGCGGCGAGGAGAGTGGACCTTGGGCGACGCCCGCAACCTGAAGCCGCTGACGCTGCACGTCCCCGAGCCGCGCTTCCGCCCCGGCGACGCGGCCGATTTCGGCGACCTGGAGGTGCCGCCCGCGGGCGCCGCGCCGCGCCCCGACACCGCCGCGCCGCCGCGCGACTTCACCGACCTCGCCTATACGATGGTGCGCGTGCTCGACGAGCAGCACCAGGCGGTCGGGCCGTGGAACCCGCGGCTCAGCCCCGACACGCTGCGCCGCATGCTGCGCCACATGGCGACGGTGCGCGCCTTCGACGAGCGCATGTTCCGCGCGCAGCGTCAGGGCAAGACCAGCTTCTACATGAAGTCGCTCGGCGAGGAGGCGGTGGCGGTGGCCGCGGCGCACGCGCTCGACGCCGACGACATGTGCTTCCCCTCCTATCGCCAGCAGGGGCTGCTGATCGCGCGCGGCTGCCCGCTGGTCGACATGATGAACCAGATCTACTCGAACACCGGCGACAAGCTGCAGGGCAAGCAGCTGCCGATCATGTACTCGGAGAAGCGCTTCGGTTTCTTCTCGATCTCGGGCAATCTCACCACGCAATATCCCCAGGCGGTGGGCTGGGCGATGGCCTCGGCCTCCAAGGGCGACACGCGCATCGCCGCGACCTGGTGCGGCGAGGGCTCCACCGCGGAGGGCGACTTCCACTCGGCGCTGACCTTCGCCACCGTCTATCGCGCGCCGGTGATCTTCAACGTCGTGAACAACCAATGGGCGATCTCGAGCTTCTCGGGCTTTGCCGGGGCGGAGGCGACCACCTTCGCGGCGCGCGCGATCGGCTATGGCATTGCCGGGCTGCGGGTCGACGGCAACGACCCGCTCGCGGTCTATGCCGCGACACTCTGGGCGGCGGAGCGCGCGCGCACCAACGTCGGGCCGACGCTGATCGAGCATTTCACCTATCGCGCCGAGGGCCACTCCACCTCCGACGACCCGTCGCAATATCGCTCCACCGGCGAGCCGAACGCCTGGCCGCTGGGCGACCCGATCCGCCGGCTGAAGGACCATCTGGTCGCGGTCGGCGAATGGGACGAGGTGCGGCAGGAGGCGATGGACCGCGCGGTCGCCGAAGAGGTCCGCGCCGCGCAGAAGGCGGCGGAGGCGAATGGCATCCTCGGCCACGGCCTGGCGCAGCCGCTCGACTCACTGTTCGACGGCGTGTTCGAGGAGATGCCCTGGCACTTGCGCGAGCAGCGCCAGATGATGATCGACGAGGAAGCCGCGAGCGGCCGGCCGTGGGCGCGGACGTGACGATGGCACTCCCAATCCTCCCCAGAACGGGGAGGGGGACCGCCTCGCGTCAGCGTGGTGGTGGAGGGGGCTCTCCGCGGACGACAGCGCTGGTGGAGAGCCCCCTCCACCACGCCGCTTCGCGTCGCGGTCCCCCTCCCCGCGAGCGGGGAGGATTTGGATACTGACATGACCGACGCGATCGACACCCCCACCACCACCCGCATGAACATGATCCAGGCGATCAATTCGGCGATGGACGAGATGATGGCGCGCGACCCCGACGTGATCGTGATGGGGGAGGACGTCGGCTATTTCGGCGGCGTCTTCCGCGCCACCGCGGGGCTGCAGAAGAAGTACGGCAAGACCCGCGTGTTCGACACGCCGATCACCGAGATCGGCATCGTCGGCGTCGCGATCGGCATGGGCGCCTATGGCCTGCGCCCGGTGCCCGAGATCCAGTTCGCCGATTATATCTATCCCGCGCTCGACCAGCTCGTTTCCGAGGCGGCGCGGCTGCGCTATCGCTCGGCCGGCGACTTCACCGCGCCGATCACGGTGCGCTCGCCCTATGGCGGCGGCATTTTCGGCGGGCAGACGCACTCGCAGTCGCCCGAGGGCATCTTCACGCACGTCTCGGGGATCAAGACGGTGATCCCCTCGACCCCGTACGACGCCAAGGGGCTGCTGATCGCCGCGATCGAGGACAATGACCCCGTGCTCTTCCTCGAGCCCAAGCGGATCTACAACGGCCCCTTCAACGGCCATTGGGACCGCCCGGCGGAGAATTGGTCGAAGCATCCCGGCGGCGAGGTGCCGACGGGCTATTACACCGTCCCGCTCGGCCTGGCGAAGACGGTGCGCGAGGGGGATGCGGTGACGATGCTCGCCTACGGCACGATGGTGCACGTCTGCGCACAGGTGGTGGCCGACACCGGCGTCGACGCCGAGATCATCGACCTGCGCACGCTGGTCCCGCTCGACATCGAAGCGATCGAGCGTTCGGTGAGGAAGACCGGCCGCTGCATGGTGGTGCACGAGGCGACGCGCACCGGCGGCTTCGGCGCCGAGCTCGCCGCCTTGGTGCAGGAGCGCTGCTTCTACCATCTCGAGGCGCCGGTCGAGCGAGTCACCGGCTTCGACACGCCCTACCCGCACAGCCTGGAATGGGCCTATTTCCCCGGCCCGGTGCGGATCGGCCAGGCGCTCAAGAAGATTCTCAAGGACTAAACCCACATGGCGCGCTTCACCTTCAAGCTGCCCGACATCGGCGAGGGCATTTCCGAGGCCGAGATCGTCGCCTGGCACGTCCAGGTCGGCGATCGCGTCGAGGAAGACCAGCAGCTCGCCGACATGATGACCGACAAGGCCACGGTCGAGATGGAGAGCCCGGTCGCGGGCGTGGTGGTCGAGCGCGCGGGCGAGGTCGGCGACCAGGTCTCGATCGGCGCGCCGCTGGTGGTGATCGAGACCGACGGGGAGGGAGCGGATGCCGCTGACGTGCCGCCCGCGGTGCAGGAGGACACGCTCGAAGCGGAGAATCCGGGAGTGGAGGAGAGCCAAATCCTCCCCGGGACGGGGAGGGGGACCGCGCCCGCAGGGCGTGGTGGAGAGGGGACTCCGCGAACGCTGCCGGCGGAGGAGCTCCCTCCAGCTGCCGCTCCGCCCGCGGAGCCCCGCCTCCACCATCAGCCTTCGGCTGACGGTCCCCCTCCCCGTTCCGGGGAGGATTTGGGTCGCCCCGTTCTCGCCTCCCCCGCCGTGCGCGCCCGCGCGCGTGACCTCGGCGTCGACCTCGCGCGGGTCCGCGTCGCCGAGGGCGACCGCATTCGCCACGCCGATCTCGACGCCTTCCTCCGCTACGGCGGTGGCGACGGCTACCACCCGCCCCACGTGAGCCGCGCGCGCGACGACGAGCAGGTCCGCGTCATCGGCATGCGCCGCCGCATCGCCGAGAACATGGCCGCGGCGAAGCGCCACATCCCGCATTTCACCTATGTCGAGGAGATCGAGGTCACCGCGCTGGAGGCGCTGCGCGCGCAGCTCAACGCGCGCCGCGGCGAGCGGCCCAAGCTGACCTTGCTCCCGCTGCTGATCGTGGCGCTGTGCCGCACCTTGCCCGACTTCCCGATGCTCAACGCGCGCTACGACGACGAGGCCGGCGTGGTGACGCGCCACGGCCGCGTCCATCTCGGCATGGCGGCGCAGACCGACGCCGGGCTGACCGTGCCGGTGATCCGCGACGCGCAGGACCGCAACGTCTGGCAGCTCGCCACCGAGATCGCGCGACTCGCCGCCGCGGCACGCGCGGGCAAGCTGCGCCCCGACGAGCTCGGCAACGGCACGATCACGCTCACCTCGCTAGGCCCGCTCGGCGGGATCGCGACCACGCCGGTGATCAACCGACCCGAGGTGGCGATCATAGGCCCGAACAAGATCGTCGAGCGCCCCGTCTTCGTCGCCCCCGAAGAGGCCGGGCGCGGCGATGCCATCCGCAGGGCCAAGCTGATGAATCTCTCGATCAGCTGCGATCACCGCGTGGTCGACGGGCACGATGCGGCCAGCTTCGTGCAGGCATTGAAGGGGCTGATCGAGGCGCCGGCGCTGCTCTTCGTCGACTGAGCCGGCGGGCGCGGCTAGGGTCGAGGCCATGCACCTCGACCTGCTCCAGTCGATCAGCCTGTGCGGCGACAGCGCCTCGCCCAACGACGACCGCGCCGGCGCGAGCGCGCGCTGCGCCTGGGTGATCGACGGCGCCACCGATCTCGCTCCGCCCGGGCTGCTCGGTGATCGCGGTGGGGCGGCCTGGTTAGCAGCGACCGCCGACGCCGCCTTCGGGCTGGGCGAGGCCGCCGACCTGCGCGCCACCTGCGCCTCGGTGTATGAGACCGTGGCGACGCGCTACGCGGCCGAGCGGCGGCGTGAACCCGCGGGCGCGTGGGAACTGCCGAGCGCCTCGTTCGCGGCGATCCAGCTCGTCGGCGACTCGCTCGAGGTGGCCTGGGCGGGCGACTGCGCGATCCTGCGCGCGCGCGCGGACGGTGCGGTCGACTGGCTCACCCCCGCACCCGACCGCGCGGCGGAGAGCGCCGAGGCGGCGGCACTGGGTGAGGCGCTCGGCGGCGTGCGGACGCCGGCGATGATCGCGGATCGTCGCGCCGCGCGCGAGCGACCGGGGCGGCGCGTGCTCGGCGTCGACGCTGCGGCCGCGGCGGCCGCGACCGACCACGCCCGCGTCGCGCTCGCGCCGGGTGACGGTCTGCTTCTGATGAGCGACGGCTTCGCCGCGCTGGTCGACAGCTACGACGCGTATGACGCGCCGGGGCTGATGGCGGCGGTGCGCACGCGGGGGATGGCGGCGTTGGCCGAGGAGTTGCGCGCGATCGAGCGGGACGACGCCGACTGCCGACGCTTCCCGCGTTTCAAGCGAAGTGACGATGCCACGGCGTTATGGGTACGGGTGGGGCCGCACCCTCGGCTATGAAAGAGGCGGTCGCCTTAGCGGAACGCCGCATCCACGTTCGTCATCCCGTGGTCGAGCCCGGGATGACGCGCACGACCGTTATCGGGGTTACGCCTCCTACACTCGGCGGCCGCTGAATAGCTGCACCAGCCCGACGATGATCGCCACCACGAGCAGGATGTGGATCAACCCGCCGGCGACATGAAGGCTGAAGCCCAGCAGCCAAAGCACCAGGAGAATAACGGCGATCGTCCAGAGCATCGAAGTACCTCCTGTGTTGGGAGAGGAAAACACTCGCTGCCGGCTACTGTTCCGCGCCCCGGCAACAATTCGTTACAGGCAAAAGCGCGTGCCGCTCAGCGGCGGCCGGTGAACAGCTGCACCAGACCGACGATCAGCGCGATCACCAGCAGCAGGTGGATCAAGCCATGGGTGAGGTGGAAGCTGAAGCCCAGCAGCCACACGATCACCAGGATGACGACGATCGTCCACAGCATCGCTCACTCCGCGCTCGATCCACGCTCATTATAGCGCGGACGGGCGCGCCCGGATCAGCGCGCCGCGGTGACTCGCCAGATCGCGTTGCCGACGTCGTCGGCCACCAGCAATGCGCCGGTGCGGTCGGTGATCACGCCGACGGGCCGGCCGTGCGCGTCGCCGTCCGGCGTGACGAAGCCGGTCAGCACGTCGGCTGGCTTGGCCCCCTTCACCGGCCAGCCCGCCGCGTCGAACGGCACGAACACCACCTTGTAGCCCGACAGCGGCTTGCGGTTCCACGAGCCGTGCTCGCCGACGAAGGCGCCCTGCGCGAACTGCCCACCCAGCTTGGCGTCGCCCGCGAAGCTCAGCCCCAGCGCGGCGACGTGCGGGCCCAGCGCATAGTCGGGGCGCTTCACGTATTGCTGCAGCTCGGGGTTCTTCGGCTCCACCCGCGTGTCGACGTAGCCGCCCCAATAATACCAGGGCCATCCGAAGTTGTCGCCCAGCTCCACCGCGGTGAGATAGTCGGGGACGAGATCGGAGCCGAGCATGTCGCGCTCGTTCACCACGGTCCACAGCCGGTTGGTGCCGGGGACCAGCGCCATGCCGTTGGGGTTGCGCAGCCCGGTGGCGAAGACGCGGAAGGTCTTCTCCTTGGGATAGACCTGGAGGATCGCGGCCCGGAACTTCTCGCGCGCGAACCCGCCCTCGGCGACGTTCGAGGCCGAGCCGACCGAGACGTACAGGGTGCGCCCATCCTCGGCCGGAATGACGTTGCGCGCCCAGTGGTTGCCGCCGCCGGGCAGCTTCACCACCAGCTCGGGCTTGGCGGTGATGCTGGTCGCGCCCTCGGTATAGGGCACGCGCACCAGCGAGTCGGTGTTGGCGACGTAGAGCTGGCCGTCGAACAGCGCCATGCCGGAGGGCGAGGTGAGCCCGGTCATGAACACAGTGCGGGTCTCGG
>Ga0325400_1002850_pt1 | contig 15401 bp, 12 predicted proteins | sample PopdelMetagenome_2_FD_205662 | JGI IMG/M metagenome (GOLD analysis project Ga0325400, IMG submission 205662) | Populus deltoides microbial communities from Bellville, Georgia, United States - Xylem-PdKOR-R1 | ecosystem: Host-associated > Plants > Phyllosphere > Stem > Wood/Secondary xylem... | reverse complement strand
AAAATTTTAATTATAAAATCTAGGTCAACCTATTTAATTTTAGACATGAAATATCTTGGATTAAAAAAAAATCTATCTAACTTATTTAAAAACTAGGTTAATTTGATTAATTAAGTCTAAATTGGGTCTATTAGTTAAAATAATATTATTTGATTTTTCTTTGATAATTATTTGAAATTCAATCCTCTTAACTTATAATAACTCGGGTCTTATCCATATCAAGTTTTATAACCATATACTTAAATTCCAAAAATTCCATAGTTGCCACTTTTTTTTCTTACTGACATGCTATTTGTAACTTATTCTCCTTTATAATTGAATTTAATTATAAGTTTATATTTGAATTCAATTTGTAAATAAATTAAATTTATATATTTGAAAGAGATAAATTTTAATTCATTTTATTTTTTATATTACCTTTGTCATCTTCACTTTATTCTTTTAAAGGGTTTTTTTTGTAAAGTAATGGATATATGAGTATTTTAAAAAAATAATTAATTTTAATATTAATTCTCCTATTTAAATCATAAAGATAGACCTCTAACTCATTTTTATATTATTTTTTAAAATTAAATTTCATTTAAAATTCAATTTTTACCCATAATATAATCATAAATATAAAAATTCATTAAAACTTTTGGAATTAAATTCAATTAAACGAAGGTTGCTGTAATATTGCGATTTGGTCTTGATACTCAAAGTCCTTAATTTTTGTGAAACTTTGAATGGCAGCATGGCAAATTCTAGTTGGCAGCTAAGAGCCCACCAAAACCTAGCCCACAGAAACTTCTAAAATAAAATAATAATAAAAAAAAAACCCAAAAGCAATAGTGAGCGAGTCATCAAAACTAGTAGCCACACAACCAAGCAAAGCAAGCAGCATGCAAACTCCCACTTGAAGTTGAACTGTCCGCCTGTATTCCAAAACAAAGCCACCAGAGTCCACATAGATAAGGTTGTTCTTTCACCTAATCCCATCAAAAAACCTTTCATCCTTAGAATTCCCATATCAAAAAGACCACATTTTTACTCTCTGATTATCAAAACTTGACACCTTTATTTCTCTCATGAAACCAAACCCAATAAAATTTAGCCAAAAGGGTCCTTGAATTTTGAATTTCTTCAAGGCTGCATGAGTATTCAAGACTTGTACAGTACTAATTGTTTTTTCTTCAAGTTTGTTAACTTGAATTTGTTAAAGTTGAAGTCTTTGTCATGGCTATGGTCACAGTTTCACAGTCTTTCAATTTTCATGGATTCTTTGTTAGAAAAGCCTCTTTATTGCCATCATCTGCTTCGAGAGTTCGCTATAGCATCAATGATCGAAGATGGTTGAATTTAGATTCAGCTTCAAGTTCTTGCAGGTAGTTTTGTTTATTAGATATTTGGATTTTGTTTGGTGTGCTTGGTTGTTGAGTAAGTGAAGGAAATGAGAGAATTTGGGTATATTGAGGATTAATTATTGATTCTTGGGAGTTTTGCTCATCTGGGTTTTGGAGATTTAGTCGGTTTTTGGCTTGTAATTTTTCCTGGAAATGGTGAAATTTGAAAGTTGTGTAGTGTTTGGTTGCTGATAAAATGCAAATGAGGAAAGGGAAATATTGGATATCAGTTTGTATATTGCATTGCGTAATTCTGTTATTTGATTTAACTTGAATTGAATTGTTACATTTTGAAACCGGAAGAACTTAACAATTGGGCTGCTTTAAGTTTTTTTCTAAGCAATTGCTAAGAAAAAGTTTTCTTTCTTCTGGACCTATATTTAGCTGCTTATAACATCTGGTTCTAAATTTTTATGCCTTATATATATATATATTTTTTTTTTCTCGATGTCTCTATAAGCCCAGCTGATAGGAATAATGCTGAGAATTTAGAAACCTGCACAAATTTTGCTTGAATCAGCTGGAAAATCAAGTGTTTGATAAATGTTCTAATAAGCAAATTAAATATTACAACTAATTTTGCAGGTTCAGGAATTTAAATTCAAGGTGCTCAATTACAAATACTGACTTGCACTTGAGCAATGTTCTCACTGAGGATGAGGCACCACAAGATTTATCGGCTGCCGAGTGTGACTGTTCAACCCCCATTGTTCATCTCAAAACAGATATCCTTGAGAGTGAATCTCTTAGCTTACTAGCTGAGACAACTTATGTGGATAGTGTTTTGACAGCGTTGCCTGTATGTCTGTTGGCTTTTATGTTCCTTTGTTATTTGATTCTTAAGTTGAGATCCCTCTCCATATGATGATTTTCAAGTATCAGCATATTATTCTCTCATTGCTCTGTTGTTTTTGTCCTAGGTTTTATCAGAGGAGGAGCAGAATGCCCTTGCAGCAACTCCAGCCCATCCAGTTGGATTGTATGGTAAGTTTAAGGCTCTTCCGCCTCTACATAACTAAGCACTATTGTTAGCTTGAAAGATGTGAATGTGCTTAGAGTCAAACTATGTGTTACATTCTCCCTAATCATATTTGTGCCCTCAGTTTCCTGTGTCATGTGCCACTGGTGCTTTCTGAAATGATGTTGACGTGCTCCTTTGTGTCATGCAGATTGGAGATCCCAGTCTCTTAGGTTGAAATCAGATTTTGATCCTATAATTTTTTTGTTTAAGAAAAATTAAAGTTTTTTTTAATCAGCATCTAGGTGATTCTATATTGGAACCTAATGGTGGAAGACCATTAATTTGCCTGATATTGCAGCTTTACTGCTCAGAAGGTGTTTTGTTTCTCTGGTCTACTCGTGTCCTTATAATAGTTCTTCACCTTTTATCAAAATCGTTGGCTGTGTTTTGCATGATGATGCTTTTTTGTCCTGTTAAAATAGAAATGCATCCAGTTGATGTAAGATCATCATAACATGAAAGACTTGTGTGTTGCAGCACTTTATGCTAGTTCTCTAGCTGGAAATTTAGTGGAACAGCTGTGGAATTTTGCTTGGCCTTCTGCTATTGCGTTGCTTCATCCTAGCCTTCTACCAGTGGCGGTCATGTGTTTCTTCAGTAAGGTTGTGATTTTGCAATACATTAAACTGGATTCCTTTATTTGTAGCTTCAGGAATACTTTCTAACTAGCAATGTGTTAAACAGCTTGCCATAATTGTTGGCGGCCCTTTGGTTGGCAAACTCATGGATTATTCTCCCAGAGTACCTGCATATATGGGTTTAAATGTTGTCCAGGTAATTTTTATAACACCATACATCCTAGCTGGATATAGACTATCTCTTGCAGTTCTTTTCTTTATTATTCTGTTTATGTCAGGCAGCTGCACAGTTGTTATCTGCAACAATGATAATTCATGCACATACTGTTTCTCCTACTTCTGTGTCATCTGTTCTTCTCCGTCCATGGTTTATCGTACTTGTTTTAGCGGGGGCTATCGAGAGGCTATGTGGAGTAGCTACAGGGGTTGCTGTGGAGCGTGATTGGGTCATACTGGTATTGTCTTTCTGTGCAGTCATTATTGCCAGATTCTTTAATGGTTATTGTTTCAATCTCCTGGAAACTTTAGCAATCTCTAATGCAGTGTCCTTGTGTGTACAGTTAGCAGGAATGAATAGGCCTATTGCACTCGCACAAGCAAATGCTGTTCTTAATCGAATTGATCTTATCTGTGAGGTGTGCATGGACTTGTATAAGTATGACAATAGTATAGTTTCTCAATACATATGCCATGAACTGCATGTAACTGTAAATCAGTTCACTTCCATTGCTACTTCAGACATATAACATAAAATCAATTTGAACTTTCATAATAGGAATCAATTATGGAAATTTACTACTAGTAGGTCTCTCATTACACATGATTGCAGATAGCTGGAGCATCAGTATTTGGAATTCTTCTCTCCAAATATGAGCCAGTGACTTGCTTGAAGTTTGCTGCTGCTTCAATGATCTGGTCGTTACCAGTCATGGTAATCACTTTCCTGCTATCTTCCTAGTTTAAAGAGTGTTCTGCTGTCATTTCTGACACCTGAATCCATTTTTCAGATTGGTCTCACATGGTTAACCAACAAGCTAGCCACCGGGGTTCTTGACCGTCCAAGATCTTGTCAAACCTGCTGTGGACAATCTTCTGAAGAAGCTGTGGTTGATGCTGGCAGTATAGGTAAAAGTTAATGCCATTGACATTCTCAAGTTAGGTCACTGTTCTAGCTAACTTCATGGATTTGTTTTCTGAATAACCAGTGGATAGAGGTCTGGAAACTATCAAGCTTGGGTGGAAGGAATACATGCAGCAGCCCGTTCTTCCTGCAAGCCTTGCCTACGTGCTCCTCTTCTTCAATGTTGTTCTTGCTCCAAGCAGTTTGATGACAGCATTTTTGACACAGCGTGGTACTTTACAAACTCTTTGCACAATTATTATGCAATTATCTTTATTATTAGAGAATTTTAGGCAAGTCTTAAAAGGGCTTTTTACAATTATCATCACTGAGATTTTGTTGTGCTATACTTGATTTCTTAAATCACCATATGCAATCATCTTCTTTGTTCAAATGCACACGTGTATACATTGATTAGAAACTATAGTCATTGTATTGGATGGTTGTTTTTGCTTTATTTAATGAAGTTAGTCACTGCAAACTTTGCTATGTCAGCAGAAAGCAAAAGAAGTGATTTTCATGCACTGACACAATTTCATTTTTCTTTTGGTTTTGAAATGCTGATACTTGGAGATTCACTTCAAATTGTCTATGAGCTTTTCTGTATCAAACCATTTTCTGACTTCTTTGAATTCCATGCTAACTCCAAGAAACCATATTGTTCAACAGGAGTTAATCCATCTGTAATAGGGGGCTTCAGTGGATTATGTGCTTTCATGGGTGTTGCAGCAACATTTCTGTCAGCAACCTTGGTCAAGCAACTTGGCATTTTAAAGGTTACATCCTCTGCTTGTTGTACTTGTTACAAGTCACCTAGTATTTGCTGCTCTGCTCTGGCTCTTATAGTTTTCTGTCTTCAACCAGGCTGGAGCAGCTGGACTTGTATTTCAGGCTTCTCTTCTCTCCTTAGCTGTTGCTGTGTATTGGAGTGGGTCTCTCTCTCAGCAGAGCCCTGTACTCTTCTTCTTGGGATTGATTGTAAGCATTTTCATTTATTTGTGTGTTTGTTTTCAATTCTAACTTCAGAATTGCTATCGCACGTATACTTTTAAAATTTATCAAAATGGAAAACTTCTTATAAACTTATCAAGTAAATCAAATCTTTTAGAATTCCTTAACAAACACATGCTGTTGATGCTGATAGATGATGCTCGTGTCCCTGCCCATAAATTCTTGCTTTTCATTAACACTAAGCTGTTAGTTCAGGTTTCTGAGAAAAAAATTGATCAACCTCTATATGCAGGTACTATCAAGGCTGGGACACATGTCATATGATGTTGTGGGAGCACAGATTCTTCAAACTGGGATCCCAACATCCAAAGCAAATCTTATAGGCACAACAGAAGTTTCTGTTGCAAGTTTGGCAGAGTCTGTAATGTTGGGAGTTGCAATAATAGCAAATGATGCTTCACATTTTGGATTTTTGGCGATGCTATCTCTTTTATCAGTGGTTGGGGCAGCATGGATGTTCTGCCGATTGTTGTTGAATCCAACAGATGAACAGAGAAGTCTTTTTGCAGTAGAATCCAACACATGAACAAACAAACATCTTTACTCTTTTGAGCCTCACTTTAATTCTTAGTGTAAGTATTTATTTTTCCACACGTGCTATATTGATTAAGTTGATAGCAAAATTCTTAATGTTGCATGATGCATATTTTGTCTTTATCATCTTTTGATCATCACCAATCCAAAAATTGGTGAGTCGTGACTGTTAGGGAAGGTCTTCAATATAATTCTCCCATCAAACTTCCAAAATTTTATTATCTTAAGTAGATCTTTTTTCAAGTTGGCATGAAATATAAAGTTTCCATTCACTTTTATTACCATGTGTTGTTCTCCAGTCTAGCAATTATCGCCCGAGTGCTGAAGGCTTCACACATTTGGCTAGATGTTATTAGAAACTGTTGAGAATGGCACATAGATATATACGTACACTGGAATGTCTTGTTTCCTAACAATTTGGTAGACTTGAAATTAAACTAAATTTCCATAATAGATGACTATATAAACTTTTGTTTTCCTTTTTAAAAGAATGGTTTTGAGCTCGTTGATGGTGGTAGATATGCTGCTCTGAGGATATAGAGGGCTAGCTGGAAAAAAGAAAAAAAAAAATCATATTCCTTCATAGATTTTCAGTTGTTTTGCTGAACTTAAATATCACCTTATCTAACAATCTCTACTTCTGATTTGTGAACAGTTGCAGCCATTTGAGTTACAGAATGCAGAGGCTTTTTGACTTAAACAGGAGCTAGGATTTAGCTGTAATACCCTTCAGGGTTGCTATGAAAATTTTCCCAGAAGAAAGCTTGAGGTATATCTGTTTCAGTAGTCACTTCCTGTTCGCCATTGCTATAATGGTAATGTTTATTGTATGGTCTACAGCATGCCTTCTGTATTATATTCTACCATGTACATGACAAGCTTGAAACAAAGTTCTATTCTCACTGGGCATATCCTACTTCACACGCACAAACATGTAAAACAACTTGTAAATCATTGATCAATCCAATTCTTTTACATGACATTATAGTCTGGTTCTGGCTTTCTTTAGCCTCTAATTATTCTTCATGGAAGGACATGTTGCCCTAAACCAAATAGGGCTAACCTCAAAAAATGTCTCCCAACTATTCGGTTTATATCAATTTTGACTACAAGTCGTGGATTGGACTTGCCTAGTCTACTGGTTAGAAGCTGGTTAGGAAGTCATCAGATTGACTCGTCAAGCTGGCCAGGTTTAATAACACTTGGTGGGAGGGAAAGTCCTTGATTCAATGAAGCAGGGAAAGCCTTCCTTGAATATAATATAGCAGCTTAGTGTGCCGTTCTGTGTAGGATATTGGTTAATGTAGTTTCAGTCAACTGCACGTACCCGTCACGCTGGGGCATTCCGATTCATTGGAAACAGTCCCACGGTTATTGTGTTGCTTTCAATGCTGATTAGCGTTAGTGGTTAAGGTATTCTAGTACGATTTTTCGCACAATCAAATTGAACTATAGATAGACCATACCATTTTCACTCAAAAGTATTATTAATGGGATATTTCTCTTCTTGTATCCAATTCATTAACCTCTTGACTCAACACTTCAAAGTTACTGTAATCAGCTTTTCCACATATCGAAGTGGGATGGTTTAAGTGCCCATTTATCTACGCGGCGGTAATGCCGTGTTTCAAACTGTGATTTGCTTTAAAAAACACGTATATGTGCTTCTGTTCCTCAGATGTGTGTGGATTGAGAAATTGCAATGTTCCTTTCCCACGAGACTGTAGATTATAAAAAGCTATTTAATTATATTATGAAAACAGCAAGACCATGAAATAATTCCCAACCATCAGACACCTCCCCCTCCCCCTCACCCTCGATTGGATAGATGTCTTTCTTTTCTTTTCACTTCAAAAGTCCATTTCTTTTCATCTTTCAAGAAAAGCAGGAGAGAAGAAAAGAAAGTGAGGAAAGGAAGAAAGAGTATCGATTTTACATTAAAATCGTAGCTATTATAGGAATTTCAGGTGGCTATTATAGGCTATACAATGTCAAGGATTGAAATCGTAGTTAAGCATGGGATTTTACATTAAAGCAAGTTCCACAATTCATAGATGATGAGAAATGTTTTTCTAGAGAAATTCACTTGAAATAGCTGTTTTATATATTTTTTTTATCAAGTATGTTTTAGTTTCAAACTCCTATATGAGGTGTCATATAGTTTTAGTTTTATTTTTAAACTTGGTTTTAAAAAACCTATACACGACTAAACTTACAGGAGGAAAATAGCAAGACCCTCCCCAATAATTCCCTGCCATTCTTTACTTGACAACAGTGAAAAACATCAGAGGACACATCTGCCTCCCTCGATTGGATAGGTGTCATTCTTCTCTTTTCACTTCAAAAGTCCATTTCTTTTTATCTTTCAAGAAAGCAAGAGAGAAAAGAAAAGAAAGCGAGGAAGAGAAGAAAGGAAAGGGTTTGATTTCAAGTTACAAAGCTTCTAGGGAGAGAGGGCTAGAGACATACACGAGAATCAAGACATGGCAAAGACAAAATGGGTCAGTCAGTAACACACACACACACACACACACACACAGAGGGCCATATTAAATCTTAAACTGAAGCTCTCCCGTGTTTATCGCTTGTATTTTACGCCTTGTTATTTCTTTCTTTCTTTTCTTCATCACAGCAACTTCACTGCCTCTGTCACTTGTCAACTCAACATGCATTTAACTGTTTCTGGGCCTGCTTGATTTCTTCTCATCGTATGTGATGACACAAAGATACTTTCATGATATAAATAAGTTTTCCCCCCCGAAATAGCCCATCTGAAATTAAAAAAGAAAAGAAGCAAACTCCCACAGGTAGACAAAAATTACATAAATAGTACACTTCAAGTAGTTGTGTTAACAGTACTAGGAATGGTGCAGTCCTTGGAATTGAAAAAAATATATATTGTGAAGGTTACGCTAATTAAATGTAAAGCAACCTTAAAAAAATGAAAATTCTGTTAAAATTGTGCTTTAGTTTTATGAAAAGTGATTTTTACTATTTAAACTTTTACATGTTTATTTATTATTAGAAAAATTAATTAATATAAAATATTTTTCGATCAAAGAGAAATTTAACTTATTTTTTTTAAAAATATTTTTATTTTATTTTGAGTAGACTTCAATTTATAGAAATTATAAAAAATTCAAAAATATCTTGTCATTTGTTGATTATATTAAATTTGATCATCAATCTTTTGATTGTTATATATTTTATTTTTTATATCAATACATCAAAATCATTAAAAACATCAAATTAATATAATTTATATGTTTTTTTATGGTCTTAATGTATTGATATAAAAAATAAAAAAAATATATTACAAATAAAATATTATTTTAATATATTTTTAATTAAAAAAATACTTTTAAAAAATACATTGCCACATAAACACAATACTAAATTTACACTAGAAAAACATCACATGAAACATTAATCACTTAAAATTTAAAATTTCCAATAGCAAAAAAAAAAAAAAAAAAAGGGAATTCACGCGCTAAAACTCAAGTTCGTTCAACTTGAATAATCACATTGTAGACACAGGTTATTTTTAAAATTCATTTTATGTCAATTGTCTAATAATTGTTTTTCTATCTTGAATGGTGAATATGATTAGCTAGAAAAGTCGTCCATCCTAAGCAAGATTAATCATTAGATTAAAACAGGTAGACAACTATAGCCTATGAATTATATATCATAGTTTTTTCATTTTTCTTTTTTGAGAAAAGAATAAGCAAAATCAATGGTTTTTCTTTACTTCTTTTCCCATGTGAAGGGGAGACAGCTAAAATCCTTAAATTTGACACCAGTTAAGACGTCAAGACTATATCAAAAAAGGAGAGATGATAAATATACCCCTTAAAGATTATCATATTCTCAATTTGATTTCTCTCAAAAGTATATTTTGCAATTAAACCCCCACCTTGTTCATATTTAAATTGAATATTGAACATGAATTAATTAGACGGGGGTTTGAATTACACAACGTTGTGATCACTTCATAACTTAATTCAAGAAATTGTTTCGTTGAGAGATTTATATTTTATTTGGTGTTGCTTCTCAACATGTTTTTTTTGAATAAAAAGTAATATCAAAGGGCTTAATTGAAAATGGGATAATAGTTGGAGGGTGAAATTCTCATGTAAAAGTAGTTTGGAGCTATGAAAACAGAAGATATTAAGGGGAAAAAAAAAGGGAATCCCAGCAATAATATTTCACGAATGGCGAAGTGAATGGCTTCCATGTGCATGACCAGATAGAGTTGTCATGTCATTTTAAGGCACAAGCTCCACGGTATATCTCCTCCACCCTATAGAGCTAGGTGAAGCTTGTTCTTCCTAGTAAAATAACGGGAAAACTTTAATATTTATCCCTAAAGTATTTTCTAATTCTTAACTCAAGCATTCTTGACATTTCTAATTCAGTCTTTAATCGGTTTTTTATTAATTTTCTCATCAATTTGTTTTTCCAAATTGACATCTTTTTATAGCTCAAACTATCCAATTTAGATGGGAAATTTTCATAAACAGTGGAAACATGACCCAATTGAGAAATGTCTTAAGCATTTGGGACCTAATTGATAAAATATGTTGTCGTGGAACTCGAATGAGAATGGATATATACATCAGTGACTAACTCGAGATTCCCTTAAAATACTATACAAGGTTAAATTGCGTTGGGTTTAGTGCTTTTTTTTCATCTTTCAAGAACCTCCAAGCCTTTTGAGAGAAACAACACCATGCTCATTTCCCAAAACTAAAAAGAATTTGGACAACACAAAGCCCCCACACTTCTCCCAAAGATCCTTGAGAATTGACATTTCTTGATCCACATTGATAACCCACCTTGAAAATTAGGATGATGGAGGGAGAGAGAAAGAGGGTAAACTTCACTTCCATCAATCCCAATATCATACTCACAAAAGAGAGAAATAGCATGTGAGTTTAGCAGAGGAAAACCAAGAAAAAAGCTCCTCAAACTTCTCACACTTTCTCCGTCATTTCCCAGAACCATAGCCCCCACCCTCCATCATTTTCAGTTAGACAAAACTGTGAAAGTAAACAAACCAAAAAATAAAAATCATTAAGAATGTAAAAAAAATACACTCAAGAGTCATGTTTCCATGATTTACATCACTTTTGTAGTCTTATTATACATATAATATCTTTAAGCCTATACACTTGTGTTATTTGATGGTTTACCATACCAACAATAAAGTGTAGAAATACTTTACATTTAAAGAAAATTTGTTTAAAGTGGTAGAGGGTTTATATGGCAAAAAAAAAAAGCTCCTTTCACCACTACCTTCTGTTGATGTTGGTTGCCACAGTTACCCATCTTTTCATGTCTATTGACACTGATAGTTGATATATCACTTGGTTTGTTCATGTTCACTTTTGACTCGCTTTATATTTCTCTCTTCAACTTTCTTTATCATCACCAAGCCTTGTGTTGAACTAGAAATAAATAAAGCCTTTCAGCTCAGGAGAAAAAAAGGGAGAAGACAAGTAATGGGGTCTTTGGGACGTGAAGCTTCAAAGAAGATGGCAATGTGGCTCTATCCTAAGGTTTCAGGATTTAATCCTTCTGAAAGATGGGGTCACTCTGCTTGCTACTCTCATGGTGTTGTATATGTCTTTGGGGTATGTATAATCTTCTAACAACATCAACTTTATATTTCACAATGCATAGAGAAATTTCTCTTTGTTCAACTAGATGTAATTTTTTTTGTGTTGGTGGCCACTATTTATAGTTTTTTCTCTGTCAAAACTTGTAGCTGTAAATCTTGTTTCCCTTTGTTCTTTATGTACAACATTAGGCAAAGTAGACATACTTTCTTCATGTATTTTGGTTTTTTGCTATTTTTTTTGTTCTTCTGCTCAGTGTTGAAAATGTTGTCTGAAGTTTCTCTATTTAGTGTGGCAATTAGTATTTGGTAGGAAGATGATTACTATACATATCCTGCTTTCTAGATATAGATATGTTTATTAAAAGCTGTGGCTGTTGCTTTCTTGGTAAAATATGGCTCTGTCTAGTATTTAAGTACTGTGTTTTCTGAAAGAAATATCTAATTGCTTTGTGAACTGCTAGCAAATTGATTATGCTGTTACTCAGTTTCAATTTCTTCACTGAATTGTGATATTTGTTTCATCATTTCAGGGATGTTGTGGGGGTCTTGATTTCAGTGATGTTCTAATGCTAAATCTTGATACAGTGGTTTGGAACACTCTGGCAACCACAGGTCAAGGGCCTGGTCCAAGAGACAGCCACAGTGCTGTTCTTGTGGGGCGTCAAATGATTGTGTTTGGGGGCACTAATGGCTCTAAGAAGGTGAATGATCTTCATATATTGGATCTTGGGACCAAGGAGTGGATAAGCCCTGAATGCAAAGGGACTCCTCCTTCGCCTCGTGAAAGTCACACTGCAACTTTGATTGGTGATGATAGAATCATGGTGTTTGGGGGAAGTGGAGAAGGTGAAGCAAATTATTTAAATGATTTGCACGTTTTAGACCTCAAGTCCATGAGATGGACTTCTCCAGAGGTTAAGGGCAGTATTCCGGCTCCTAGGGATAGTCACAGTGCGGTTGAAATCGGTAATAAGCTTTTTGTGTACGGTGGTGATCGTGGTGATAGGTATCACGGTGATGTGGATGTGCTTGACACAGATACAATGACTTGGACAAAGGCATTAGCTTCACTTACTCTATTTTACTCTAGAATTTGTGGAATTGAAGCAATGATAATGGTTTTTATTTTTTAACAGCTTGTTGTGCAAGGATCTTCGCCAGGTGTTCGAGCAGGTCATGCTTCTGTGAATATTGGAACAAAGGCAAGTCATGGGACTAAAATAGATTTGAAAATTAGACTAGTTTTTCTTCGGAATGTTATACCCTATTCTGTTGTCTGTGCTATTGATGCTCACCTGTTTTTGCTTGAAGGCTTTGATTCTTCGACGCCCCTTTATCAATTGTTGGCTTTTGAAAAGAGATTTAATGTGCTTTTCATGGTCTGCAGCTTTATGTCATTGGAGGTGTTGGGGACAAACATTACTACAATGATGTTTGGGTGCTTGATGTGAGTACTTGTTCATGGACTCAACTTGATATATCTGGCCAGCAACCTCAAGGGAGGTTTTCTCACACTGCGGTTGTCACCGACTCGGATATTGTCATCTATGGAGGGTAACTGAAAGTTTTTGTTTCGCATCTGCAGCTTCTGTTCTCAACACTGCCTCCCATAATCTTCATGTGTCTCCTAATTCAATTCTGTATGTATGTATGTATTTGCAGGTGCAGAGAGGATGAGCGTCCTCTCAATCAGTTGTTGGTCTTGCAACTTGGAGCGGAACATCCCAATGGTCGATACAACATTTCCATGTGCAAGATCTTTGGACAACATTGGAATCAAGAAAAGAGAAGATTTCTCCCAGGAGCAGAAGATATTTCGGTAACTAAACTATTTACTCTCAAAATGCAAACACTTGACCTCCTGTTAAATATGCCTGTTCAAGTTGGGAGGGTTAATAATTGTTTTCTGTGAAGCAGTCAATGTTTCTGGGAAACAATGAAATAGACAGGAAGGGCTCATATGAATCAGAAGAATCAAAGCAACGTTTTCAGTTCAGTTCAGGTAGTTTTAATAACAAAAACCTTGTCCTGAGTTGCACGGATGAAGGCTTCAAACATGATTAACTCCAACGTTCCTTTCAGATACAATTCATCATAAGAAGATAAGAACTACAAATTCAAAGGCATGGGAGATTGATTTAGAACAAGAAGAGCATTCTCTTTCACCCTCTCACCATTCATCTCCGTCACAGTCCGACCAAGAACAGATTCCGGTTCAGAAATCAGTTGATTCCCTCACATCTTGCAAAGGACTTAATTTCTTTAGGCAGCTAAACAAAATTCCAAGAAATTACCAGGCTGATAGTGTTGCAAGTAATCAGAAACTACCTAGACTTGTGATCCAAAAAACCCGGCACAGGCTCCAAATTTCAAGAGAGAATAAAAGAGTAGAACAATATGTTCATGCAGGGTTTGGCAGGCAAGGAACACCATTCTCAGCAGTGGAACATAGACCCATGGAGCCAGGGTGTACTCAAAACCTGGTAAATCATTTAGTTGATATATGCAATGCAAAACATTGTCAATTACACTTTTTTTTGTCTTTGTTTTTCTTCCTGCTCTGCTAATACTTGCTTTTCACTTTCTTCTCTTTCTCCATAGGCCGGTGCTGAAGTTCGAGGTAAAGTTGACGGAGCCTTCGACTCAGGCCTTTTAATGACTGCAACTGTTAATGGGAAGATTTTCAGAGGGGTCTTGTTTTCACCTGTAAGCTCCTCATTACTTCCTCATTTGCAGTATATTTCGAACTCATATTGAAACCTAATTTTATCTATCAGGCACCTGGTTTCGTATCGAGAGGGGCAATTCTAGCTCAAAATCATGCATCACCAGCAACTCAAATCCCCATTGTTCATCAATTTCCAAACTCCAATCATACTGATACCTTGAAGCATTCTCATCATCCAACAACATTCTCAGGACAAGAATCCAGTCATAGTTCTCGACAAACTCAAGTGACCAGAACATATCCGGTAATCAGAGCTGCTCCATCATTAGCCAAAGAATCAAATCCAAGAAGTGATCTTCAAGGTGTGGTTCTAACACTAGGAGGACCTGCAAGTGGTCATGCATGACCAATCTGAAGTTCAAAATGTGAGGTAATTAATTCCATTTCGCCTTGTATATCTAAACTAATTTTCCCATTTTATGATGGTGATAAAATTCAGGCTTAAAGAGTTGGGCAATTTGGCTAGTCTGAACTCCAAGCCGGTCTTTTGTGCTAACCATCAGGGCAATTGTAAGTTTTCTGTAATATTAAGAGCTTAAGTGACACATTTTGATCCGATCTCAGTCTACTTAGTGTTAACTAATGATTCAATGAAATCTACAAATGTTGGAAGTTTGTATACACCTGCTTAATTAAATTGTTGATAAATTCTAAATGTTTTCAATAGCAAATTAAGTACGTGATTGAACACTTAATTACGCAAACATGTTCGTTTAAGTTGAAGAATTCGGACCTACACCCTTCGCATAATTGAATTACCAGAACCAAATGCATGTTGAGCAGTTCATTAGACTGTGTTCATGTGGATTCAGCGATTGAGTGGACCATTGCCATGCAGACTAGACCCTGCATGGCTGTTGGGTGGTTCTTGGCTGTCATTCATGTCTACGCTCTTTCAGAATTTATATTGTCCTTGAAAAAAACCTGTTGATCATTTCATGGTGGACGGTAAAGGATTATTGTTGCAGACTGTTAAATTTCATTCCAAACTTTTTTTTTGTTTTTTAGGAGATTGATGTAGTTGATCCGGTTAAGAGAAAAGCAAGCTCAAAGAAAAACGTAATTCTATATATAAAAAAACTCTCCACAACTAGAGTCCTAATATTTTTTTAACTGAAATTTAATCTTGATATGATATAGGTTTTTACAATATAAAATCCAAAATTAGATTAGAATTGTGAAAAGATTAAAAAAATAACTAAATTGGCTCAAACAACTTCTTTCAAGTCTACACATACCCTTTATAGAATAAAACCATGAAATCTCCTAATTAAATTTGAGAATGATTTCCATGAGGTCAAATTAAAATTTAAACTTTTTTAGTTATACTAGTCATTTTACACCAATGTGTTTTTTTCTTAAGTTAGCCCAGTTATATTTGTTCATATTATGAGTTTAATATTG
>Ga0325400_1002848_pt1 | contig 15404 bp, 11 predicted proteins | sample PopdelMetagenome_2_FD_205662 | JGI IMG/M metagenome (GOLD analysis project Ga0325400, IMG submission 205662) | Populus deltoides microbial communities from Bellville, Georgia, United States - Xylem-PdKOR-R1 | ecosystem: Host-associated > Plants > Phyllosphere > Stem > Wood/Secondary xylem... | reverse complement strand
GTTTTTTATCCCACATTGAAAAAACATGGTTTTTTTCATGGGAACATAGTGTATATATATGAAAGGGCTTCAAATCCTACATTGAAAAAAATATTATGTTATCCTTTTAAGTTGAAGTATTTAAACCAAAAGAATTTTTATCCCACATTGAAAAAACATGACTTTTTTCTTGAGAACATAGAGTATATATACTAATGTGTTTCAAATTCTACATTTGAAAAAAAAAAAACCGGGTCTCGTTCGGGTTTGCCCGGGTCGCCCGGGTTTGGCCGGGCTGTTGCCACAGCCGGTCTTTTGTTAAACCCGGACCGGTCCAGCCACCGGGTCGACCCGCCGGGCCGGGCCGGGTTTAATAACTGTGCATTTATGTACTGAAACACTAACCAGTAACCACACGCAACATGTTGCTATCGTGGCATGTGTAAGAATTGAAAGATACATTCACTTGTCTGCATAATCGCTGACAACTGTAGCCTACTAACCAGTTTACTAAGTAGAATTCCATTATTTCTTTGATTCAAAGACACTGCCTGTTGTAGAATCATAATTCTATGTGATCATAGGCTTTATGTTGATAATTCTACTCCTGTATTCACGTGGTTCTCCTGTTCTTGTCATGTTTCTTCATAAAAAATTTATCCGTGCAGAAACCTTCCATGCAACGGAGAGAGGCCTTAATTTTCTTTTGTGTTCCCGTCAGTCCAGGGAATAGCAGATTGATTTGGGCCATACCAAAAAACTACGGAGTTTGGATTGCCAAAGTTCCACGATTTATGCATCATTCGGTAACCAACATAGTTCTGGATTCAGATCTGTATCTCCTTCATCTGGAGGTGATTTTCTGCTTATGTATTTAGCGAGCTGATATATTATAGCTTCAACTTTATAAAAAAATCAGTTACTAAATGAGACTGATAGATCAATTGGTCAAAAATGTGAAGTAGGCTAAGGTTAATGTAAATCTCTTCATTATTTGTGTCATTAACAACTCAATTGCTGTCAATTTCTTCTGTTTATGCTCATACTTTTGCTTCTCTATTTCCTTCTGGAACTAGACATTGTATTTGAATGGTTGATTGAGTATCCATCCAGGATCAACAGAAATCTCAATTCCCATGGTTTGCCTTTCAATGTAACAATTGTACATTCAAATCTATTTCATCCTTCACTTCTTGAATTTTATTTGATAGGACAGAAACTCTTATGCTGCAAGGAGTTGCCATTTATCCTAGCTTTATGAACATTTTTCTTTCTGTGCACACCAAAGTTTTTGAGTCTTTGTTTTCTTGTAGCTCTTCCTCCAAAGCAAAAAAATTGGAGCCTGTACTCTCTAGCATTAACTGACTACAGAATTCTCTCCGCAGGAGCGCAAGATAATGGAAATTGGCGCTTCCAACTGGCAGAAGGCTTGTTTTGTGCCAGCAAAATCAGATGCTTTTTTGGTTGGTTTCAGAAAATGGTTAAACAAGTATGCTGGTGGTCAAGTTGATTGGAGGGGCAACTACAGTGGAACTCTTCCCCCAACTCCTCCTAGAGAACAGCTGTTGGACAGGTAATTAATGCACGTTACAACTACAGAAGAGTATTCAAGATTTCAGTTTGAGATTTTTTCTTAATTCTTTCCTAAATTTCGGAACTGGTTTTTCAGGTATTGGTCGCATGTAGTAAACTGTCCCAGTTGCAATTCTGCATACAAGGGTCTCAATGCAGTAGAGGTTATTCTGCAATTTGCTTCTCTAGCTTTCATTGGGATTGCTGGTGCAACCAAGCACAATGTATATACAATGGTAGCAATGGCAGTAGTATGCTTTGTAGGTTCAAAATGGCTGGATCAATTCATCTACAAGAACTTCCATTACCATGACTACGATCATGCTTTTCGCTGAGGTGTGTTGAAAATATGTCTTCACTGGTGAATGCACGATCCTGCAATAGATGGCTGAAATGGAATTTCAAGTCAGCAGAATTCTTCTGCTCTTAAGTGCTGCTGTAGAATATGTTGTGGAAGGTTGTTAGAGTTTGTTGCTTCAAGTTGCTGCTGCTACTCTGTTTCAGTTGTGATTTTTATGCTTTAATAAATGATTGTCCTAGTATTTAGGAATCAGTTGATCTGTTAGGTTGTTAACAGATCATGGCACGTTAAGCTTCTATAAGTTAGCATTTCTGTTGCTTTTATTTCAATAAATATGTAAACAATTGCTGTGAAACATTAAGCAATTATGTATGCAATCCTTTTCTTAATAATACTGCAGCATCAATAATATTGCAGTTTTTACAATTCTCTTCTATTTTCTTTTCTTACATAATACTCAAACACGTAAACACTTTCAATTGATATCAGAGCAATTATTTCTTGAAAGGACTTGTAATGGAGGCTGAATCAAGTTTTTCTCACATTTCTTCTCTTATCTTTGATGGCCAGAACTATCAACTTTGGGCAGTCAAAATGGAGACCTATTTGGATGCCTTGGATCTTTGGGAAGCTGTTGAAGACGATTATGAAGTTCATCCGTTGCCTAATAATCCAACAGTAGCTCAGATAAAAAATCACAAGGAAAGAAAAACAAGGAAATCAAAAGCCAAAGCAAAAGCTTGTCTATTTGCTGCTATTTCCACAACAATCTTCACCAGGATTATGTCTCTTAAATCAACGAAAGATGTTTGGGATTATTTGAAGAAGGAATATGCAGGAGATGAAATAATTCGTGGCATGCAAAGTCTGAACCTGATAAGAGAGTTTGAACTACAACGAATGAAGGATTCTGAGACTATAAAGGAGTACTCAGACAAATTGCTTGGGATTGTCAACAAGGTAAGGTTACTTGGCATAGATTTCTCTGATTGCAGAATTGTAGAGAAAATTCTTGTAACAGTGCCTGAGAGATATGAAGCATCCATAACCACCTTGGAGAATACAAAAGATTTGTCCAAGATAATCTTGGCAGAGCTAATAAATGCCTTGCAGGCTCAGGAGCAACGCAGGCTTATGAGGCAGGATCGTATTTTTGAAGGAGCCTTGCCAGCCAAACATCAAGAGTATGGCAAGAAGAAATATTTCAAGAAATATCAACTTTCAAGCAATGAAAACACTGCTAGCAACATAAATCAAAGTAAGGGTAGAAATTCAAAAAGAAGCTGTCCACCTTATCAGCACTGTGGAAGAATAGGTCATCCACCATTCAAATGCCGGAAGAGGCCAGATGCAAAGTGCAACAAGTGTAATCAGCTTGGACATGAAGCTGTAATCTGCAAAAATAAGTTTCAGATATGAGAAACAGATGCTCAAGTTGCTGATCAAGATGATGAAGATCAGATGTTTGTGGCAACCTGTTTTTCAACCAGGAGCTCATCAGAATGTTGGCTGATTGACACTGGTTATACAAACCATATGACATTTGATAGAACTCTTTTCAAGGACTTGCAGTCAACTAAAATTTCAAAAGTTCGAATAGGGAATGGTGACTACATTTCAGCAAAAGGAAAAGGAACCATTACAATTGCAACAAACTCAGGTACAGAAACCATTTCAGATGTTCTTTATGTACCTGATATTGATCAAAATTTGCTGAGTGTGGGTCAGCTAATAGAAAATGGATTCAAAGTGACGTTTGAAGATCAATGCTGCCTCATCTATGATGCTGCTGGCCAGAAAATTTTACAAATCAAAATAAGAGGTAAAAGTTTCTCATTTTTTTCCAACTGAGGAGGATCATACAACATATTCCACAAATATTAGCAATACTAAAATCTGGCACAAGAGACTTGGGCACTGTCATCTTTAACGAATGTTGAAAATGAAGAAGAATGAAGTGATAAGAGGTCTACTAGTTCTTGCTGATCAAATACCAAATTGTCATACATGTCAAATTGGTAAACAAAAAAGACTACCATTTCCTAAATCTACTTGGAAGGCCTCATAAAAGCTACAACTGATTCACACGGATGTAGCAAGACCTCAAAGAACACCATAATTGAAAGGTTGTCTCTATTATATTGTCTTCATTGATGATTTTTCAAGAATGTGCTGGATTTTGTTTTTTAAAATTTCAAATCAGAAGTAGCTGGAGTCTTTTGGAAGTTCAAGAAAATGGTGGAAAATCAAAGTGGCTACAAAATACAAAGTATAAGGTCAGATAATGGAAAGGAGTACACATCAATAGAATTTAATCTGTTTTGTGAAGAAGCTGGGATTGAACATCAGCTCACTGCTCCTTACACTCCAGAACGAAATGGTGTTAGTGAAAGAAGAAACAGTTATGTAATGAAGATGGCTAGATGTATGTTGTATGAGAAGAAGTTGCCTAAAGAGTTTTGGGCAGAGGTAGCAAATACAACAGTCTTTCTTCAAAATCAACTTCCAGCAAAGTTTTTGGAAGACAAAACACCATTTGAAGTCTGGTATGGATATAAACCTTCACTAAACTTTCTTAAAGTGTTTGGCAGTGTGTGTTTTGTCCATATTCCACAGGTTAAGCGTGACGAACTTGACAAGAAAGTAGTTCCAGGTATATTTGTGGGATACAGTTCTGTCTCCAAAGCTTACAAAGTGTATCATCTTCAAACAAAAAAAATTACAATCACAAGGGATGTACACTTTAATGAAGATGAGCAATGAGACTGGAAGAACTTTCAGCAGAGCACTATTTCTGAGGATCAAACAATACCTCAATGGCAGAATGAACAAGAAGATGAACCTCCAATTAGAGGTACAAAGTTACTTTCAGACATCTATCAAAGATGTAATGTTGCAATATATGAACCTGCTGGATATGAAGAAGCTCTCAAAGACATCAAATGGAAGAAAGCAATGGAGGAAGAGATGTCAATGATTCAGAAAAATAAAACCTGGAATTTAGTTAACAGACCTGAAGGCAGAAAAGTCATTGGAGTAAAGTGGATTTTCAAAACAAAGTTTAATGTAGACAACTCTATCAACAAATACAAGGCCAAGTTTGAAGTTAAAAGGTATGCTCAAATTTTCAGTGTTGATTACTCTGACACCTTTGCTCCAGTTGCTAGATTGGACACAATTAGATTGCTGCTAGCAATTACAGCATAAAAGGGTGGAAAGTGTTCCAATTAGATGTCAAATTAGCATTTTTAAATGGCGTATTACAGGAAGAAATATATGTGGAGCAGCCAGATGGGTTTGTGATTCAAGGTGAAGAGGATAAAGTATATCTGCTACAAAAAGCTCTCTACAGGCTTAAGCAAGCTCCTAGAGCTTGGTATAACAGGATTAATGATCATTTGCTGAACTTAGGCTTTGTCAAAAGCTTATCTGAGGCCACTCTTTATATCAGACTGAAGGATGATGACATTCTTATAATGTCTCTGTATGTTGATGATCTCTTGATAACAGGAAGTAATGAACTGCAAATTAAAGAGTTTAAACAAGAGATGATGTGTGTGTTTGAAATGACCGATCTTGGTCTTATGACTTATTTTCTTGGAATGGAGGTCAGGCAAAGCAAGAATGAAGTTTTCATTTACCAAAAGAAATATGCAAAGAAAATACTGAAGAAATTTTAGATGAAGGAATGCAAAGCAACCAGCACACCCTTGAATAAAAAAGAAAAGTTGTGCAAGGATAACGGTGCTGATAAAATCGATGAGGGTTATTTCAGAAACATAATTGGTTGCTTAATGTATCTTACTACAACAAGGCTTGACATTTTGTTTGTTGTAAGTCTCTTATCTCGTTTTATGTATGGAGCTAGTGAATTACATTTAAGAGCTGCAAAAAGAATATTGAGGTATGTAAGATGGACTGTAAGTTATGGTGTAAAGTATAAGAAGTGCTAAAGTTTTAAACTGCATGGATTCTCAGACAGTGATTGGGCTGGTTTCATTGAAGATATGAAAAGCACTTCTGGGTATTGCTTTACCCTTGGCTCAAGAGTCTTCTCATGGTGCTCAAAGAAGCAGGAGATTGTAGCATAATCTACTGTAGAAGCTGAATTCTCATTGCAGCCTCAGCAACAGTAAATCAGGCATTGTGGCTCCAGAAAATACTACGTGATTTGCACATGGAGGAAGAAGAACCAACAGAGATTTCAGTTGATAATCAAGCAGCAATTGCAATCTCTTATAATCTAGTATTCCATGGGAAGACCAAGCATTTTAACATCAAGCTTTATTTTTTGTGTGAAGTGCAGAAAAATAGTGATGTTAAGTTAATTTATTGCAAATTTAAAGATCAACTTTCTGATTTATTCACCAAACCACTTCCAGTAAGCAGGTTTGAGTTTCTAAGGACAAGGTTAGGAGTATACAACCTTTAAAGCAAGGAGGAGTGTTAAAATTTGTTGCTTCAAGTTGCTACTGCTACTTTGTTTCAGTTACGATTTTTATGCTTTAATTAATGATTGTCCTAATCTTTAGGAATCAGTTAATCTGTTAGGTTGTTAACAGATCATGGCACGTTAAGCTGTTATAAGTTAGCATTTATGTTGCTTTTATTTCAATAAATATGTAAACAATTGTTGTGAAACATTAAGCAATTACGTATTCAATTCTTTTCTTAATAATACTGCAGCATCAATAATATTGCAGTTTTTACAATTCTCTTCTATTTTCTTTTCTTATATAATACTCAAACACGTAAACACTTTCAAAGGTGAAAAAACTTAAGCATGGTGTATAGTTTTCTTGTGAAGTTATTTTCAAATATTATCTAGAGACGTTTATTTGAAATTTGTAATATATTATTACTGACAGTCAAGTGTTTTCCTTTATCATAATGATAAACAAACTCTAGTGATTGATTTAAATGATATAAAAACTTTGTTAACCAAACCATTATGAGTTCATATCTAATATAAATTTAAAATGTCTAATATAAATAATAGCTTTAAGTTTTTGGATAAAAATAAATTTTTATATAGAAAAGAAAGCTTTGGAATTCAGATATCTATCAACCGTTACCATGAAGTGAAAAATATGGTCTACTGTCGACAGAAGAAAATCCCTTGAGGGAACCATGACAGGTTCCCTAACAATGAAAAGGATAATCAGCCTTGAAAAGGCATGAACCAGTCAATCATAGATTTGCCTAGAGTGAAATGATAGTGCTAGGCTATCTAGTTTATCACAACTACACAGGAAAACTTATCTACCATAAAAGCAATTATATCTTCATCTGGCGTTCATGACAACGAGGAAACACTGAAGTTCTTTTTTGTGGTTCTTACCATTTTGTTCTCAGATTTTTTAAGGTGAGCTAAATGATCATTTTCAGGGATGAAATCTTTGATTGAAAATCCAGTGGACTAGCTCGTGTTCCTTATGCACATTATAAACCACTGTCAGGTCCATCAGATAAGAACTGAAAGTGTTGGCAATTTGTTTTAATGGAAAGATTTGATGCAAAATTAAAAGCGAGATTTTTTAAAAAGTTTTATTGAAAATTATCTCTTAACAAAAGTATTTTATCATGAAGAAAAAATATAAGATTTTTTCATAAATTATATGATAGCAAGTTAAAAATGTACTTGTAAAGAACCAAAATTTTTAGATAAAAAATACTTTAAAAATGAGTTTTTAGCTTAAATCATATGCATCTAAGCACAATAATCGAATACGGGTTTGAGTTTGCTATAAATTAATTTCTTGGACTCATGAAAAATTATTTTTATTAGCTTGTTTTGTTTAGTTATCCCATAAATGAAAAGTCTAAATATTAACCTTCGACCTTGTGAATAATTTTCAGCTAGTTTTAAAGACAAAACAAATCATGTTTATAATGGAAATTGGCGTTTCCAACTGGCAGAAGGCTTGTTTTGTGCATCAAATAATTTATCTAGTCTTCTTGTTCCTAGCCCGACCCACAACTACACATGAAAACTTATCTACCATAAAAGAAACAGTGCCAATTTACCAATAATTGATCCACTTTTGAAAGCTGTCACATCCCCAACAACGGAAAATACCAATAGAAATGGCCCCGTTGGCCAGGACCAAGCCTGAAAACTATGGCAAAAACTAATAAAAAATAGTTGAGATCAACCCGGCCAAAAATACAAGGTAAAATACTCATTGGACTACCCAATGAAATGAGTTTTAATAGGTTGGGCTCCCAATCCAAGGTAAATACGCTCTGGAACGGCCCCGACAGGTTGGGACCAACCAGTCTTGAAAACCAACGCAAATACCCACCAAAACAGGCATTGATGGGCCGGGACTAATCAGGCTTAAAATCCAAGGCAAATACCCACCAAATTGGGCCATGACAGGTCACAACCAACCACACACGAAATCCAAGGCAAATACCAACGAAAACAAGTTGTAACAGGCCTAAATTGACCTGGGCTTGAAAATAAAGAAAAAGACCATTCAAAATGGCCCATGATGGCCCAGGACTAATCAGGCTCAAAAACCAAGGCCAATACCCACTGAGACAGCCCTCAACGGGATGAGACCAACCGAGTTCGAAAACCAAGGCAAATACCTACTGAAGTGAGCCCCGACAAGCCGATACTAACCGAGCTTGAAAACCAAGGCAAATACAACTTGAAATAGGTTGATACCAATTGAGCTAAAAAACCAACGTAAATACCCACTAAAACAAGCACTGATGGGCTGAGTCTAATCGAGCTTAAAATCCAAGGCAAATACTCACCAAACTGGGCAATGATAGGTCAGGACCAACCAAAAATGAAATCTAAGGAAAATACCAACGAAAATAGCCCTAACGGATAAGGATTGACCAAGCTTGGAAATAAAGGAAAATACCAATTGAAACAAACCCTAATGGTCCAAGACTAACTAGGCCCAAAAACCAATGCCAATACCCACCGAAATAGGCCTCGACAGGACGAGACCAACTAGGCCTAAAAACCAAGGCAAATACCTACTAAAACAAGCCATGAAGGGTCGATACCAACCGAGCCAAAAACCAAGGTAAATACAACTCAAAAACGGTTACTACCAACCGGGCCCGAAAACCAATGTAAATACCCATTGGAACAAGCACTGATAGGCCGGGACTTTTCAAGCTCAAAATCAAAAGCAAATGCCCACCAAACTGGGCCATGACAGGCCAGGACCAACCAAACATGAAATCCAAAGCAAATACCAATGAAAATAGGCCCTAACAGGCCTGGCCTAACCAAGCTCGAAAATAAAAAGAAATACCAATTGAAACGGGCCCTGATGGCCTAGGACCAACCAGACCCGAAACCCAAGGCCAATACCCACCGAAACAGCTCTCGATGGGACGGGACCAACCGAGCTTGAAAACTAAGATAAATTATCAATCGAGCTTGTAAACCAAGGCAAATACAACTCGAAACGGGCTAATACCAACTGAGCCTGAAAACTAACGCAAATATCCACTAAAACAGGCATTGATGGGTTGTGACTAATTGAGCTTGAAATCCAAGATAAACACCTACCAAACTAGGCCAAGACCAACCAGACACAAAATTTAAGGCAAATACCAACATAAACATACCTTAACGAGCTTGGACTGACCGGGTTTGGAAATAAAGAAAAATACCAATCGAAATGCACCCTGATGGCTCGAGACCAACCAGGCCTGAAAACCAAGGACAGTAAAGATATACGGGAAATGTTTCCTTGTACTTACTGTTTTAATTATAGAAATCTACTTTAAAGCTATCTTGGAACCTATTTAGTTTACATAAGAGCAAACAAAATAATGTTTTTAAATTATGATGGTTCTTTGATATTGTCTAAGAATTTTATTGATTAAATCGATAACAAATCTAATACAAGTAACAATTTAAGTATTTTTTTGTTGAAATAATGAAAGAAAGCTTTTGGATTCAGATATCTATCAACCATTACCGTGGAGTGAAAAACATGGTATATTGTTAACCATGTAGGTGCTGGCCCAGTGGTAAAAACTTGGGATCAAAAGGTTTGCTCCCTCTGTGGTCTCAGGTTCGAGCCTTGTGGTTGCTCATATGATGACCACTGGAGGCTTACATGGTCGTTAACTTCAGAGCTCGTGAGATTAGTCGAGGTGCGCGTAAGCTGGCCCGGACACCCACGTTAAATAAAAAAAAAACATGGTATATTGTTGACAGAAAAAAATACCTAGTGGAAACCATGATAGGTTACCTAATAATTTGTGAAAAGGATAGACAAGGTTCAATTGTCCATCAATTTGGCATCTGTTTTTCCTCGCATATAATCAGCCTTGAAAAAGCATAGTGCCAGGCTGCCATCTAGTCTTCTTGTTCCTAGCCCAGCCCACAACTACACAAGAAAACTTATCTGCCTAAAAGAATCAGATCCACTTTTGAAAGCATGATCACATCCCCAACCGTAGAAAATATCAATCGAAACGGCCCCGTCGGCCAGGACTGAAAACTATGACAAAAACTAGTAAAAAAGAGTCAAGATCAACAGGCACAAAAATCCCAAGGCAAATACGCTTCGAAACTGGCCAGGTTACCTAATGATGAAAGAAAGCTTTTGGATTCAGAAATCTATCAACCATTACCATGAAGTGAAAACCATGACAGGTTACCTAATAATCTGTGAAACGGATAATCAGCCTTGAAAAAGCAACATTTTGCCCTTCAATAGTTTTCATTACTGAATTCCAGAGAACCAACATTAAAAATCCATGTAAGTTTCAGCCATTCTAAATAGCTTGAACAATTCAAGATAAATTTTATCATTATGCATCGCTGCTAGCTCCTTGAGCTCAGCTCAGAAAGAATCAGATATGGAAGTTCTTTTAGCTCCTTCAGCTCACATTTTCTCATTTCAGTTCATTTCCAATTCTATCGCTCTCACCGGTTGTATATGTAGGCACAGACAGCGCTCAGGCACGCGGCCAAGCTTTCTTTCTTTCCTTTTTTTGGTTGTTTTTATTTTATTTTTCCATTATTTATTATTTTATCAAATAATTAATGGTTGTTTTGTATTTTTCATGCAACCTCACAAAAAAAAATAATGATTAATTTCCATGGCTTTGGCTTTTTTTAAAAAAAAAAAAATTAGTATGGAAAATTGTGGGGTTTTTTTTTAACACTGATCATAGAGAATCGATATTCGTTAAACAACCAAAGATGTATAGTTTTTTTTAAGAAATTGATGACATTAATAACACTGAAACAAAATAAACGGCTAATAATAATAAAAATTAATTATCAAATAGAGAATAATAAGATTTCTTAATCAATAGCTAAGGTTTCACTGATTAAAATTAAGTGTCCTTTCAAAAATTGATTGCATGAGCATCTTTTTAATTTATTCTTTTAATTAAATTTTAGGTGATATAAATGATTGATTATGTATTTGTTTTGTTCGTTTATCAAACATATTTATAAAATATATTTAATTAAACTCATCAAATATAATAAAACACATGATATTTATTTTAACTTCATTAACTTTAATTTTTTTAAAATTAATTAAAATGTTAAACAAATTTTATAAACTTACCTGCAGCAACGCGTCGGGTGCTATACTAATACAATTCTATGGCTGCCACTAGCGTTTTGAACTGAGAACCTCTTCGCCAAGCTTTATTTTTCCAAAGAAACTAGTCTTTGTTCCGCTGTGATCAGATAAATTTTTTCAAAATATAAAAAAATATATTAAAAGTGTGGAGAGTTTTTTAACAATATTGTTAAATTTGGTTAAGGGGTCAATCTTAAAATTTTATATCTGAGATTTTGTTCAAGTTGAAATTAAACCAATTTAAAATTTATTTTTAATATTAGTATATCAAAACAATAAAAAAAAACTAAAAATAATTTAATGTAATTGTTTTCTTTTCAAAAACACAATTTAACAGTAAAAACAAACACTACCTCAATCGCATGGCTGCAGCAACCGAGCAGAATCATGCCAGCATCCACAAAAACACTTGTATTAATGGCAAGTATATGCTTCGCTGTTTCGAGACCGTTGAAGTGCTTCGTTTATGATGAAATTGTGAAAAAACTTCACACATAAATGAACTTTTCCTGTTGATGAATTTTGTGCCTATTGATCCTGCAACGGACACTCCAAAACTGAAGTTAATTTTTGAGTTCTGTTAGTTTATGGACCGCAGAAAATTCCCCTACCCAAAGGTAGATGGCTGATGCCTGGCCATTTTACAGTCATTTTCTTCTTTGTATTTTTACATGAGAGTTGGAGGTTAACACTTAAACACTTTGTTCTTTAACAGATAAGGCTGGTAGAGAAGGAGGTGAACCGATCATAATAGATTTGCAAAGACTAGACATTAATGGTTTTAGTGCAAAACGCGAAAGGAGCAGTAACATATTCATACCACCATGTGTGTTTTATGCTTTCCCTAATCCCTTAATAGATCGAGGTAACGAGGCAGATCAAGGAAATAGATCAGCATTATGCATCAGCTGGAAAAGATAAGGTGAAACATCAAGAAGATAATGTAGCTTGAATTGCAGTTTGGATTGAAAAAATTGTTCCACGATGGATATTTCATATGCGACGACTTCTAGTTCTTGACTCAGATTTGTTTCTTCTTCACTGATCATCTCAGTGACTTCAATAGGAGTTGCTGCTGCAACTAAGCATGACGTGATATCGGCAGCTGCAAGGACTTTCTTGTCTCCTTGGCAGTACTATGCTTTGCTGCTTCAAGGTGGTTGCCCCACTTCATCTACAAAAATTTCCATTTCCATGATTACAACCATGCTCTTCGTTGAAATTAGTCTTCGGCAAACTTCTCCGTCTGGAGAGGCTCTTCTGTTATTAAAAAAAAAAAAGCAAACTAATTGAACTGTGAAGGCAAGACATTGTTTGTTTTAACTATGTGGCCTCGCGGTTTTGTTCCACAAAAGGCGTCTCTTGTGTTTGAATCTTTTACTGGACATCTTGGTCCAACTACTGAATCAGTGGTTCTGATCCAGTGGGTTACTTCTAAGACAATCGCTGCTTCTTCGTTTACAAAGCATTCTGTCTTCCTCGTCCAGAGAACTTGTCTGAAATAACAAAAAGAAAAAGAAAAATAAAGAGGAAAGGTTCAGGATATGTATGCCTTTCTAGAGCACTTCAATTTTCTTTTTATACCTCTACATCTGTGAGATCCACATTGTTTTCTCTGAGGAATGAAAGGAAGTCTTGAAATTTTTCTTCTGTAGGCCAATAATGACCGCTGTGAGGCCAAACTGCCTGTTAAAAAGTGGATAGAAACCATCATTAACAGACCACGTTAATATCTGAAGATCATTAATCATGAAGGATACCTTAAGAATGCCAGTTTCAACAATTAATCTGCCAGCAGCAGCTGTGACTCCTCCAGCCAAGAAGCTAGAATGCTGAAATGTGCCTTTCTTCTTCTTGCCAACATACAAGGTCTTGGATGTATCAAGGACAAAAATGGACTTAGCATCTTCCGTTGTGTGAATAAGCTCCCCTGTCATCTTGTAGAGGAGCTTGCCCTGCTCTATAACAACTTCATAGGCCTTCCTTTCTGTCTGTTATAGTAAATCTTTATCAGTGAAAGCATTTTATTTAGGTTAAAATAAAAATGAAATGTAGTTCATGGAAACTCACAGGACCAAGATACTTGATGCACTGCCTTTGAAATTTTGATCTAGGGCATGCTTCAAGATTTATTTCCTTGCCTTCTCCTATATCTAGCCTGCAGTTCCAAACCAAGCATGCATACACAAGTTCAACTTCAAATTCATGACCATGTCTAAAGTTGAAAGTCTAGCAATAAGGATCCAAGAAACATGCCAGTAAAAAAAGGGTTGTGTGCTTTTAGTATCAAGCCATCTCTCATAATAGAATTGTAGGTTATGTCCATATCGATGTCGTGGATCGATCTGTTTTAAACAAAAGACATTACAGATTTGGAATCAGTATTCAGTAAGAGTGAATCGTGAAGAGCAATTATCACTTGCGTAAATTTGACAAACCGCTTCAAGCCAGTGCTTATCAACAAGTTTTTGTGCATTGTCATCACTTGACAAGCCTTTTCCAACTCTGCCAGCTTTCTTTTTCCCTCGTGACCATCGAGAAATGGCAGCTTGATGTTTCTTGATATCAAAGAAAGAAATAGAAATCCATTTGAGTTCAGCAAAATCTAAGAGTTCCCACCTGTGATTATGACAAGTAACAAATAATTGCATCAGAACAAGGTTATGCATCCTTACTATTTATTTATACGAACCAGGACTTGTACTGATCAATAGACACATACCAGCTCTGGTCGACAAGAATTGCACAATCTGCAAGTATTCTCCTAGTTCGGTAGCTTTTGTAAACTTTCTGCAATCTTACAGCAGCTTGGTGTTCGGGGCTGGTGGGATAAAAAATTCTCAATTTCTGTATCGTCTCGAAGCTATGATTATCTAAGTTTAGGGGCTGATTATCCATTTCTTTGTTGTTAATACTAACAGACTTGGTAATGGCATCCGTTTCTTTCTTCAAAGGAGAACCTGTAATTGGCATCGTTCTTTCCAATTCTCCCCTGTTAATACTAACAGATCCTTTGACTACAACCATCTTTCGAAAGACTAGAGATTTCAGTATTGTAGACTCAAAACCTTGGCTACTTCTTCACGTCAGGAGCTGATAGATTTTGCAATATATAACAGATACTAAGCCAGTCTGATCCGCGTCTCTGTACTCAGAAAATGTGCAGGAAAAAGAAGGGTTTCTAGCAATCTATACTCTCTGGGTTTCTGTCCAAACAAAACCAATATATGACAGAAGTTAATACTACATTTCCTTTAATGGATCTCCATGTTCTTAATGTAGAACCAAATGCAGGTGATGGATATCAGATTACAAGTAGAGTAAGCTAGCTAGATTTATAGCTGTAAATCATCTTAACTAAAAATATTATTTTAACATTGCAGGAAAAAAAATATATCATGGATCTCAAAGAACCCTATTGTCAGCACAACATTGTGGTAACCAAAAATCTATATAGACACGCACATTTCTATGTAAACAATGTTCATGAAACTTGAATCTCTCTGCACCAAATACAAAACTAAAACAAAAGTAACCCACGCTCGAAGAATATTCAATCTCATTTGGAAAATAATTTAAATTATATTTTAAAATTTTATTTAATATCTTAAATTTTTGAAGTTAAAATAGTTTTTTTAATGTGATATGAGAATTTTAATAACTATGACACCTAAAAAAAGAGAGGCTAAGAACACTACTTATTGCATAAAACAAATAGTACCAAAATTCAAAAGTACGAAGAATTTACCATTATAGCAAACTAATTAACAACGAAAACACTAACCAATTAAGAGTTTGTAGCCTAATATATGTTTATTAATGCGATGTAGCAGGCTACTTTTATAAAAGTTTTTTTTAATTAAAAATGTAATTAAATGATTTTTTTTATTTTTAATATTAACTTATCAAAACTGTTAAAAATAACACCTAAAAAGTATTGATTTTATATTTTTTTAAACAAAAAA
>Ga0325400_1002847_pt1 | contig 15408 bp, 7 predicted proteins | sample PopdelMetagenome_2_FD_205662 | JGI IMG/M metagenome (GOLD analysis project Ga0325400, IMG submission 205662) | Populus deltoides microbial communities from Bellville, Georgia, United States - Xylem-PdKOR-R1 | ecosystem: Host-associated > Plants > Phyllosphere > Stem > Wood/Secondary xylem... | reverse complement strand
ATATTGTAAGAGAAATGTAAGGTTGAGGTGACTCCACTCCTGTGGATGAGATTTTGTCCTCATATATCTCATCACATGAAACTACTTTGCTCTGGAAAATAACATGTGGATTTTTGTATCTCTACTGCAAACAATGTGCACAGAGCAAAGTTGTTTTTTTTTCTTTGATAGATATTTACTTTTCCGTCAATAAAAAAAAAAATCTTGACAACAAAGGCCACCTACCAATCTACTATAGAGTTGTTACTGGGCTGAGCTCCACTTGGATTTTGTCAAAATCTAAGTGGGCTTGAATCAAAATCCAGCAAAACTATTTTAAGGGTTTAAGATGAGGCCAGCCTCAAACTGGGATGCCATAGCCTTAGATTATTTGGTTCTAGTCAGTTCATTCATAATTTCATATCCATAAGCTATAATGGCTAAGAGTGATTATTTATGTGATCATGATATCGTGAAAAAAACCTTAGATTATATATGAACTTTTCATGATTATCTTATGAAGATTTGGGTTGTTCTTGAAAAATAAATTCCCTGTGGATACATATACTCTGATATTTAAGTTAATACATATAAGATGTGAAAATAATAAAAGGATAAAACAAAATAAAGTGATAGATAATGAGAAGAAAATTCCTGTGCAAGACTGTTTTTGTCTCTTAAATTTATGCATGGAGTCTAAAACTTGTTTATTCTTACATGTGACTGAGGTATTTATACATCTAGTTCTTGAACTTAGTTCATGAATTTTTTTTTTTTTTAAATTGAGTCATGGGGTGCTATGACATGTTTACCATTGATGAATATATTAGTGATAATATTTGTCTAGAAATTTGAGGGTTGCTATGCTATGTTCTCTATTGGTGAAGATAATGATAATTATAATACCAATAAATAACAACAGTCTAAAAAGACATTATTGATAAAAATATTGGCATTTATAGTACCAAGAAATAACCATTGTCTAGAAAAGCATTACCTGCATTACATAGAAAAAATTGTGTAAATATGGAAAGTTTATATGTGAGATTTGGAAACTTAAAATGTATAGAGGTATGTGTATGACATTGCTGGGTAAGGAAGAAAAGAAAATAAAAAAGGAAGAAAAACTCATTTGTTTGGTGTATCTATACTACTAAAGGAGCAACATGGATAGCTTGTGGAAAGGTTGGCCATCTTAGCTATTGATACTAGATGTATTATCATTAGAGCTTGTGTGTGACCCTAACATCCTATTCTTTCTTTCTTTATTTGTTTTATTTTCTTTTCCTTCTTCTCTCTCTTTGCTTGTCTTTGTGCAAACTCATTATTCTTTACTCTTTTTTAGCCATTAGATCTCTTTATTTGGTTTTGTGGCCATTGAATCCTCATAAAACTTGTGAGTTGACTTTTGCTCATTACAACTTATGAGAGAAGAATTCTTATGCAATGCACATGCACAGGAGAAAAAAAAAATGTGTGGACATGGCTAGGTCTTCCAACCATTTAGACCCAATCCAAATTGCTATTTTTATTTATTGTACCATTAGTTGAGAAATTATTAGATACTCTTAGTACTATACTAATTCATTTAATTATGTGATTATATAATATCTAACCAAATTGCTTTTTTTGTTAGTTGACTTGTCAATAGCGATGAATTCTACAGTACTCAAGTTATAACTACTAATACTTATAATATATAAGAGAGATAAACACAAGAAAGAGAGAGTCATATTCTAACTTACCAAAAGTGATAAGAATATTTTTTCTTTTTAAAATTTGAATATATATAAGAGGAGGAATTAGAAAAATAACTTTTGAAAAATAAAGATATTCTTATCATTTTTTGTTAGTTTGTACATGATTTTCTCTTTCTTTTGTGTATATCTCTTCTATGCTCTAAGTATTAGTAGTTACAACTTAAGAATCATACAATCTTTCTATTAGTATCATTACTATCACCTTATTTTTTGTTTCCAAAAGGAAGTTTCACTCTATATTTTAAAAATATCTCATATCTAAATTCTGAAAAAAAAGGTAAGGAGATTAAAAAATTATGCTATATTATTTAACCAATAGTTCTATGGATTGTTTATTGAAAAAAGAAAATAGACATTGTTTTTTCCTTTTTTTTTTTTTCAAAAGATAGCTATTGTCAAATAAAAGATTCTATATTATGTTATCTATAAATTTGGTAGTATTAGTCAACTCCTATAAATTATTAGTCACTTTTAATTAGGATAATGATTTGATCTGGTTCCTAATTTCATACCTTGTATGCTTCTTTAAATATGAACTTTACAGAGACTATTTTGATTCAAGTCAACATATTGATTCCTAGATAATACTTTGTTTTCATGGTATCAGAGCAGGGATTTGATCATTGACTTTTTCTAAAACCCTATATTTTTTGTTTTCATCCCTTTGCCACTCTTGCTCAGTATGTTTGAAACAAAATCCATTGCTACCTATACCTCTAGTAATGAGCCACACTCAATCTAGATCTGGTATCCATCTTAATGGCAATAACTTCTTATGTTGATCTTAATATGTGCATATGTATATTCAAGGGCGATGAAAAATAAGTTATCTGACTGGCAAGATGAAGGTATAAAACCTAACATATGGTACCTAGGATGTTGGAAAATCCAAGGTTATGACGTAGCCTGTGAACTCCATAGATGAAGATATAAACTCGCTCTCTCTTTCTCTCTCTATGTGTGTGTGTGTGTGTGTTATTCAATGACAATGGAACTCTAGAATAATGTTAACCAAAAATATTTTGATCTAGGCAATCAATCCCAAGTTTACGACTTGACTTTGAAAGATGGTGAGATCTGACAAGGAGAAAACAATGTCACCAAATTCTTTGACACACTAAAATGATTGCAAGACATTGATATGTTTAATGATTACAAATTAATGAAAATCTATATAGAAATGCAACCATTACAAGAAACAGAGTAAGACTTTTAGATTTACAAATTCCTGACCGGACTTGATGTTGAGTTTGATAAAGTAAAAGGAAAACAATAGGTAGAAAACCCCTATCTCTAATTGGAGAGGCATTTCAGAAGTTAAAATATAGAAAAGCCACATAGAGGTCATGCTTGGAAAAGCAACAAACTTTGTGACAAACACAAATATGTGGTTTCTGTAGCAAATAAAAAAACCTTTTTAGTAAAGAGTATATGGAAGAAATTCTAAAACTTATAAAGTTCAATTCATTATCTATTATTCTTAGTGTTTTACTTGCTCAAATAAGTAGTCATCCTTATGCTCTATTTTGTTATTCAAATTTTGCTTCTTGGATCATTGATTCAGGTGTAACCAATCATATGATCAATCATTCCCATCCATTTACAAATTATTTATCATGTCCTAGTAATGAGAAAATAAAAAATGTAGATGGTAGTTTCTTACCTATTACAAGGAAAGGGTTAATAACAATTTTTGAAAGTATAAATCTTAAATTTTTTCTCCACTTTCCTAAACTTATTTGCAATATTATGTATGTGAGTAAACTAACCAAAAATTATAATTGTCGTGTTATTTTTTATAATTTTATCTAAATATTTTGGGACCAGAGTTTGGGGAAGATGATTTATTAGGATAAAATCTTTGCTACCCTGATGACAATTTCTTCAGTAATAAAATAACTTAAAGCTTTATTAATATAAGTTCAATGTATATTTATGAACGAATAATGCTTTGGAATCTTAGACTAGGATATCCTAATTTTCTCTATCTTAAATATTTATTTCGTGAGTTGTTTAAAAAATTAAATTGTTTATCTTTTCATCGTGAAAGTTATCATTTATCAAAAAGCCATTGTACAACATTTCCTTTAAAACCCTATTGTGGTTTAAAACTATTTTATTTAATTTATAATGATTTGTGACTCCCTTCAAAAATCACTATTTATCTAAAAAATAATAATTTTTCACGTTGATAGATGATCATATATGATTATGTTGGATTTATTTGACTAGGAAAAAAATTAAAGTAGTAATATTATTTAAATATTTTTATCAAATGATAGAAAACTAATATTAGACAAGGATTAACATACTTTATTATAATAATGGAACATAATACTTTAACAAGTATTTGTGAAATTTTTTAAAAGAAAAAAGGGTTCAATATTGGTCTATATATCATAACACTCTTTAGTAAAATAGAATTACTAAGAGAAAAAAACAAATATTTACTCGAAGAGGCTCATGCCATTATATTTTTTTATGAATATTCCAAAATATTTACAAGCTGAAATTGACAACATCCTATTTGATTAATATGATACCTACTTGAGTTTTGCAATTTCATACACTATTAGATTACCTAAAAAAATCTTTTCTTAATACACAAATACAATCTAATTTGCAAATAAAAGTTTTTGGATGCATAATTTTTATTTACATACCAAACAAACTCCAATCTAAATTTGATCACAAAACCGATAATGTATTTTTATCGGATATGTCCTAAACAAAACAGGACATAAATGTTGCAATCCTCAAATTAGAAAAATTTATGTAAGTATGAATGTTTTTTTAATAGAAAATCAACCTTACTTTATCAAAAATAATCTTGAGGAGGGATATGCCCCTAACCAAAAAGAATAAAAATATTATGATTCTAAAATTAAGAAAATTCATATAAGCATGAATATTTCTTTTATAGAAAATCAACCTTACTTTACCAAAACTCATCTTGAATATTTATTTTGAATCAAATTATATTTTTACTAGTCATTCAAATTAATTTTAAACCCTTCAAGTTGATCAAGTCACATCAAATTAATCCCTACATAATTTAAATTTTTATTTTCCACTACAAAAACACGTTAGTATTTCCTAAACATTGTTTTTTTATATTAAAAAGATTTTGTTCCAACCCAGAGGGGGCCAATAATCTAGTCACTTATTGTTTGATAAAAGAAATATTAAAATCCTACAAACCATTTAGTTATGGAAGCATACCTCCAGAAAAATAAAGCAGTTCAAACTTCAGATAGTCTCTAGCCTGATGGACAACCAAGACTGGTTAGTAAAAAGAGAAGCTTACCTTGTACTTGTAGAGAGAAGCCGAGGACCTCATCATTGCTACGTTTCCATGTTGATAAATAACAGGTAAAATAAATTAATGAATGCCCATGATCAACAATTCAATTAATTGAATATCATTCTCCTCAGGAATCCATACAATCAACGGTGAATACATAGACAGGAAAACACAATGACAACATGATGTTGACATTTGTGCCTACAGTACACCGACAGTATTCGTTTATAAGAAAAATATCAGGGTGAAGTGTGTTATGAACTGGAAGTCCTAGCAGTTCATACATTCTCAGTGTCAGCTATTTTTTTCTCAATCGCTATACGATCACAACCCCGTATACGCAAACCTCATTTGTTTTTCTTTCCGCCAGCCAAGATACGTTGAATCTGAAGCCCTCGGCTGAAAGCTTGGTTAAACAGCAGCCTGGTCTGGAATTCTGAAACGAATGGGAACCAGGCAAGTACAGCCACTGGTGCAAAGATGACCAAAGCCATCATGTACTCGTACCCACGGGCTAGAGCTTTCACAGATCCCCACATTTTAAGGCCCTTCACTACTGGCCTGCAAGCTTGTGCTATCTGAAAACGAAATCAGCTTAATTTGTAAAGATCGATATTTAACTAGGAAAGCTCATGATCACCATTATGTTATGTAAACACAAAAGAGAAATATAAATCAAGGGAATGAGGCTCCTTTTTCCAGCACGTTACATTAAATTCCATGTAAGATGGCGTTTGATATAACTTAGTGGGAGGTGATATGCTTGCGAGATAGAGGAAATGATTTTGCATGATAGTCATGTACATACCTGCAGAATTGCCAAACCAGTTGGCAGAAAAGCGAGCAGACTCTGAAAGATGTCTCCAACTGTGAGGTGAAGAGTAGTGAACAGGATCACGAGAGTGATCACAGATCCAATAAAGAGAAACAGCTTAAGAAGTCTAAACATGAGCTGAAAATCTGCGCTAAACTTCTTTCTTCCCATGGAAACAATCTGCGGTTCGAAGGCACTAGAGTTGATGAATTGCATTCCACATGACAAGTTCAATTTTAAAAAAGATTTAAGATTTTAGAGTTTGAACAATAACCTTTAAGATGATCATCATAGCAACAATGACCAGCCACGACAGACCATATACCTGAAATCAGAAAACAAATTCATAGACATGAACATGAAAGGCATATAATTTCAAAACACAATACAGCTAAGGACTTCAAATTCATTTTCGTTAGGCAAAACAGCCAGCATGATGGTTTCCGGTTCTCATCTTATTTTATTTTTGCATTGAAAGGAAACCATGAGGGACACCCCCTCGCCAGAAGCACCCCCCCTATAAACAAAAAACAAGAAGCTAGTGATTCCACAAGAGTTATCCCTTTCAATGCATCATTATGGTTCCATGGTCATAATCACTATAAAAGACATCTATCTCTGCAATCCTTGAAAAGTAGATTTTGATATTGACATTTTGTGAGAAAAAACGTTGGTAGACAATGAAAGATTTCAGAAGTTCCTTTATCAAATTAGACTAAGATTTGTGCTACGTTTTAGAGTAGAAGAATATTAAATTTCATGTACTCACAATAGCACTCCGGCTTCTTCCAGGCGTGCTTTCCTTGACTGCTTTTAGCTGGTATACAATTCCATATTGATAGATGAAGAAACGCAAAGAGAGAAATATCTCCCAGAACCGGCCTAAAAATCCAGTGTGTTGCAGGTGCTCCTGTTCCTCATCCCACCAAGACTCCCAGCTCTTGTTTGCTGGGACACCAATACCACCCTGGCTGCTTATCCACTTTGACCAATCATCCCAATCATCCACAATCTTCTGCCACTCAAATCCGGATGGATTGAAAAGGAAAGGAGCAAACAAAAAAGAAGTCACTAAGAACCACATTGAGGCCGTGACAAGTGCAAAGCCTACTCCACTTGCTGCTTTTCCATATATCTTATAACATATAAGCAATATTAAAAGCTCCAGTCCTTTCACAAAGTGACTCCTCGAGTACATCCTATAGTTCTCAGCAAATTTCTGATGCCGAACCACAAAACCACGCCCAGTAGCCCTGTATTTTGCTCCACCATGCAGGATAGTGCGCCCAAAATAATGGACCTTAGTCCCAAGGGAAAAGGTGAAGAAGACAGAAGCAAGCTGAAGCTGCATGATTATTATGTCACCTAATGCTGTTCTGAACCCTCTCTCTAGCCCCATCTCCATGACCATGGGCAACGCCATCAGAAAACCAATCTGAACAAGAGACTGTGAGGCCATGGCTGCTTTTAGGGGATCATTTCCCCTAGCCCGTGCATACTTAATTATTGATTCCTCCAATCCACTTAATGACAGGTAAAGTTTACAATACAAGAAAGCATATACCGTAAGGACAACTATCTGCATATTAAGAAGATAAAAATTATCTGTTAGCTGAACTTCCCAAATGCGAAAACATCCTAACATCCCAGCCACAAATGCACACAGGAATAGCATTCAACTCAATAATTGCATAATCTGTGCAGGGCACAGCATATCAGAAAGAGTTTTCTGCACAATAAAGATGCAAATAACAGATCACATTTAAAAGGAGACACTACATTGAGTATGGTTTGAAAATCAAATGAAGATATTTAAGTTGTTTAAGAAAAAGGGTTTGCAAGCAAAGCTGTTCTTTCATAAAGATGCATAGATGACTCTGGAAATGAAACTGACTTTCATACTGAAAGCCTCTTCGAAAATCTTATCTTATCATCAAACACAAAAGGAAGCAGCCATTTACTTGAGAGAAAAACCAAAAGAACATGAGAGATTCCAGACAGTTTAATGTAGCAGTTTGACAACTAAGAAAAAAAATATAAATATAAAAAAACTACATGATTTTTTTTACAAAATATAAACCATTGGATCAAAAAAGAGAGAGAAAAAATTCGTTAGGTGATCCACAAGGAACAATACCCCTTTTCTTTCCAATTGAAATTATGAAATCCATATGACATTTATTAGAAGAATTGCTCTTCAATTCTTTGTCATTTAGCTCCTTGCTATTTGGACTTTGAACCAAACTGAGCACTGCAAAAAATGCATCTTATAAACAATGCACTGACACGCACGTGAAAACAAACAAATGCATACATAAGCAGACTGACACATTTATTCCCTAATGAAATATCATGGCCAAATATTTCAATCTCTAAGCTGTTCTTTTTCCCATAATGTACGTAATTTTCTAGGTATATTATGGCCTTGATAGCAACTATTTTGGCTGCCTTTTTTCATGCTTGGATTGAGTTCTCTGGAAAACAACAAGGTAACAATTAGATTTTTCAATTAGCCTTCTCCACACTGCTTGTCCAATTGCTTTTCAACATGAATTACACATTCAAAAAGAATTACCATTGAATTGACGTAAAATCCGATCGTTGTATAATAACAGGACAGCATGCGGAAGAAATCAAAACGATGGCCTAGTCGATAGATATCCCTGCTGAGTGTCTGCTCCCCATTACCACATGCTACCTTTGCTTCAAACAGAGAGATTTGGTTGAGCCCGACATCTCGACCTTTCCCAACTTGAATATACTCATGATGAGTGACATTCCCTCGTCTCAGTGTTGAGTTGAAACCTACATTGTAGAACAAGCATAGAGAAGCCGATGAAATGGTGTTACCGGAGATAAAATAAATTCCCAAACATTTTGTTGGTTACTCTTCAACTACTTTTCTAGGTGACGAGAACAGGTTCCTTGAGAATAGTACCAGCAAATATGTCCTCACTCAAATTGATGCCATGAGAAGCCTTGCTGATGCCACCACGTGTTACGTGAAAGATTCTATCAAACACATCTGGATGCCCATAATGGAACCGGACCCTATAAATACCAATACAAATTTCAAGATAAAATGTCAACATTAATAAGATCAGCCAAAAAGGCCACCTGAATGGTTTTATTTAACAAAAGCAAAGACATCTTATGTTCTTCACGCTAAATAAAGTGGATGACCTAATATTTGGCATGACCCAATTTCGAAGAAGCAAATGAACATATATGCATAGGGGACCACATGGACACACATGCGTGCAAGAAAGGAGTGGATTATCGTATCTATGCTAGTGATTCTCAAAGCTCTTTTTTTTTAGCACTGGTACATGTTAAAAATATATTTCTGTTAAGATCAGCAAAATCACTTTTTTTTTTTTAAAGGAGCGGTACTATTGATTCCTTAAAAACCTTTATCTCAATAATGTATCTTAAAAAACGGCTGGTATTTTGCATACCATAGGTTGTACTACACTGTTATCTAAACATAGAAAGGAAGAAAAAGAGAGGGTTTACTTCAATGGTCTTGCTAGAACCCTTTGACCAATGGTGACAAAACTCGTTTCTTGGTTTGACATGAACCAAGCCAAAGAAGAGACACTGCAGCATAGAAGTAAAAACACATTAGAACAATGACAAGGTATGATATTTGATGGTAATAGAGCATCAGAGAACTAGAAAAGATAAACATCCATCAGACCTTCCAGTAAAGATATGCTCCCGAACACCCAAAATTGTAGGTGGAAGCACTCCATGATCCTCATTAAATTCTTCAAGAAGGTTACGCATTTTAAGTGCTTCTTCTAAGTAATTATCCTATAAGAAATTGATATGAAAAATCATCAGAATAGGTATAAAAATCATAATGAAGCAACAGTACATTCAGTTTTTCCATGTTTTACCTGATTCATGTCAATGGCTTGCAGAGCTTCCCCTCGAGTAAATATAATGGCATGATTCTGATTCTCAGGCTTTCCTTCTCCTAATTTAGCTGCACCTGGCAATCTTATGCGATATATTTCCTTTTGGAGAAGATAGAAAACAATTAGCTTTATGGAATAAGCTGCTCAAATGTAATTAAATGGGAATATCATAAAAATTACCTGATCAAGATTATCAACAGCTTTTACCAATACAGAATAATAAACCTTCTGTACCTTGCCACCTTCTCTTTCTCTTTCTTCAACTTCGTCAATATATGCAACACGGAGAGAGGGATTACTGTAGAAGATGTAGCAGGTTCAAAGTCTTGAACAAAATGTGCTCAGCAAACTGCTTGGGATATTCAACAGTGAGATGCTATAATTAGACAGAGAGCATACTTGACCATTAAATTGAGAATGTCTGTTGCACGACGATCTCCACTCCTCTTTTGATTTCCATAGTTCTGACAGGTAGCAACATAAGTGAATTTCATGTCCGCTACTGCCTCTATTTGAGCACTCACAGATCTTTGACTTTTCTTATCTTCCTCAGTTGGATCTGTGATGGCTTTGTAACCTTCTAGTATCTCTGCATTTATGAGAATATGTCAGACATTGGCATATTACTCCAAAATGAAACTGCTTCACTAGGCACTCATTTCTAATGAAAGAATTGACAGGTATATTGAAAACAAAACCATAAGAAAATGGTATGCATTCCCAGGAAAAGTACAACTAAGGTCAGAGGCATTGAGCTCAATTTTAGCAGTAAATGAATTAGATTCAATGAATAACTACTTTATAACATCAATTGGATTTGTATTCTCGCAAATATATGCTACTACATGGCAAGGAAAACAAATGAAAGAAGCCTGACGCAAGTCTAAGGCATCGACAGTAAATTAATTAAACCACAAGGGAGTCAGGAAATTATTTTATTCTTGAGAACTAAACTAGAGTAGCTCCCAACGCATTCTTTCATGAAAGAGCATAATTTTCTTCTTCAAGACTGAAAATGAAGTTTGAACTTTAGATTTTTTAAAAAATCATTTTTTTTTCTTTCTCCTTCAGATTACTTATCATATTCCAAGTTTTGGAAAAAAAAATACTATTAATGCCATTTATTTAAGCCATCATTCCTTCCTGAAATTTATGACTACGTGATTTCATTATTTTTAATCCTATAAAAAAAATCAGATATGACTGATAGAAGAAAGCTTATGTCAAAGAGTAAGAAATCATATCTTATTAGAAGATTCTGATACTCTAAGAATGGAACATGGATTCCACATGTTTATTATTTTCATATTTCAAGAACTCATTATTTAATTTGCTTAGGAGGGCTACTTTCAGGAAATGAAGACCAAATGCAATTCCACATTTGAAAGTCATTTTCAAACAAAATGAAGAAAAGCATTTAGGCTCTCACCACTTTCTTTAGCCATATCAAGGAAAGCTTGAAGTTTTAAAGCTCGTCTGTAGTACATCATCCCTCTAACTGCAACATTTATGATTATTTGTATATATAGAAAAAAGATTAATTCATTTAAATGAGAAAATGTAAAGGGATCAACTACCTGTGCGACAAAGAGTTTGACCTCTCAAGGAGCCCCAATGACGAAGTTGCAAAATATTTTCTTCATTTTCCCAAACCTCACTCTCTTTTTTGCAATTTATTCTTTCCATGAAGTTATTCCATTCATCTGATGACAATGCAAATGGCTACTGAATAAATTACATCATTCATTCAAAATAATGCAAATCATACATGGTATTGTACTATGGGAGTTCACAGAACAACCCTACCTGGGTAAATCTTTTGCAAGTAGTAGATGATTGATACACCATCTTCATTCTCCATTTCAAGATCAGATTTGGAATAAACTGTCTCTTCACTATAGTAGGGGGTTAAGACACTGTGCATGGCAGAAGAATAGTCTTATTACATAAAAGTTGATGTTGTTAAAAATACCTTAATTTCCTCAAAGAAACTCATCAAATTTCTCAAGACCTTGAAAAACTGTGTAATTTATCCAGGACAAGTCTATCTAGAATTCACAAATGTACTTTCACAAAAACTATAATAAATCAGACACTGACTTTAGGAGAGCAAAGAGTCTCAATAGAAGCATGTAGGATGATATTTGAACAAGCAATATTATCACAAAGAATTTAAGAAAAGGCACTGCCTTTCTTCTGGCTGACTATTAGCCAGAAGTAGACTCAACTTGATCATATGCTCTGAACATATGTTGTACAATGTTTGGTCAGGTGTAACCCAATGTGGCTACCAATGACCAATATTTGGTCAAATTCAAGCCACTTGTCCATTGAACGATATGAAGGTGGCAGACAATCATTAGACCAACTGTAAGTTATCAATCAGTTGAATTCAACAAAATGTGAAGGCAGTTCTTTGCAACTTGGCAAAGTCACTGCAATATTCATTTTGCTATCGTTTTTTAATAAAAATGAATCATACCTGAATGAGAGCATTTTACGGACTCGAGGAGGACGTGGCATGTCCATAAACAACGAATTTGTAAAGAATGAAATCCTCCTACGTGCTTCAAGGTTTGTTGGGACATCATTGGCAAATTCGTTCACCGTCAAAAGGAGATGAATGCGTCTTATCTAAGAGATCATTAATCAAAGCTTTCATCAATCTTTACACACACTAGAAGGGTTAGTACTTAAGATAATCATTGAAGCTCAGCAAGTGCTTGGGTACCTGTTCTTCCCATTGTGCTGTAACTACAGGAGGGAACATTATAGCAGGTTTTGTGTCAGTACCAGAAAACACTTGTCTTCCAGAATCCTTGCCACTTTGCCCAAGGTCTACCAATTCACTGAAAATCATCACACAAGAACAAGCTGGACTGTTAGCACTCCTATGAAGGACAAGAGTGTGCCACTAAATCCAAGTAGAAGATGCAAGGTTCACCAACCGATTCTCATTCACCATCATATCATTAGTAAATACTTCTAACATGTCCTGCAGTATCAACACCACGGTATTTTGCTTGGAGGGATCAGCATCTTTCTGCAAGGCGGAAGGAAAAAGGAAGCGGTCAGTTTCCAATGCACGGCTACAAAGAGAATTTCAGATTTACAAAAGCAAGCTGAATATACCATTAGCTGAGTTTCATAAATGACTCACCAATAATCTCACGAGCTCCACAAATTTGTTACATAATGCTGGTAAGGGACCCATTCTGAAATTTGTAAGAAGTGTGTTCTTTGAAATATTACTCTCAACTTCTTTAAAGATGATGCTAAGTATCCTGTTACATTACAACCACAGTTACACACTACACTGAACCATCATCCTAATTTCATTCAAATGCCAGATAAATCTCTGCAGCAGATAGATTAATAGCCAAAACAATTAACTTTGTTAAAAGCATGTAGATATTAGTAGAGCACTAAATACCGGACCGGAACTCAAAATGTTATAGAACGAAGAAAAATGCTGAAGCGGAAATACTAAAACATAGATTGGACTCTTGCAAACTTAAGCTTTGATTGGGAACAATGAAATTATCAGCTAAGAACCTGGTTTCCAAAGGAGGTATCTGTAACATTTAAAAGATTTAAATCCACAGGACAAGTCATCTTTCTATGGTAAGTTTCTTTCTTTATTTATTTTTTTTTTTTGGGGGGTGGGGATTAGTTGTTTAAAGAGAGGATGGAGAAAATGGATATGGATTATCATGGGTAAGGAAAAGAACACTGCCATCAACCTTTTCTCAATTTCTCCAACTATCAAAATATTCAGGACATGTTTAAAGGATTCGTAGCATTCAATGACTGCACATTTCATGTATTCATCTGCACATATGCGTTTCCAGAGGTCCGCATCCCTTGATCGGAATTGCACTGCCATATCCAAAGCTATCGGGATCTGTAAATGTAGAATATATTCAACAGTTAAAAACAAGTTCCATTCACTCAATCTGCAGAAAGAAAATACATGCTGACCTTGCTTGCAAGCATAATCGGTGGCCACTGAATTAATTTGAGGCTAGGATCTGATGTATATGGAACCAGCAACAGATCCATCTCCCTGAATTAAAAGAAACCAAAGATTTAGTCTTAACAGGGGAAGAAACAGATAGAAATGAAATTTTATCTAGCTTATGAGGCCTTTCCTGTCACTAATGAGATCTTCTTCACGGAAACTACATATCACTTCATTCCATAACTGAGCAAATTTGGCAGCTTCACTTCTCTTGCTTGCAGTAACCTAACAGGAATGACATTGTAATAACTGAGTGGGATGCATGAAACTGCAAAACAATGATAATGATATAGAGAATTTGAAACATCAATCCAACCTCAGAAAATCTCTTTGAAAAAGAGAAGCCCTTCTTCCGTTTCTTATCTGAAGGAACCAAATATGTGTTAAATGCACCGGGTAAGGACTGGAACCGTGACCTCAGCATGCCCAGAGTTCGAATCTGTTAGAAGAGAAGGAAGAAATTAATAGGCCACAACCTTAAGTTAAAAAAAATCCTGCAACCTAAGCTCACTGACATAACTCACCCAAAGATTTAATGACATTTGAAAAATCACTAAAAGGAGAGTGAAAATTAAATGAGAGTTATATTCTCAAAAGGTGTTTGATATCTTACATAAATTACAAGAAAAGGAGAGTGGTAGAAAATATTGGTGAACTTCAAAAAATCAAGTAAACAATGTGGAACACAGAAACAAGCCATTGGAGGTAAAATGGTATTCACTGAAAAGGACGGCTATTGCACATCTCCAAAGTATGCACTAATTTCCATCTCTCAATAGAACAGAAAATACAATGTCCCAGCCAAGTTTACATAAAACAGGCCAATTATCTCACTAGAATATGTAACATGGAAGCAAGAAACATCCAAATGCCTCATTTCAAATGATATATGAAGGTTTGTGACTGTATATGGTTTATGTAAAAGCATCCAAATGCCTCATTTCAAATGAACACAGAAAATGACCATCCAAAGCAAAAAACACAAAAATAATTGAGATAATTACCTCTCCTAGGCGATCAAAGGCCCCGGCAAAGCCACCATATATGGTTGAGAAAATAGAATACCAAATTTGAGTATCCATAAAATAGACCTGGATTATATTGTAACATGTCCGGAGACATCAATCATAGAATAAATATAAATTTCACCAAATAAAAGATATGAAAAAAGAAAAATAGGAAAGAGATAGCAGCAGACAAACCAAGATTACTGGTAACCAGAGTGACAAAACAGCTCCATAGTTGTTTTTAGCTGTATACACAGGGTAACAGCTTATGTGAATATAAAACCTCAGTTGAAAAGCAAAATAAAAATTAAGTGAAAGAGTGATGAACACCATTTGGAAAAAATTCGTGCCACTCATAATCTACATTCCGAATGTTCATTATAGCTTTTGTTGGCTTCACCAGAGGTTTTATCTAGGCAAAGGACATGTAAAAGGGTTAAAGGAATACCAAATGAATGACCATAATAACAATGACAGTGATTATGCTGATAACAAAAGCCAACTAAAAATAGCCAACCTGGACAAAATAGCTGAATGCTATTTTTGAACATAAAAGTAACAGCCAAAAAATAGTATACCTGAAACAAAAAGAAAAACCTA
>Ga0325400_1002844_pt1 | contig 15415 bp, 5 predicted proteins | sample PopdelMetagenome_2_FD_205662 | JGI IMG/M metagenome (GOLD analysis project Ga0325400, IMG submission 205662) | Populus deltoides microbial communities from Bellville, Georgia, United States - Xylem-PdKOR-R1 | ecosystem: Host-associated > Plants > Phyllosphere > Stem > Wood/Secondary xylem... | reverse complement strand
CTTGTTGTAACACTCATCCACCATCTCTCAGACTCAACAGAACTACTAGCTCTCTCCGAAGAATACAAGTACGCAAGTAATGACAACTGGAATGGAAGAAGAAGAAGAAGAAGAAGAAGAAGAAGAAGAAATCTTGTAACAGAGGACAACTCCCTCGTCGACTTTAAGTCTGTAAAGTCACTAGAACTAATTAAACTTTTCCTTTTTTCTTTTTCTTTTTAGCTTTATGGAACTTTTCTTTGTTCGGACCAATGTCGGTGGTTCAGATTCTTGTTTCGGTTCAGAACTCCAAGCAGGTCAGGTTATGGCTAAGGCCCTCTCTTATAGTATTAAGCTGAATTCAGTGTGCAGTAATGAGCTTCCTTCACTGCTGGTTGCAGTACCTAAGGGAGGAGTACTATCTGCTCTAGCACAGCGCACACCGCGTTGGAAACCTACCGCTATTTAATTATGGATGTCATAACTCATTTTTCAGTTATTCTTTAAAATTTATATTTTTTTATTTTAAAATTAAAAATTAATAATAATAATAATAAAAAGGCTAGTATTTTAGCAAAAATAAGTTGAGAGGATTTAATATATATAAAAAAATCAAGTTGTAATTTTATATGAAACTAAGAGCTTAATCATACCTTATTTGTATTGAAGACTGAGATAAAATACAAATTTAATATCAAATTAAATGATTATTGAATGAATCTGTATAAAAATTAAGTCTATAAACATAATTAAATTTTTAATAGATGAATTTGATTTAATCATGGATCAAATTAAAATTTAATTATGTTTAAGTCAAATTAAAGGATTTAATTAAGTGCAAGAACTTTATTATATTTTAAATGGGTCAAATTAATTTCGTTAGGGACTTAATTGGTGAAAATTTAAGTTTGGGAGCCCAAATTGAGTTTAATTGAGAAGATTGGAATTTTAGAGAACCAAATTTAATTTTTACAAAGTCAACTGGTTCAAATTAAGGGTAAAATCGCAAGAAAATCAAATTTTTGGGGTCAATTAAGGGTTAAATTAAAGAAATTCGCAGTTAAGTACCATTTTGGAAAAAAAAACGTTGAACTCTAAAGACCCAATTGATTGAAATCATGGGCAAAATTGAAAAGAATTGAAAGTTTAATGGTCAATTAAGGGTCAATTTGCATAAATTCAAAATCAAGGACCAAAGTGAGAAGGCACTGAAATCTAGGGCTGACATTGAAGTTCAACAGGAGCAAAATTACATAAAATTGAAAGTTGATGGTCAATTAGGGGTGCAATTGAAATAAATTAAAAGTCAAATGACCAAACTGAACTTTGTTCAAACTCCTAAATTAAAACCCTAAAATGTCCAAAACGACGTTGTTTAAAAGAATGAAAAAAAAATTAAAAATCCACACAATATATTGTCTGGTTACTGTTCATCTTCTTCTTCTTCTTCTTCTTTTAGCCCAAAAAAACTGCTCAGATGACTAATTTTCAGGTGCATTTGATGCTTTGTCTCTTTACCAAATTTGACAAAACATGTACCACCATGATGGCCTAACATTTTACTACACCCTAGTATGGCTCCCTCCGGCTGATTGACACCATAGATGTGATAGTGCCACCCTAAAGAAGCCAACTCATACAATTTTGAGATCTGACAGTTCTTGATGGCAATTTTGAACCAACAGTTGGGATCCTTCTAGTTCAAGTCAAATACCAATATTTGGCACAAGATAAAATATCCTTCTTCCACCTCTTATAAATAAAGGTAGATTTCATGCCCTAAGAATGGAGAAATCTAAAGCCAAAGATGGAAAATCATCAGCTCTTTTCCCTAATTTTTTTCTCTTCTCTCGGCCAACATTTCCCCTATTACTCTGTCGCGTCTCCATCATCGTTGCCACCACTACCCACATGTCGATCTTCCCTACACCACCAGGAATGTCGCCAATAACCCTCTACCTCAGGCTAGACATGATTCCCCCCCCCCCTCTCGTGGTGGCCATTTCATAATTTTGCATGCAAATGGCAAGATAATTAGCATGGACGTTGGGCCAGTCTAACAAACATAGGGCTTGGGCCGGACCCGTTTCGGCCTAACCATGTGGGTTGGGCCGGGTCTAGCCCAATAAAAAAAGAAGGGTAGGTCTGTTGGACCGCCTGTCAGCCTAACCTGACCCGGCTAGGTCCAGGCTAGATGGTTAGGCTAGCCCAGCCAAATTTATTTAAAAATAATATTTAAATATTTAAAAAAAATCAAATTTTTGAAAAGGTAATTTAAAAATATTTGCGAGCTTCTTGCATGTTTTTCCAACTATTTTGCATAATATCAGGTTGTAGACTTACACTGTAAGATATAGACCCAATATTAAAAAAAACCTAGTTTTCTCTGAAACTTTTCTTTAAAACATTTTTGAAAATTCAACAATTTTAAAACAAATAAATTAATTTTCTTTTCCCAAAAACACAAAAAAGATGTTTTGTCTTTGTGCATACGGTCGAATCCTAAAAGTTTACGAAGCATTTTTTTCATTAAAAAAAACAAAAGTCGCTTCTTTTTCGTGTTTTAAAATGCAAAATGAGTATCATAACTAGTTTATGATTATCCCTTAAGATTTGGAAAAAATACAAAAAAACCATAACAATTATTTTTTTGGGAACATTAGGAATTAGTTAAATTTAGAAAATAAATATGATGATAAAATTCGGGCCTTAAAACAGTTAAATTTTAACCCAATAAGGTAAAGACTTTTTCATGAAGGGAGATCTACCTTGGACCTTACAAAAAAACATCAATGAATAGAAATATGACACAGAAAAACAATCAAACAACAGTACAGTTTACCTTAGGTAGGGTGCATTGTGGGTGATTATCTTCCCCTTGCATAACAAGTATCTTACCCAGACTCTCACATACCATAGATTTCCTAGTAACTATAATACTATATGGTAACTCCTGAATCTTATAATCATAATTTTATGATTATATCTAAAACCCCTTTTCACACACCTCTCAAGAGGTAGACCCGTCATTGCTCGACATCGCATGCTCCGCAATAATGGACATTATCTATCATAGAAAGCATGCAAAAAAAAAAGCTCAATTCCCAAAAAAATAAATATTGAAGGGTGAATCGAAAAAAAATATTTGCTTTTAAAAATGATAAATAAAAAAAAAACAAAAACAAAGTGGAAAGCTCATAGAACCAGGTTAATTTTCAAAGGTTACAACCTGTGAGATCTTAGACACGGACTTAAAGAAGGTCATATCCAAACCAATTAAACATTAAAGAATTAAATCAGGTAAAGAAATTCAAATTTTGAAAATTTTGCAAAGCGAGAAAAAAAACATCAATAAAAAGAATGAGAACTAAATTTATATAAGAAGCGTGGAATTGTAAAAAAAAAAAAAAAAGCAATTCTAAAAATTATCTCATACAAAAAAATAACAATTAAAAGATCGAGAACCAAATTTGACAAAGCAAAAGAATCAATGAGAATGAAATTGAAATAAAAAAACTATTTCAATGAATTATTATAAAAAAAAAATTCATAACCAAAAGTAGAGGGGCCAAATAAAAAAGAAATTAAAGTTTAGAGGTTGGCTTAGAAAATCGAGTGGGAGGGCGCAAACATTGAGGAAGAGGGGGGGATAGAAAGAAGAAAATAAAATGGCCTCTGATGACAAACCGAAGATCCTATTGGTCCATGTGTCACATATCCATGAAGGAGACACCAAGATAAAGTTGATGTCACCTCAGAATGACCATTTTAGCTGCTTTATTCAATTGCACAAGTCAATATTTTTTTCTCTTAAATACTTAAATAACCGCACCCTTACTGATTAATTACAAAAAAAAAACATAAACAAAATGACATGAATACTCTTTAATTTAATAGTTAAATTATTTAACATTAAGGGCTCAGAGGGCTTTTTACTATGCAATAAAATTAAAAAATCACAAAATGGCCCTCCCTTGCTTCCAAGGGTAAGTAGACTATTTTACTATGCATTCATTATATAAAAATATGAAACTAACCCTAATTATATAAAGACAAAAAGCAAATTACCTATATTGCCCCCACTCAATCTAAGAACACCGAAATTGTCCCTATATAAAGAAAATTATACCCCCAAACACTTGGCAAAGTGTTTTTCTTTAAAAGGAAAGATAGTGAAAACACGATTGCCATCCACTTTGATATGTGTCTGTGTGAACAGTGTTTTCCCCATCTTTTTTGGCTTTTTTTTGTAATAGCATAATAATATTTTTGCTCTCCACAATATAAGCTGAGGAAGTGCAAATTGAAGGGTAAAATGGTCTTTTAATGAGATTACTTTTAAAAAGAAAAATATTTTATCCTAGTGTACAGGGGCTTCCTAGTCTTTTCATTTTTTTTTTCAAAATAGTTAAAAGATTAAATTACCCTTAAAAAAATAAGAAAATGTTTTTCTTTCAGATTTGGCCTCTATTCCTTTTATTACTAATTTTTTATTTGAAATAATTTATAAAATTAGAATTGTTTTTCAATTGCATCCTTTAATTTTTTTTCAGCTGTCAAATTTGGTTCCTATTCTTTTAATTTCTATTTTTTTGTTTTTTATCATTTTCTTGATTTACTTTATTTTTCATTTTCATCCCTTATTCTTTTATTTCATTTAATATTTATATCAAATTTGGTCCTCATTATTTTAATTATTATTTGTTTTGGTTTTTTAATTTTGGATAATTGAGAATTTTGCTTCATGATTTTTTCAAGTTTGTCTTTTACGAGGTAATTCAGTTTCACGACCTAAGTCACAAGTTTTATAAATTAACCCAATTTGACTTCGGTCTTTTTAATTTTTTATAATTTTTTTTCAATTTCATCCTTTGATATTGTATTATTGGGCCTTCAACTTTATGAATTTTGTTGTTTTTCTTTTAACGGGGCTATCTTGATCTCATACCATGGATCGGGAGTTAATCAAGTTAGCTTGAGTTAACTAAAGTTTTTTTATGTTTTTTTTTTAGTTTTGCCTTTTTATTATTTAGTTTACTTGAGAGTTAACGTTCATTATTTTATTCAATTTCTTTTGTATAATCTTATTTGGCCTTCATAAGCGGATGACGAGTTTGGCATGCTGATTAAAATCAAGTTTTTTTTATCCTTTTTAAAATTGGTTTTATTCTTCATTTAGTGTTTGATTTAGTGGTAATTAAACTTCGGATTTTTTATTAGTCCTTGTCATTTTTTGTGGATTTTTTTATTGTTACTAGTTTTTTTTATAATCATATTATTAAATTAATCAAGCTCATTGAACTTATTCAAATCAATGACTTGGGTTCTAGATTTATCTTGTTATTTTAAAAACACTATCATCATCTAAATATCATTTTTTTTATATTAGAAAAAATTTGACCTGACCCACAACATAACACGGATCATATATCTAGTGATAAAAACTATATCATATATAAATATATTAATTATCATATAGCCTTTTAGATGTATTCATATTCCATTTGTGTATTAATTATCATATTATCTTATCAGTGTATTCATACTCCATTTGTAATGGTGTTTGTAAAGAGACAATATATCGAAACTTCAAATTCTATAAATCACTAATTTTTTCAATATTTTCTCTTGATAGAAACAATATATGATATTAAAATCAATTTGTATCATATATAATAGCATAATGAGTTGATCTGATAAGATGAACTAGGTTTTGATCAAGTCAATGAGTTTAGTTTGATTAGTTTCTTAACTAATTGAATTTTTAACTTAACCTTTATTAGAATCTGAGTTTATAGCTCAACCTCCAAGCAGAGCCAAGTTTGATAACTATAAATAAATATAATCAATAATAAATATAATGATACTTTATTTAGAAAAATTAAAAATATAGGTGAGATACATCTTATTCCAATGATTTAAAGATCAATAGTACTTTATATAGATAGATATGCTTTGGTAAGTTACTAGGATTGTTGCTTTTCATACATTCTTAATGTATCCGCTATTCTATATTATTGTATATTATTGGGCCAATCAAATTGATTTTTTATCCAGTTTATCAAATTAAATTGAATACATGGTTTTATTTGGCTCGGATTTGGAGTGACCCATCATCTTATTTGATATTATAATTTTTTTTTTGAATTTTTTTGTTTAGACATATACATTGTTTTTTTTATTGATTTGGATTTTAGATTTAATATTATGATTTACAAAAGGATTTTATTTTATGATTTTGGTTTTCTAATTAAAATTTTGAGAATATTATTTCATATGGTTTTAATAAATATTTTTAATTAAAATTTTCATATTGGATTGGATACTCGTATAAATAAAATCCTCCATCCCATGTAAGGAGGTTCTTGTTCACTCGAGGAGGAGGTTGCCTATTAGTTAATGAGCGTATTGATATTACTAGATTTATGGCCCGTAGCTAGTTTTTTTCATCGTAAAAAAATGCTAAGAAAACATATGAATAAATAAAATGAGTATAAAATTGGGATAAAAATATATAAATAAAATCCTCCATCCCACCAAGTCACCGGATCAATTGATAATTTTAATAATATGAATAAAAAATATAACAATAATAAAAAAAATTGATAAAAAATAACAACAAAAAATTTAAAAAACAAATCAATATAAGGCCATCTGGAGGGTAAAAAATTCATTTTTAAAGGGAAAAACTAGAAAAAAAAAACAAGAAAAAAAACTCAATTAAACTACGTTAACTTATAAACTTCGTGAAAATGGATATAAGATTGAGATAACCTCATAGAAAAAAAAATAGAAAGAAAAGCACCACTTGTAAGGAAAGGAAGAAAAAAGCATAAAGATCAGTTTTCAATATATCAAATGGTGAATAGTGAAATTAAAATAAATAAATTTAAAAATGAAAAAAAAATTAAAGTCAACCCATGAAATCTCAAACTCGATTTGAATCAAGAAGTTGAATTGCAGCCAAATTCATTTTTTAGGGATGAAATTATGAAGAAAAAAATCAATTTTGAAAAATTTCAAAAGCAAAAAAGATAGCAATAAAAATAATGGGGATCAAATTTGATAGAACAAAAAACCGTGGAAGATGAAATTATAAAAATAAATCTCAAACAAAACAAATAGCTATATAAAAAAAGAAGACTAAATTTGAAACATTAAAAAATGGAAGATGGTCAAATTGAAAAACTTTTGTAATTTTATAAGGCATTTGTGTTTTAATGTTTTTTTTTTAAATGTGACTTAGAGCTCGACTCGACCAAGGAAAAAAGGCTGATATATGGATATGCAAAAAAAGAAAACGACCAGAAATGCACGGTTAAAAAAATAGTATAGAAGGCATGTATAAAAAAAAATAAAACAAAGTCTTATCATTAATGATGTAAATGTTGAATGACAAAATTGAAAAAGAACAACATATTTAAAAAAAAAGAGGGAAAAAACCCAAGAAAACTCATATAACCTTCTAAACCTAGGTAAAGATCTCAAACTAGTAACCCATTAAACCCTAAACTAAAGCTGAATCAAGAAGCTCAATTCCTAACTAGTTAAATATTGATTAGCCAAAGTAAATCCAACAAAGAGCAGTAATTAAAAAAAAAACCCAAGAAAACTCGGATTATTTTTAAAATCAGTGGAAAATCATAAAGGAAAAAAATAAAAAAATTTCTCAAATAAAATAAATAACAATAAAAAGAGTGAGAATTAAACCCGAATAAAAAATAAAATAACAGGGATGAAATAGAAAAATAATCTTAACCTTACAAATTGTTTAAGAAAATCGATTGAAATATTGAAAGAAGAGATCAAGAAAAAAAAATATAAGTTTAAATAATTAACAAAAACAAATCAATAAAGAACAGTAAACAAAAAGACTTAAGATAACTAGGTTATTTTAAGGAACAACAAAAATTTCCACTGAAAGCAAATTAAGAAAAAAAAATTAAGAAATGGTCACTACTTTCAAACTACTGTGAATCTTGGAATATGTGTCACCTCATCTAGTCGGTAGTGCTAAGATCTTTTAAATATCACTCCAGAAGGTATTATGTGGTTGTTGAATGACCCCACATGCGCCCCTTGACCAAAGAAACGGGTATTCATATGCTTTGCATGACACTAGTATTTTTTTTAATTACATTTAATATATGTTAACCGCAAAAAAAAAAAAAAAAACTTAAACAACCTTCAAATCTATAATAAAACTAATATAAAATTATATATAAAAAAATTTTTGTAAGAGAGTAAAGTTAATTTTGTCTTTAAAGACAAAAAAAAATTAAAAATACCAAAACATTCCTAACTAATAGGTATTATATTTTTTTATTCTAGGATTAAATTTATATTTTTACTATGCAAAAAGAAATATTCAATCTAATCTTATATAATTTATAAAAAATAATTGTATCATGATAAAAATATCATTTTATTCTTCATATTAAATTGAAATGTTTTTTTAGTTAGAAAAATATTGTTATATCACTATTTTAATAAATAAGTTATTTTAATCATGGATACACTTTTATTTTGTCGTGTCAGTACGACCTGCAAGATTATAAATAGCTGACACTAACTTTTACTCCCTACCTACCACCTAAAATATTCAGCATCAGTACAGTAAATAACAAGCTAGTTGCCTGCGATCAGCACAAATCTCTAATCACTCGTGTATATATGCGTTTCCTTGACATTCAACAGAATCAATACGAGCTCCACGTTTCAGACCTTTTTTGTTTTTTCTTATAAAATAATTCTATTAGGTTTTTTTTTTATGTATTTTTATACATAAAAAACACTTTAAATATAAATAGAGAAGCTCATATATATATATATATATATATATATATATATATATATATATATAAAATGAGAATTATATGTATTAATAAAAAAATTAATGATAATTAAAAATAAAATTCAAAAAATAGAAAGATGGGTATAGATCAAGATATTTAATCTTATAAGAAGGAATATTTACTCGATTGTATTTACTGAATTTTTTAATTAAAATTAATTTTTTATTCAATCAAATAATATTAAAAATAGACTCACATATTAAATTGATTAAATAAAATAAAAGTGAAAAAATATTATACAAGGTTATATACATAAAAAATATTATTTGTAAATAAACATGTTTTATTTTCAAAAATAAAGTTCTTGTATACAAAAAAAAATATAGATGAATCAAAATGATCTTTTAAAAAAATAAATACACACAATATATAAAAAAAAACAATCTCTATCAAAAAAAGATTAAATAAGCAAAACAAAATTACAGATGAGGATATTAATTAAAAAAAATTAAAAAAAGATATATCAAAAAACAATATCTGTAAAAAAAAAAAAGCAATATCAAAAGAAAAAAAATAGCCTAGTTTCTATGGTTTAACTTATCAAATTTGTGACCTGCACCACAAATTCAGCTGGGTTCAATATTTTTTCCACATAAATTTATATTCAACCTTAAAAAAAGGGCCAAAAAGAGCTCGCTGACCTAGGCTTATTAATTTTTAAAAGGAGCATATGACACATCATCCGCCTCAATGTTTTTGAAAAAAAAATAAGTAGGTGACACATCATCTGCCAATGTAAACGACGTGTCATTTGCAAGCCCAGAATTCAGCCACGACTATGATGGATGGTAAATCAGACAGTTAGTCTTTTGCCCAAAAAAACCTAATTTTCAAGCTACTTTAACCCAAAAATACCTTACCAGCACCCTTATAAATACCTACAAACTATTCCATCAACTCCAAATACCTAAAAAATGGTCTCAAAACCAAAAATCAAATCGATTTAGTTTTGGATTTCTCGACTCAGACTAGTTTTACAAGCAACATTGAGACTCTAAACAACTACCCCGAAACCCATCTCATCTCATGGAACTCGTGAACACTAAGAAAACTTATTTTGGTGACCAGAAATAGAGTGAACAACAACTTTTTCTTTCATTGCTGGAATCCAGCAACCCCTCTTTCTCTTTAATCATGGATTGAAAAATAGCAAAAATAAACTTATGTACTAAAATTGATTAAAAAAAATTAAGAGGACCTAAATTATATACATTGCGTTGTTTTTTATGATTAAGACCCAAGTATATTTTTATACAATCTCTGGCACATCATAAATATTTGATGCTTTTTTCATTTTGGTACTCTTTCTTTCAATTTCACTTTTGAATAAGAATTCAGATTTAATTGGCCTTTAATTAGGATGAATCGTATAAAATAAAATTTCAAGAATCAAAATGAATTATTGAAAAATACACAATATGTACATAATATTTTGTGAATATATGAACAATGTTGGCTCAACAATAAACACCCAATGCCTTTTAGATTTTGACTTAATTATTATTATGGTTCTCCATACCCGGTCCTTTGACTTGCAAATCTTTAAATTGAGAGTTGTTGAAATACACAAAAAATTCAAACCATGGTTTTACAGTTTGATGTTGGAACATGGAATCCAAAAACTCAACTTCAAATTTCAATCAAACTTCCAAAATATTGTGTTAGGCCTATACGATCCTTAGATCCAGGAAAGTTAAAACCAAGTTTAACTAAAATATCACCGACCTGATGAAAACTCATTGATGTATTTTTTTTAATTTATTTTTAGGTCAAAAACCATGTGTTAGGTCTATGTTAGACTTTAAAACTAGAAAATTCATCGATCTAATTATTTAAAACAAGTTTAATCAAAACATCATCAACTCAATGAAAACTTGTTCAAACCATGAACCAAAGAACATTACATTTCTTTTTCAACATATGTTATTCCAATGATATATGCAACCTTCACATTTGGCAAGCATAGAAAATAAAACACATGCATCAAGTATGGAGTTCTTATTCCATGTTTCTGAAAATACTGAAGAGTAACTAAACAAAATAAGAGAAATATTGAAGAAACAACATAAAGGAAACATTTGAAAATAACATTATAGTTCTATTTTGACTCTATTCCTTCTTTTCATTTTTCTTACCAAAACATAATAAAAATAATCTCAAACTAATCACGTTCCTGCTAGTATGACATTAATAAGGAAAAGAGTGTGTATATACCTTAAAAACTAAAAAAAAAATAAAAAAAAATCTCAAAGCCTATTTTTCTTAAAAAACCATTGTCGAATAATGAAAAGCTAAAATGAAAATACGTAAAAAAATATCAATCTCCGTCAACTTTTCAAACCTTCAACCTGGTTCATTAGACGAGAAACACTCCATCTAGAAAAACAAAAAAGCCCAATTCATAACCAATCAAATATTGAAGAATGAGATTGAAAAAAAAATCAATTATACAAAAGGATCTAAAACAAAAAAAAGAATTAAAAGAATGGGGATCAAAATAGAAATAAAAAATAATTTTGATTTTTTATGGAAGGGTGAAATTGAAAAGAAAAAATCAAATTAACAAAAGGAAAAAAATAAAAAAAATAATGAGAATTAAAATTGAAATAAAAAGTGAAATTAAAAAGAGGAATCAATTTAACAAAAGAATCCAAAAGGAGAAAAATAAAAAGAATGAACACCACATTGAAAAAAAAATAATACATCACAAATTGAGGTTGAATGATATAATTGAAAAAAAAACTCAAAATTTGACAAAAAAAATCCAAGAATAAATATTAAAAATCAAAAGAATAGGGACCAAAATTGAAATCTCAAAAGATTAGGGGTCAACTTTGACATTTTGCATGGGTAGCATGATTTGTTAGGAGAGGGGAGAAGAAAGTGGGGGAGAAGAAAAAGAATTTGTTGGCGATAAACTGCAACACTTCCGACCACATATAATGTCTCATAAGGAAGAAGACGTGGTGATACATCTAATGACACGATAAAAGATGGTTTTTGGTCAATGGGAGGCACCGCTAGCGGTGCTTAAAAGGCATGAGTTACTTCCATTTGATGGCGCGTACCACTTTTTATTTTTTAATTATTTTTTATACTTATTAAAATATCAAATTTCTCTTGAATTAATTTCATTATAAAAAAAAAAAAAAACTAGTGGGAAAAGATAAAAGTGCCTTTAAACTTCAATTTTATTTTTTTTATTTAAAAGATATTTTAATTATTTTATTGTACTTTCAAAAGAGAAGGAAGAATATTTTAACTTTTGGGGATGAGTATTTGGGGATAACTGGTTATTATGTCAAATTCACTTTCTAAAAGATATGTGTTGTGATGCTTGGAATAATCCAAAGGTGTATAGGCACCCCACTACTGTAACAGCACGGCTTTTACAAGCCCAAAACAACAGTAATTTTTTTTTTTGTACTTGACACACATCGTGTCGGTAATCGGCGAACATGTTCTCTTCACATCATCATTATATAATCCATACATCAACAGCAATCAACATTTCATTTAAAAGTGAATCTTACATAAATTTATAATATTATGTTTGCATGATTAGAAGTTCGCATTTAAAATATACATGCATAGTCATGAGTTTGTATTCTATCCTACAAATAGTCATCATGAATTTAATCTAAAAGGATCTAATAATAGTTATACATTCAGTACATTGATTCATATAAAATACATCATGATTTAGAATGCAACTACATGATTCCTTGCAAAAGTAGGTTCCCATGTATCGGGTTTCCTAGGCACCTTGTTGGTATGACGTCCCTACTGTAGTACAAAACATTTACAAGAATGCAATTACTTAATAATAATAATAATAATAATAACAACAACAACAATAAGAAAATAGTCTGGCAGTTTAACGAAGCATTAACATTATCTCATTTTTGAAGCGTGACATTTGTAGTTCCTTCATGTTCTTGGTATACATAATTTGAAGTATATATATATACACCAATTCTTGCAATCAACTATAATTTTAAATCTGGCCATTCTTTTAAGACATCATTTGTTGAGGTTAACTATTCACTCACCCCGGCCATCCCCTTCGAATTCCATCAGCCAAAACTAATCAACCGTTTGTCCTGGTCATCCCTTTGGATGCCATTAGCCGAAGCTAATCGTTCATTTATTCCGGTCATCCATTCGGATGATATTAGCCGAAGCTAATCAATCGTTTGTCGCCGAAGCTAATCAATCGTTTGTCCTGGTCATCCATTCGGATGCCATTAGCTGAAGCTAATCAATCGTTTGTCTCGGTCATCCCTTCGGATGCCATTAGCCGAAGCTAATCATTCATTTATCCCCGTCATCCATTCGGATGCCATTAGCCGAAACTAATCAATCGTTCGTTTGTCCCGGTCATCCCTTCGGATGCCATTAGCCGAAGCTAATCATTCATTTATTCCGGTCATCCATTCGGATGATATTAGCCGAAGCTAATCAATCATTTGTCAACATTTAAGCATTTGGCAATCCGATATCTGACTTAACACAATACGACAACGTTCATGATAAGGTATTTCAATGTTCAAGGTCATCTCTTCAGATGCCTTTAGCTGAAGCTAATCGTTCATTTATTAACATTTAAGCATTTGACAGTCTGGTATCTGAATTAACACAATACAGTAATATTCATGATAAAGTATTTTCATTATTCAACATTATTTAAAAGGAAGGTGAAAGTCACCTACCTGCAGTAGAAGCTCTAATTGTGCTCCCCTGTTGCTGCTGTTGCACCACACCGGTGGTCCCTCCTGCAGTCACAGACTCATCTCATAAATTTTCCTCATTCAAAGGTATGTTTTATAATAATCATATCAATAGCTCATAAATCTTCCTTTCAATCATTTCTTTCTTTATATCTTATGTTTTTCTCATTACACCCATTAATGTTGTCATCCTTTATCCAACCATAGTTATCATTCCTTCAGGCCGATATTATAGATAATCCATATTCATCCATTACTCATATGTTACTTTCTTATGCATGTTCATTTCCTCATAATAGCATACATACATATATCATGTATATTTTCAGAGTTAGTATCTCAATGTGCAAGTGTTCGTATGACTCAATTCCTTTATTTAGTATTCACGTGCAAGTCTACTGTTACTGTCTCACTTTGAACTGTTACTGTCCACTTTCCAACTGTTACTGTCTGACTTTGAACCGTTACTGTTTGACTCTTCCAACCGTTACTGTCTGACTTTTCTAACCGTTACTGTCTGACTTTTCCAACCGTTACTGTCTGACTTTGAACTGTTACTGTCTAGACATTTGAACTGTTACTGTCTAGACATTTGAACTGTTACTGTCTACACTTTGAAATGTTACTGTCTAGACATTTGAACTGTTACTGTCTACACTTTGAACTGTTACTGTCTACACTTTGAACTGTTACTGTCTAGACATTTGAACTGTTACTGTTTGAACACTCATCAGATTTTTAACTATATCTAGACTTATAAAACTCTGTTTCCAGCGAGATTAGTCTCGTTGGAAAGCTAATACACAAGGCTACAAGTTCTTTGAAGGAAGGAGAACCCAGTTCTGCCTTTGAGATAGTCAAAATTGCTCATCAACAAACACTACCCTACAGGGTCTGTCAAGACCCAATCTCGGTTGATGACCCATAGCTGGGGTTCTACAGCTCCAGATTGAGCAAGACCAATTTCTTAGTTAGCTAACATCCAAAACTACAATTACTATGAGAAACTTGATCTTAATTCTCCCATTCTTCTACTCGAATTCTCTCCAAATGTTAGGAGACGAATCTGTCCAGATTCATCAACCTTTCCATTTACACACAACATCCACAATTTAACTCTTTCTCTATCATCTCAACCCCTGGTCATATCACATATCGTTTAAGACTGTAAAAAAAAGAATATCTTTATAAGAGCCAATTTATCTTATTTATTTCAATCTTCCCTCTTAACGTCAAAATAAAACATTCTTGTCGATTTTACAAACTTTTCGAACAATATTCTTCTAAACACAATCCTTGACACAATTCCTATAAACCATAAATAACAAACGAATAATATTCCAAACAATCTATACTGTCAAGTTATAATGCATTATTATGAGTATAACATATCCAAATATTAACTTCATCAAATGGTGAAATTTCCAGAAATATGGGTTTAACCGAACTGACCTCAAACTTGCAGACCTACTGTGCGAGATATACAACTTCTATACCAAATGTTTGTTTCAGATCTCCACCGTTCAGAATCTAGACAGAATCAGGAAGAACAACATATCCAAGTTATAGCTTAATCCAACGGTGGTCGAAGGAGAAAACAGACAGCAAAGAAGACTATCCAGAAGTGTATTTTCCCAAATATTTTCCTCCCTCGATATCTCTCAAACGGGGACTGATATAGAAAACCCCTACGGTGACAATGTACACGACATGGATGAGAAGAACATAAGATGATTAATATGATTATGTTGATAATTTATAAAGAGTTTATACTTTACTTATCTCTAATACTATTAGTGGATCCTCTAACCTTGACATTTGTTTTTATCATTGTTTAATCTTTACATTAAT
>Ga0325400_1002841_pt1 | contig 15420 bp, 10 predicted proteins | sample PopdelMetagenome_2_FD_205662 | JGI IMG/M metagenome (GOLD analysis project Ga0325400, IMG submission 205662) | Populus deltoides microbial communities from Bellville, Georgia, United States - Xylem-PdKOR-R1 | ecosystem: Host-associated > Plants > Phyllosphere > Stem > Wood/Secondary xylem... | reverse complement strand
AGAAATCTATAGACTGGAGAAACATTTGGCCATGGAATTTGAAATGAAGAACTTGGGTGGACTCAAATATTTTCTTGGAATATAAGTAGCTAGATCAAAACAAGGCATCTTTCTATCACAACGAAAGCATGTACTTGATCTACTGGCCGAAGTTGGAATGCTCGACTGCAAGCCAGCGAATACTCCAACAATTCAGAATCAGAAACTTGGGGAGTATCCTGATCAAACCCTAACCGATAAAGAGAGGTATCAACGACTGGTGGGTAAGCTAATTTATTTATCTCATACTCGTCCAGATATTTCATACGCGGTGAGCATGGTCAGTCAATTTATGCATTGCCCTAGTAAAGATCACATGAATGTGGTTGTTCGAATTCTTCGATACTTGAAACCAGCTCCGGGAAAGGGGATTATGTTCTCTAAGAATGATCACTTAGATGTTGAAGGCTATACAGATGCAGACTAGGCAGGAAACTTGGCCGACAGAAAATCCACATCAGGATACTTCACATTCGTCGGAGGCAACTTGGTTACGTGGAGGAGTAAGAAACAAAAGGTGGTAGCTCTATCAAGTGCGGAAGCCGAGTTTAGAGGTATGACAAAGGGGCTTTGCGAGCTTTTGTGGCTCAGACGTCTGCTCTCAGAAATTGGCTTTGCACCCAATTCAGAGATGAATTTATATTGCGATAATAAAGTCGCGATAGAAATATCTCAGAACCCAATCCAACATGACAGAACAAAGCATATTGAGATAGACCGGCATTTTATTAAACAGAATCTTGAAGAAAAGGTAATTCGCTTTCTGTTCGTCAGATCAGAGGACCAACTTGCGGACATGCTTACAAAAGCTGTCTCAAACAAAAACTTTCACAGCTCACTTGATAAACTAGGTATCAAAGACATTTCTACACCAACTTAAGGAGAAGTGTTGGCATGAGCTGTACAAACCGAGAGACAACAGAAAATTATAGCTGTAATAGTCACGTTTATCTTCTATTTATGTAAATCCCGATTGTCATGGGATCATAATTGTTTCCTTTCCAAATACAACTAGGAAGGCTGTACATTGTGATTTATATATCCCCTGTTTCTGCAATAAAAAAAAAAGAATTGAACTCTGCAGTAACCCTACTCAAATTTACATATTTATCGTGCTCTAAGCTGCACAGAGACAGTCGAACCGTCCACCACGTTCACTCACTGGCCTCACAGTAATTTCTAAAGTCAGACACCGCGCGAAGGCTGATAAATCAAGTATGCGGATCTTGCCTGCTTGTTGAGCAACAATCAGGTTTATCATTTAAAAAATTTATTAACAACTTGCATGTTATCAGGATTTATGATATAACCCTGTGGTCGAAAGCAGATAAAACAATTAGTCCCCTCGTGCAGATATGTCTTGAAATATGGACATTTCCAGACCAATTCTATCTAGAAAATTGGTGTCAACGCCATTCGTGTGTGGTAATTAGATTAGCAATAGTTGTTGCCTAATGAGTTGGAGATGTGGCTGGGGATGAGACATTGACAAACATAGTTGATAATAATTGAATATCCAAATCAGAATCATATTATTGAGATTCCTCGTCTGCCTCACCTCTTGATATATATTTTTGGCAATTGCAACGTAAGAAAGGAAAATTCAAGGATTGATAATTCGCATTCACCAGCTTTAGTCTCTACCCTTCGAGAAAGAAAAATGGCTTCATCTTCTAACCAAAAAACCGGCTTCCATGCTCGTTCTAACAGTTTTCCCTCTAGATTAAACCCAGCCATCACACAGCTTGATGAGCATTTACGCAGATCAAGGGCTTCTGAAGGTGCCTGTACCTCATCATCCTTGGGTGGCAAACTAAGCAGCCTCCAGGATTTGCATGATTGTGTCAACAAGTTACTTTTTCTACCGCTGAACCAACAAGCAATAGCCCAAGAGAATAATGGTAAATTGATTGAAGAGCTATTAGATGGATCTCTTCAGGTCCTGGATTTGTGTAATACTGCAAAAGATGCCTTGTTGCAAACAAAAGAAAGCGTACATGAACTTCAATCGATTTTGCGCAGGAGAGGTTGTGTTTAAACTGGTCTTACAAGTGAGGTTAAGAAATATTTAACCTCTAGGAAGGTAGTGAAAAGGGCAATTCACAAGGGCTTGAAGGTTATTAAAAAAAACAGCACCTTCTCTGCCTTTAATGGTGACCGTGAAACTACAATCATGTTTAACATGTTGAAAGAGGTAGAAGTAGTTTCTCTCAAAGCGTTTGATTCCCTTCTCTCCTTCATCTCTGGACCAGAGGCAAGGACTACTGGTTGGTCATTAGTCTCCAAGCTGGTGCACCATAAAAAGGTAGCATCTGCAGATGAAGAAGCTGATATAAATGAGTTTGCTAAAGCAGATGCGGCATTATTAGCCTTGGTAGATCAGAACACAAGCAAATCGGATAACATCAAGGGTGTTCAAACCCAACTCGAGAGCTTAGAATTGTGCATTCAAGATATTGAAGAAGGTCCTGAATACCTTTCCAGGAATCTGATCAAAACTAGAGTCTCTTTTCTAAACATCCTAAACCATTAACCGGAACAATCTTGATATAGTCATACTTGTACATCGTATAAATACACATGTATTATTCCATAGATAATGAAATGATCATATACTCAGTTGCTGAAATTGTGTCCCGGTGTGTTCTATTTTTCTTTTTCTTTTTTTTATCTTTGTTGGTTTTTTGAACAAGAAAGACAGAAAGTAAAGAGAAAAGTTGAGTGAAATTTTCTAGTCTTTCATATCTGTTCTACCACTTGCAGGTTACATAACTGATAATACATAGAGAAAGCTAGGAAGAGACAGTTCTACACATGGAGGTCGATACCTAATCTAACGGACTTCTAGCCTTTACTTCGCAGCTTGTGCAAAATCATATCTCCTGCAATTTCAGACCATACTCCATACATATCAGATTAGGTCCCAAAATATCAGTACATACTGCCTGCATGCACACAACAGTCCACATAATAAACATATATTGCAGAGTACTTAGAAAAAAATCTCATTATTCTGACAACCTTTTCTTGCATTTACCACAGCCTCTTTTTTTAGAAGTTGAATGAAAGTTCAATTTTCAATAGGATTGCCTCTATGCTGATGGCAAGGGACAAAAACAGATGTAAATTCTAATTAATTAAATGTTTAAGAACACAAGGGTGCTGAAAGATGACAGGGTCTGGTCAAGATTAATACAGCAAAATTAACATGGTAGACTCGTAAATAAGTCTGTTAAACATCAAATTTTGCTCTCTTAGCTCATAAAGATTGTTTAATCTTAATCATTAAGCACCAAATGAAATTTAATGGAACTCACATGTTAGACTCAAATTCCAGCATATTGAAAGCAATGAAAAATTAGATGGCTGTCTTTCGGTTAGGGGGAAAGTGGAATCATCCAGCAATGTTATTCAGCGGCTACCCGCAGCTCTTATCGTTATGCTACAACTTGGCTAGAGATACTGAAGCCAAAGTTGCGGATCTTGTCTTCCTTTATCCCAATAGAGATTTCAGGACTTAGCATTGTATGCATTAATAAATAACCACTCGTGTGTTGCAGATGAAATGCTAGTATTCAATTCAAGAGAGTTGCTGAATTACTGAGCAAGAGACAATGCGTAGACATCAGGGCTGCCATTTTTCTGAAACATGTTACCGCCATTAATAGTTGAAGAGGATGAGATTCCTCATGTCTCCCTCACCCCAATATATATTCAGTAGATGTCAACAGATGGAAAGCACACAGAATTGAATCAATATTTTCAGCCATCAAAACTTCTTTTCTACAAGAAAGAAATAAAAATGGCTGCCTCCCCCGTCCGTCAGAAAACTAGCTTCCATGCTCGATCCAACAGTCTACCCTCTAGACCACATCCAATCATTTCGGAATTTGATGAGAATATTTGCAGAGTAAGAGATTCACAGGCCACCTCTAAATCATCTTCATCATCATCAATAGGACACAAACTAAGTAGCCTTCAGGATTTGTATGATTCTGTTGATAAGTTCCTACAACTGCCACTTACCCAACAAGGCTTGGCACAACAACGCAATCAGAAATGTGTCGATGAGCTCTTAGAGGGATCTCTCAGGCTCTTGGATACGTGCACTCTACCCAGGATGCACTGTTGCAATCAAAAGAATTCATTCGTGAGCTTCAATCTGTTATTAGCAGAAGACAAGGAGGCGTTGACAGCGAGATCAGGAAATACATTGCATCCAGGAAAGTAGTAAAGAAGTCAATAAAAAAGGCCTTGAGGAACTTGAAGGGCATGGAAAACAGGCGCACCTTCTCTAATGAAGAGTACCCTGAGATTATCATGTTAAGAGAGGTTGAGTCCATCAGTCTTGCCGTGTTCGAATCATTACTATCATTCATTTCCGAACCAAAGTCACAAGCAAAGAAAAGCGGCTGATCATTGGTTTCCAAGCTGATGAACCACCACAGAATAGCATGTGAGGAAGAAGAAACAAATGAGATTGGATTTGCAATGGCTGATTCTGCTTTACAATCTCTTATCAGTTGCAAAACAGATAAGATGATGGATGTGCAAAAGAAGCTAAACAATTTGGAGTTGTGCATTGAAGATCTTGAAGATGGAATTGATGGCATCTTTAGGCGCATGATAAAAACTAGAGCCTCCTTTCTCAATATTTTCAGTTAGTGGCCTGCAAAATCAGCTAAAATCATACTTTGTCAATGGATGAAATATACTTGTAAATATTTTTTATATATAATTCACATACTTTTTATGAAACTATATATATATGTGCTCCTTATGAGGTTCTTTCTATTATGGTTTTAGGACATCCATTTTTAAGCCAAATTATTCATTACATTTAATTTGCACTCACTTAAAAATTATTCATTACTTTAATTTGTGTTTAGTTAGTGTTTTAGAATACAAGGAAAAACTATAAAAAAAAAAACATAAACATGTTTAATTAAAAAAATAAAAACAGAGATATAAAATAAATATATTTATAAGACAGTTTTGAAATGATTTTTTTGTTCTTTTAAAACAGAAAGGACAATGAGACATGTCTACTCTGTCTCAACTATCTTCCTATCTTTAGTTCAATATTAAAAAAAAAAATTGATAATTTTCAATTAATAAGATCTTTTCAATGCAAAATTCCCAAAACAATTGAATGCAAAATATTTGGATTCAATTTCTTAATGCCTGGGACAAACTAATTGCACTTGCGTTTTGGGAAAATAAATTAGTAAACTTTTCTATTGCAACTTGGAAGTAGTCTGAGACTTCTGAAATATTAGGCCAATAATGAATGCTGCACTGCTAAGTTTTCTTGAAATTTACGTCAGTATGGTTACTGTCAAGACTGTATTGTCTCAACAGATAAAATCTTTGACAATAGATTGTCAGAATAATGAAAGCTTTTGCTAAATACTCTACAGTTTATGTTTAGTATGTGGACTGTATGTATGCAAGTAGTTTGCACTGATATTTTGGGACCTAATCTGATATAAAACCTGATGTGTATGGAGTATGGTTTGAGATTGCAGGAGATGGTTTTGCACAAGCTGCTAAATAAAAGCTAAAAGTCTGTCAGATTTGGTATCGATGCAGGGGATCTGAACAGTTGTATATGGATCTGTTATAATAGCAAAGATAAGTGGATCATATCTTGAGTTCAAGAAGAGATCTAGTCATACCAAATAATATATCTAACAAAAAAACTTATAATTTTTTATTTAATTATTTGATCACCCTCAAATTTTGACAGGAAATTCTATTAGCTGCGTTCTATAGGGGGCAGCCCACTTCAATGGATGACATAGGGAAGGCCTTATAAAAGGGTTAGAAGATACTGTTTGATTCAGTTTTATTATTTTTCTATTTAATTTTGGATTTCTAACCTTAATTTTGTTTTTATTTCTCCAATCTATTTAGGTTTCTAATTTTTCTTCTTTGTAAGGTCATTAATTTCATGTAAATCTTTTTGGAGAGGCAAACAATCAGAGAATAAATTATTTAGAATAAAACGGTTAGGGTTGTTCTTGCTTTAGATCATTTTCAGAAATTATGTCTTCTTTGTTCTAATCCTAATATGATTAGGTTCAGCTGCGTCAGGTATCGACTTCCATGTGTAGAACTGTCTCTTCCTAGCTTTCTCTATGTATTATCAGTTATGTAACCTGCAAGTGGTAGAACAGATATGAAAGACTAGAAAATTTCACTCAACTTTTCTCTCTAGTTTCTGTCTTTCTTGTTAAAAAAACCAACAAAGGTAATTGCTGGCCTCGCAGTAATATCTAAATTCTAATATAGCAGAGAGGCATCACCAAGTCATGCATGCGGATCTTTCCTGCCTATCGAGCAACAATCAGACCTGTGATTTAAGAATTTTATAAAGGAATTGCATGTTCGCATGAATTTTTATATGACCAATTTGATTTTCAAACAGTTCTCTCGTGCAGGCATGCCTGAAAAATGGACGTTGCCAGGCCACCTGTATCTAGAAAATTGGTGTCAAAGCCATTCATGTGCGCGATAATTAGGTCAGTACTATACCTTATCTTCTGTCAATGGGCTATGGTAGTTGTCTTGTGAGTTGGAGATGTGGTGAGGGAGGAGGCATTGGCAAACATAACTGATGAATTTTTGATCCAAATCGAAATCGTGTAGAAGAGATTCCTCGTGTCTCCCTAACTCCGCGGTGTATATTTAGGCAATGATAACACAAGAAAGGCAAATTACAAGACGTATATTTCATATTCACCTTCTTTAATCTCCCCTTTGAGAAAGAAAAATGGCTTCATCTTCTAACCAAAAAAACCGGCTTCCATGCTCGCTCTAACAGTTTTCCCTCTAGATTAAACCCAGTCATCACTCAGCTTGATGAGCATTTATGCAGATCAAGGGCTTCTGAAGGTGCCTCTGTTGAAAGAATGCTTTAAAAACTGCAAAAGATCAGGAGAGTTGCTGAGGAAAAGATTTATACTTGAAGATCAAGTCTTTGAGAATAAATTCTGTAATTATTTTATTGTTTTGTTATTAGAAGTTTATTATGTGACCAGCAGATTTGATTGTTTTAAAAACTCTATTTAAGAGAGTTATGCAATCAATAAAATATTATCTTCTATACAAGTTGTCCTTCCTTACGTGTTGTTCTGCACAATCTATTATAGGATCCAACAGCCTCTACCTTATCATCCTTGGGTAGAAAACTAAGCAGCCTTCAGGATTTGCATGATTGTGTCAACAAGTTATTTTTGCTACCACTGAAGCAACAAGCAATAGCCCTAAGTAATACGATATGGAATTATGATATGTATACTATTTTTGTACGCCATTTGATAGGATAGATTTGATATATTTGTTTTGTTTGGTGTTTAATTTATATAACTGTATTCACTTATCTTAAAATATATATTAGCATATATTATAATTATTACCTCTCACTGAGTGTTTTGACTCACCCTTTCATTTATATTTTTCAGGTTTTTAGTTTAGTTTTGGTAGCAAGATCTTTTGGTTATGTTCTTCTTGCTTCTTGAGTCGGTATGCCTCGTTTGTTTCTTAAGACTATCAGTTTATTTTTTATTTGTTATTCATAGATACTCCGCATAATGATTTTAATTATGTTTTAAATTTATTTTGGATTATTTATGAAAGAGTCAAATTTTAATTTATTTATTAAATTCCTCAATTTTGAATATATTATTTTATCCTACGTTATTTTATGATTTTTATGATATCAAATATGTAAGTTATGAGATTTGCCATATCTAGAAGATGTTAATATCTTATGTTTGTGGTGTTGTTCATTAGTTCAGAAATCGGGTCGTGACATAACACCCCTCAGCTCACCATGTGATGAGTGTATTGTCAGAGTAAGAGATTCACATGCCCCTCGGCATCATCATCAACCATGTGTAGATCTTGAAGAGGGCAATGAAGGCTTTTCTAGACGCATGATCAAAACAAGAGCCTCCTTTCTCAATATTTTCAGTCAAATAACTAAAAAATCATTGCAAATCATACTTTGCTAATGAATTGATTCACTTGTTAAAAAAAAAAACCGATGCCTACCACCCATGCTTTCTTCAAACCATGTGCTGCTGCTTATGATGCAATGCGATGAATCCATATAATTTGATCAATTTAGTCCACACAGACCAAGTTTATCTAATAATAATAATAATAATAAATAATATCTTTCTTCAGACAACTTCATATTTCACGATAAACCATTTCATGGATCCGGTACTTCAGTCCAAGGAATAGAGCAACATATGCTGGTGTGCAAGCAAGGCTAATATTGTAATAATTTTGGGTTTAAAAGAAAACTACGACTTAGAGCAGATTAGTCCAAATTACATGAAAACTGGAGGGCAGAAGTAGCAGGTTTAGTGAAATGCGATAGAGTTGCACTTGCGTTCAGCGGCCAAGAAAGACCTCAAGATTACATTTCTCATTTTCTTCCCTGACAGCTTCATTAGCCACAGCAATCAACTTAATCTTACCCTTGTCTAAATCTAATAGACTTGAACTTAACAGATACTTTGATTTGGGGTTAATCAAGATAACCAAAACAATTCAACTGCTAAGGATCAAGCTCATAAATATAAGTAAGGCCGAAACCAACCTGAAGGATCTCGGTCATCTCGACATAACATATTTCCAAAACCAGGCTCATTGAGAAACTTGTAACAAAAGCTCCATCAAAGAACAAATCAGATATTCAGAACCCCAGTAGAACGGGAAAAATTATACATGCATTAATGAGCAAGTGTTTTTTTCTTTTCTTCTCTACATTACATTGATGAAAACAAATTCAATTCACAGCTCAAATTTTACACAAACTTGGGGTAGCCTCGATGACAGTGGGTAGTGGTGTGTGGATATTTATTATTATTATTATTATTATTATATATCTTTTTCTCATGATCCTTTTCCACCTCTTTGCTTCTTTTCTTCTAATGCAGCAGCTTCATTCAACATATCGGCAGCGTCATTGTGCATGTCAAGTTTAGCAAGGGCAACTGACTGCATGTAGAAGGCTGTTGGCCAATCTGGATAAACACACTGTGCTTGCATTGCATCTCGAAGGGCAGCATCTGGTTGATCACACAAAAGAAAACAAAGACTGCGCCGAGCAAAAACAGTTGGGGAAACCATGGTTCCTACATCGATGAACTGCATCAAAAACAAAGCTAAAGGTTATGAGAACATATGTTCAAAAATCTTATGTCTTACTAATGCTTGTGCATATTAGCACATAGAGAAAGGTGGAGCTGTTCTGAGCACTGCTTGAAACTAAATAATATAACATCATTTTCTGAGAAAACCAATATGCTCTGTAACTCATTGACAAAAATGAAAACAAAGTGTCTGAAATACATGTCTCAATGAACAAATATCTAATCAATGAAGATGTGGAATATAAAATGAAAAGGCATGCTTCAAACATGCGTTACTAGTTTGGGTATGAAGCCATCCTAAAAATAACCAACTGGCTGAAAGTTCCAACGAATAACCAAGTACCCTTCAAAAACATACCTGAGAATAACAGTCAATGGCAGTTTTAAAATCTTTGTCACGGAATGCAAAGTCCCCTCGCTTCCTCGATTCCAACATGTCTCTCATCTGCTGCGTCCACTCTTGGAACGATAACTGAACCAGACCATGTTTCACAAAACCTATCAGCATAAAATTCAACAATATAAATATACAAGATTTTCTTTTCTAAAACAATTACCTCATTTGTTCCCTCATCATCTTTGTAGTGTGTCATAACCATGATCTGATGAATTGCTGTTAGGTCCATCCTTGAACAGGCCTCCCCCATTGGGGAGAGGGGGCGCTGAGGAGTTGCTGGGGCTTCCTCGTGCTTTGATATTCCGAGCATTACATATGATGGAACCTGACAGCCCAGAACTTCAATTATTAGTTTCTCAACACAAAATGATGCTGCTTTGATCTTCTTCGAACAACATGACTAATATGTGGAGATGATCCCATATGAAAGGAAAAAAAAGGAATGGGCATCAAGGAACTTAATTCTATCTGTAAATCTTTTTCTTTAAAAAAAAAACAGAAGAATATAGTGTCTTTTTATCAGAATGTGATTTACTCATTGGTGTTCAAAGTCTTTGAGTTGTGATTTGAAGCTTGAGACATCCAAGACATTTGTTAAATTGACAGAGTAAATAACCTAATGAAAATCCAAAAGCGTTCTGGCACTGCATTGAAAGTGTTTGTAGATGCATGTTATTTCCAGACCAAGGTTTTCACCAACGCCAAATAAGAAAGCAAAACATCTTCCAAACACATCCAGTGACAGGTCCAGAATGTTTCAATCTCTTTAAAGGAAGGATAGCTTAAATTGATAATTGAAAAACCAAAATAGATGACATTGATTGAATTTCCTTACATCAGGTTTCGTTTGCAGTGGAGCTAGTGTTGTAACAAGGTCCTTTGTACTAGGCCGTTCCCTAGGTTCATATTGCAAACATTGAGAGGCAAGCCCAACAACCACAGTTGCTTCTTCTGTAGAAAAGTTTCCTTCCAAATGTGAATCCATCAAGAGAGTGATGTTTTTTCCCATTATCATATCAATTGCCTGCAGTGCAAACATTAAATTAATACCCAATGATACATCTTATAAAAATCAGCAAAACTTGAAGAAATATCAACATCATATCTATGTGATCCATGTATAGCAACCAGCAAAACCAAGATGAACTTTTGATCATACGAAAAAAAAAGATGAATTTTGGTGATGCCTGATGCTTTTGCTGAAAGGCATAGCAACATTAACATTTGCTTTTTGATTAATAGAACCGTACAAGATTGAATCACCATGCAATCTGCTATGAGCGAAGGTCACTTACATGACTTGGAGGGATATGCTTTCCACTTAGCAAATCCAGAAGGACAGTACCAAAGCTGTAAATAACACTTTCAGGTGTGACCCTTCCTACAAAATTCAAGTTAAGGCAAAAACAAGATGCATTGAGCCAAATGCATGGACAAGATACAGCTATTCAAGTTGAAGAGATGAAAAATATCATAACACATAACAAGCTTGCTGATATAAAAATTTGACAGTAATTACCATTTCTTAGATACTCTGGAGGGGTGTAAGCAAGATTAGTACTATAACTTTTCCCATCTCTACTATTTTTCATCAAGCCAAAACATGAAAGGCGTGGATCACCATCCTATAAGGTCCATTAAAGAGGATTTATAAGCACCCTAGATGGCAATAAATGCATGGTATTTATGAACATAAAAGAACCATGATACTGAGTGATAAGTTCTTAGAAACTGAGAAGGAATACCTCGTCAAAGAGAACCCTATAGGCATTCAAGTCATGGTATAGTGGACGGCCCTCAGAACTACAATAATCTAAGGCTTCAGCAATGTAGAGGGCTACTCTTAAACGCATTGCCCATTCAATGGTTTGATTTTCCCCTGTGAAGAATGAAAGAAGACTGAAGTTTAGACTTTGATATCTCAGCATAAGGCTCATATCAACTGAATCAAGGACCAACCCCAACAATGTCATAACACATGGAAAACATTTTCTAACTGCAACCAAATCAATTCTGCAATACAAAGGAAAGGACCAACCCCAACACTGTCATAACACATGGAAAACATTTTCTAACTGCTACTTGATGTGAGTAAATTCAATAATGCATTGATTAGGAGCGGAATTGGCATTATTGAATACATTACTTGAACCTTGAACAACAATTCAAGATTTCAACAAACTAGAAATGTAGCAACAGGGAGAGAAATTTATTCCTCACCGTCAATCAAACAATCATTTCATTCATGGATAAATAATGCCAATCATGATTATACTTCAAGTTCAACACAATAAGACTATAACAAGCAATAAATAATGGAAGAAAACTAGTCAAACCAAACAAAAGATTCAAGAAAAGCATACACACACAAACACGTACAATGGAATAAATGCTTAGCTAGGGTGTCATTAGGCATGTACTCAGCAACAAGCAGCCTCTCATCTCCATCACAGCAATACCCTATCAAATTAGCCAGCTTTTTATGCCTCAACTTCCCCACCCCCCATGCCTCCTCCTATAACAACAACAACCCAATTCACAAAAGCCATCAAAAAATCAGGAAACCATATAAAGAAACGAACTTGATAAGGTCAAAACTCAAAGCAAGAAACTTTATGGATACCGCAAACTGTTTAGGATCAGGCCAAGCCATCTTCGTAAACTTTTTAACAGCGATCCACCTCCGGTTTTGAAGTCTGCCTTTGTAGACAAGATTAGGTGCCTTTTCACCACTTTCAGAGACTATGTTATCAGGACTGAAGTTATTCGTTGCTGTTTTGAGGTCAGGGAAAGAGAATTCACAGAAGGAAGGGATTCCTGTTGCAGGGTCAAGTACAATTGAACCTGATGGATTAAGAGGATGTTGTTGATGGGTTTTTTTGTGGTCTTTTTCTGGATGAGTTTCAGCTAGAATTGAAGAAGAACAACAACCCATGATAGTACTATGCGTTGTTGGTGATGACTGATGATGGGTTTCTTTCTTCCTTGATTTTGAATTTGGCTATGGATAGAGAGAGAGACAGATGAATTAATTATTATTATTATTATTATTATTATTATTACAAGAGTTATATAGTTTTAAGAAGTAGTTGTTGTTTGTTGTTGTGTTCTTTCTCTTTGATCCTTTGCCATGTTTTTCCTTTCCTTTCTTCCTTTTTGGTAATAAAGGGAAGGGCTTCATAATTTTAACAGTAACGGAATATTATTACAAATAAAACAAAAAATTCATCGGTGTTTCACCGTAGATTATGCACAGTATAATTTATAGTAAAACGACTGAAAAGTTTTTCGACGATAAAAAAAAACACATACGGGTAAAATTATATTTTCACATGTTTATTACATAATATAATTATTTTTATGTAATTAATATTTGAGAGTTATTTTTGAGTTTTTATATTTTTTATATATTTTAATTACTGCATAACCCATGGGATCAACCTTCTTTCCAAAGGTCAAGGAGCATTTTAGGTTTTTTAACCTTGATTTTTTTAGAATTATTTTGTGGGGTCAAAAAATAAAAAAGATAGTGTGTGCATCTTTTAAGTGACATGTGTAGCGCCTTTTAGTGGTCGTTGGTAGCCTTCTGCGACTACAACCAAACCATTGTGCCACGTTCATCAAGGTGGGTCGCTTGCTGTTTGCCTTCATGGCACAGAGGAGCTCCAACGATAATTTTTTTTTCTCTCTCCTTCACCTTAAAAGATTTGCTGGCCTTGCAAAGTTGTAAAGTGGTCCTCACTCATTTAAATGTATTGAATTTGAAAGAAAAAAATTCAATTTCATCTCTTGGCATTTCATTTTTTTATTATTTTTTTAAATTTGATCCTTATTTTTTTATTCCTATTTAATTTTCTTTTAATTTTTTTATTGGATGTTATTTTTTTATTTAATCTCTAATCATTTGATTTTAATTCTTTCTTTTTTTGTTGTTAAATTTGATATCCATTCTTATGATTGCAATTCTTTTTATTTTGAGTTCTCTTCTTGATTAATTAATTTTTTCTATTTCATCCCTTATTGTTTAATTTCATTGAATTTTCGTATTATACTTGGTGCTTTTTTTATCATACTTTTAAAACTCAGCCCGAGAGTCGACCTTCATAATGTCTCGAATCATGGGTTAGGTCAGATAACCAAGGTTATTAGGGTCAGTCGGAGTTTTTATTATGCAGGAAGTAAAAATGACATTATTTTGATATAAAAAAATAATGGGAAAAAAATTTATGGATGCTGACATGATTTTTCTCTAGTTAATCACTTGATTTTTTATTCAGCTAAAAAGTAAAAATGGTATTATTTTAATAAAAAATAATAGAGAAAAAAATTCAATTATGATCCTCTCTTTTTTCATTAGTCTTTCTTTGTTTTGGATTCTTTTTTAGATTGTTTTTTTCTTCTAGTTTCAGCCCTTTCCATTTGATTTTGTTTCATTTTGTTTTTATATTAAATATGGTGCTCATTCTTTTTATTGTTGTTTTTTTATTCTTTTCTTGGTTTTTTTCCCTTTCAATTTCGCCCCTCAACATTTTATTTCATTTCTTTTTTTTTCTAAATTTAGTTCTTATTTTTTTAATTACTCTTTTTTTTCTTTTTTTTTATTTGTTTTATCTTTCAATTTTTTCTCTCGACATTTTATTTTATTTGTTTTTTAATCTTATTTTGGTTCTCATTTTTTAATATCTCCTTTTTAGCCTTTTTATTCTATTTTTTTTATTAAGTCTCTCATTATTTACTTTCATTAGTTTTTATAGTAGATTTTGGTTGCTATTGTTCTGATTACTATTTGTTTTCTTTTTAGTTTTTAAAAATTTTGTTCAAAATTTCTTTTTTGTCTTTTGTATGATTATCTTAGTCTCATGACTAGAGTTGCTGGTTTTGAAGATTATCCCGATTTAACTTCAATCTTTTTTAAAAAAATTTATCTTTTAATATTAAGTTATTGGGCGTTGAGTTATCTATTTTATTTATCTTTTCTTTTTCTGGGATTATCCGAATAGCGAGTTAGTCAAGTTAACTTAGGTTCACTCAGGTTATTACTATTTAAATATCTTTTGTATGTTAGAAAAAAAAAATTGACTCGCCTTGCAGTATAGCATGGGTAAAAAAATTTAGTTAATAGTATTATTAGTTAACTTCTTACTTTTTAACTGTTGTTTTCAATTGTTCGGGGGTACAAGTTTTTAATAGGTATCAAACATGACTCGAAATGACCTAGGACTTGGGTGGAACCCTAAATCTATAGGTTAACCCGGATTTATCCTAAAATAATATTGTTTTGGATAAAAAATTTTAAAAAATCATTAAAGTTAACATAATAAAGTTTTACTTAGGTTTGATCAAATTAATTAGGTCTCAAATTGACTCATCGGCTCATCTACATCTGATCTAGCAAACTCTTAACCTAGTTCAAAAGCAAACCAATCATGAGTTAAGTTTCAAATCAACAAGTTATCGGTTAGCTCGATAAGTCAAGTTTAATAACTAAGATACAAAAATTTTATTAAAGATTTATAAAAAAACACATCGTGTACAAGGAATTGAACCTTGATTAATAATGGGCATGTCTATTTGCCAACCACACTAACCCTCCAAATTACAAGAGATGAGAATGAGAGATATTCGTATTTATTAGAATTTTTTTTTACCATGTGAGAAAAAAATTGTGCTTCTAAAGTTGTGTTGTGATTTATATGTGCTTGTAAAACTTATATTTGCTAATGGAAAAATGTAAAATTATGGAAGGCATGTTATTAAAAGACTATTTTAAAAGATTTGGCCGGCCCCTTGAATTAGGAGGATCCATGTCGGCCA
>Ga0325400_1002839_pt1 | contig 15425 bp, 13 predicted proteins | sample PopdelMetagenome_2_FD_205662 | JGI IMG/M metagenome (GOLD analysis project Ga0325400, IMG submission 205662) | Populus deltoides microbial communities from Bellville, Georgia, United States - Xylem-PdKOR-R1 | ecosystem: Host-associated > Plants > Phyllosphere > Stem > Wood/Secondary xylem... | reverse complement strand
GAACCAGATCTAATGGGGTCTTATCATTCGTCAACCAATCCAAGGCTTATCTACCATCCCCCGCCAGAATAACTCGGTAGCCTGCTTTGGTTAGCTGGTAAGTCACTAATCGGCGAAAGAAAGGATCATCATCGGCAATTAGGATCGTGGATTTTGGCTCTCTTGGTAAGTCCATTCATTTATTCAGAGTAACGGTTGTTAAATAAGTAGTGAACTCAAATAGCGCCTTTAGTAACCTTAAATAGGCAAAGTACTCGTGTCGTGTTCCTTACTAATGCTTTCTTTCGCATTAAATGTTGATGCGCGCTTCAACGAGACGACATTACCCGTTTCGCCAACTTCAATTCTCTTTCCACTGCCCCCGCCGAGCTTGGCTAAACTCTCGGTTGTTACTCCACGACCTGGGGTCGAGCGTAGCTGCTTCTCGCTTAGGGGCCCCTATCGGAAGCCCCTCGCTGAACCTAATCTCCCAGCAGCACCCTTTCAGGGGTCATAACGAATGATTCGTTTTTGTGCATTCGCCCCCTCCGATTCACAAATGCCTTAACCGCGGCAAGAGAGTAGCAATTGGTCCAGCCATTGAGCTTACAGGCCGTTTCTAAGCCTCTTCTCACCCCCCCTCTCGTGGGCCTGAATCAGAAGTTGGTGTGCTTAATGGGAAGGCTAGTTTGCCAGACAACATTTTAACCAAAACCAGTTTTCTATAAGTAATTTACCTTATATTTAGGTATCACTGACAACCGGTAACATAACGATGAATAAAAAAACTATTATCATCATCGATGATGATGCCGAAGACTGTTTTCTCATCGGCTCCCTGATCGAACAGGAATATCCCGATTACCGCGTGGTCAGTATCACCAACCACCTACAGGCGGTCGAGGAGTTGACCCAGCAGGCCCACTTGCCCAGCTTCCTGCTTGTTGACTTGAATATGCCCCAGAAAAATGGCCTGGAGATTTTGTCTGATCTACAAACCTTACCCCGTTATCGACAAGTACCGATTGCGGTCATGACAGGCGCCTTAAATCCTCAGCTGACGACTCAGTTCGCTACCCTCAACGTGGTAGATTATGTGGAGAAAACGGGCAATTATGCCAACATGCTATCTACCTTAAACAGAGTCCTCCGGGCACCCCATGAATAGCATCCGGGGTTAGAATGCGCCTTCTCTTTGCCCCCTTTAGGATGACCACTCCCTATTCTTTGCTTTTAGCTTATCTACGGCCTGCCTTCTACTCGCAGCCAGTTGGCTTCCTTCCACCCGCCTAGCCGGTTATTTCCCGTGGCCGCCTTACCGACTAGTCAAAACTATAAGGGTGAAGGCATGCCTGTAAGCAATCATGAACTTCCGTTCCTGTTTCAATGCTCCGTTTAAGAAGCAGATACACAAACCTCACAACGATACAAAAAGTAACTCTGCAAATAAAGCTTTAAGACAAACAAAAGAACAGAACGCAATACCTCGAAGTCAACAACCAGGTAAAGTGTTAAAACCTCGTACTGATGCTTTTAAAAATGCTGGCTTAGTACGTGGTAAAAATTTGAAACAGTATCAGTATACAAGTAGTAAAGGCGAAAAAGTTATTTTTCGTGTAGATGAGGTAGTTAAATATGGTGATGGCGAAAAAGGTGATCAAACGCCACATTTTAACGCTGGTTGAATAAATGATAACAAATTAAAAAAGCATCATTCTAACCCTGATAAAAAATGATAGTAATTGAATATAGTAACCCTCTTCTCTCAAGCGAATTAGCCTTATATTGGGAAGGAAGTGAGTACTATCCAAAGGAAGTATTAGATGAAAAAACTATAGAGTTGTTAAATGATGTAAACGCAATACGAGTTTGGATACCAGGAGCTGGACTTGATAGAAATAAGTATGACGACGTATTTGATCAAACTTACAATTTTTTATTTAGATTTTTGTTTGAAAAAGAAGATACAGCCTATTTGTTTAAAGTAGAAGACTCGCCTAAAATACCAAATAGAGTTAGAAGTTACAAAGGTCTACTACCTAAAAGATTGCTCGAAGAAAATACATACTCTGAAAAAGAATTTACTATATCTGATAGGATGACACTGATTGTTTCTGAAGCTAAAATTACAAGGAATAATTTTCATACCCTTATAAACTTAATCGGCGATCGTAGGTATGGCTTTATCTTAGTAAGCTCTGGTAATAAGCCATTAAATGTAAAAACTCTTTCAAGAGTTTTTAAGCAATAATTTTACCATTAAGTATTTAAAGATTATGAAGTTATTAGATGATAACTTTGAGTTTATATGTCGGTTCTCTGGCGATGGAGGAGATACATTTTTAGGTCTAGATCTATTTTTCAAAAAACATCATAGACAGAAATTGTTCGAAACAGTAAATCAAGTTACTTCTATTAATACTTGAGTTGGCAGTAGAGGAGTAGAATTTACTGTTCAGAATTAGCTAATCGAACTGGTGCGATATGGTCTAAACTACTGCCCCTCCTGTCAAATTTTCGTTTATATGAATAGAGAAATCGGCCTTACATCTATATAGTGGTTCGGTTCATGCTGCCAAAAGGTGGCTACTGCCAGTTCGTTTTTCACGTATCGGCTGATCAGCGTATCCGTCGGGTAGGTGCTGTAGATCTGTCTAGCCGATTCATTAGTTTGACGGAGCATGAAGAGACCGTTGGCTGAGGCATGCTTAAAAACCGGCGTACGATAGGCCAGTGAACTAATATCTAGTTTATTAATGGTCGCCAATTCATGGAGGTTGATGGCATCTTTTGGCTCCTCATAAATGGCTTTGGTGGTCCTTAGAATCGTAGGATTGCTACTGGGCTACCAAAGCGCTTCATAGCACTAGTGCTTTGACCCTTTGGGGGTATTTCTGGGCATATTGAGTAGCGATCAACCCCAAAGCTAAAGCCGATGAGATTGGCCCTGGTCAGGCTATATATTCGATAAATCTGATTCAGATCGGTGAAGGTTTCCTCAAAGTTCATGTTAGCCTGAGGGTCTTTGGATCGGCCTTCCCCTCGCCGGTCGTAGATGATAACGAAGAAGCCCTGTTGAGCCAGTTGTCGAGCCGTGGTGGCTTCAAAGTACACGCTGCTACTTCCGGGACCACCATGTAAGAACACAATGGGGATCTTCAGGCCGTCCGAATGCGCGACTGTAGAGTGTTTGTGCCTAACCCGTTATTAAACTCATCAAATATAGTAGCAACCCAACTCGTGTTCGCATTTAAACATCAACAATAGAATGAACAAAGAACGAACATTGAACCCCTATCTTGAAGCTTAGTTGCGTAGATTTCTTCTGAAATAGTATATTAGCAGATGTCCCATTAATAGCTAGATAAATTTCTTGCGTCTCACTGAGGAGGGCTTTGTGAGAATCTCAATTTTTAATAGCTTGGTCAGTATAGCAGAGATTACACAACAAAAGTAGAATGCTGATTCGCTTCAGAGAGTGGGCGTTTGAGGTCGATAGACAAATCACTCAAAACGTTTATCAGGCCGTAGATAAAGGGGGGGCTCAAACATGCGGATGCACCTATTGTCTGAACTTCCTCCTTCAACAAGAAAGTGTCTATCCGCCAGAGGTAGTCGCCTTCTTTGAGGCAGTAGGTATGGATTATCACAAAGAAGCAGAAGTGGTTGAATACGGAGAGGTAGAGAAGGGTCAACATGTGTACAACAGTTGGTTTCACTTCGCAGGTAAGATGATCAGGGGCCAACCTTGTACTCGGCCTTTACCAACCGGCGGCTATCAGCACGAATTAACTCGCCTGACTGAAATAGCTAAAATTGGCTTTTGGGCTAATAACGACTTATCTTATTTCCCAGATGGTATTCCCTTGATCCAAGTTGAGTTTGAGATTCGCTTGCCTTGGCAACTTGATGTAGGTTAATCAGGTCAACCAAAAGCTCAACCCGAATAGCGATCCTGAGAGAAGGTCCGTCGTCGCCAAGAGACCCTAATAAGGCAAACGTTAAAGGCGCAGAGCCAACTTTTATTTAAGTAAGTTCGCTTAATTAAAGCTTTAACCTTTTCTTAAACTTAATTTAGGATCTTTAAAAAAGAAGGTGACGTATCTGTTATCCAACGTTTCGACCAGCATTTCCAATTCCTGGCTATCGTTGTATTTCATATACAGGATCAATCTAAAGATACCCATATGCTTGTTTATGTGATATCTTTTTTGTTCATCTCCTAACGCACTTTGCGCATACTCCCAATCTTTAATTGTCCAGGTACAGGGCGTATCGATATCCGCGTCCTTAATTATGTCGTAATACCCTTCAAAATGAATATCTATTTTTTGAACATCTAAATTGTAACAAAATTTACTCACCGGCTCGTCATCAAACGTATATGCCAATTCCCTATTCATGGAGTTTATTTCTTGTTTAACTTACGCTTGCCTAGGATGGGCTTATACTATCTTATCTACCTATTAAAGGAAACATTTGTTTGACTCATTCTGCTTATAATTCCTTTAATATAGATAGCTTACGTAAATGTATTTTACACTATTCAATCATTATTTTATAGGAACAGTAATAGGTTTTTCATCAATTGTAAACACTTCTCCATTTTCTCGTTGAACTACTAAAGTGAAGACAAAAATTATTCGGTCACCTGTCTGTACTCCTACAAACATATTAGTTAAATTTAAATCGCGATGCCAATCAATAGAAGCTAGTTGTCTAGAATTACGTGCTAAAGTAATTCTAGCTTTTTCAACTGATACAATAGGTAAAAATTCTTTAGAAAATGCACTTGAAGCTGTATCGACTAAAACTTTAAATCTTATATGTTTAGTTGAAGTTTTTATGCCCACTTTATAATCTACAATTTCATCATCGGTAAAGATTAAAACTTTACAATTAAGCCTCTTACTTAAATTAGACAAACTATTATCCTGAATATTTTGTATATCATATATCAATAAATATACAAATACCATAATAGACAAAAGAACAGTTTTCATATTTTTTTATATTAAAAAAGATGCAGTATTATAGTTAAAGGACCTTATTTAACATGAAAAAGTTTGTACAAATTTAAGGTATTTATTTAATAGATATATATTAATCTTTTTATGCGTAAATACGTCTCACTAGGGAGCCTTTTGCAATAATCCCGATTCTTGCTAGATTGGTTATCATAAGTTTACTTATACAACAGTTTCAAGCTACTCGAGAGACGTTCCCCAAATGATGCTGATCTCTGGCTTGAGAGTAAGAAGAAAATCTTTTAATAGCGTATCTAGATGGAAAGTTGCTTTAAGATGCTCACCATTCGAATCCTTTAAGATTTCGATGCTCTCAATGTTATGTAAATTAAGAGTGATTTTCACTTTTTGCCCACGGACCACTTTTAAATCTATATCCCCATAGGCTGGCGAAAAAGTACAGTATAATAGCTCGTCAGCACACTGCTTTTGAAAAGTGAGGGTATTATAAAACCAGGGTATACCTGAATCCAGCACATCAGGTTCCACCTCAAAAAAACTGATTAACTCATAGTCATCAGGAAATACGTTGACAGCCATTCTTATTTGTAGATTTCAAGGAATCTAAGCAATAAATATTTAAGCCTAAATCTGAGTTTATTCGGATAACATAATCTAAGTTATAAATCGGCTATTAGAGAAGTACAACGTTTGTGTTTCTTGTCCGTCCCCGGGACGCCCGAAAACAGAGGCATAGCCTCGTTCGTCTCAGGTAGGAGCAATTTGGGAGACAGACAAGAAACACAACTTTTTCTCACGGCTGTCAAGCTATTTCAGAGTTAAGCAAAAGTAAAGGGCCTAGGCGGCATCTTCTTCAAATGCAATGACCCGCAACGAATGAACGACTGGTATGCCCAGCATCTAGGCTTATTCATAGCTGGGTCTAGTGTGAACACTTAACAACCATTGTTAGGTTTACGTCTGCTCTGGCAAAGTGAGTACCAGAAACGGTAGCCCGTGCCTATGGCGAATGTAGTCGCACTTAGGTGGTCAATTTTAACCTGAAGTTGACCCAAAATACCAAGCCAAAAGAACATCACTCGGCTTGGCTATCTCTAAGGAGTAACTTTCCTAACGGACGACTTTAACTTCAGGTATTTCAAATTTGAGATTTTGATATCCTCGGCTGATTTAATAAATACCCTGTTCATCGTTTTATTTGGAAAGAAGATATCCGTCAGCACGGTTAACCCGCCATCCGCAAACAACTCAATGGAAGCCACGTCGACCAGCAAGATTAGCGAAAGATTATCATCGGTTGAAATCCGCGGGGCAAAATGCCGTTTACCAAACCCGTTTTCAAAATCCGTCTGGCCTGAATGACTACGATCGACGTAATAGGCACTGGCCTTTTTATCGTACCCAATCACCAGTTCATTTCCGACATCGTTGGCCAGCACAACGGAAAAATCGTGGGTGGCCGAAGTCGACAGCTCCAGTCGAAATAAACCCGTTTCGTTTGGGGCTTTGGCCGTCAATTCGTAAGTGTTGCGTACTGTTACCTTTTTTTGGATGATAACCGGTTCGTTCAACGCATCGAGCTCCTCTGCAGGCGTGGAGGTTAAAAATAATCTGTTGTTTACTTCCCTCAGGTGCAATTCCCGGGGGACCGTCGTCGCACTACGCCAGGGTGAGGTAGGGACGGCTCCAGCGTATTGCCAGTTGCTCATCCATCCCAGGAAGATCGTTCGGTCACCGGTATTGGAAAAAGTGACACCGGCGTAGTCGTCGGGCCCATAATCGATCCATTGGGTTTGCGTAGAAGACGGCCTGAACATTTTTCCGTCGAAGTCCCCCAGGAAGTATTGGGTCGCCGAACCACCATTGGGGCCACCAGGATTGATACTGACCAGTAGCACCCACACTTTGTTGCCTTTGTAGTCCAGCGGGAACAGATCCGGACATTCCCAAACACCCCCGTGTGCGCCCAGATCCTGGCCAAACTCACTTTCCTTTGTCCAGTTTTTCAGATTGGGGGAAGAGTAAAAAGTGACTCGGTCTTTGGTCGCTAAAGTCATCACCCACTTTTTCTGGGGCTCAAACCACCGCACTTTAGGGTCCCTGAAATCGGTGATACCGGGGTTGGGCAGCACTGGATTACCGGCATATTTGGTCCAGGTTTTACCCTCGTCGAGACTGTAGGCCAAACTCTGGTACTGAAACTGATCGGTTTTTCCCTTTTCCAGTTTCGGATTATGGTGGGTAAAGATCGCTACCAGCGGCACCTGACCTTTTTCGCCGAAGCCCGTTGTATTGTTAACATCGACCACCGCACTTCCGGAAAAAATCATACCCAAACTATCGGGGTAAAGGGCGATGGCCTGTTCCTGCCAGTGCAGCATGTCCTTACTGGTAGCGTGTCCCCAGTGCATGGGTCCCCAAGTCATGCCGTGAGGATGGTACTGAAAGAACAAATGGTAGGTCCCCTTATAATAGACCATTCCGTTGGGATCATTCATCCAGTGCGCCTTGGGCGAAAAATGGTACTGTGGCCGGTGAGACTCGGTGAATTGTGGATCGGTTTGTCCTAAGCAGGCCGGTCCAAGCTGGACCAGCAGAAGTAAAGAGGTAATCAGCTTATGCATGAAGATAGGGGTTAAGTCCTTCTTGAGGAGGTAAGCTCTACTGATGCCGTAGCCTTTGACACTACGGCATTATCAGGCTTTAAAAACCAGAATTTTGTTTGTAAAGTCCTTTGCTGAAGTTGACTTGGTTAAGCGGAATAGGCAGGTACTCGTCCCGATTTTTGGTAAAATGCCCAACTTTTAGATACTCCCGTTTCGTCTTTTCAACGGCAAAGTAAGTATTCAGGTACTCAGCCGCGATACCCCACCGGACCAGATCAAAGAAGCGGAACCCTTCCATGGCCAGTTCCAGTCGCCGTTCCCAGCGCAGAGCCTGGCGAGCGTAATCCTGGCTCCACGCACAGTTAACCCCGGGCTGGTAGAGTCCCAGCCGATACGTTGAAGTTGGGTTGCCGGAGGCATCTTTCAGCAGGCCGGTACTGTTAGCCGCCCGCTGCCGGATTTGGTTGATCAGCGGCAGCGCTTCGTCCTGACGACCGAGTTCAATCAATGCTTCGGCCCGCCAGAGGAGCACGTCTGCATACCGGATCAGCACCGAGTTTTTGGAACTGCTCATAAAGGGCGCCACTTTGCGGAAAGCCGGGCTGTCATAGGCGACCGTTTCCTTGATCGACGCCGTGGCTCCGTAGATTTCAGGAGCGCGAGCCCACTCGGTTCTAAAGATAAAGTTCGGCTTGTATTTGTAGGGATGGCCCGGTATAACGGCTGTGTGGTCAACGCGGGGATCCACGGCATTCGCTAAGAAGTCGGCCGGAGTGGTGATGTCCGCTTTATTGTAATCTTCGAACATGGGTAGCCCATTCTGATCCGTTTTAAAGGCGTTGATCAAATTTTGACTGGGCAGGTGGAACCCGCAGCAGCCGTATTCCCCGTTCATCGGGTAATTCAGCGCACTGCTCCAGTCGAGCCGCCCTTTGGGCGTTCCGTCGTCGATGGACCGCTGAATGGAAAAAATGGATTCTTTCCCGTTATCGTATTCGGGCAGGAAGTTTTTGGCGAAATCATCAAACAGGCTATACTGGCCCGAAGCAATTACCTCGCCGGTTAGCTCGACGACCCGGGCCAGTTTGGTCTGGTCGATGCCGGTCACGTTGTAGCTTTCGTCCTGTTTGTAGGCTTGGTACAGCAGGGTTTTCGCCAGATAAGCCTTGGCCGCAATCTGGTTTACGCGTCCAACCTCCGGCTGAGTAAGGGGTAAGTCCCCGGTTCCGACTTCAAAGTCAGCCGCAATTTTATCCCAGACCTGATCGCTGGTCAACGCAACATTGGAGATAGTCGGGTAGTCCTCCACCGCAACTGTTTCGTCGATATAAGGAATGCGGTTGAACAGGATTTTGAGATCAAAGTAGTTATGCCCCCGCAAAAAGCGCATTTCCGCTTGGCGCACTTTTTTGTTGGGAAAGTCCGTTTCGCTGATGGCATTGAGCCGGCGCAGGGCGTCGTTGGCCCGCGAAATAGAGACGTAGAACCGATACCAGATTTCATCCGCCGGACCCAGATCAGTCCGAATAAAGGCAAAGGTCTCGAAAAAGTGATACTCCGCAATGTCCGCCGTGCCGGCCCCGCCTTTGTAGGCATCCCCCGAGCGCAGGTTGCCGTACGGCCAGAGCGTAAACGGAGCCGTATAGTGGTCATTCCCAAGGGCCGAATAAGCCGCCACGCACATTTTTTCGATGTTTTCCGGCGTATTCAAATCATTGCCGCTGATCACTGCCTTAGGATTAACGTCCAAGGTATCCTGACAGGCCAAGCTACCCGTCATCAGGACGGCGGTCAATAACCCGTATTTTATCGTTTTCATGCTGGATAAGTCCGTAAGGTTTAGAAGGAAAAATTGATACCCGCTGTGTAAGTGGCCGGCATGGGGTAATTGGCGTTCGGGGTCTCCGGATCCACGCCGGTAAAGGCGTGCGCCGGGCCCGCCGGTCGGGCCAGCAGGAAGTTCTGCGCCTGAACGTAAACCCGGGCCCGCTGCATCTTTGCTTTCTGCACCAGCGCCACCGGCAGCGTGTAACCCACCTGCACGTTCCGCAATTTGAGATACGATCCGCTTTCAATGAAGTAGGTGGACAGTCGCCCTTCGTTGTTGTTGTCGGTCAGCGTCAGGGCCGGAATACTCGACCCCGTGTTGGTGGGCGACCAGGCCTGCAGCGTCCGGGCTCCGTAGTTGGTACCGGCAAACAGGGACGCAAAATCGGTCATGATCTTGTTGGTATTGTTGACCGTATTCCCCTGAACTCCCTGAAAAAATAGAGCCACATCAAAGCCCTTGTAGGAAGCACTGGCGTTAAGGCCGTACGTGTATTTAGGGTCAGTGAGGCCAATCCAGGTTCGGTCGGATGCGTCAATCCGGCCATCGCCGTTAAGGTCTTTGTACCGGATTCGCCCAACTCCCTTGCCGGGTTGCTGACCAGCCGCATCCACTTCGGCCTGGTTCTGGAAAAGACCATCGGCCACGTAGCCGTAGATGGAGTTGACCGACCGCCCCAGAATGTTGTCCGTCGTTCCGTTCCCGCCGTAGGAGTTAACCACTTCAGCCGGCAGCGTAAGCACTTTGTTTCGATACGTGGCTACGTTACCCGACAGACTATAGGTGACGTTGCCAATCCTATCCTGGTAGCCAAGCTGCAGTTCGATCCCTTTGTTTTGAAGCGATGCCCCGTTCACCCAGCGTCCACCGCCTTCACCAACCACCCCCAGAAAAGGGGGCTGCACTAATATGTCGGTAGTGTGCTTGATGTAGTAATCAAACGTGCCGCTAAGCTTGTTGTTGAATAAACCAAAGTCAAGGCCAACGTTGGTCTGGGTCAGGGTTTCCCATTTCAGGTTAGCATTGCCCAGTTGGGTGCGCCGGAAGCCTGAGGGTAAGCTCCCCGTATTGGCCCCGGTGATGTCGTAGGCCGTACCGGAATCTTCGGTCCAGGTCGGATCAATGCCGTAATCCGCGGCATAAAGGGCGAAAATGGCGTTATTGGCGATGTTCTGATTCCCCGTCTGGCCCCAGCCTACCCGTAGTTTCAGATCAGTCAGAAAGGAAACGTGATCTTTCACGAAGGCTTCGTCACTGATTCGCCAGCCCAGCGATAAGGCGGGGAACACCCCGTAGCGATTGGCCTGACCAAACCGCGAGGAGCCGTCCCGACGAATGGTGAACGCAGCCAGGTACTTGTCGGCATAGGCATAATTGACTTTACCGAAGAAGGATAGCAGAGAGTAGGCTCCCCCGCTTCCGCCATTGTCTTTATTTCCTGACCCTGCATCCAGGTACATATAGTCGGGGTTCTGGAGGGCAAAGTTCTGGCGGCTGGCCCAGTAAATCTGGCTGGTGTACTGAATCTGCTCCATACCCGCCAGGACTTCAAGGCGATTTTTGCCGAAAGTTTGGTTATAGTTTAATGTATTTTGCCACACCCAGTTACCGTAGAAGTTATCAGTGTTGGCGACGCGGTTGGTCGGGTCCGACAAAAAGCCGGAGGTGTAGGCTTTGTACATGGACCGCAGGCTGGTCAGGGTATAGTCTACCCCGATGTTGGTGCGAAAATGCAGACCGCGAATAATGTCCAGATCGATAAAGGCGTTGCCGAAGATGCGTCCCAGGTAGGTGTGGTTCTGTTTGTTGTCTTCAATGAGCCGCACCGGGTTTTGACGGTCACTCATGCCTGAAGAGGGTCCACCCCAGCCTCCGTCGATCGTATGGACGGGCACAATCGGCTGCTGAATCAAGGCGAGGTTTAACACATCGGCGGAGGGAATCTCCGTCTGCCGGCTTTTGGTAAACATGAAATTCTCCCCCACTTTCAGTTTGCCGTTCAGGAAGCTGTAGTCTGAATTGATGCGGGCAATCATTCGATTTAAGTTGGTGCCCAGGATGATTCCGTCGTGGTTAAAGTAGTTCAGCGAAAACAGCATGTTCCCGCGTTCACCCCCATTGGACAGGTTTAGATTGTAGGACTGAATAATGCCGGTCCGGGAGATTTCGTCAAACCAGCGCGTATCGGCCGACCGCATTGTTTTAGCCGCGTCAAGGTATTCAGGCACAATCACGTTGTCCAGAACCGGCTGTCCGTTTGCCTCCAGGTGCGATTGAAACTGGTAGTTGGCGCTGGTGGGCGTAAGGCCATCGTTGATTGCCGCCTGCCAAAACACCCGGCCCCGCTCCTGGGTATTGAGCACCCTTAGCTTGGATTGGTATTGCTGGGCCGTAGCGTAAGCGGTAAAGTCTACCCGGCTAACCCCTTTTTTCGCCTGTTTCGTCGTGACGATGATAACCCCGTTGCCCGCGCGTGACCCGTAAATGGAAGCCGAGGAGGCATCCTTTAACACCTGGATGGACTCGATATCATTCTGGTTAACGGTCTGCAGGCCTTCGGTAGTCGGTACGCCATCAATGACGTAAAGAGGACCTGTATTAGAAGCGTTCAAGGTGCCCTGTCCCCGAATCTGGACGGTTGCTGCGGCACCGGGGCTTCCGTCAGTTTGGATATAGACACCGGGTACGCGTCCCTGTAGATTCTGCATTACGTTGGCGGCTGGCATTGAGCGGACCTCATCAAGTTTAACCACCGCGACGGCCCCCGTCAGGTCTGCTCTGCGCTCGGCTTTGTAACCCGTCACAACCACTTCATTGAGGTTTTGCAGATCATCTTCCATGACCACGTTTACCACCCCTGCGTTGCCGACCGCCACTTCTTTACTGGTCAATCCCACAAAGCTGAAAACCAGCGTGGCACCGTTGGCAACCGCTAATTGGTAATCTCCACTCCCGTTGGTAGTGGTACCGTTCTGGGTGCCTTTTTCAATGATACTTACTCCGGGCAGTGCCTGTCCATCCCCTTTGGACGTCACTTTTCCCGTGACATTAATTTTGCTCTGGGCTGTTGCAGATGGGATTGTACCCATCCACACCAGTAAACTAAGAAGTAGGAATTGCTTCATGGATCAAGGAATTTATTTGTTGGAATCAACCAGCAAGGCCATCGCCTGGAACGACTGGATTTTTTCTTCGGTAAACAGTGGGGTGGCTCCCGGTCTGGTCGCCACATAAGCACCCGTTGCGCAGGCAAACGCCAGGGCGTTCCGGGCCGATTCGCCCCGGATTGTTTTGTAGAGGTAAGCCGCCAGAAAAGCGTCCCCGCTGCCGATGGTGTCCGCCACCGTCACCGGAAAACCGGGTTGTTGAACAAAGCCAGTTTCATCCAGCAGAGCCGCCCCTTTTTCGCCCAGGGTCACGCACAGCGTTTTGAGGTTGTAGCGTTCCCGCAGCTGCTGCATGGTCGGCCGCAGTTCACCCGGCTCGGCATACCAGCCTGCCAGTTCGGCCAGTTCGTGTTCGTTGAGCTTGACCATATTGGCTCGGTGCAGTAGCTCTTCCACCAGGTCCCGTTCGTAGTGTGGAGCCCGCAGATTAACGTCGAACACTTTCTGCTGGGCAACGTCCAGCAACGCCAAAAGCGTTTGCCGGGTCTGCGGACTACGGGCCGCCAGGCTGCCATACACGAAAAAGTCGCTCGCTTCAACCGCTTTCGTCAGATGGAGCTCCGCTTGAATATAGTCCCAGGCTACCGGCTGGACAATCTTGTAAGTCACCTCATTGGAGTCTGATAGGTTGGCCTTGGCAACGCCCGTCAGGTGCGATTGGCCCGTCTGAACCAGCTCGGTTGGAATGCCTTTCTGGGCCAGAAACTGGAGCAGTTCCTTGCCCAGTTCATCACTGCCCACCCGACTAATGAGCTGAGCGTTTACTCCGAAGTTGCGCAGATCGGCGGCTACGTTCATGGGCGCCCCGCCGGGTTGTTTACTGGTGGGCAGTACGTCCCAGAGGATTTCGCCGAAACAAGTGATGGTTGAGTTCAAGGTTGGAGAGGGTTTAGTGGACGACGAATGTTTTTTCGAGTTGTTCCAGGCTGGTGCCTTTGGTTTCGGGCATGAGCTTGATCACAAACAGGAGTTGTAGCACCATCATGAGGGTGAAGAACAGGAACGTGTTGCCACCCCCGAAATGCTCAGCCAGATAGGGAAAGGTGAAGGTGATGATGGCCGCCATGAGCCAGTGCGTGAAACTGCCCAGTGCCTGACCGCTGGCGCGAACTTCATTGGGGAATATTTCGGAGATAAACACCCAGATCACCGCCCCCTGGGAGAAGCCGAAAAAAGCGATGTACCCAAACAGCAGCAGGGGCACCGTCATCCCGCTGAAATCTTGCACGTAGAAAGCCCGCGCGACCAAGGCTAACGTAATAATCAGGCCTACGGAGCCAATTTTCATCAGGGTTCGTCGGCCGTAACGGTCGATGAGATTAAGGGAAATCAGGGTAAAAATCAGGTTAACGAGGCCAATTCCCGCCGAGGAGAGCAGAGCCGAGCTTTTACCCAGACCCGTCATTTCGAAGATGCGGGGAGCGTAGTAGATGATGGCGTTGATGCCCGAGACCTGGTTGAACACCGCAAAAAGCACCGCCAGAAGCACCGGTAGCCGGTACTCGCCCGAAAACAAACGGGAGGAGGCTGTGGTGGTACTGGTTTGGCGGATTGCCACAAGGGTTTGCTCGGCCGTGTGAGGATCGATCAGGTTCAGGACCTCCCGGGCTTCCCGGGCATTGCCTCTCTGGAGCAATAACCAGCGGGGACTTTCCGGAATGTTGAGGACGGCGATCAGAAACACCAGGGACGGGAATGCCTGCACGCCCAGCATCCAGCGCCAGGATTGCGGACCAATATCCGCCAGCAGGTAGTTCGACAGATAGGCAATCAGAATGCCGAACACCACGTTGAACTGAAACAGGCCCACTAATTTTCCCCGGGAGTTAGGGGGCGAAATCTCGCTGATATACATCGGCGCCGTCACCGACGACGCGCCTACGCCCAGACCACCCAGGAAACGAAAGAGCAGAAAGATTTCCCAGCCCGGAGCCAGTGCTGTACCCAGGGAGGCTAGTAGGTACAGAATAGCAATCCAGAAGAGCGTTGTTTTGCGACCAAATTTTTCGGCGGGCAGGCCACCCAGCATAGCCCCCAGTACCGTACCAATTAAGGCAATGGAAACGGTTAATCCATGCTCCCAAACGTTGAGAGACCAAAGGGTTTGCAGGGCCTGTTCGGCGCCGGAGATTACCGCCGTGTCGAAACCAAAGAGGAAACCGCCTAGGGCGGCTGTGATCGACCAAAAGAAGATACGTTGTCGTTGACTCATCAATTAAAAAACAGGTTTGGTGTTTTTCGATGAATCAAAGATCAAGTTCTCACAACATCTCTTAGTTCAAATCTGGTGCAAAAAACTTTAAACTTGTTACATGAGACAAGTACCTATAAATCAGTTATTTATTTCATCAATTAAGTAAAGTAGATTGTGAGTTTGATACAGAAGTTGTGAAATTGATACTTTATGAGTTTCGCCATTCGGTAGGGGTCTGGCCCGTCTTCTGCCGGAAGAAGGTTGTGAAGTAAGCGGGGTCTTTAAATCCCAGTTCGTAAGCCACGTCGGCGATATGTTTGGTCCGGTCGCCCAAGTGTTCTTTCGCTTTCTTGATTCGGTATTCAGCGATGTAATCATTCACATTTTTGTTGGTCAGCGCGGTAATCTTCCGGTAAAGCTGTACGCGCGACATACCCAGTTCCCGGCTTAGATTTTCAACCGACAATTGTCCGTTTCCCATGTGTTTTTCGATCAATAGTTCAAAATCAATCAAAAACTTTCGCTCTTTGGCAGGAACCGCCTGGGGATTCGTAATTTCATTGGCATAGCGCCTTCTCATTCGGTCCCGGTTGGCCAGCAAATTCTTCACCTTTTCTTCCAGAAAGTGCTGGTTGAAGGGTTTGGGAATATAGCCGTCCGCTC
>Ga0325400_1002838_pt1 | contig 15426 bp, 20 predicted proteins | sample PopdelMetagenome_2_FD_205662 | JGI IMG/M metagenome (GOLD analysis project Ga0325400, IMG submission 205662) | Populus deltoides microbial communities from Bellville, Georgia, United States - Xylem-PdKOR-R1 | ecosystem: Host-associated > Plants > Phyllosphere > Stem > Wood/Secondary xylem... | reverse complement strand
AGCATGGGCAAGCCGACCAGCTCGACCGCCCGCGGTCTGGGCTACGCCCACCAGCAGCGCCGCGCGTATCTGCTCCGCGTCACGCCCGACGGCACTCCGTGCTGGTGGTGCGCCAGGCCGATGCACCCGCAGTCGCAGCCGCGGTCGGTGGACGCCGACCACACGCGGTCGCGAGCACGGGGCGGCCACCAGGCCGACCGGCTGCTGCACTCGCCCTGCAACCGGGCTCGCGGCGACGGCTCGCGCGACCACCTGCGGCCGGCGCTCGCCGGTGCGGTGCCGCGTCAGTCGGCGCGGCCGGTGACGTCGCGCGACTGGTGAGATCGGCTGCGTTGCAGCGGGTCGTCCGCCAGAAAATCCAGCAGGTCGGCGCCTAGACCCCGCGCCCAGCCAGCATTTCTCTCCCCGCATCGAAATCGCCCGAGCACGAGGAGCGTTGGCGTGGACTACCTCTCGTCGCTGCGATCGGATGACCCGCCCGAGGGTGTCGTGCTGGGGCGCATCGTCATCGTCACGACGATGACCGAGGACGGCGACGAGCTGCAGAGGGTCGAGACCGACAACGGCTACGGCGAGCAGCTCGGCAGGATCGCCGCGCTCGGCATGCTGGAGATGTCGAAGATCGCCCTGCAGGAGCCGTGACCGCGTGAGTGACGACGACGTCGTCGACAAGGTCGTCGAGGTGGCGGCCGAGGGCGGCGTGCTCGACATCGTCGAGGACATCGACCCGCACGAGCTGCTGATGCCGCGCGGCCGGGCTCTCTACGACGAGCTGATGCTCGCCGCGCCGACGTCGCGTACCCGGCAGGCGCTCGCGCTCGAGGCGGCGCGCCAGGCGGACCGCCTCGATCACCTCCAGCGCGTGCTGGCCGGCGACACGCAGACGTGGTTGGTGGTCTCTCTCCCCGCCCGCGACGAGGGCCCGCTCGTCCTGCAGGTCGGCAACGCCATGGTCGAGGCCCGCCAGACCGCCACCTCTCTCCGGTCCCTCCTCGGCCAGCTGGCCGCCCAGGAGGTGGCCGACGGCGACCGGGCCGCCGGCAGCGCCGGCACGAGCAGCGGGGAGGCAGGCGGTGGCGGTGGGTACAGCACCGACGAGGTCGCTGCTCGACGTGCGGCCCGCGAGGCCGACGCACGGAGCGCAGCGGCCGCGGCTGCTGGCGACCCCGCCAGAGGCTGACTACGCCTTCGCCGACGACGCGGTCGCCTGGTGCCAGTCGGTCGGCATGGAGCTGTACCCGTGGCAGCAGTGGCTGCTGCGGGAGATGCTCGCCGAGCGGCAGGCCCGGCCCGAGGATGGCGAGGCGCCGGGCTACCGCTGGGCGGCGCGCACCGCGGCGATGCTCGTGCCCCGCCAGAACGGCAAGGGCAAGGTCCTCGAGGCGCGCGAGCTCGTCGAGCTGTACCTGCTCGGCACGGGTCTGACGACGCACACCGCCCACGAGGCCGCGACGGCCGACAAGCACTTCGCCCGCATGCGGGCGCTGTGCAGCTCCCACCGCGAGCTGCGCCGGCGCCTCAAGCCGATCTCCGCGCGCACCGGGGAGTCGGAGTCCTTCTCCTTCGGCAACGGCGAGTGGTCGATCCAGCTCGTCGGCACCGACGACTCCCCCGGCCCGACCATCGAGTTCCGCACCCGCACCGGCAAGGGCGGCCGCGGCTTCTCCGGCGACCTGCTCGTCTTCGACGAGGCGATGTACGTCTCGGCGGCCCAAGCCAACGCCCTCGTGCCCACGATGAGCGCGAAGCCCAACCCGCAGCTGATCTACGCCGCGTCGGCGGTCGACACGCAGGAGCACCCCGACGGCGCGACCCTCGGCCGGGTCCGCGCCCGTGCGATCGCCGGCGGCGACCGGAGCCTGCTCTACGCCGACTGGTCGGCCGAGGGCGACGACCCCGAGACGGTCGACGTCTACGACGAGCAGGCCATCGCGCAGGCCAACCCGTCGCTGGGCTACGGCATGACGTGGACGGCGATCGACGGTGAGCGGCCCGACCTCACCCGCCGCGGCTTCGCCGTCGAGCGGATGGGCGTCGGCGCCTGGCCGGCCGACAGGGGCCCCGACGAGGGCGCCCTGGACTACCAGCGCTGGCTCACCCTCGTCGAGCACGACGAGCCGCTCACCGACCCAGTCGCGCTCGCCGTCGACACCAACCCGCTGCGCTCGTCGACGTCGATCGTCGTCGTCGGCTGGACCCCCTCGGGCCGCGCGCTCGCGGAGGTCATCGAGCGGCGCTCGGGCACCGGCTGGGTAGTCGAGCGGCTGAAGCAGCTGACCGCCCGGTGGGACCCCTGCGCGGTCGGCATGGACTCCAAGGGCCCCGCGGCCTCGCTGCTGCCCGACCTGCGCAAGGCCGGCATCGAGCCCTTCGTCACCACGTACGCCGAGCTCATCGAGGCGTGCAGCCGGTGGACGGACGCCCTCAACGACAGCCAGCTGGCCCACCGCGACGACCCGCGGCTCAACGACGCCGTGCGCACGGTGCAGCGGCGCGGCACGACCGACCAGACGCTCTTCGCCCGCGCGAAGGGCGGCGAGGACATCACCCCGCTGGTCGCCGGTGCGATCGCGCGCCTGGCGCTCGAGCGCTTCGGCGACGCCCCGCCGGCGCCGCCGGCCCCCCGGTCGCTGCCCTCGGCGGCCGGCGACCTGCCCACCACGGGCGTGGCGACCATCGGCTTCTGACGTGAGGGGGTCCCGTGAGCGTTCCCGCCCCCGAGCGTGTCGCGGCACCGGTCAGCGAGCTCGGCACCTCCCGCACGACGGGCCGCTTCTGGGACCTCGAGGAGACCCCGGAGATCCGGTGGCCGGAGTCGGTGCGGGTCTACGACCGGATGCGCCAGCAGGACGCCCAGGTCACGTCGGTGCTGCGGGCGGTCACGATGCCGGTGCGGCGCACGACGTGGCGGCTCGACCCCAACGGTGCGCCCGACGAGGTCACCGCCCTGGTCGCCGAGGACCTGCGGCTGCCGATCGTCGGGCAGACCGAGCCCCCGCCGACGCTGCGGCTGCGGGACCGCTTCTCGTGGACCGAGCACCTGCAGCTCGCGCTGCTGATGGTCGTCTACGGCCACATGTTCTTCGAGCAGGTCTACCGGCTCGACGCCAACGGCTACGCCCGGCTGCGCAAGCTCGCGCCGCGGCTGCCGCGCTCGATCGTGAAGATCAACGTGGCCGACGATGGCGGGCTGCAGAGCATTGAGCAGGCCGCTCCCCCGTCGCTGCAGACGCCCACCGGCCGCGTCAGCCTCACCGGGCTGGGCCGCGTCACCATCCCCGTCGAGCGGCTCGTGGCGTACGTGCACGAGCGCGAGGGCGGCGACTGGACCGGTCGCAGCCTGCTCCGGCCGGCCTACAAGGACTGGCTGCTCAAGGACCGCCTGCTGCGCGTGCAGACGACGTCGATCGACCGCAACGGCATGGGCCTGCCGATCTACGAGGCCGCCCCGGGCGAGACCGACCCGACCGCCGGCATGAAGCTGGCGACCGAGGCCCGCTCGGGCGAGAGCGCCGGCGCGTGGACGCCCCCCGGCGCCAAGCTCCGCCTCGCCGGCGTCGAGGGTGACCTGCCCGACGCCGATAAGGCGATCCGCTACCACGACGAGCAGATCGCCCGGGCGGTGCTGGCGCACTTCCTCAACCTCGGCACGCAGACCGGCTCGTGGGCCCTGGGCAGCACCTTCGCCGACTTCTTCTCGCAGTCGCTGCAGGCGCTCGCCCAGCAGGTCGCCGACACCGCCTCGCAGCACGTCGTCGAGGACCTGGTCGACGTCAACTTCGGCCCCGACGTCCCGGCGCCCCGCATCGTCTTCGACGAGATCGGCACCCGCCACGCCGCGACGGCCGAGGCCATCAAGGCGCTCATCGACGCCGGCGCGATCTTCCCCGACCGCTCGCTCGAGGAGGCGCTGCGGCAGCTGCACGGGCTGCCCAGCAAGGACTCCCCGCCGCCCACCACGACGAGCACGACGGAGGACGCATGAGGGACCTCACGCACGTCAACGTCACCGGCTCCCCCGAGCAGGTGCTGTCGAAGCGGCAGACCGACGCCTTCGACGCGGCCGCGCGCCGCCGGCCCTCGCAGGCCGACGTCGAGCAGCCGCCGGCCGAGCCGGACGGTGAGGAGGACGCGTGACGAAGCTCGTCGACCGCCTCGGCTTCCTCGCCCGCTCCGACCGCCGCGACAAGAGCCCGATCCGCGCCGAAGCGCCCAGCGTGGGCACCCGCGAGAGCGGCGTCGCGGTGCTCCGGCTCTACGACCCCATCGATTCCTGGGGCGACTTCTGGGGCACCTCGGCGTCTGAGTTCGTCGGCGTCCTCGACGACCTCGACGACTCGGTCACCACGATCCGCCTGCACATCAACTCCCCCGGCGGGGAGGTGTGGGACGCGCTCGCGATCTACAACGGGCTGCGCCAGCACCGCGCGCACGTGGTCGTCGTCGTCGACGGCATCGCCGCGTCGGCCGCCTCGGTCATCGCCATGGCGGCCGACGAGCTGCTCATGTCGCCCGGCAGCGAGCTGATGATCCACGACGCCTGGGGCCTGTGCGTCGGCAACGCCGCGGCCATGGAGAAGACGGCCCGCGACCTGGCGCACACCAGCCAGAACATCGCCGACCTCTACGCCCTGCGCGCCGGCGGCGACGCCGACGCCTGGCGCGAGCTCATGCGCGAGGAGACGTGGTTCACCGCCGACGAGGCGGTGACCGCGGGCCTGGCCGACCGCGTCCTCGAGGACGGCAAGCCGGACGACGCCGCCAGTGCGCGGGCGCGCTTCGACCTGTCGGTCTTCGCCCACGCCGGGCGCGCGCACGCGCCGGCGCCCACCCAGATCCCCGCCGCGGCGCTCGCCGCGACGGTCGCCCCCACCCAGGAGGGGAGCACCCCCGTGGCAGACCTGACGGAGGACCAGCTCACGACCATGCGCCAGGAGCTGGGGCTCCAGGAGGACGCCGACGGGGCGACCATCCTGGCGGCCCTGCAGGCGCGTCTCACCGAGCCCGCCACGCCCGAGCAGCCGTCGCCCACGGCGTCGCTGCCCAAGGGCGTCGTGACCATCGACGAGAAGACGCTCGCCGACCTGCGCTCGGCCGCCGAGGCCGGGCAGCGGGCCGCCGTCCGGCAGGAGACCGAGGACCGCGAGGGCCTCGTCCGCGCCGCGATCGCCGACGGCCGCATCGCGCCGGCGCGACGGGACGCCTGGCTGGCGCAGCTGGCCGCCGACCCCGGCGCCGCCGACGTCCTCGCCGGGCTCACCCCCGGCCTCATCCCCGTGGCCACCGAGACCGGCCACGCCGGCAACCCGCAGACCCAGCCGAAGGACCTCAGCTGGTTCGGCGGCGCCCCGAGCACGAAGGAGACCCGCTGATGGCGGCCAACGAGAACGTCGGCGTCTACGAGCCCGGGCGTGACCTCACGGTCCACGCGACCGCGGCCATCACCGGCAAGCGCTTCGTCAAGGTCAGCGGCAACCGGGTGGACGGCAACATCGCCGTCGCGCACGCGGACGCCGGCGGCCGGGCCATGGGCGTGTCGAAGTACGACGCCCCCTCGGGCGGGAAGCTCGGCGTCCACCGCGGCAACTCGCGGGTGACGTTCGTGCGCGCGGGCGGCGCGATCGCCGCCGGCGCGGAGGTCGAGGTCGGCACCGCCGGCCAGGCCATCACCAAGGCCTCCGGCGTCGCCGTGGGCTACGCCGTCACCGGCGCGGCCAGCGGGGCCGACGCCGAGATCAGCCTCTACTGAGGGGAGCCCACCGTGGCCTCTGCAGCACCTGTGGCGTACCCCCTCGGGGCGCCCGAGCTCACCGAGAACGTCCTCACGGTCGACACCGCGCTCAACGAGCCGGAGCGCATCACCCAGCGCATCAGCGACATCACGCTGCAGCGCTTCATCGTCGACCGGATCTTCGCCTCCCAGGGCCTGACGGTCGCCGCCGGCGCCGTCATCTACGACCAGGCCGTGGAGAACGAGCTCTACACGAACCGGGACGTCGAGCGGCGCATGCCGGGCGACGAGTACCCGATCGTCGGGGCCAACCGCCGGGCGCCGAAGGTCGCCACCAGCGAGGACTGGGGCGGCAAGTTCTTCTTCACCGACGAGGCGCGCCGCCGCAACGACGTCGTGCACCTCGACAACCAGACGACGCAGCTGGCCAACACGATCGTCAAGAAGACGAACACCCGGGCCATCCTCGAGCTCGAGGCCGCGATCGCCAGCCTCGGCGGCCAGGGCGTCGTCACCGGCCACAACTGGTCGGCCGTCGTCACCGCCGGCACGAACGCCTCGACGGCCGGGGTCTACCCCGCGGCCGACTTCGCGCTCGCGCAGCTCGGCGCGGACCGCGAGGAGCTCGGGGTCATCTACGACCTCTGGCTGGTCAACCCGCAGGAGGCGGCCAACCTCAAGACGGTCTACGGGTCGTCCTACGCCGAGGTCCTCGCCTCCCACGGCATCGAGATCTTCCCCTCCAACCGCGTCGTGGCGGGCACCGCCTACGCCGTCGCGCGCGGGCAGGTCGGCTTCCTCGACTACGAGCAGGGCCTCGCCACCGAGACCTGGCGCGAGCCGAAGAACAAGGTCACCTGGGTGCAGTCGTCGGTCGTCCCGATCATGGGCGTGACCAACCCCTTCTCCATCAAGAAGATCGTGGGGCTGGCCGGCTGATGGCGGTGCACGAGCGCAAGGTCGCGCACGCGGTCTTCGAGCACCTCGACGCGCGCGAGGACCCGCCGCTGCGCCGCCTGGCGTACCGCGGTGACGTCGTGCACGTCGACGACGCCGAGCTCGCGCGCGGCGACCGCTTCGGCGTCTTCGACTGGCGGGAGCCGGAGCCGACGTCGACGGTGCCGCTCGAGGTCATGGTCCCCGCGGCCCTGGCCACGGGCGGCGCCGTCTCGGCGGCCGACCTCGCCGCGGCCGCGGCAGCGACCGACGCCGCCACCCGCGCCGCGGCGGCTCGCGCCGACGTGCTCGGCACGGTCACCAGCGGGCCGGTCACCCCCCTCGAGCGGCCGGTGCAGTCGGCCGCCAAGGGCGTGTGGGTCGAGTACGCCGTCTCGCTCGGGATGCCCGTCGAGCAGGCCGAGGCCATGAAGAAGACCGAGCTCATCGCGGCCACCGCCGCGACCCCGCCGCCCGCCGACGCGCCGCCCGCGGCGCCGCCGGCGGACGGTGAGAGCACGGTCACCCCGCCCGCCGACGAGCAGACCACCGGCCAGCCCGCGGCCGGCGGCGACGCCGGCGAGGGCGAGGGCGGCGCGGACGCCCCCGCGCCCGGGCAGCCCCTCGGGCGCCCGGCGCGGGTGGCCACCCGCGAGATCTGGGAGGCCTACGTCGTCTCCCGCGGCACCGACCCCGAAGCCGCGGCGGCCCTGACGCTCGACGAGCTGAAGGCCGTCTACCCGGCGGAGACGCAGGAGGACTGACGTGGCTGACCTCGTCGAGCCCGAGACGCTGAAGACGTGGCTTGGGCTCGACGAGGTCGACGTCGACCGGGCGCAGCTGGCGGTGCGGGTCGCCGCCGGGTGGGTACGCCGGGTCACCGGCCCGGCACCCTGGCCGACCGACCTGCCCGAGGACCTGTTCTCGGCGCTGCTCGAGCTCGCGGGCCTCGCCTACGACAACCCCACGTCGATGTCGCAGCGCGGCACCGGCGAGATCTCCGACGGGTGGGTCATCACCCGCCGCGCGGAGATCCTCGACGGCGTCCGCGCCTCGTGGTCGACCCAGGCGGCGCCGACCGGGTCCTTCCCGCCGGCGCCGATGTGGCCGACGTGAGCAGCCGCTACGACGACGAGATCGTCGTCGTGCGCGCCCCTCTGGGGCCCGTCAGCGGCCGCGGCGGGCGGCGGCGCCTGTGGGACCAGGCGCAGCGCTCGCCGGCCGTGCCGGCGTCGGTGCAGCCGCTGACGTCCACCGAGGACGGCGACGGCCGGCAGACGACGGTGCGGACGTGGAAGCTGCTCGGCGGCCCGCTCGACCTGCTCTCGACCGACCGGGTCGAGTGGCCCGGGCTGGTCGACGACGAGACCGGGCGCCCGGTCCCGCTCGAGGTCGACGGCGAGGTCGGCCGTTGGCGCCGCAACGGCCGCACCCACCACGTCGAGGCAGTCCTCAAGCGGGTCACCGACGGCACCTGACCACCGGGAGGTGCCGTGCCGATCGCCGACCCCGTCGCCGTCGCCAGGGCGTGGGCGCTGACCCACCCCGACGTCGTCCGGCTCGCCGGCGAGGGCGGCGTGGCCGACGCCCTGCCCGGCGACCGTCTCTCGCTCGTCCTGACCGCTGCCGGCGGGCAGATCGGGCAGTACCCCGGCGAGACGCTCCCTCGTGTCCTGGCGGCGTGCTGGGACGCGCCCGACGGCGACGGCACCGACGCGCTCGCGCTCGCCGGCGCGCTCGTCGAGCTCGTCGACACCGCGCCGTGGACGACGCCCGACGGCGACGTCGACGTCGTCATGGCGTGGCTCGAGGCGCACCCCTCCGAGTCGCCCGACCCCACCAGCGGACGGCGCCGGTGGCTGCTGACGCTGCGGCTGCACCTGTGGGCGCACCCGTGAGCGCCGGCGAGCACCTCGTCGTCCCGCTGGCCGACCTGCCCGAGGTCACCGTCGACGCCAACGGGTGGCTCATTGCCGGCGACCTCGCCGTCTGCACCGACGACGCCGACCCCGCGCAGGCATGGGCCACCGCCCTGTCCTACGTCGCAGCCGCGCTGCACCTGGCGCTGCCACCGCCGACGGCCGCACCGGACGTCCTCGACGACGTCGCCGTCGTGGTCGGCGCCGCACCGGCCACCCCCGCCGACCTCGACCGTGCCCGCAGCCGCGTCCGCCAGGCGCTCGCCGACGGCCGGCTGCACACCACCGACCCGACCTCGTGAGGAGCGCCACCATGGCGAACGAGCCCAAGAACACCCCGACGACCCCGCAGGCCGCGCAGCAGGCCGCCAAGCAGGCCTACGCCGAGCAGGGCGTCCAGCCGGTCCTGACCGGCCAGGACCACCGCAAGGCGATCGCCGACGAGTACGGCGCGTGGGTCGCGACCCAGCAGATCTACGTCGGCTCCGCGCTCGCCTACAACGTCGGCGACCCGGTCCCGGCGACCAACGTCCAGGCCTTCGGCTACGACAAGAACAACCTCGTCGCCAAGGCCCCGACGGTGGCCGGCTCCGAGGCCGTCGCCGAGGCGGCCGAGACCCCGGCCTCCTGACGTGGCGCGCCGCTTCGTGCCCGGCCTGGGCATGGTTCACCTGCTCCGCGCCCCGCGGCAGGTCACGCGGCTCCTGCAGCCAGCCGGCCATCGCCCCCCGGGGCGACGCCTGCAGTGGCGCGACGGCTTCGCGCTGCGACTGCCCGGGCGGCGCCTGCTGCTCGTCGCCCGCGCCGGGCGACCGCCTGTCACACCGCGGGCCGGCTGACGTGGCCGGCGGGGTCCGCCTGGGCCGCACGAACACCGCGGTGCTGCGGGCGCTCGAGCGGCACCCCGCCGTGCTCGCGCAGGTAGACGAGCTCGTGGCCACGCCGCTCGCCGAGCGGATGGCGCAGCGCGCCCCCCGCGACTCCGAGACCGCCAAGGACGCCGCCGACACGATCCGCTCCGAGCCGGACCCGGACGTGCCCGGCTTCCGCGTCTCGTGGACGACCGAGGGCTTCTACCTCACCTTCGCCGAGCTGGGCACCCGCACCCAGCCGGCCACCCCCTTCGCTCGGCCGACGGCCGACGAGTTCATCCGCTGACCCGAGAGGGAGCACTCCATGGCCGTCACCGGCACCGCCACCCCCAAGCTGCTCAAGGACCCGGGGTACCTGTTCTGGGCGCCGCTGGGCACGCCCGAGCCGACCCACACCGTCGCCGCGTCGAAGTTCACCGACCCGTGGCCCGTGGCGTGGATCCCCCTCGGCGCGACCGAGGAGGGCTCGACCTTCTCCAACGAGATGTCCATCGAGCCGATCCGTGTGGCCGAGCTCTTCGACCCCGTCGCCTACGAGGTCACCGAGCAGGCCGGCTCCATCGCCTTCGCGCTGGCCAACTGGACGCTGGCCAACATGAAGCGCGCGATGAACGGCGGCTCGCTGCAGCTGGTCTCGGGCACCGGCGCCACGGCGCTGACGCGCCTGGACCCGCCGGACCCCGAGGAGATCACCCGCTGCCAGATCGGGTGGGAGTCCGTCGACGGCAGCGCGCGGCTCATCGGCCGCCAGTGCCTCAACGGCGGCACGCTCGAGTCGAGCTTCCAGCGGGCCCCGTCCAAGGCGCTCATCCCCTTCGAGCTGCAGATGGAGCGCCCCACCAACGCCAAGCGCTTCTCGCTCTGGGGCGCCGGGGCCGAGCGGGCCGGCGTCTGATGGGGTCGCTCGGCTCCCTCGGCACCAAGCACGAGGACGTCGACGTCGAGCTCCTGACGTTCGACTACTTCGGCACCGAGCTGCGCGTCGACCCCAACCTCACCGAGGTCGACCTCCTCGACTTCCTCGAGGGCGCCGAGGACCTCGACACCAGGGACGCCGGCGCGCTGAAGGTCCTCAAGGACCTGTGCCGCTCGGCGATCCACCCCGAGGACTTCGACCGCTTCTGGGCCCTGGCCCGCGAGCACCGGCAGGGCATCGAGGACCGCATGGCCGTCGCGCTCGCCTGCGTCGAGGCGGCCGCGGCCCGCCCTACCCAGCCGTCCTCCGTCTCCTCGGGTGGGCCCTCCGCCACCGCGACGAGGTCCGAGGGCGACTCCTTCTCACAGGTGCGCTCGCGCCTGGCTGGTCGACCCGACCTGCAGCTCGTCGTGGACCAGGCCGAGGAGGCCTCCGTCGCGGCGTCACGGGCGGCTGGCTGAGCCTGGCCGACCTCTGCGACGTCGTCTACGCCATGCGCGTCGAGCGGCTCGAGGCGACGTCGCTCGCGCTCGTGGCGGCCGGCGCGCAGGTCGAGCCGGACGACCGGCGCCGCGACTTCGACGAGGCGCTCGTCGCCAAGCCCGACCTCGAGCAGGTCCGCCGCGACGCGGACCTGCACCTGTGGCGCCAGGTCATGGGCCTCAACCGCCGCTGACGCACGACGACGAGGAGGTGCCCTATGGCCAGCCTCGTCGACGTCTTCGTCTCCGTCCGGCCGGACCTGTCCGGCTTCGACAAGGAGGTCCGCGACCGGGTCGCCCGCTCGGGCTCGGCGGTCGGCGCCGGCGAGACGCAGGGCAAGAAGGCCGGCGGCGGCTTCGTCTCCGGCTTCGGCAAGGCGGCCGCCGGTGTCGCCGCCGCGGGCGCTGCCGCGCTCGTCGGCGGCGGCATCGCGCTGACCCGCCTGTCGGGTGCGGCCAAGGAGGCCGCGTCGTCGCAGGAGCAGTCCTTCGGCGCCGTCGAGTCCGTCTTCGGCAAGGCCTCCGACCGGGTCAAGGCGCTCGCCAAGGACGCCTCCAACGCCGTCGGCCTGTCGCAGGCGGAGTACGCGCAGATGTCGGCCGTCTTCGGCTCGCAGCTGCGCAACATGGGCATCGCGGCCGACCAGCTCGCGCCGAAGAGCCAGGAGCTCATCGGCCTGGGCTCCGACCTCGCGGCCATGTACGGCGGCACCGTCTCCGAGGCCGTCGACGCCGTGTCGTCGCTGCTGCGCGGCGAGACCGACCCGATCGAGCGCTACGGCGTCTCGATCAAGCAGGCCGACATCGAGGCGCGCCTCGCGGCCGAGGGGCTCGACAAGCTCGAGGGCTCGGCGGAGAAGACGGCCCGCACCCAGGCGACGCTGGCGCTGCTCAACGAGCAGTCGGCCTCGGCGGTCGGCCAGTTCGCCCGGGAGTCCAACACCGCCGCTGGCGTCGACGAGCGGCGCCGCGCTCAGATGGAGAACCTCAAGGCCACCCTGGGCACGGCGCTGCTGCCGGCGTACGTGGCGGTCGGCAAGGCCGTCAACGAGCAGTTCCTGCCGCCGCTGCAGGCGGCCGCGGAGAAGTACGGGCCGCAGCTGTCGGCGTGGATCACCAACAGCGCCGTCCCGGCGCTGGGCAGCCTCATGGCCGGGCTGCAGGGCAAGGGCCCGATCGACGGCTTCTCCGGCGACCTCAACACCGCCGGCCTGGCGGTGCGGGCCTTCTTCGCCTCGGTCGCCGAGCCGGACGTCACCAGCGACGGCGCGGTCGGCACGGCCGAGCGGCTCGGCTCGGCCGTGCGCTCCGCGTACGACGCGGTGAAGGGCTTCGACTGGTCCAAGGTCCGCGAGGGCGGGGAGACCGTCGCCGCGGCCCTGAGTAAGGCCTACGACGCCGTCCAGCGCATCGACTGGTCTGCCGTGGGCGCCGGCGTCGGTGACCTCGTCGGCGACGGCGACTCCGCCAGTGCGTCCCTGGGCATGCTGGCCGACAACGCCAAGACGCTCTCCCCGCTCGTGGGCGAGCTCGCGGCCAACACCCCGTCGCTCTCCGACGGGCTGGCGGTCATGGGCAGCGTCACCGGCTTCCTCGCCGACCACGTCGACACCCTCGCCAAGTACATGCCGCTGCTCATCGGCGCCTTCATCGCCGTGAAGGCTGCCCAGGCCGCGGCGAACCTGGCGCTGGCCGCCGGCGTGCCGCTGCGCATCGCCGAGATCATCTCCAACCAGCGGCACACCGCAGCGCTCGCGGCGAACACCGCGGCGCTCGGCGGGAACGCCGGCGCCCAGAACGCCGGCGCGATCGCCTCGGCCCGCGAGGCCGCGGCCCGGGCGGCCTCGTCGGCGCGCACGGCCGTCGCCACCGCAGCGACGCGCGTGGCCACCGGCGTGCAGGCGGCCTACACCGCGGCAACCAACGGGACCGCCCTCGCCTCGGCGCGGGCGGGCGCGGCGGCCGTCGCGCAGCGGGTGGCGTCGGTGGCGCTGTCGGCGGTGACCAAGGGCATGGCCGCGGCGCAGTGGCTGCTCAACGCGGCGATGTCGGCCAACCCCATCGGCCTGGTCATCGCGGCGATCGCGGCCCTGGTGGCCGGCCTGGTCTACGCCTACAAGAACAGCGAGACCTTCCGGAACATCGTCGACGGCGCCCTGCGCGCCGTGGGTGACGCCGGGAAGTGGCTGTGGGAGCGGGCGCTCAAGCCGGCCATCGAGGCGATCGTCGGCGCCATTCAGGGCTTCGTCGACAAGGCGCTGTGGCTCAAGGACAACTGGCGGCTGGTCTGGGACGGGCTCAAGGAGCTGTTCCGGCTCGGCGCGATCGCGCTGCTCGAGAAGTTCCTCGGCATGGTCGAGTCGATCGTCTCTGGCGCGGCCAAGGCCTTCGGCTGGGTGCCCGGCCTCGGCCCGAAGCTCGAGGAGGCCGCGGGCAAGATCGCCGGCTTCCGCGACGCGGCCAACAAGGCCCTGGGCGGCATCGAGGACCGCGAGGTCAACGTCAAGGCGCAGCTCGACGCCGGCGCGAAGTACCTCGCCCAGACCCGGGGCATGTCCGCCAGCGAGGCCGCAGCGACGGCCCGCAAGATGCTCGCCGACGGCGGCGCGGTCAACGGCCGCGGCACCGGCCGGTCGGACTCCATCCCGGCCCTGCTCTCGCGCAACGAGCACGTGTGGACCGAGCGGGAGGTCGCGGCCGCCGGTGGCCACCAGAAGGTGGAGGCCATGCGTCAGCAGGTGCTGCGCCGGGCCGAGGGCGGGCCGATCGAGGAGCGCTTCCGCATCGCGGCGAGCGTCCCCTCGGCCGATCCGCTGCGGGCGCTCGCGGCCGACCTCAACGCCTCGTCGAAGCGGCTCGTCGACGAGGGCTCCGCGGGCGTCGGCGCGCTGCGCAAGGCCTACAACGGGCGGGCCGCCGAGACGTCCGCCGGCGAGGGCGGCGCGGGCACCTTCCGCCCGCCCACCGGCATCGGCGGGAAGTCCGTCGCAGCGCTGGTCGCCTACGGCCGGGCGCTGCGCGCCCAGGGGCTGCGGGTCTCGTCCAACCGGGCACTGGGCTCCCCGCCCACGCCCGGCGCGCACTCGAGCACGGGGTACCACTACCGGTACAACGACTCGGGCGCGATCGACGTCAACAGCCACGCCGGGGAGTCCCCCGCCGAGAAGCGCCGGCTCACGCCGGTCGCCCTCGACGCGCTCCGCCGCGGCTTCGGCGTGCAGTGGCTCTCCTCGGGCCACTTCAACCACCTGCACGTCGACGTCGGCAACTACCGGGCGGTCGGGAACACCTCGCGGTGGCTGGCCGACGGCGGCGCCGTCTTCGACGCCGGCGGCCGCGCCAGCGGCCTGGGCGTCATGGCCAAGGGCACCCTCGCCCCGGAGCGGGTCCTCTCGCCCCGGCAGACCACGGTCTACGAGCAGTCCCTGCCGCTGCTCGAACACCTCGTGCGGGCGCTCGACGCCGGCGCGACCGGTGGCGGCGACGTCTACGTCGAGAACCCCTTCACCGGGGACTACCTGCTCGCGCAGGTCGCCCGCGTCGCCGACGACCGCGTCGGCGTCCGGTCCCGGGCCCGCAGCTCGTCCGCGACCTTCAACCCCGGGGGGTGACCGATGCCCGTCATCGCGCCCACCCCCCAGGACACGACCGCCCCACCGGGCTCGGGCCCGCGACTCGTCGCGACGCCCGAGCCCGGCGGGCAGGTCCCCCGCATCCGCCTCGACGTCGGCGACATCGCCCGCACCGGGCCCGTCTCGGTCACCCGGGTCCTGCCGTCCGGGCAGACCGCGCCCGTCCGCGGCGGGCTCACGGTCCTGTCCGGCGGCACCGGCCACACGTGGGACTACGAGCCGCCCCACGGCGTCCCGGTGTCCTACCGGGTCGCCTCCCTCGGTCTGGCGTCGGGCCGGGTCACCCTCGACTACGACCGCCCGTCCCTCATGGACCCGTTCCGGCCGGCGACGTTCTGGCGGCTCGAGCCGCACCACCTGCAGGCCGCCGCGCTCGCCGACCGCGAGTGGGCGTCGCAGGCCTCCCGCCTCCGGCCCCTCAACCGGGCCGGCAGCATCCACGTCAGCACCGGCAGCCGGGCCCCCGCCGCCGACCAGCTGCTGCTGTGGACCGTCGGCACGGCCGAGCACCGCCACCTGCTCGACCTGCTGCGCAACGACTCCCCGCTGCTGCTCAACGTCCCCCCGAGCCTGGGCTGGGACGTCGAGACCGAGTACATCAGCCCCGGCACCCTCACCCGCTCCCGCGGCGCCCGCCCGCTCGCCGGGGCCGGCCGCCGCGGCTGGTCGCTGCCCTACGAGGTCACCGACCGCCCCGTCGGCGACTTCCGGGCCCTGTGGACCCTCGCCGAGATCGCCCAGGACTTCGACACCCTCGGCGACCTCGCCGCGACGTACACGTCCCTGCGGGCGCTCGCCGAGGACGACCGGACCCTCTGACCCGGCCGCCCCCGGCCAGGAAGGCGGCGCGCGTGTACCGGCTGAAGCCGCAGACCGTGGCCGCGCTCGCCGGCGGCGGGTACCGGGCGACGTCGCGGGTGGTCGCCACCCGCGACGGG
>Ga0325400_1002837_pt1 | contig 15428 bp, 16 predicted proteins | sample PopdelMetagenome_2_FD_205662 | JGI IMG/M metagenome (GOLD analysis project Ga0325400, IMG submission 205662) | Populus deltoides microbial communities from Bellville, Georgia, United States - Xylem-PdKOR-R1 | ecosystem: Host-associated > Plants > Phyllosphere > Stem > Wood/Secondary xylem... | reverse complement strand
GCCCCTGGGCTCACGTGGGGGACGGGTGTCCTCCAGCTCGGCGCCGGTCTCCTGGTCGACGACGCGCATCGACAGGCGGACCTTGCCGCGCGGGTCGATCTCGAGGACCTTGACCTTCACCGCCTGGCCTTCCGACACGACGTCGGTCGGCTTCTCGACCCGCTCGTTCTTCATCTCGGAGACGTGGACCAGCCCGTCCTTGCCGCCCATGAAGTTCACGAATGCGCCGAAGTCGACGATGTTGACGACCTTGCCGTCATACACCTTGCCGACCTCGGCCTCCTCGACCAAGCCCTTGATCCACTTGATCGCGGCCTCGATCTGCGCGGGATCGCTCGACGAGACCTTGATGACGCCCTCGTCGTCGATGTCGACCTTGGCGCCGGTGGTGGCGACGATCTCCCGGATCACCTTGCCGCCGGTGCCGATCACTTCGCGGATCTTGGACTTGTCGATCGAGAAGGTCTCGATTCGCGGCGCGTGCGCCGACAGCTCGGTGCGGGTCTCGCCCAGCGCCTTGGCCATCTCGCCGAGGATGTGGGCGCGGCCGTCCTTCGCCTGGGCCAGCGCGGTCTTCATGATCTCCCGGGTGATGCCCGCGATCTTGATGTCCATCTGAAGGCTGGTGATGCCCTCGCTGGTGCCCGCCACCTTGAAGTCCATGTCGCCGAGGTGATCCTCGTCGCCGAGGATGTCGCTGAGGACGGCGTACTTGTCGCCCTCCAGGATCAGCCCCATCGCGATGCCCGACACGGGGCGCTTCAGCGGCACGCCCGCGTCCATCATGCTAAGCGAGCCGCCGCAGACGGTGGCCATTGACGACGAACCGTTCGACTCGGTGATGTCCGAGGTCACGCGGATCGTGTAAGGGAACTCCTCCTTGGTCGGCAGCACCGGGTGGAGCGCGCGCCACGCGAGCTTGCCGTGACCGACCTCACGCCGCCCCGGCGCGCCGAAGCGGCCGACCTCGCCCACCGAATAGGGCGGGAAGTTGTAGTGCAGCATGAAGTGCTGATAGCTGAGCCCGTTCAGCCCATCGATCATCTGCTCGGCATCGCGGGTGCCGAGCGTGGTGGTGGCGATGGTCTGGGTCTCGCCGCGGGTGAACAGCGCCGAGCCGTGCGCGCGCGGGAGGAAGTGGACCTCCGCCTCGATCGGGCGCACCGTCTTGGTGTCGCGCCCGTCGATGCGGATGCCCTCGTTCAGGATCTGGCCGCGGACGATCTCCGCCTCCAGCTTCTTCACCAGCTTGAGCGCGCCGAGATATTCGGCGGGGTTGGCGTGCTTGAGATCCTCGAACCCTTCGCGCGCCTTGGTGCGGGCGGCGTTGACCGCGGTCTGGCGCGCCTGCTTGTCAGTAAGCTTGTACGCGGCGGCGAGGTCGGCGCCGATCAGCCCCTTGAGCTTGGCCTTGACCGCCGACTGGTCCGGACCCTGCTTCAGCTCCCACGGGTCCTTGGCGGCCTTCTCGGCGAGCTGGATAATCGCGTCGATGACCTGCTGCGACGCCTTGTGCGCAAACATCACCGCGCCGAGCATGACGTCCTCGGACAGCTCCTTGGCCTCCGACTCGACCATCATCACCGCGTCCTGGGTCGCGGCGACCATCAGGTCGAGCTCGCCGGTCGCGATCTCGGCGTCCGACGGGTTGAGCTGGTACTCGCCGTCCTTGTAGCCGACGCGCGCGGCGCCGATCGGGCCCATGAAGGGGACGCCCGACAGCGTCATCGCGGCCGAGGCGGCGACCATCGCGAGCAGGTCCGGCTCGTTCTCGCCATCATAGCTCATCACCTGCGCGATGCAGTTGATCTCGTTGTAGAACCCTTCCGGGAACAGCGGGCGGATCGGGCGATCGATCAGCCGGCTGACCAGCGTCTCACGCTCGGTGGCGCCGCGCTCGCGCTTGAAGAAGCCGCCGGGGATGCGGCCGGACGAGGAGAACTTCTCCTGGTAGTGGACGGTGAGCGGGAAGAAGTCCTGCCCCTCCTTGACCGTCTTGGCGGCGGTGACGGCGCAGAGCACGACCGTCTCGCCGAGCGTCGCGATCACCGCGCCGTCGGCCTGGCGGGCGACCTTGCCCGTCTCGAGGGTCAGCGTCTGGCCGCCCCACTCGATGGAAACCTTTTTGGAATCGAACATGCTATTTTCCTTCACTCCCGCTGCCCGATGCAGTGGGGGCCAATGTCGGCGAGCTAGCCGGCCCGCCTCGGTGTGGAGCGCTTGCGGCCCCGTACCCCGGCGCCGGAATGCGGCGGGGCGGATGCGAGAAGGGCGACCCGGAGGCCGCCCTTTCGAATTACTTGCGAAGGCCGAGCTTGGCGATCAACGCCAGATAGCGATCGCCCTCGGTCTTGCGGAGATAGTCGAGCAGCGAACGACGCTTGTTCACCAGCATCAGCAGGCCGCGGCGCGAGTGGTTGTCCTTGGCGTGACCCTTGAAGTGCTGGGTCAGGTTGCTGATCCGCTCGGAGAGGATCGCGACCTGAACTTCCGGCGAGCCGGTGTCACCCTCGGCGCGGGCGTGTTCGGTGATGAGCGCCTGCTTGCGCTCCGCGGTGATCGACATGGCTTGTTCCTCGACATCGTTTCAAAGGTTGAAGCCGCGTTCGACCCGCACCTCGCCGCCGCGGACCTCGACCAGCGCCACGGGGACGGTGTCGAGCATCGCGAAGGCCTGGCCGTCGTCGGCGGCGATCCCGGCCAGAACGCGCCCCTGGCGGAGCGCCCCTGCCTGGTCGGGGGTGAGGGGAAGAGCCGGGATGTCGTCCAGCCCCGCCCTCAACGGCAGGAGGTGATGTTCAAGGCTGCGCTCGGTAGCGGCTTCGTCCAGGATGTCCAGCGATATCGCGCGATCGAGCCCGAACGGCCCCGCCTTGGTGCGGCGGAGCATGGTGACGTGGCCGACACTGCCGAGCGCCAGCGCGATGTCACGCGCGAGGCTGCGGATGTAGGTGCCCTTGGAGACGTGGGCGCGCAAGGTGGCGAACTGGCGCCCGGCTCCGTCGAGCCACCATCCGAGGGAGGTCAGATGGTGGATGGTGATCCGTCGCGTCGCCAGCGTCACCTCGGCGCCTTCGCGCGCAAGGTCGTACGCCCGCCGCCCGCCGACCTTCAATGCCGAGTAGGCCGGCGGCACCTGGTCGATCGGGCCGAGGAACGTCGCCAGCACATCCTCCACGTCGGCGGCGTCCACGAAGCGGTCGGACCGCGCAACGATGCCGCCTTCCGCATCCAGCGTGTCCGTCGTCTCGCCGAAGCAGATGGTGAACTCATACACCTTGTCGCCGTCGAGCAATCGCCCTGCGAGCTTGGTCGCCTCGCCGACCGCGACCGGCAGCACGCCGGTCGCCAGCGGATCGAGCGTGCCGCCGTGTCCGACCTTGGCCTTGCCGTACCCGCCACGGCGTAGCGCGCGCTTGACCGCCGCCACGCCCTGCGTCGAGCCGAGCCCCAGCGGCTTGTCGAGGATGATCCATCCATGCATCGCCGCGCCGCTAGGCGTTCGGGCGTGGCGCCGCAATCCCGGCCTCAGCCGGGCAGCAACCAGCTTCCCGCCAGCGCGCCGGCATGGTGGCGTCGGCACAGCGCGACGTAGCGGTCGTTGCCGCCGATCTCGGTCTGCCGTCCCTCGATGACCGGCCGCCCCGATGCATCGACGCGCAGGTTCATGGTCGCCTTGCGCCCGCACACGCACACCGACTTGATCTCCACCAGCGCGTCAGCGAGCGCCAGGAGCCGTGCCGACCCATCGAACAACTGGCCGCGGAAGTCCGTGCGCAGGCCGTAAGCGAGCACCGGCACGCCCAGCCGGTCGCACACGCCCGCGAGCTGGTCGACCTGATCGCCGGTGAGGAACTGGGCCTCGTCGACCAGCACGCAGGCGAGCGGTTCGTCCGCGAGACGGGCTTCGATGCAGCCGTAGAGGTCGGTGGCGAGGCCGAACATGGTCGCGGGCGCCGACAGCGCGATGCGGCTGGCGATCGTTCCCGCCGCGAACCGGTCGTCGACCGCGGCGGTGAACAGCATCGTCGCCATGCCCCGCTCCCGGTAGTTGAAGTCGGCCTGGAGCAGGTTGGTCGACTTGCCCGCGTTCATCGAGGCGTAGTAGAAATAGAGCTTGGCCATGGTGCGGTGCCTATGCGCAGTCACCCGCGACGACGCCAGTCGCCGACATGGAGCAGCCTCCCCCATACCGGATCGTAACACTTGGGCGCCCATCGCACCGCTTCGACCAAGGAGTGACGATGGCGGGTTGCAGCGGGTGCCGGAAACCGGAGATCGAGTTCGATCTCGCCATGGCGTTCCAGCCGATCGTGGATGTCGAAACCGGCCGACCCTTCGCCTATGAGGCGCTGGTGCGCGGCGGCAACGGTGAAGGCGCCGCCGCGGTGCTGGCGCGGGTGACGCCGGACAACCGCTATGCCTTTGACCAACAATGCCGGGTCGCGGCGATCGAGCAGGCGGTGGCGGCAGGCATCATCGACACCGGCGCGCGCCTGTCGATCAACTTTCTCCCCAACGCGGTCTACTCGCCGGTGGCCTGCATCCAGCTAACGCTGAAGACGGCCCGAGCGACCAGCTTCCCGACCGACCGACTGATCTTCGAGTTCACCGAGAACGAGCGCATGGTCGACACCGACCATGTCGCCGGGATCATCGACGCATACCGTCGCATGGGCTTCAGCACCGCGCTGGACGATTTCGGTGCGGGGCACGCCGGGCTGGGGTTGCTGGCAAGGCTGCAGACCGACCTCGTCAAGCTCGACATGGAACTGATCCGCGGCATCGACCAGAGCCTGCCGCGACTCATGATCGTGGAAGGAGTGGTACGCCTGCTGGAGCGCATGGGCATCACCACGGTCGCGGAGGGTATCGAGACGGTCGGCGAGTACGCGGTCCTGCGCGACCTGGGCGTCCGCTACATGCAGGGTTACCTGTTCGCGCGGCCCGGCCTCAGGATGCTGCCGGTCGCGATCCTGCCCGACGCACCCGCGATCGCCCGGGTCGCCTGACGGTATCAATTACCGCCGAGATCGCGGGCGACATCCGGCTTGCGCAGGAGCGCGTCGATGTGGCTGCCCTCGTCGAAGCTCTCGTCGGCGAGGAACTTGAGCTTGGCGGCGTACTTGTTCTGGACGCGGTGCGCGACCTCACGCTGGAGAAAGGCGGTGTTGGTGCGCAGCGCCTTCAGCACCGCCTCCTCGTCACGCCCCAGCAGCGGCTTCACGAACACGGTGGCGTGGCGCAGGTCGGGGGACATGCGAACCTCGGTGACCGAGACCATGTGCTTGGCCAGCGTCTCGTCGTGGACGTCGCCGCGACTGAGGATCTCGGACAGCACGTGGCGCACCTGCTCGCCGACACGGAGGGTGCGGACGGATTTTTCGGGCTTGTCGGTCTTCATGCTTGACGATCGTCTGCGGCCTTGATGATCGCAGCTCCTAATTGACGAGTGTTTCTTGGACGGCCGGCACCGTTGAGCAGATCGACGGCGAGCCGCGATGCCAACACACGAAGCATCGGCTTGGCAGTAGCGAGGCACTGGCCGTCATAGCTGACGCTGATCGTCCCGCTCTCGAACTGTTCGACCCGGTACCCGTCGATCATCGCCATCGCTTCGGATTGCTGTGCGTCCAGGGGACGCAATGGCGGGCGGCGGGACGGGATGGGGAAGTCGACAGCACCCGTGGATAGTGTGCGCAGCCGCTGGTTAAATTCTGCTCTCTGAATGTCAAGGAGCGGCTCGATCATCGGGCCGTCGTCATAGTCTACGTTGATGCGCAGCACCATGATCCGGTCCACCAGCGCAAGCGTGTTGCGGTTGAAGCCGACATGAACACTTGTGGTCACGGTCTTGACCGAGATCCGCTCGCCGTCGCCGCTTACCACGTCGTAGCCACGCTGATTGACGGCAAGCGCCATCTGGCCGCGCGTGATCATCGCCGCGTAAAGCTTGCCGATCCTACCCGTCAGGTGGTTCAGTTCAGGCGGCGCGACGCCCCAGTCCAGCTCCTTCTCGAACCAGGTCAACGCCTCGCCGAGCGATCGGATGATTTGGGTCTGCGACAACGCCGCCCCGGATGTCCCGGCAATTCGTCCGTCGGCCGATGCTCCCCCGGGCATGCCGGGGGAGTTCGTCACAGCGTCCGCTCGCGCAGCTCGACCTCGAACGTCTCCAGGAAGTCGCCGGCCTTGATGTCGGTGAAGTTCTGCGTGAACGTCACACCGCACTCCAACCCTGCGCGAACTTCCGGCACGTCGTCCTTGAACCGGCGCAAGCTGGCGATCTCGCCCTGGTAGATGATGACGTCGTTGCGGGTGATGCGCGCCTTGAGCGCCTTCCTGATGACGCCTTCGACCACCAGCAGGCCCGCGGCCTTGCCGGTCTTGCCCGCCGAGAAGACCTCACGGATCTCGGCGCGGCCGACGACGGTCTCGAACGCTTCGGGGCCGAGTTCGCCCGCCATGCCCGCCCTGATCTCGTCGACCAGGTCGTAGATCACGTCGTAGTATTTCAGCGCGACCTTCTGCCGCTCGGCGATCTGGCGTGCGTTGGCGTTGGCGCGGACGTTGAAGCCGATGATCGGCGCGCCCGACGCGCCTGCCAGCGTCACGTCGCTCTCGGTGATGCCGCCCACCCCCGAATGGAGGATGCGGGCGCGGATCAGGTCGGTGGATATCTTGTTGATCGATCCCACGATCGCCTCGATCGTCCCCTGCGTGTCGGCCTTGACGACCAGCGGATACTCCTTCGCCTGGTTGGCCTTGAGCGCCGAGAACATCGACTCAAGGCTGGCCGGCGCGGTGGTGGTCCGCTTCTCGGTTAGCACGCCCTGACGATACTCGGCGACCTCGCGCGCGCGCGCCTCCGACTCGACCACCTGTAGGCGGTCGCCTGCCTGGGGCACGCCCGACAGGCCGAGCACCTCGACCGGCATCGACGGATCGGCTGCCTTCACCTGCCGGCCCTTGTCGTCGACCAGCGCGCGGACCTTGCCCGACTCCGCGCCGACCACGAAGATGTCGCCGACCTTGAGCGTGCCGCGCTCGACCAGCACGGTGGCCACCGGACCACGACCCTTGTCGAGCTTGGCCTCGATCACCGAGCCTTCCGCCGGACGGTCGGGGTTGGCGCGCAGATCGAGGAGTTCGGCCTGGAGCTGGATCTTTTCGACCAGCTCGTCCAGCCCGGTCTTCTTGAGCGCGGAAACCTCGACGTCCTGGGTGTCGCCGCCCATCTCCTCGACCACCACCTCGTGCTCCAGCAACCGCTCGCGGACGCGCTGGGCATTGGCCTCGTGCTTGTCGATCTTGTTGATCGCGACGATCATCGGCACACCAGCGGCCTTGGTGTGGTTGATCGCCTCGATGGTCTGCGGCATCAGCCCGTCGTCCGCCGCCACCGTCAGCACGACGATGTCGGTGATGTCGGCGCCGCGCGCGCGCATCTGGGTGAACGCCTCGTGGCCGGGGGTGTCGAGGAAGGTGACCTTGGACTTGTCCTTCAGCTGCACCTGATAGGCGCCGATGTGCTGGGTGATGCCCCCCGCCTCGCCGCGGACCACGTCCGTGCCGCGCAACGCGTCGAGCAGGCTAGTCTTGCCGTGATCGACATGGCCCATGATCGTGACCACCGGCGGGCGTGGGCGCAGCGTCTCGGCCGCATCCTCGGCGGTGTCGAGCGCAAGGTCGATGTCGCTGTCCGACACGCGGACGATGTTGTGGCCGAACTCGGTCACCAACAGCTCGGCGGTGTCCTGGTCGATGGTCTGGGTCATGGTGACCGGCATGCCCATCTTGAACAACGCCTTGACGAGGTCGGCACCCTTCTCCGCCATCCGATTGGCGAGCTCCTGGACGGTGATCGCGTCGGGCACCTGGACGTCGCGGACCTGCTTCGCCTGCGCCTCGCGCGGGCCGCCGAACCCGCGGCGCTCCTTTTCGCGCGCCCGCTTCAGCGCGGCAAGCGAGCGGGCCCGCGCGCCGTCCTCGTTGAGGGCGCGGTTGACCGTGAGCTTGCCGCCGCGACGCTCGTCGCCCTTGCGGTCGCGCTGCGGCGCGGGGCGCGCGGGCGGGCCCCCGCGCGCGGGGGCGGCGTTGTTGGTGAAGGTGCGCGGCTGCGACGCGCCTGCGGCGGACACGGTCGCGACGGGTGCTGGCCCGGCGGCGGGGACCGGCGTGGGCTTGGGCTGCGGCTTGGGCGGCTCGGGCCGCGCGACCGGCGAGAAGCGGCGCGGGGCCGGGGCCGAGGGGTCGCGAGCGAGGGTCAGGGGCGCCTGCGGGGCGGGAGCGGCCGGCGCCGGAGCGGGCGTCGATGCGGGTGCAGGGGCGGCGGCGACCGGCGCGGGAGCCGGTTCCGGAACCGCAGCCGGCGCCGGAGCGGCGACGGGCTCGGGGGTAGCGGCAGGCTCGGGAGCGGCGACGGGCTGGGGCGCCGGAGCACGCTCCACGGGACGGAAGCCGCGACCGGGCCCGACGTTGATCGTCACGGGCGCGGGCTGTTCCGCGGGAGGTTGCGGGGAAGGGGTCGGCGCGGGCGCGGGCGTCGCCGCGGCCTCGGCGGCAGCGCGTTCGGCCGCGCGGCGCGCCGCCTCCTCTGCGGCACGCTCGGCGGCACGGACGCGATCGGCCTCCTCGTGACGGCGACCTTCCTCTGCGGCGTGGATGCGCTGGTCCTCGACCTCGCGCAGCATGCGCGCCTGACGCTCCTGGGCGGTCTCGCCCGCCGGAGCGGTGCGGGGCGCGGCGGCAGGCGGCGGCGGCGCGACGGGCTCCGGAGCGGCAGGCGCCTGCGCGGCGGGCTCGGCTTCGCCCGGGCGGCGGAAGGTGCGCGCCTTCTTGGTCTCGACGATCACCGTATTGGAGCGACCGTGCGAGAAGCTCTGCTTGACCTTGCCGGTCTCGACCGTGCGCCGGACGCCCAGCGGCGCGCGCATGCCCAGCTTCGGCTTGTCGTTGTCGGTGTCGCTCACTCAAAATCCTCGTGTGTGTCGTCTTCGCGGCCGTCCGCTCGCACCCCGGCGGGCGCCGATGCGCCTTGCGATGCCGCTTCGCAAGGGATGGTGTCGTGTCCGATGAAATACAGCCAGCGGCCGAGCGCCTCGCCCACCCGCTTCGCCGCCGCTTTGTCGGTCAGGCCGACGTGTACCACATTCTCGCGGCCCAGCGCCAATCCCAATATGGTGCGGTCGACCGGCAGTGCCAAGCCCTTGAGGTCGCTGCCCTCGCGGTTCTCACCGACCCGCCAGGCCTGGGCGAGCTTGCGGCGGCCATCATCGGCCGCGTCGGTCGCGTGGTAGAGCGCGGCGAGTTGGCCGGAGCGGGCGGCGGTCTCGATCCGGTCGTTGCCGGTGAGCAGGGTGCCCGCGCGTGCCTCGAGGCCGAGGCGGTTGAGCGCGTTGCGCTCCAGCGCGGCGGCGATGCGGGCGCCGAGGTCGTCCGGGATGGCGAGGTCGTTGGTCTTTAACGCACGGGCGATCTGCCCCCGGAGCTTGCCCTTGGCCTGCGCGGCCTCGAGCTCGGCGCGGGTTACACCGACCCACGCGCCGCGGCCCGGCGCCCTGGCGCGGACGTCGGGCAGCACCTGCCCGTCGGGCGCGAGCGCGAGGCGGAGGAGGTTCGCAGACGACGCGCGCTCGCGGGTGAGGATGCAGGAGCGGATCGGGTCAGCCATGGGCCATTCCGTGATGCCCGGCTTGTCCCGGCATCCAGGGTCGCGCACGCTGCCGCTCGTGAGAGAGCGCCAGCCCTGCGTCTACATCCTCGCGAGCGGCTTCAACGGCACGCTGTACGTCGGAGTCACGTCGAACTTGATCGGCCGCGTCATGCAGCATCGCGAGGGTGCGTTCGGCGGCTTCACTACGCGCTACGGTGTCGTGCGCCTTGTCTGGTTCGAGATGGCCGACACGATGGAAGCGGCCATCACAGCCGAAAAGCGGATCAGGAAGTGGCCGCGTGCCTACAAGCGCAACCTGATCGAGCGCGACAATCCGGAGTGGCACGATTTGGCGGTCGGCCTCGGCCTGCCCCCGCTCACTTGAACCGTCATGCCGGGCTCGTCCCGGCATCCACGGTGCCGCATACCTCGCAGCCGATGAGAGTCGCCGACGGGTGGATGCCGGAACGCGCCCGGCATGACGGAGGTGGGTGGAGGCGGTTAGGCGCTCATCGGGACGGGGCCGCATTCGCGTCTCCCTTCCCGGCGTCCCGATCCGCGATCAGCATCCCGCCGGCGCCGTAATTTTCCGGCGAGACTTCCTCGATCACGACCTGCACCGCCGCGGGCGCCTTGCCCAGCCGCTCCACGAGCGACTGGGTGACGTCCGCGACGATGTCGGCCTTCTGCGCGCGCGTGGCGGCCCCGGCCAGTCGGATCGAGACGAAAGGCATCAGGCTCCCTGATCCTCGGAAGGCGCATCCTCCGGCATGGTCTCGCCGGCGACGGGCACCTCCTCGTCCGCGAACCAGTGCTGGCGGGCGGCCATGATGATCTCGTTGCCCTGCTCGTCCGACAGGCCGTACTCGGCGAGGATCCCGCCCTTGGGCTCGGGCCGCTTGGGCGCGTCCTCGTTGCGGCGGCGCGGCTCGACGCGCTTCTTCTCGACCAGCTCGTCGGTCGCGAGGTCGGCGAGGTCGTCGAGCGTCTTGATCCCGGCCTTGCCGAGCGTCACCAGCATCGCCTCGGTCATGTAAGGCATGGTGGCGAGGTCATCCGAGACGCCCAGCGCGGTGCGCTCCGCACGGTTGGCCTCGTCCCGCCGCTCCAGCGCCTCCGTGGCACGGCTCTGGAGCTCGTCGGCGAGCTCCTCCAGCCCCTCGATTTGTGCAATCTCGTCCGCCTCGACGTACGCGACCTCTTCCAGCGACGTAAAACCTTCGGCGACCAGCAGCTGCGCCAGCGTCTCGTCCACGTCGAGCTCGCGCTCGAACATGGTGGAGCGGTCGACGAACTCCTTCTGGCGCTTCTCGGACGCGTCCGCCTCGGTCAGGATGTCGATCGCCTTGCCGGTCAGCTGCGACGCGAGCCGCACGTTCTGGCCGCGGCGGCCGATCGCGAGGGAGAGCTGGTCGTCGGGCACCACCACCTCGATCCGCTCCTCCTCCTCGTCGATCACGACGCGGCTGACGGAGGCGGGCTGGAGCGCGTTGACCACGAAGGTGGCGATGTCGGGCGACCAGGGAATGATGTCGATCTTCTCGCCCTGCATCTCCTGCACCACCGCCTGGACGCGGCTGCCCTTCATGCCAACGCAGGCGCCGACCGGGTCGATCGACGAATCGCGGCTGATGACGCCGATCTTGGCGCGGCTGCCCGGATCGCGGGCGGCGGCCTGGATGGTGATGATGCCGTCGTAGATCTCGGGCACTTCCTGCGCGAACAGCTTCTTCATGAAGTCGGGGTGCGCGCGGGACAGGAAGATCTGGGGTCCGCGGGTCTCGGCCGAGACCTTGAGGATCAGCGAGCGGATGCGGTCGTTGACGCGCACCACCTCGCGCGGGATCTGCGCGTCGCGGCGGATCACGCCCTCGGCGCGGCCGAGGTCGACGACGATGTGGCCGAACTCGACCCGCTTGACCACGCCGGTGATGATCTCGCCCTGGCGGTCCTTGAACTCCTCATACTGGCGCGCGCGCTCGGCGTCGCGGACCTTCTGAAAGATGATCTGCTTGGACGCCTGCGCCTGGATGCGGCCGAACTCGATCGGGGGCAGCGGATCGACGATGTAGTCGCCGACCGCCGCGCCCTTTTGCAGCTTCTCGCCCTGCGCGACGTCGACCTGGGTGAAATAGTTGTCGACCGCCTCGACCACCTCGACCACGCGCCACAGGCGAAGGTCGCCGGTCTGGGGATCGAGCTTGGCGCGGATGTCGTTCTCTGAGCCGTAGCGGTTCTTGGCGGCGCGCTGGATCGCGTCCTCCATCGCCTCAATGACGATGCCGCGGTCGATCATCTTCTCCGACGCGACCGAGTTGGCGATCGCGATCAGCTCCGCACGGTTGGCGGTGGCGGTGCCGGCGGTGCTGGAGGTGGCGGGAGCGGCCATCAGTTGTTGTCCTCTGCTTCGATTTCTTCTTCGTCCGCACCCTCGATCGAGAGCGGCACGGTGGCGGCGATCAGCTTGTCGGTGAGCGCGAGCTTGGCGTCCTCGATCCGCGCGAAGGGCACGCGGGCGAGCGCGCCGGTGCGGTTGCGGATCAGGATGTCCTCGCCCTCGATGCCTTCAAGCTCGCCACGAAACTGCTTCTGCCCGTCGAGCGGCTCGTCGAGGGTCAGCCGCCCCTCATGGCCGGCCCAGTCGGCATAATCCTGGAGACGGGTGAGCGGCCGGTCGATCCCCGGCGACGACACCTCCAGCCGGTACGCCCCCTCGATCGGGTCGCGCCCTTCCTCCTCCAGCGCATCGAGCCGGTCGGAGATGCGGCGCGACAGGTCGGCGCAGTCGTCGATCACGAGCTGGCGGGTGTCGGGCCGCTCGGCCATCACCTGCAGCGTCCGCTCGTCGCCCTTGCCGAACAGGCGCACGCGGACCAGCGCGAAGCCAAGCGCGGCCGCTTCGGTCTCGATCAGCTGGTGAAGAGCGGGAAGGTCGGTCATGCGGTCTTCTGGCACAAAGGGCGGATGCGGGTCGTCGCGCCGCGGGGCGAACCCCGCAGCCTCTTTCACCTGACGATGTAAGAGATACCAGGAGATGTATACGTGACGGCGGCGGGGGACACAAGTGGCCAGCGCCTACCCCATCGTCATGCCGAACCCGTTCCGGCATCCACCTTTCCCAGCATGAGCGACGACCAATGGATGCGCGGCCTGCAGGGTGCCGGGGTGAACCGGCAGGACGACGCGTATCGTGTCAAAGGGTGAAGCGGGGAACCCCCTGCCCGCAGGCGCGCTGTGGACGATGGTTCCATCGGAGGTCCCGTCCTTGATCAAGCCGTCGCTCGCCGCCGCACTTTTCGCCTCCGCGCTCGCTGCCGGCGCCTGCTCCGCCGAGCCGCAGCAGCAGGCGCCCGCACGGCCGCAGGGTACCGAGCCCGCCGCCCGCTCGCAGGGCGCCGCCGCACCGGCGGGCACCGCGCAGGGACCCGCGACCACCGGCACCCCTCCCTTCACCATCACCCCGGTCGCCGATTTCGACGCGCCCTGGGCGATGACTTTCCTTCCCGACCGTCGGATGCTGGTGACCGAGAAGAAGGGCGACATGCTGCTGGTCGCCGCCGACGGAGGGCAGCGGCGGACGGTCGCGACCATCCCCGTCGACTCGGCGGGTCAGGGCGGGCTGATGGACGTGGTGCTCGCCCCAGATTTCGGGCGGTCCAAGCGGGTCTATTTCAGCTATTCGGCCGCGTGCGAGACCGGCGGCAAGCGGGTGGTGCTCGCCCGCGCGATGCTCGACCTCCAGCCCGGGGGCGAACGCCTGCGCTCGATCGAGGCGATCTTCCGCGGCGACCCTTGCGTGGAGGGCGACGGCCACTATTCGGGCCGCATCGCCTTCTCGCCCGACGGCAGATCCCTTTTCTTCACCAACGGCGAACGGCAAAAATTCGCTCCCGCGCAGGACAAGGCGGCGACGCTGGGCAAGGTGCTGCGGCTGACCCTCGACGGCAAGCCCGCGCCGGGCAACCCGCTCGCCACGCAGGGCTTCAACCCGGCGACCTGGAGCTATGGCCACCGCAACCTCCTGGGGATCGCGTTCGACGCGAGCGGCAATCTCTGGGAGCAGGAGATGGGCCCCAAGGGCGGCGACGAGATCAACCTGATCGTCGCCGGCCGCAACTATGGCTGGCCCAACGCGTCCAACGGGTCCCACTATGACGGCCGCGACATTCCCGACCACGTGGCGAGCGACGGGTACGAGGCGCCCAAGGTCTGGTGGAATCCGGTGATCTCGCCCGGCGGCCTGATGATCTATTCCGGCACCATGTTCCCGCAATGGCGCGGCGACGCGTTCATCGGCGGGCTGTCGAGCCAGGCGCTGGTCCGCGTCGACCTGAACGGCACCAGCGCGTCGAAGGGCGACCAGTGGCCCATGGGCGCGCGCATCCGCGAGGTCGAACAGGGCCCGGACGGCGCGATCTGGCTCCTGGAGGACGGCGGGCGCGGATCGGGCGGGAGACTGCTGAAGCTCACCGCGCCGCGGTGAACACGCGGAATTCAAGCGTTCAGGAACGGTCGAGCAGGTAGTTCATCCGCGCCGCAGCGATCGGCCGGTCGCGATCATCCTGCCACGCGGTCGCCTCGACGTTCGCGACGCGGGTGCCGAGCCGGGTGACGCTGCCTGCGGCCCGCGTCGGCTTGTCGCGACCCCCGCGCATGAAATCCACGGTGACGCCGATCGGCTTGATCCGCCCTCCCCCCTCCACGGCGAGCGCGTGCCGGAGCGCGGCGATCGCGGCCATTTCCATCAGCCCCGCGATCGCGCCGCCGTGAAGAAAGCCCGGCCGACCGAGCACCGCGTCCGAGAAGGGCATGACCAGCACCGGCTCCGCCTCGTCCCGGTCGAACGCGGCGCCGATCAGCGCGGCATAGGGCGGGAGGACGAAGGGCGGTGTCACCGATAGCCTTCCGGCGCCATGAAGGTGCCCGTGACGTTGGCGATCGGGTCGGCCGGATCGCCGTCGTGCGCTTGCCCCCGCACAAAGGCGACAGAGCGTGCGATCCGGTAGCATTCGCCGCGCCCCACCACCGTCCGACCGGGTGCCGCCGCGCGCAGGTAATCGACGCGCAGGTCCAGCGTCGCGTGGGCGACGAAGCGACCGTGGCGCAGCCACACCGCCGCCGACGCGGCAACGTCCATCATCGCCAGGATCGGCCCCGACGCGACCACCCCGCGCGACGGATCGCCGACCAGGGCGTCGGCATAAGGGATGGCGAGTTCCACCCAGTCGTCGCCATAGCCGCGATACTCGAGCCCGAGCGCCGCATAGTGACCGCCGAGACGCGCGGCGAAGAGACGGGCGGGATCGAAGGGCATTGTTCCTGCGCTCTACACATGGACCGGTCGGGCGCAACCGCCACACATTGCGGGGGCCACCATGCGCGCCTAGCGTCGGGCGGGGAGGAGAGCGGCATGGACGGGCGGGTGACGATCGCGGTGGAGAACGGGGTGGCCGACGTGCGGCTGGCGCGGCCGGACAAGCTCAACGCGATCGATCCCGCGATGTTCGCGGGGATCGCGGCGGCGCTGGCGCGGCTCGCGGCCGAGCCGGGGTTGCGCGCGGTGGTGCTGTCGGGCGAGGGCCGGGGTTTCTGCGCCGGCCTCGACATGGCGTCGATGTCGGCCATGGGGGCAGGCGGCGGATCGGCGATCGACCTCCACGCCCGCGACCACGGGCCCGCCAACCTGCCCCAGCACGTCGCCTGGGGCTGGCGCGCGCTGCCGGTGCCGGTGATCGCGGCGATCCACGGCGTGGCGCTGGGCGGCGGGCTCCAG
>Ga0325400_1002835_pt1 | contig 15437 bp, 9 predicted proteins | sample PopdelMetagenome_2_FD_205662 | JGI IMG/M metagenome (GOLD analysis project Ga0325400, IMG submission 205662) | Populus deltoides microbial communities from Bellville, Georgia, United States - Xylem-PdKOR-R1 | ecosystem: Host-associated > Plants > Phyllosphere > Stem > Wood/Secondary xylem... | reverse complement strand
ATTTTTTTTAAAAAAATAAGAAATAAATATAGTATGAAAAATATAGTTTTTTTCACAGTACATACACGCATTCCTACAAACTTTAGCATCACTTTCAAGTTTTTTAAAGTGATTTTAAATTTGCAATGATTTTATTTTATTAAATCTAAAAGTGAATGATTGTCACCTTTAGTATTTGTACTTAGAGATAGAAATTGGAACAAATGAAGGATTGGGTTCCTTTATAGATCCTCCTAGGTATTCATATTTTTTTTATATTTATTTTATAATCGGTTCAATTTTGCTTGAATCTATTTAGTCTGCTTCAATTGATTTTATTTTTCTGAAATTAAAATTAAACTGGACCAAATAATTTTTTTATTTTTTATTTTTTATTTTTTTCTCAATTAATTTTATTTGAATTTTTTATTTTTAATTTTATCGGCCCATCAGTTTTTTAAACCGTTCTACGCATCATAGCGCGGCCCTGGACTAGTAACCGCTACTTTTTTTTCCACTTCGGTTTTTATCGGTAAACAAATCTAAAAACATGCTGTTTCCAACACAACTCAGGAATAATTATGGGGTCCACCAATAACCTTGTGCAATAAATATAAGATCTTTCCCCCTCCGATATTCCGCAATAAATTAAATACGCAATCTTTCTTTCTCTAACAAAGGAATCAAGCAGAGAAAGAAAAGAAAATAAAGATGCAGATCTTTGTTAAGACCTTGACTGGGAAAACCATCACTCTTGAGGTTGAGAGCAGTGACACCATTGACAACGTCAAATCCAAGATTCAGGTAGACTTCTTTTCTTTGTTTCTTTTGGTTTTCGTTTTAATTTATTCTCTTGTGTTCCTTGTTTATAGTCTTTTCTTGGATACGGGTCCATTTGTTTTGATAAATATTCCGTTTCTTGATGATTGATTATTGGGAAAAGCTATATTTGGTGCTGTGGGTTTGGTTTGTGCTGATATGAAATGGAAATGATGGGTTGTTTTCTCGTGGAATTAGTTATAAAATTTAGAGCTTCATGTGGGGTTCCTTTTCTACTTGCAATAATCATAGCATGATTTGGATGTTGCTGATGAGAGAATTTGTTGATAACTAGCAAAGAATGCATGAATTTAGTTAGGTTTTAATAACTATTTCCTTTGGAAAAGCCTTTAACATTGAGCTCAGCACAGAATTGTCAATAAGAATGGACTAGCAATAGTTTATTCATGATTTTCTTGTCATATATCGACAACCTTAAATGAATTCTTGAAAAAAATTAGTTGGGTTTCTGGATCTGTTTCCTTATGGAAAAGGTTCCGGTTTGAGTATCGGATTTGTAATTTTTTTATTTTGTTGGGAGTTGATGAATTGGTGCTTGACAATTAGTGATGTGCATGGTTCAGGACAAGGAAGGCATCCCTCCAGACCAGCAGAGGTTGATTTTTGCTGGTAAGCAATTGGAAGATGGCCGGACACTTGCTGATTATAACATTCAGAAGGAGTCAACACTTCACTTGGTTTTAAGGCTCAGAGGAGGAACTATGATTAAAGTCAAGACTCTCACTGGAAAAGAAATTGAGATTGACATCGAACCTACTGATACTATTGATCGTGTTAAGGAACGCGTTGAGGAGAAGGAAGGAATTCCACCTGTGCAACAAAGGTAACTATTTAGATCTTATGCTTTTGCATAACTACTTTGAACATATTTTGAAATTGCAATTCAATTATCTGTTTGTTGATTATCTTTCTTGTTGCATATATATATTATAAAAGATGGTAATTTGTCTGTGTTATTTTGGTGCATTCTGTTTGATTTCACTTCTCTTAGTTGCTATCCTAAACCATCCAAACTATCTACAACTATTTTGTTTGGTAAAATGGTCAATACATTTATCTAAACAGTGAATACAACCTTGCCAAAACTAGGTGAAGGCTTGTTAGTTTGCTTCAGCAATAGTATTGTCCAGTTTCACTTTATGGACCTTGTTGCTTTCTTATTCTTGAATGATGATATGGTCCACTATTACTTCATTCCTTCCGTTTACACTGGTTGCAGGCTTATTTATGCTGGGAAGCAGCTTGGTGATGACAAGACTGCTCGAGACTACAATATTGAGGGTGGCTCTGTGCTTCATCTTGTGCTTGCTCTCAGGGGCGGTTTTTGCTTATATCATTAGGAAAATCTACTTAGTGAGACTTCGTCTGTGACGTGTGGATTAATTTTATGGATTGTTTCCTCATTTACCTTACGTTGTCTTGTTTTATTTTTACTATTTATATGCCTTAGACTAATAAATAATCTCCTGCATTTTTCCGACTGGTAGGCGCGCTTATGCTTCTTATGTTTTACTGGAAAAGAGGGAAGAAAAGGTTCGGTCTTTAGTGCAGAAGATAAAGAGAATTTTCGAGTCGATTGGGCCCTTTTCTGTATGGCTTTGCTATCATTGGAAAAATCTGCTCGAGTTCACAAGTAATTGCTGTGTTTTTAGTTAAAACCATTCGCTGTTTAGCATAGCACTAGTTATAAGTCCTAGCTATATGCTGCGGTCTAATTAATTTTTTTTGCGGGAAAAAAATTGAGGGATTGATTTGAATAAAAAAGGTTTTTTTTGTTATGAACATGAAGCTTCGTAATCATTCTCACAAACAATAATTTGTGATCTCAGGCACGGGGAAAGGATTTTCAAGTGTAACCACGTATATGTCCGGGTCAAGAAACAAGATGAGTTTCAAAACTATGTATAAAATGCCATAACATTTATTAAGCTAATTTCTTAATACGTGGGAACAGTCAAAGACGACATTATTTGTGGGATGTTAAAGAAAGTAAATAATTAATATATAAAAAGTAGTTTATTCTCGAGGTCCTATTTATGAGTAAAATTTAATTGATATGCTCCTAAAGTTCTTTTTAAATTAATAATTAATCTCATATATATGCTATCCAATTGAATTTATTAGTTCGTAAATAATTTTAGAAGAACAAAAATCATAAGTGATACTTAGTTGATGCTTTGATAAATTAAGGTTTTTCCCCTAACACACAACAAGATAATTCATCAATATGGGATTATGTCCAGAAAGAGTATATGGCTATTTCCCTCTACCACACATGAAAAGTTGCTTGAAATTAACACTAATTAAAAAAACTTGGCCAGCATCAGTAAGTTAGCTGATTTTATATTTATACTTTTCCTTTTCCAAACACAGAGGAACAACATGTGATTAATCTTTGGATGGATCAATGTATGGAACCTGTCCATACAAGGAAAACCGGGAACAATACAAGGAAACTTGGGCAAATTGTATCCAAACCAAGCATTACTTGAAACGATATATAGCCAGTCACTCATCTCAATGTCCGATCAAGCCACCCAATATCCGGTCAACCAATCAAACCTTCGACCGAGTGGAGAGAAAAGGAGAAAGAAAGAAAGAAAAAATGCGATGGACAGTCCAATCTTTGACAAACCTTAACCTAACTATCTCTAGGCCAAACCCAATTGAAGGTAGGAAAGGAGGAGGAGAGAAAATTCAAGACCAACCAAATCCTTTACAACCTTAGCCCAATCAAATCTACCACCCTTTCGTCAGTAAACAATCTCTCTCGGGCCAACCTTTCCATTAAAGGCTATGTCGACAAATGACTCAACTTTCTAGTAAGATTTATAGTATCATATACAAAATTATTAAAGAAAAAAAAACCTTCTTTCAACATCTTTTCACCGGCAAACCCATTAATATTAATAAAAAGATAAGGATGTTTGGATATGTGGTTGAACTGTAGTTTTGAAAAAAATAAAATAAAATATATTTTAATGCATTTTCCAGCGAAAAGAATTTTGAGAAACAACTTTTACTACTATTTCAAACACTCTCAAAATTAAAAATAGACCTAATTTTTTAAAAGTTCGGTAAGAAAAAAAAGTTTTTTTTTATTTTTCTTGTATATCAAATAAAAAAATATTTCAAATAACAAAGAAATGTTAAAATGATGTTTTTTATATTAATTTTAAGAGGTTAAAAATATATTAAATTTAAAAAAACCAAGTGGAGTAGGCTCTCGTGTCTAGCCCGTAAAAAAACATGGCTTGCACCATGAAAGAGGCTTGGCCCACAAGCATGAATTTTTTCTTTCTTTCCAACAGCAAGACATGTCGTCCACTTTGTTTTTATAAATATTAAAGAGCGGATAATGCATTATTTATTCTTTTATTTTTTCTAAAAATAAAACGTTAAACGATCATAATAACCTTATAAAAATAAAATGAAACCAATTATGAAACCGGGTTCTCAATTAACCCAATATCTATAAATGAAATTGAAAAAAAAATTAATCTTGCTAGACTTGTGAACCATGTCATCCAGCCAAACCTGTGAATAGATTCATGAACTTTATAAAATTTAATAACATGATTTTTTTTGAAACTATTTTGTTTAACTACATGAGAAAAAATAGACAATAACAAATTCAAATTCAATTAAAAAGAAAAAGAAAAAAACACCCTACTAAACTTATAAATTGAGGTAACTTGAGTTATTCTAACAAATCTGTAAATTACTGTAATCCTATAAAAAAGAAAAAAAAAATAAATTAAAAAACTTAATTTTTGATAATTCTATTATTGAAAGATAAAATAGATAAAAAAATTTAAAAATAAAGTTAGCAAAAATTCAAGAAAAAAAAATACACTGTGATGCGATGATATGGGTGAACAATAATTTTCGCTTTTCTGATAATGTTAATAATTAATAAGAGCTATAAAAACTAAAAAGAGGCCAGAGAGGCGAATATGAGTTTTATATATGAGCGGGCTTTCTTATTTTAAGGCTTGGGCCTCTTTCCATCAAATTAAAATACGAGTCTTCAAATGCTATTCAAAATGTAGCCCAATCTCACTTTGGTATTTAGCCTGCTGGGCTCACTCATGACACCGTGGTTCATCCTGTAATATCTATCCCAACTTTTTTTCCCCATCGATATTAGTTACAGTTGAAAGCTGCTAGCTATCGATTCAGAACGCAGTGTAAAATATATTTTATAAAAATTTTATTTTTTTATTAAAAATTAAATTTTTTTATATGTTTTGAATTATTTTAATACGCTGATTTCAAAGATAATTTAAAAAAAATAAAAAAAATATTTTGATGTATTTTAATACGGAAAACAATTTTAAAAAGCAACTGCGAAAAGGTTGCAAATTTAATTCAATATTTACTCTTCAAATAAATTCTAATTCTCTTTGTTTTCATAAAAAAAATAAGATAAATAATTCAAGCTATGGCCATCAGGTCATATATAAAAGCTTTACTATCTTCAATTTTCTCTCTTGATTTTGTGAGCACAAGATAGATCTTGACGCAGAACAAGTAGTTCAACAACAATCTAGGAACCATACAAATTAATAATAGAACCCCAAAAGTCGATCTATCTACAACATAGAAGAAATGCTTTCCTTTAGCTTTAAGCCATACTTTTTATCCAGATGTTTGTTGAGGTACATGAGACATCAAAGGAAAGTTATTCGACGTTTTGTTCTTTATTATGTCAATATCCACCTTTTGAGGTCATTTTGTGATTCGGCATCGTCAATCTCACGTCAATAAACCCAATTAATTTGTGTGTGATTTCCACCATTCATTTTGTTTCTTTTCTTTATTTTGGCATTTATATATATATATATATTACATGATTTTAACTTTCCCACTTTACCTTAATTTACCTCTGTGAACATGGCCTTCATTTAGGTTTTAGTACTGTTATAGAAATCGAGTTTGAAGTGTGCTTGTCGAGATAGCGTTTAATCACTGTATCGAGATGCATAAATAATGAGGATAAAAACAAGTTTAGTTGAAGAGATATATACAGAAATACAAAATAAATATATTTTGAGATAGTTTTGTAGTAAATTTCTATACTACAGTAAAACTTGTCTGTTTTATTTTTATTTTCTTCATCTTTTTTATCCCAAAACAATAATCAAATACTAAAAAGAGAATGGAAGGATTTAACGGTGTCTTAATTAGAGGACAATGCTCAATGCATTTAGGGTCACCAAACATAAATTGCGTGCGTTGAATGCATTTAGGCATGCACCATGCAGTTAGGCAGGCATGCTCTCATAAACACACAGAGAGGGATTGTTACTACTTATCACTGTCAAAACCTTACCTAAAGATTCTATAATTTGCTTTTGTATACCTTCTTGTTGATGGGTTTAGCTGCACCAAAGTTTAGTGTTCTTAGGATTTAAGGAACTAAACACTATGACTCTATACCAAAATTTCCTGTTGCTTTCTAGCTTAATTGTCATGAATTTGGTGCTGAAACCTACATCGTCAAGCACCATTGTCACCAAACAAATTGCATATGGCACGGGAAATATCTAACACACACAGAGGTACACGTCCCATGATCATGCCCGTTTCGATTTGCTACTCATTTGATCTTCTGTAAATTCAGTCTAAATTCGTGCGACTTACCGTGTCGTGAAATAATACCTGGAAAAAAAAAATAGTATGCATAACGAAGGCATATTAAATCTTTAACACCCTGATCTTTTCGCAAAAATTCTTTTATGCTATTAAATCTTAATAAAAAGTGGAAACATATATAGGTGATAATAACAAGGAATCAATCAACCCAAAAATTAAAATTAAAATTAAAATTAAATTAAGTGAGGCCTTCCAATATTCATTACGCAAAGAGACCTTGTAATATTTATATTATATTCCCCAACACAAATTAATTACAAGAAAAGGAAGTCATTATAAATATACAGATGAAAACTCAAGAGAAATATTGTTTACTAAAGAAAGAGCAAGAGGTTAATTTGCCTACAAATGTTTCCTCATCTGTGCGTGCCAATATTTATCCTTTAAACGTGATCGAGAAAAATGTCATGCAGCATGCTATTATTTTGGCAACATCATAGATAACAATAATAAAACATAAAACTAGCTTCATTAGATAATGCTCAACATGGAGGCAGTGATTGATATCGTGGTTGAAACACTTTTTTTTAAGAATTTTTTTTTTAATTTTTTCAGATCTTTTGATGTAAAAAATAATTTTTAAAAATAAAAAATATTATTCTAATATATTTACGAGTAAAAAATATTTTAAACCACAGTGATTATCATATTCTCAACCATCCCAGAATATGCCCGGTGTCATTTCATTTAAAAATCTGGCAAAGGCATTGGTAATTAGTCACCATTCTGCATTAAAATGAGAACCGAAATGCTACTGTCATGTATTAGAAAACCCAGGATCTCTTGAATGTGGACACACTGATCATCAATGTTTAAAAAGTCACTATTTCCTGCCAAGAATTAATTAGAGATCAAACATCAAGTACTCTTGGGGCATGCCACATGGCTCCAAATATATGTATATAAGCAGTACGTCATGCATATGTTATTAAAGAATAAATATATTTTTTTTCCCTCTCTTATGATCTTGGACTTGTCTAGTTTGGTAATGATGAAAAAGTCTTCAAAGGTTAGTGAGGCTACTAACCAGAAGAAAGATGTCAAGATTAGGTACCGAATGCTAAAAAGGACTTGTAATGTTAGTTTCCCTAACAAAAGACTTGAGACTAGCAGAGCTTCAATAATAGTGATAATTGTCATTTTCAGATGGTTAGACTTGTTTTGCTGGCTAGACTTTTAAGGAGGTCTGCATGGGGCAGGGGCTTGGCATTTAATTAAGAACTAGTGTTGGTGTCCAAGTTTATTTTTTCTTGATCATCATATTAGTGTCAAGAGTTTTATTATATTCAAAAGGCACTAAATTGAGCGGGTGACCTAATTAAATACTAAGACCACTTGCTTTTTATCACAGGAGGAGTGTTAAGTCTTCGAAACATTCCAGTTGCTGTTTTATAATCAAGAACATTGTCTGAGAAAGAGCTAATAATGTTATGTTCTTTCATGGCCTTCATCAAACTATATACCGTAGCTGTTAATTTGAAAAACATTGTGCTAGTTATTTCATAGTCAAAATTAATCGAGGATGTTCTTATTCTTTATTAACGGCTTCTATATATACATATAGGGAAATTAATGGGTGAATTTAGGTAAGGGGCCATTTTCAACATTGAATATTATATGCGCTTGCTGGGGATATAAATGAAATTAAGGAGCAGTAATATATGATGAGAGCTGATATTATATTAATTGTTAATGAAATGTGAGAGGTTAGCTTTCAAGTTAATCTCCAATTAGATTTGGTCTCAAGCCTTAATTACTAAATACAATGAATAAAGAAAAGTAATACGTTTACTTTCCGTATTTGAGAAAAATAATTCTTCAGACGGATATTATTTTTTTAGAAGACATGATGGCTAATGCCTAATGGTTACATGTCATGTGAGCATTAATGTAAACCTGAAAAGTCATTTTTTCGTTGCCAAACAAATAGAATTTCCTATAAGCGTAGGATAGTTACTTTCTAACTTATTCGGAAGATTCTATCCTATCAAATTATTTTAATTAGGTTTTAGTGTATGAATGTATGACTTTTATACGTTAGAGTTTGTATGAGATTTTAAAAAATTGTATTTGTTTTAATTTGAACAAATTAAGCTTTATTTTGTAACTTGCGTGTTTTATAATGAAATAAATAATGACTTATGTATTGAGTATGTTTTATATTTTATCAATTTTATTATTAAGTTGAAAATTTTGGTAAATTTGAAGGAATTTGAATTTTTATAGAAAACTAATAATTATTTAAGGGTACTATTAAAATAGACTGAATAAATTAGAACCAAAGATAACTAATTAGTTGGGTACCAATAATTTGTTTAGCTCACATTATAAATTAATACATTTTGTCATCAATATTCTATATAGATTTTATATAAGTAATGAATGATAGTTCCTGGAAGTATTAAGTTTCACCTGAAGGGTTGCACATGATGTATTATTGTAATGAGGTTAATGATTTTATTAAATACACACAATCTAATCTGAAAAATATTAGTGGAGGCTGTATTAGATGTCCATGTAAGAGGTGTAAAAATAAAACATTTCTCAGTCTAGATGTTGTTATGATGCATCTTCTATAAAAAAAAAAAGTTCATGGAGAAATACTTGTGTTGGTTTACTCGCAGAGAACCATATGTTCCTTACAAAACCATGGTAGAAAGGATGGTTGAGTCGACTTATAGTTCTAGCAATGTACATGGAGTTGTAGATGATAATAGTAATCATTGTAAGAGTATGATTACGGATGCAAAGAGAATGAATCAGAGTGATTCAGATGAATGTTCAATCGTAAATAAAGAACAAAATATAGACACAACCATTTTTTTGATATTTTGAAAGATTATGACGAACCATTATGGGACGGGTGAACAAATCATAGTAAATTATCGATTGTTGTACATGTGTTCACCATCAAATTAGATCATGTGTTAAGTGAGACCGAGTATGATAGAATCATCGAATGGGCAAGAAGCATTCTACCTAATGGGCATAAATTGAAAGAGAACTTCTATGTTGCTAACTCCATTTGCTGCACCATATTCTTGTTGGCCGGTGATACTCACAGTTTATAACTTGCCATCGGGAACGTGTATATGACCAAAGTCAATGATCTTATCTACTTTCATACCCGATCCTAATAGTATGGGTAGAAATATAGATGTTTGTCTTCGATCGTTGATTGATGAGTTGGAGTAGTTGTGGTCATCTGAGACTTTAACGTATGATGTCTTGAGAAAATAGAATTTTCAGATGAAAGCAACTTTGATGTGGATTATCGATGGTTTTCCTACGTATGAAATGATTTTTTTGTTAGAGCACACATGAAAAATTAGCATGTCCATAATCTAGAGTTGATTTATGATGGGTCACGGGTCACAAAGCCCATAGCCGGGTTTGTATTAGACAAGAATGCATAGTTACTTGTCTACTAATGACTTAAAAGTTTGCATTTTTCTAATGGATATGCTTTGAAAATATCTAGATTGGTGAATTTAAAGGATGAAAAATTGTATTGAATGAAGAGTCATGACTGTCACGTGTTTATGTAAACACTCATTCTACTTATTGGTATTTATTGCTAAAAGAGATATAAGATGCATTAACGAAGATCAATCATTTTTTTAGAGATATATGCTATAATAAGTTGTGTACCCAACACATGGAGAAGCTTGAAATGAATATCGTCCAGACAATCTGCAAACTTGAGATAATATCCCCTCCATCTTTCTTCGACTTAATAAAACATTACCCATGCATTTATTGTTTAAGGTAAAACATCCCTTCCTCATTTTTTTTCTAATTACCGATGGCAACTATAACATCACCAAACCACCATGATCTAGTTGTAACAACTCTTTGAAACACATCTAACAACAACCAAACCCATGGTAGAGAGGGAGAAACTTAGAGAAAGAAGAAAGGGAAAAGAAAGAGAGAGAGAGAGATTTGGACAACCCAATCTCCTCCTACATGGGGTAATGAAGCTTGTTGGCAGTGTAGAAGTGAAAAGGAAAAAGTTGCGCATCTAATGGAGTGACTCATTCACCTCTTAGCCTCACTGATGCATGAAACGATTTGCCAATAACATTGGTAGCCTATCCATGTATGGTTTACATGCGCTGCAATTGCCTCCCCTTAAACTAGCTACTCTAGTTGAACCCAACAACTTTGAAAGGTTAATTTGAAACCCTAAATGGATTGTTGAATAATTTTAGCATGTTATTAAGTATTGGATTTATTATTTTTGTTGATGGATAATTTGTTGTGGAAGATTGTTGAAGATATTTAAAGTGTTGGGGTCCAAATCGATGTGTGAAAACCTTGGTGATATAAAGATGCCAAGGAATTTATTTTGAGATGGAATAAGGATGAAAATCAATACCTTGCAATAAGATTGAGAAAATCAAGATTAATTTTAGTTTATCCAAGATATAATGGTTTGGTCTTGGTCTGAAATTTGATGTGTTTGAATTGATGTTTTGATGAGGTTTTTGAGTTACGTTTTTTTATTCATTATGACATGACAATACTTTTAATTTTTGTGTTGATGTTGTTTTTAAATTGCTATTTTGTTTTTAATTGTTGTGTGTTGATGTTATTTTTTACTAGTTATGTTGGTATTGTTTTTGACTTGTTACGTTAATGGTTTAATATTAATTATATTGCAAAGTAATAATTTTATTATTTACCGATCCTTTACCTATGGCATATGTACCGTCATCAGACAATGTCATATGGTGAGATTAGTTAATAATAAAATCAATTAATACATTAAATTATTGTTTCTAAAACATTTCCAAGATTGTTTTCCTATTTTATTTTGTCGTATATTAATGGTTTTATTATTTATCGATCTTATATTTGTGACAGATGCATCGTCTTAGGGTAGAGTCATAAAGAGAGAATAGTCAATAATAAAATCACTAATACGTTACATAAGTGTATTTAAAATATTCGTAAATCCTTTACCTATGGCAGATGTACACACATTATGCAGTGTTATAGGGTGAGATTAATAATAATAAAATCATTTAATACGTTACATTATTGTATTTAAAATAATTTTTAATATTTGTTTTTCTTTCAATTTTGTCATGTATTAATAATTTTATTGTTCGTCGATCCTACCCATGTCAGATATACCATCACCGGGTAGTGTTATAGGGTGAAATTAAAAAGCAAATAATTAAATATTTTTAAGATATCGTTTTTTTATCATATTTTTTAAGAATTGTTTTTTGTTTTCCTTGTAAATTTGGACTTATTGATTGGAGGGTGCCCCTAATAATACCCTTCTAAGCTACTTTTTAAGCTATCTAATCATCCACCTTCAAAAAGCATTATCACTCACAGTAACAACATTGTTTTTAAAATTATAAGTGTAAATCTTTTGTAAAATCTTAGCATTAATTTTAACTGTAAATATTTATTTGATAATTGAATTTGAATTTTCTATGAGTGTGTGGATTTATTCTTGTGATCTTGTTTTTAGAACATTTTTTTTATGACGTGAATGAATTTGGCCTTGATCGGTGTAATCTCATATAAACCAATTGAGTGCGAATGGTGGCTTTCTAGCCCATTTCAATAAATATATTTTGAAACGGTATATGTCTATAATTTTTTCACCATACTCTTGGTTCCAACACCAACATCTCAAAAGTCATAATTAGGTCTTTTTACTAGGTCCAGGTTCCAAATCACTATCTTAGGTTTTAATATTTTATATTAAAAAATCACCCTAAGCATCATGTAGTTTACTCAATTTTATATTAAAATAAATTATGAACTCAATTTCCGATCAAACTAATATTGAAAGATGGAATTAAAAAAATAAAATAAAAAAGATAAAGCAAGACTTGAGTCAACTCAAGTTAACGCATCAAATTCGTAACCCGAGTCATGAGATGAAGATAATCTTATAGAAAGAAAAATAAAATAAATCACGAATTCTAATTCCTGATAAATCCAATGTTGAAGAATGAAATTGAAAAAAAATGACAAAAAAATGACCCTAGTCAACCCGGGTTAACTTGACAAACTTATGGCTCAGGTCATGAGACCGGGATAACCCAATAAAAAAAAATTCAAATAAGTTATGAAACCTAATTCACAATCAACCCAATGTTGAAATATAAAATTAAAAAATCGATTAAAAAATGGCTTGAAAAAATGACTCGAGTCAACCCGGGTTAATCTGCTAAACCCGTGACCCGTGTCATAAGATGAGAATAACCTTGTAGAAATAAAGCCATAATAAATCATGAAGTATAATTCTCAATCAACCTAATATTAAATAATAAAATTGAGAGAGATAAAACAATTAGAAAAAAGAAAGGAAAACTCGAATCAACCGAAATAATCCATCAAACTTATGGTCTAAGTCATAAAACTGTGATAACCTTATAAAAAATTAAATTAAAAAAATTATGAAGTTTAATCCCCAATAAATCTAATGTTGATGGATAAAATTGAAATTAAAAAAAAACAAACATAGATTGTAACAAAAAAAAAATAACCATATTCTAATAAATAGTATTATGCAAGGAGAAAAACATTAAAACCCCTTTCTCTTTTAATTTTTTGTTAATAAAAATAATATGAAAAAGTGATGTCATCTTGGCCAGATAGATGGCTAGCATTATGCCACCCATATGGACAACCATAATGCATCCCTCATTGAATTATGTGGTCACTGGGAGTAAATCTATTCTGAAAACGGACAAGTACAGAATAGTGAGCTTTATTGGAGTGGGATAGTCTGCGTTGATACAGGATAACGAACAGTAAAAAGAAAATGTTAGAATTATAGAAATTCAGCAATCATTTTGGATCTCCTTCTATTTATCGCCACAAATAACACAACCTATGGCATGGCATTACCCTTGTGGGCTCTAACCCACTTCTCTCTATATATATATATGTCCTAAGATATTCCAATATACATATAACTGAGAGATGGCGAGGACAAAGAGTCTCCAATACATTGAGTAGTCTTGATATTGCTAGCAAATTTGAGAGAGATCATATCATGGGTAAAGGGAGAGCGCCATGTTGTGACAAGACTCAAGTGATGAGAGGACCATGGAGTCCTGCAGAGGACCTGAGGCTTATAACTTTTATTCAGAAACATGGACATGAAAACTGGAGGGCTCTCCCTAAACAAGCTGGTCAGTCTCCACTCTGATCTTTCTCCTCTTCTTGATCATGGATCGTATCGGTCATGCACTCTTACATATCATTCTCATTGTTCTTACAGACTCATATCTAATGTTATATGGCTATTTGATCATGCCAACGATCATTTCCTTAATCTTGTTTACTTGGCAAACAAATCGACCTGTCTTGCATTCAACATGCTTTTTTTGATTCATCATCAGGTGGGGGAGGAAAGGACTCACAAGTTTGAGTCTTTGGCTGTCCCTTGCCTTGATAGTTAAAAACATAAACATTTCTTTGCATCGATTGCTTCGTTAAATGCAGACTTCCTTGCAGAATTCAAATTTGTTTAATTACCAAATATCTTCCATAACACTCATTAGCCCTTGATTTCTTAATTTATGTACATAGTTTTTATTAGCTTAATTCAATCCAACTGTTCTCTCTCTCTGGTTTTTTTTTTAAGAAAAAGTTTGAATGTAAGATTTTTTTAGGAGATGAAAACGCGAGTGCTAGACTCATTAGTGTCAATCCAACAGTTCAAGTAATGTTTTCGTCAGTATTAGTTTTACTTTTTACTTTTTTTTTTCTTTGTTCTTTGTTTTTATTCACATCTTGTTTTTCTTTTTAGGTAGATGTATGACCACTTGCACTTCGAATGAAATGTGTGGCCTTAACCGTTTTGTTGTGTGTTGACTAATGATTATATTAATGCTGTAATAAAACAATACCAGGAAGGCAACTTTGAAACGCTTAAATATACAATCAAACGGGTTTGAATTTTGAGCACTGAGATAAGGAAAATCATTTACTATACAATGAATCCTTCCACCATTTAATTTGTCTTTGCCATCTTAAATTATGAATTAGGTGATATGGAAGATCAACATTCCAACTTTGATACCATTTCAATATATATCACTAGATGCAGAAAATCACCTCGAGATTGCATATTTATGTTTTGAAAAGTCTCTTAAAAGAACTTGAAGAAAATATTGCTCAGATCGAACCGTGTTTTCCAAGGCACGTTAGCGTGGCATTTTTTCTGGTAAAATAATGAGAGATTTATTTGTTTTTTTAGCACTGGTAATGAGTAGTCTGAATCAACATATATGGTAATCTCATTACACTTTGTATCTTCATATCTTGCCAAGTTGGATACCCCTAACTTAGATTCAAGGCCAGGCAGCGATCGATGGTCACATCGAAATGCCATAATTAAGACCTTAGGGTGCCAAATTTTCCCATTTTGTTGACAAAGATACAGGATGATATAGTTAAATAATCCAATTCAGACTAAAGGATACCAGCTAGGAAATGGGAAATAAATACTCGAGTCATTGAAAGAGTTACAAAAGTACTTGGATAGCTAAAGGTACTGCCTAAATGCCCCATCTAACACGCCGCTTAATTAGACTTGTTTGCTCTCACTATTTCATCTAAACACGTAGAAAAGAGTGGAGTACTAGAGGGAAGGAAAACTTTCAACCTCAAAAGCTGGTTGAACAAGGGAAATTGAGTTCCTTGTGAATCTTAAAGCTAAAGCATTCAATATATGTACACTTTCGTTTTTCATTTTTTTTTAATCTTGTGGTTCTGTAGGGTTGTTGAGATGCGGAAAAAGTTGTCGATTGAGATGGATTAATTACCTAAGACCTGACGTTAAGCGTGGTAACTTCAGCAAAGAGGAAGAAGACACCATAATAAAGCTACATCAAACTTTGGGAAACAAGTAAATTACTTCTCAGCATAACACTAAAGAAATATCAACACACTCGTGCGTGTACACACACACACACACA
>Ga0325400_1002832_pt1 | contig 15441 bp, 10 predicted proteins | sample PopdelMetagenome_2_FD_205662 | JGI IMG/M metagenome (GOLD analysis project Ga0325400, IMG submission 205662) | Populus deltoides microbial communities from Bellville, Georgia, United States - Xylem-PdKOR-R1 | ecosystem: Host-associated > Plants > Phyllosphere > Stem > Wood/Secondary xylem... | reverse complement strand
ACATGATCACTGAAAATTACCTTTTGTAGAATGAATCTGGCAAGGTAATCTCAAAGAAATAGAAGGAGGCAAGCAAGAAAAAATATCAAAAGGAGAGAAAAGAATGAAGGGGAATAACAAGGCTAAATTTTTTTTGGAATAAGATGATAAATCTCAAACAGTGGTTAACAATGGTGGTAAGGCAAGATTTTCAGATTTGCTAAGGGTTGTTTTGGAAATTTTTTCCAATAGTTCATTTATCCACAATTTTATGGCTTTTTTTTCTTTTAAGAGGTGAAAGAGAGATCTTCAAGTTGTTGGTGGAGAGGTGAGAGAGAGGTAAAATAGGTGTGGGTTACTTTTCAAAAATTAAGGTTCAACCTCTGTTTCTGGTGGGACCTACATAAAAAAAAGGGTTATGAGTAACCAAACACCAGATTTTAATGTTTTAACACAACCTTACCCGTGACCGCAACACCAAACACCTTCTTATTATGTGGGTATTATGTATCAAGATTCAATAAACTATAGACTTATATAATAGGTCTTTATACCTCTTCACTTTCTAGGACATAAGCCGATTCTCTCTTGGCTGCAATGTGATTTGATTTTGGAGGGTTTTGGTTGGGACTTGCTTTCTCTTCTCTAAGCTTTAGCTGGTGAAGATTCTTATGGTTGCAATTGGTTTGTTTTGACTAAAAAGAGTCATTTACACCTATCTCTCTCAGTTTTCTTATGGGATTTGGGTGAGCTGGGTTGGTTTTGCTTGGGTTTTCTTTTGGTATGTTCAAACTCCTTTAAAGCAATGTTTCTAGGATTTTCTAATGACTTTGGGATTAAAAGTATCATTTATTGTTGTTATGGATGTATTCATTTTCATTCGATTATAGATTTTGGCTTGGAAAAGATGGCTCATAATAATGATAATACATTTAATGCACTACCCACTTAGATGGGCCTGTGCTCTTGCAACATTGGAAAAATTGATGTTTACTGGGTGAGATTGGACGTTTGCTTGCATCTGAGCAATTGATTTCTCATTTGTGTTATTAAGCTAATTGGTTCTCAGCAGGTTTGTGATGTTTTTCTATTGTTCTAGTGTAGTTTGTCTTTTTGTCGACCTTAGTTTGATATGTTGTCATTTTAATTCTTGTTTACTTGGATTTCTATACTCCAACATGTTACTGCTTCTCTTGGGCTTTCCATGTTGGGGATATTTATTTTATTTTTGTAGTTTTTCTATTATAGGTTCATTATTTTCTCTTTTCTTTTCTTTTTTTAGCCTTAGTCATAGTTCCTTTATTGATATTCAATTATTTGTTGAACCGTTGATTATTTTTCGGGCTTTGACTATGAAGAGATATTTTTTTACGTGGATGAATTGTTGATTGATAGCAGTGGCACAATTTATAGTTTTTTTTAAGCATACTTGCCTTTAAAGTAATGTTGATTACAAATTAGTTTTGATGATGTATTAATTGTTATTAAATAATCCTTTTATCTAAAGCCTCAAAACTTGAAACCCACCCTTTTCTTTTATTTTCTATCACCCAAAATGCTCATAACCAAGTGTTCTTAAGTGGGAAGGTGGGCTTGAATCTTCATGCCTTTTATATATATCCTTTTCTTTTTATTACATCTTATACGCAAATGTAATTTTCAATATTAGACACCTTAATGTCCTTTATCACCCATAATCTGGGTCAACCAAATCATTACCGATATCGATTCCAAATCGATATCATTAATCATCATCTTAATGATAACAAATCAAGGATATATCAATACCATTTTTTTCGGTATCATTAGCTTTCACTTCAAGGATAACTAATTAAATTTTCAGATGATGTCGACACAAATGTAACCTTATTGGCATCATTAGCCTCCATGACTTGAAATGACTAATCAAGTCCATCTAATGGCTGATGCCAACATAATCATGTTGGCATCATTAGCATTCACGACCCGAAAGGCCAATCAAGTTACGCTCAACATTTTCTTATCTATACTTTTGGTAGATTGTCGATGTCATTAAAATCTTATTAACATCATTAGTCTTCATATTTTGGAACAAATAATCAAATTCTTATTCAAGTAAATGTCTAACAATAATGTATCACATTGATATCATTAGTTTCCAAACTTCCTTGGATATCCAATCAAGTTCACAGTTTCCATATTTTCTTTCTCCTTATTACTTTTTTATTTATGGTTCATGAATTGTATTTCTAAATAAAGTACAACTAACACAATTTAAGCAAAGCAATTTAAATATATCAAAGTGTAGGATTGTCTATATAGTGTGCTGATCTTGTACCTCCAACACCTTAGGGTCTGATCATAACAATATGCCCTGTCAAACAGGATTATCACACTACCATCATTACATTAATTTTGGATCCATACCTGGGTCCAAAAGTAACACAAATTTATTTAATATATTAACATCTTATAACAATCCAATTGAAATCATTTAATCCCTGTTGTCGCATGTGTGCGGCGTCGCGGTAAAATACATCCACTCTTGGAATGTTTCTGGAAAAGTAGGGAGACAAGGATTTCTTGTATTTTATCAGTGGAAAGAGGGAATGAGAGTCGCCACCTAGCATTTTGATCACTAGAAACCCTAAGTGGTCTTAGAGATCGGGCACAGAGACTTGTTGCTAAAAGGAAGGTATGAGCACCCCAAATGCACCCTACCTAAGGTAAGCTGCATAGTTTAATTGTCTGATATAAAAGTAAGGTCCTGTCGTGTTTTCTAATTGTTAATCTGTCTAAGGTTTAAAAAAAGTCTTCGGTAAAGAGATCTTTACCTTATCGGGTAAAAACCTAACCGTTTCAATGTCTATAAAAGAAATACCTTTTTAATACCAGGGATACGTTTTACGTATAAATTCATGATCACATATACTAAAAGAAAACAAATATTTTTTTTGGTATTTTTTGAAATATTGGTTTAGTTCTCATGACTTTAATAAACTGGTTATTAAAGCCAAAATACATGCTAAAACATATTTTTGAATTTTTGTTGTATGAAAATATGATATAATGTTTTGTTTTTTTTTTTTATCTTTGAGAGATTTGGCCGTATGCATAGAAATAAGATATTTTTTAATATATTTTTTGCAATGTTTTGACGGAAACCGAGTATTTTAATACTGAATTTATATCTTTATGGTATAAAAATACAAATCAATGTTAAAAAAATTGATAGAAAAATACGCGGGAAAATCACAAATTTTTTGAAAGGATTTTTTCGAATTTTTAGGACTAGGCCGAACCCGACCCAATGCATTTGGCTCGGATCTGGTCCGACCTAGTAAACAGTGGAAAAATCTCAATTGTTAACATTCAACATGAACAATTAAGAGTGAATTAATTCACTCTCCACTGTTCACTTGCAGAACAGTGGAGGTTGCACATACAGAAGGAGAAAAGGGGAAAAATAAGAAGGGGGAAGCTGACCTGTGGTGGCTCACGGCGGTCGTCCGTTCTTGCTAGAGCTGGAGTTATTGGTTTTAGGTTGTTGGGCGGTGGTTTTGCCCCTTCTCTATTTTGTTTTTTTATATTTCTTCTTCTTTCAGTTTCTGTTCTTCCCCCCTTCTCTATTTTGTCTCCCCTGTTTCCTTCTCTGTTTGATATTCCCCTATGTAAAAAAGTCTACTCCCTTTGTCAAAATGTCATCTCCCCTTCCTTTGTAAAAATGTCGTCCCCCTTCTTTGTTTGTCCTCTCTGTTTCTGTTTTGTGCCCCATTGTTTTTCATTTTTTTTCTCTCTGTAATCTTTTTAGAACATCCCCTGTTCTCCAAATCTCTCTCTATAAAAACTTCTCCTCTATTTTTTCATCCTCTTTTCAAAACAATATCTCGTCCCTCTCTTTGTTTTTTTCATTTGTCTCACTTAAAAAACCATCTCTATTCTCACCTCCCCTCTCTCAAAGTCGTCCTTTATTTTTCTTTCTTTTCTTTTTTGTTTCTATTTTCCGTTCTTTTCTCCCTTCTTTCTCTCTATTTCCACTAAAAAATCTCTTCTTTTCCACCCTTGCTCCTCCCTACCCCCTGGCATTTATAAAGGGCAGGAGGAGAGGGACACCTGACCCCAGCCATGGCGCAGGGTAAGGTGGCTACCCTGCCCATGCCTTGGTATAGGGTAAGGCGGCTGCAAGGTTCCTCTCCTTCATCATTATGGGGGTAGGTGAAAGGGTGTGGGTTGTGTTAGGGGAGGGATAGAGAGAGTGAGCGGGAAAATAAAATTTGAAAAAAAGGCTTCTTCTTCCTCTGTTGCACGTCCAAGGGAAAAAGAAAAACAATACATTTTAAAATGACACTATTTTGTGCTTTATATATATATATATGTGTGTGTGTGTGTGTGTGCGCGCGCGCGCGCGCATGAAACGACGTCGTTTTGCACAAAACACGTCATTACATTTAAAAGGAAATGACGCTAAAATATGCAAATTTCTAAATTAGTTCTCAATTTTTTATTTGTTCAATCAAGTTCTCAATTGCAATTTTGATTTTAAAAATCAATTCAATTGTATCCCTACCAAATCCCAATGTCGGCCCTGATGTTGGCTGCTTTTCACTTTAGTCCTTGGTCTTGTATTTATACAATTTGACCCTCAATTGATTAATAAACTTTTAATTTCTTCAATTTAGCCTCTAAACTCAATTAAATTCAGTCAATTCCAGCCCTTCTATTTACGCGCCTTTTCCATTTCGGTTCTTGGTTTTGGATTTCTTCAATCAAGTCCCTAATTGACCATCAAATTTCAATATTTATGCAATTAAGACCTGATTTGATCAAATTAACTTATAAAAATTATAATTTGACCCCTGAACCTTAATTTGATCTAATTAAGACCCAAATTGATTTAAAAATTAATTTTTCTTGCAATCAAACCCTCCATAAATTCAATTAAACCTTCAATAAAATTTAATTGAGTTCATAAACATCTAATTTTGGACATTTCTTTCTCAAATTGAATTTTCTTTGTCAACAGGGCTCTCATCAGTCAAGAATATACTATCAAATTTCAATTTTGTATTTTTAAACCTCCTCAACCAATTTTTGACTGTATTCTGGGCACTCTAACATCCTCTTCTCATTACTACACATATTTTTTGTTTTCTTCCGAATAATATTTTTTGATATTTTTGTATTTTCTCTTTTTATATGGGGACCCAAAAATAGATAACAACACCTACATTATCAAATCTCGACTGAATGACCAGCAACATTATCCTTAATCATCCTCTTGATTGATGATCAACAATAAAGAACAAATATGTTTTCAAAGAAAAACACATTTCTATAACCATCGTGGTTATGGTTACCATACTTTATTCTTTCTCTTTTATTATCATTTTGATCGAATTATACTTATTGGAACGCAGGGTTCCTTTCGCTTTTACACATTTAAATCAATCAAAATCTTTCATTTTACACTTATTTAAACATGATTTAATTCAATTTCCATGATAATTTTAACCACTTTGATTCGTCTTTATTCCAAATTTTAAACCAAACAAAATAAGGGAATGAATTCCCTTTTGATTTTTAGACAATGTAGTCATTTGCCTACCTTTCCTTTACTTTTGGTAGCATCAATTACTATAAAATTCTAGATCATTTCAATTTGAAAATTTCAATTCTTCTTTAATCTCTTTTGTTGAACCATATAAACAAAGAATGGAATGAATTATTGTTTGATTTTATGTAATTGATACATTCCCTACTTATTTTTCATGCAAATGAATACAATCACAACACAATTTGATAACAATTTCATCAAACAAATTTAAACCCTATATCCACACCTTAGACTGAAACCTTCTCTTTAAAAGAGGGTGTGGTTTTCTTCTTTAATTTTACATTTGGCACTTTAACCACTAATTTTTCATATAAAAGAACAATATACAAACTAATTTTCATGTTAATTAAATGAAATGAATTTAAACCCTTTTTTCCATGCTTTGGTCGAAACATTGCTTACGGTATGCGAATTATTTTCTTTTTAATTTCTTCAATTAACACACTTCTCAGCTCATTTTCATTCACATCAATATATTTTAACACATACAATAATCAGTTTAAACAACCTATCTCAAGGTTAAAATTTCCTTAGCACCATACAATACAAAAATCATCATAATCTATAAAAACCTAAAATCAACTTTTGAACTAAGTTTCTCACCTTTTAATTTCAAGAAATCAAAAGGAATTTAGCAAGAAAATCTCAATTTTCCTTCACTCATTCTTCTACCTTTCTTTAGCTTTCAAAAACACCTTTTCAAGCTCAAACACTCTTTTAAATTTTGAAATCTCTTGTTTGAATCTAAAAATATCCCTTTATAACACTTAATTTAGTTTTTTTTTTAATGTTTGGTTGAAAAGTTTAAGCAAAAAGATGAAATTTCCCTCCTTCTATTTTGTCCCTTTTGTCTGGCAATCAATGCTTCCAAAAGAAGCCAAAACACTTTATATGGTTTCATTTCATGTTATTTATGACAATGTCATTATGCCTAAACTATGTTTTTTTCATTTAATTAGGCATGTTGTCTCGATCAATTTTTAAAATTTACAGTATCTAAATGTTTTAAATCATAAAACTTTATTTCTAATTATCCAACACTATTCCATTCAAGTTTTGTTTTTTGTTAACCCATTTTGTCCTAAGGTTTAATTTACCATAATTCACTTACACTATAAAATTTTAACCGGAGGTTTACGAATTAAGTAAAGGAGTGTTGGATTTAGCCTATGCTTAACAGTGCAAATTATTGTTAGGCTGCAATGCCTTGTTTTCTCTAGCATGCATTTTTTAATTTTTTTTAAGATTAAGGAATTCAGTGATTTTTGTGAAATAGAAACATAGTTGCAGCAGTAATAAACAAAGTTATGAATATTATGTGTGAGAGAGAACATATTATTCCCTCAACTTTATTGGATATGGATGTAATTTTTTCAAATTTTAAAAATATAAATAAATATGAGTCGACACTAGCAGAAATTTGACAAATACAAATGAAACACCAATAGAATGTTTTTCATCGGTAGATTGCGATGAATTTTACAGATGGAATTATCCATCACTATATCCCTCAGTAAACACCAATAGAAACATTTCATTGATATATACCGATGGAATTGCAGTGAGAAAAAGAAAAAATAAAAAAGCCAGAAAAGTATGATGCCATGTAACTTTTACCGATGGTAAAATTTATCCATAAATATACTAACGAAAATAATCTCTCGGTATATACCAATAGAATTATGGATGATATTATAATATAATTGAAAAAGGCAAATCATACAGTTATGTGACACATTTTACCGATAGAATTTTCGAGGGCATGCCCGACGAAATAATTATATCGGTAAATCCATCGATAATATTTAATTTATGACCTGACGATCAACCCTCCTCCCCCTTTCCCTATTTCTCCTTTGTCCTTATGTATTTTTTTCTACATATAGCCACCCCCCTCAATCTCAACACAACTTAACATCTTACAACAAATCCAGCCAACACAACACTCAGTTTGTTAGTATTCATATTTTGATTCAATTTTTATTGAGGATTCTCTGCCTTAAGTAAGCAAATCTACCATTTTTTTTATATAATTTTTAAATGTTATTTTTTTTTCATATTTTTGTATTGCATGTATTGCAGTTCTACTCTAAGGATTTATGATTTGTACATGTTATAGTTTGTTTTAGATTTTGTAAAATTATATTTGTTTGTAAATTGATGAAACTTATGTTGAATTTTTTACTTCGATGTTTTGTGATAAAATAATGGCTTATTTAATGAGTTTGTTTTATATTTTGTCAATTTTATTTTCGAGTTGTAATTTTTGGTAAATGTGTAGAACTTTGAATTTATATAGATTTATAATTGATAATGAATTAAGAGAACTATTAAAATAGATTGAATAAGATTGAGTTAAATCAATATTTTTACAAATTTATTTAGTTAACGTGGTTAATTAATACATGTTGTCATCATTATTTAAATATGTTTGATATAAGTAACGGATGATCATTCATGGATGTATCGAGATTAACGCCAGTGGTTGCGGAGGATGAATTATTGTAATGGGTTTCAGAGTTTTATTAAGTACGCACTATCTAATTCGAGAAATATTAATGGAGATAATATTCGATGTCCATGCAACAGGTGTAAGAATAAAAAAAATTATCAATCTAGGTGTTGTAACGATATATTTTCTACAAAAAGGGTTCAGGAAGAAATATTTGTGTTGGTATGCAGATGAAGAACTGTATGTTCCTTATGATACCATGGTAGAGAGGATGGTTGGGTCAACTTCTAGTGCTAGGGTGATCTCCATGTTGCTCCCTCTACTATGGTGATTGTTATTGATGATCCGATGCAAGCTGAAGCTGCGGCTGAGGGGTAGGAAACTATCAGGGGCCGAAATAAAAGTCAGAAGAGGTACTAGACTTGCAGCGGGGGCTTGTCTGATAGTGTAGGTCCTCTGGTAAATCATATCAGTAAGAAAAGGAAGGTAATAAATGTTCCTATAACAACCTTAAAAGGCAGATTTCCTGCTGGATCATTGGAAGGAGTAGTCACTAGGAATATGGGCAAGTGTAGCATCAATAGAGCATCAAGCAATGGTAGGGAATCTCCTACCCCTTCCCTCTTGTAATGATAATCTACTTTTAGAATGTCAGAGGTCTTAACAACCCTCTGAAGCAATATAAGGTTTTTGGCCTTATAAAGAAATATCGTATTGATGTATGTGGTCTTTTAGAAACTAAGCTTTTGTTTTCTAAGCTTTGCCATATGTATAATTTTTGAATGAAACAATGGAAACTTCTTTCGAATGTTGATATTGCTTGTAATGCAAGAATTATTTTTTTGTGCCTAATACTATTAATGTTGGTCTTATTTCCATATCTGACCAAGGTCTTCATGTGTCATAACCTGCCTGGTGAATCATTATAGTTTTGCAGCTACATTTATATATGGGTTCAATACAATTATTGTGAGAAGGGTTTTATGGGATGATTTAAGGAGGTGGAGTCCTGCTTCTTTATGAATGATCCTTGGAGATTTCAACTCAATCCTCTCCCAGGAAGATAAACATAATGGTGACTCTGTTTCTAGTTATGAAGTTTCTGATTTTAGGAGATGTTGTGATAACCTTGAGCTTACAGACTTAAACTACTCAGGATGTTACTTCACCTAGTTGAATGGTACTATGTGGAGTAAAATTGATAGGGTTATGGTGAATTCTATCTGGTCTAGCCTGTCTCTGCAGGCTCATGTACATTTCTCCAATCCTGGTGCTTTTTCAAATCACTATATGGCGTCTATTTACATTGGTCCTCGACAGGATCGAGCCAAGAGAAGTTTTAAATTCTTTAATATGGAGGATGATCATTCTGGATTCTTAAAGCTTATTTCTAAGAAGTGGGCAGCACATATCTCTGGTTCATGTATATATATTCTTTGTAAGAGGCTAAACTTTTTGAAGGGGCCATTATATAAGCTTAATAGGTTGCATTTTAGCCACATTTCAGAGAGGGTTGCTAGAGCTGAATCTGAGTTAGACTGCCATCAAACTCTTCTGTAAAATGATAAAGATAACATTCAGTTTCTAATGCAAACAACTCAGGCTAAATCTTGTAAATCTTAAGGCTACGGAAAAGATGTTTTTTGGGCAGAAACTAAAAACTACTTTTTTAAGGAAAGTGATAGAAGCTCTTGGTTTTTTCACTCTCTCATGAACTAGAAACATAGGAGGAATCACATAGCAGCTATTCAGTGGGCTAATGGTATATTTACTACACCTGTTGATGAAGTGGGGGAAGTTCTTGTTCAATATTATCAAGCGCTGCTTAGTTCTTCAATGGCCACTATTCTGATAGATGTTAAGGCTACTTTAAATGGTCCTTGCCTTGATGATAATTCCCATGCATTCTATTAGCTCTAGTCTGTAATGCAGTTATCAAAGAAGCTCTCTACAACATTGACAATGACAAGACACTAGGTCGTGATGGCTATTCTTCCCTTTTCTTCAAAAAAAGCTTGGCATGTAGTTGGAAATGATTTTTGTGTTGTTGTTAGAGATTTCTTTACTTATAGAGAACTTTTAAAGCAAGTGAATCATTCAATCATAGCTCTTGTGCCTAAATCAACTAATGTTACTTCTGATGCTGATTTTTGTCCTATCTTTTGTTGTAATGTCATCTATAAAGTCATCTCTAAGATCCTTGCTAGTCGTATTGTTAATGTTCTTTAGAGTATAATTAGTCCTACGCAAAATGCTTTCTTGGGTGAGAGAAACATGGTTGATAATATCAATCTCTTGCAGGAACTTCTTAAGGAGTATGAAAAAAGAAGGCCTCTCCTAGATGCATCATCAAGATTGACTTCAAGAAGGCTTTTGATTCTGTACAGTGGCCTTTTCTTAGGAATCTGCTTATGTTGTTTGGATTTCCAGCTCGCTTCTTTCACTTAGTCATGAATGGTGTCGAGACAACATCCTTTTCTGTGGCTGTGAATGGTGACTTGTTTGGCTTATTTCTAGGAAAATATGGTGTTAGACAAGGTGATCCATTATCTCCTTACTTATTTATTACATGTATGGAATACTTTTCTAGGATGCTTCACTTGGTTGCATAATAAGCTGGTTTCCGTTTCCACCCTAAGTGTAGCTCTCTTGGAATTTGTCACCTTGCCTTTACAAATGATGTTCTTCTCTTATGTCGTGGGGATATGTCCTTAGTTGATGCCCTATTTTAGTAGATTCTGTCTTTTGATAGAATGTCAGGGCTAGCTATAAATGCTACTAAATCTTCCATTTTCTTTGCTGGTATTGGAAATGTTGCCAAGCAAGCTATTCTACAACATACAGGGTTTTCTGAAGGCAGTTTCCCCTTTAAATATCTTGGAGTGCTATTAAGCCCTCACGATTTACTGGTCAGCCAATACTTTCCCCTCTTGCATAAGTTAGAGTCGTGCATCCAAAGATGGCTTGAGAAACACCTTTTGTATGCTGGCCGGCTGAAGCTCATTTGATATATTCTGCATGGAGTGGTACAATTTTGGATCAGTATCTTTCCCATGCATATCCTTGTTATCGGTAAGATTACTTCACTGCGTAGGAATTTCTTCTAGAGTGGCAGCCTCACGAGCAATAAGTCTACTCTGGTAGCATGTAAAAATGTATGTCTGTCAATGAGTGAAGATGGTTTAGGCCTTTTAGATATCAAACCAGAAATAAAATTTTTCTGGCCAAGCATTTGTGGAATATCCATCTTAAAACAGATTCTCTATGGATTCGATGGATTCATCATTACTACTTACCTCAGCATACAACATGGTTTTCAGAAACTTGGCAAACTTCCTCCCCGCTCTGGAAATCTATTCTCCTTGTAAAGGATCAGTTGCTAAGTGAATGTGATGGAATTACTGAAACTATCAGCTTGTTACAGTGCTGACAGAACTCGTTGGGGACCTTCTCTAATGCAGCCTATGAATTCTTTAGATATAAAGCTACCACCGTCCAATGGCACAATGTGGTATAGGAGCATTGGTCAATGCTTAGACATAGTCTCATTTTATGGCTAGCTGTTCTTGGGAGATTGAAAACAAAAGACAGACTCAGGGTCATATTGATAGATAAACATTGCATGTTTTGTAGACAACATGAGGAGACATATAACCATCTTTTCTTGGCTTGTGACTGGACCTCTCTCCTATAACGTAAGATTAAGTTTGGCTTCGTCTTAATAAAAGCATGGCTACTCTGAACGATGCGATTAGGGGCCTTAATGGTAAAAAGAAAGATCTTCAGCCAAGAATACGTAGAGTTTCCCTATCTTTGGCTGTGTATTTAATTAGGGAAGAAAGGAATATAATAGTGTTTGACAGCTCTATCAGATCAGTCGATTGCTTATTCTGCAAGTTCTAAATTCTTTTCTACATAATTTTATATTTTCATGAAATAAATCATTTGGCTTATTTTGTTGTGGATTGACAACTGGACTATTCGACCACTATGGATCCTATTTTCTCTCATGTTGATGCCTATTTGGGGTTGCTTCCATTTCTTTTTAACAAGACTGAGACAATTTGCTTCTACTGTTTCTGCTACGATGGAATGTTTGGGCTTTTGCTGCTGCTGCTAGTCCTCCATGTTGTTTTGTAGTGGCAGAGATGTTAGAGATAAATAGTCTTGGTTTTCTACTGATGTGGCTGGGAAATGCGAGCGAGAGGGAGTTTTTTATGGTTCTAATGTTCCTGAAGTTTTTGCTAGGTTAGTCACAGGTTTGTTGGCCTTGCATGGTTGTATGTTAATCTGCCTTAAGATCTGTATGCTCAGCTTGCTTGTTCGTTACTTCCTGCTGCGATTTTGGTTAGTTTAAACACCAATATATGGATTGATTTCTTTTGTAACCATGAATTATGCAGCAAAATGTGCTCTTTTTTAGTTGGTGTATAGGTTGTTTATCTTTCTTTGTTTTGTTGGACAATTGGCCACTGTTTTATGGCTTGGTTGTTAGTATTGGCTTTTTGGGAGCTTTTTCCCTTTTTTCTCTGTACATGTATATGAACTTGCTAGTTAACCAACATGGTATCTTTTGATCTTAATGCATACTTACATTTTGATAAAAAAAAACATGCATGGAGTTGTAAATGACAACAATAATCCTTATAGGAATATGGTTATTGATGCAATGAGAATGCATCAGGGTCATGCTAGTCAACGTCCAATAGTTGATAAAGAACCTCATGCAGACGCAACTAGGTTTTTAATATTTTAAAAGATTCCAAGGAAACAATATGGGATAGTTGCATAAATTATAATAAATTATCGGTTGCTGCACATGTGATTATGATTAGTACTTAAAAGTGCATTTTTATCAAGGTTTTATATCATCATTTTGCACTTGCAGTATCAATAACTCTTTAACTAGAGCATGTTTTATAATAACATGTCTAATAATATAAGATACCTTTAATTTATGGTAAATGTTCATCTTAAATGCAGGCCTATCACATAAATCAAATGATTGATTGATGAGTTTAACTACTGAAATTGAGAAGACAAAGAGAGGGCTAAGCTTAGAAAAGAGATGTTGGTTCAGTCCAAGCTGGAACACTATTCGGTTATTGGATCATAACCGGAGCTGTAGAACTTGGATTTAGGTCTGGTTTATATGTATGGAAAGCTAAGACATAGGCCTAAAACGTTCATGAAGACTCCAAAATTCAAAAGGATCTTTTTCAAGTTTAAATTGTAGCAACAACGGAGAAGTCAGAATTTGTCCTACAACCTAGACACTGTTTAGTGTTCAGCCCATATCTCGAGTTCTAGAAGTCCAAATGCGCCGATTTTTGTTTTTTAGAAAGCAGAGACAATTTCCTAGAACTTTCATGAAGATTATCTATTCAAATTTTGATGTTTGCAATGACGTTTTGTTCAGACAAGAAGATAAGGATTGTCACCAAGTCAAGATGTGACCACCCATTCAACAATTAGTCATCAAATCAATGGTTCCGAATTTTGGCCTATAAAAGGAAGCATTTGCCATGCATTTAGGCATCTTGGTTTTCAGATCAAGATCTTGCTTCTGCTCTCTCTCTTTATATTTTTGTAATGCTTAAGTTTTGTTTATATTGATCTCTTGTTTATGCTTTTTATTTCCTTTCCTTTACTTAGTTAACTTATATCTTATTTATGTTCTTATCTTGTTTATTTATGTTTCTCTTTTTCATTATGTTTAGCTAAGTTTATTATGTCAATGTGAAAATGTTACACTAATGGTGTAAGAATAAGTATAGTATAAACTCAACATGGACTTTAATGTTTGATACTAACATGTTTTGTATTTGTTATCTTGTTCACTTTTAATACTTTGCTTGTTAAATGGTTAATCTAGATTTATGTTGTATAACCCTTGGTACAACAAATACTTGTCACTTTCATAGCCCAACCGTATGGTATAACCGACACCTGTACTATAAAAGAAACTTGATTTGTTGTTAATATAAGTTATAATCATGAATACCTGACAACATTTACAAGTATTAGTATTTTTCGAATAAGATAACTAATGCAATCATGTTAACAATTTATAATCCGATTGGAACCTCTTTTGTGTGTGGTTTCCAGTTGAGTAATAAAAAGAGTTTATACCATACTTGTTTGAAATACCATTAGTGGATCCTCTAACCTTAACAATTATTTTATCCTTTTTTAATCATTATATCAATATCACATCTCAAAGCTCTCTTTAACTCATTTTCTGTTATTATCTATTTTTTTATTTGTAGTTTATACAGTTAACCTCCATGTGGTTCGACCCCGGTCTTACCGGGTTATTTATTACTTCGACACTCCTGCACTTGGGATAAGATATTAATCTTTTGATCGTGTCAGCTCACCAGTAAGTCGAATCATAGGTTAAGTGAGGTTGGTTATGACAAAATTGTCGAATGAGCGAGAAACATTTTACCTAAAAGGAATAGGCTAAAAAAGAACTTCAATGTTGTTAGTCCATGATAAAACCCTTCTATCTAGGATACCAAAAAATTAACATGTGTGCAAACTTTTGTATGTTGTACTACTTTAAAAATGCAAAGTCAACCGAGTGCAGAACATGTGGGCATTCTGGTTATGAACCCAAAACTGGTAGGGGAAGGACTCTTGTCACACATAAAAAACTTAGATACTTCTCAATCACACCTAGACCACATAGATTATTCATGTCACCAAATACTACTGAGCACATGACATGACACCAATTACATGATGCAATGAATAGAGTGATGGTGTACCATTCTGATGATGAAGCTTGGAAACACTTTAATAGTGTGCATCCTCAATTTTTAGTGGAATCAAGGAACGTGCATCTTGGGTTGTATACAGATGGATTCAATCCATTTGGGTCATTTTCTGCTCCTTATTATTGTTAGCCGGTGATACTCACGGTATACAATTTCCATCGGGGATGTGTATGAGGCCAGAGTTCATGTTTTTATCTATGATCATACTCGGTCCTAATAGTCCACGTCAGAATATAGATATTTTTTTTCGACAGTTGATTGATGAGTTGAAATATTTGTGGTCATATAGGGCTTTGACTTATAATGTATCAAAATTCTACTGCCAATGAAGGCAACTTTGATGTGAACTATTACTAATTTTCCTGTTCATAAAAAGGTTTTTGGTTGGAGCATGCATGGTGATGCGGACCTCGTGATCACGTGGTCACGCAACCCACACGCAAAGACACCAATTCCCGGAAAGCCAAGTAAATTAGGTTTGATAGGAGTGTGACACAAAGATAACTTGTACCTAGGCACCAGCACTATTGGAAATGGAGACCCCCACCCAACGAATATTGATTCGCGAACGAGAAGTATAAGGATGACGCCACGAAGACAGTTGTTCTTCGATAAGTCATTTTCAGTTCTTTAGA